>TBL_comb47_HYPODRAFT_10001680_pt1 | contig 28460 bp, 23 predicted proteins | sample TroBogypolimnion_40_FD_10682 | JGI IMG/M metagenome (IMG submission 10682) | reverse complement strand
GTAAAGCCTGCCGTAAGCGATGGGATTACGGAGCGAAGCATGAGTGTTTCGCTCGCTCAGAAGCCCAGCTTGGCCGTGGACTGAACATGTCTGGAGGAAGCCGTAAACCTCCTCGTCCAGCACCGGGCCGTATGCTCCAAGCCATCGTCCGACACAACCACTCCGTGGGGCGCAGACAAGAAATGCATCCAAGGTTGGCGAGGCCAAGTCCGTTTCCCAGTCGTCAGGATGTATCGCGCCGGGAATATGTTCATACGAACAGCACGGGAAACTCCCGGAGCCATTTATAGGCCGGACATGAATTGGACCTTGCGGGCCATGCAGGTCAGGGTAGCGGTGATACGCTTCACGAAAGGTGATGCACTTTTCTACTTGCGCTGCGAAGACGAGTCTGCGAGGTCGCATTGAAGCATCGGACACGCCGAAGACATAATCACGGGACTTGATTCTCGGACGCATCGGTTTCTTGCATGGACCAAAGAAAATGCGGTCTCCATACACCGTGGGCACTCTGGAGGCGGCTTGCTGCACGTAATCCTCGGTCAGCGCGGTTACAACGTAGATAAAGCCGGTGGACATTTCCTACCCCCATCACAATGGCTGAAAAGCGACACCAACCGGGCGGCCAGATCCTTGGGCGCTATGTTGCCTTGAACAATCATTGATCAGCGGATAATAGAGTCCCATCTAAGGCTCGGCAAGGTCACATCGGTTCGTCTCTGCCTGCGCGTAATGCTTGGCCTAGCTGACCAGCGCGGAGTAGTTCCCTCTTTGACCAGCCGCGACCTCGGCCGTTGTCCCTGCGAGGTGATGGTGGTCAGCCCAATTACCCGGATGCTCCAGCAGTCGCCGCAGTCGCTGATCGAACAGTGCGTCCTCTTCGGCCGCGGAGAGGTCTACGCTGAGCGGGACAGTTTCGCTGCTGCTGTAACACAGGCGTCCTGCACCTGTGTAGACGACCTTCCCATCGGAACTCGCCAGCAGCTGTAGTCCTCTTCTCCAGCTGTCCGAAAGAAGAGGAAATTTCAAAACGAGGGCAATCGCGGCGCGAACCGTAGCACTGATGACTTTGGGTGGCACATGCGGAACAATGTCATTGCCGTACTCGATGCGATGGAAAGGCTGCGCGGCTGGGATGGAAGCTGCAAAGTCTGCCTCGCCGGGTCGAGGTGCCGCAAAGGTGTAGGTCGCGGCAACATTGAAGCCGCCGACAAGAAATGCCTTTGTGGCAAGCGCGGCCTCGGCGCCACCCTGGCTGTGGCCGGTCACAAACAGCGGCAGCGTCATGCCGTTCAGTTCGAGTAACCGGGCCACAACAGCGCCTTGGACAGTGCGCAGTTGTTCATGGAAGCCCTTGTGCACACGTCCTCCAATATCGGCAATATCGGAACACCCGGGTCCGATTTCCGCTCCAGTGAGTGAAAAAGGCACAAGTTCAAGACGAAGGTTCTCGGCCCAGTCCAACAGTGATTCCAAGTCATCCTTGGCTCCGGCAAGCCCAGTTGGGGCGGTGAACTCCGTCATGGTGCCCATGTAGGAGACGATGTTCTTGTCGGGATACGACGCAATACATGCGACGGATGTCCGATCTGTGGGAGATGGCACCATAATGAGCGTGCCGCCCGGATGGTTCGCATCAATCCAGTTCTGGGCCTCTTGTTTGGCCTTGGCATTGGCCGGGCCTGCCTCGGGGTCACCGTCAAAGGCCGAGGCGTAGGTGAAGCGGCATATTTCGAGTAGCAGTCTGGCGAACTCTTTGTCGAATGTTGGCATGTCATCACTCCCCTGAAAATTCGCGGCACGAAAGAGACAGCCATTCACCTCGGCGTGCTTTCCGGAAACGCACCGTGCTGTCCTCACTCGCGGCCTCGAAAATCATGGGCGCATGATTGCGAACGACACAGAAGAGTCAAGTCAGATAGCGGCCTCCATTGCTTCGAGAGTCAACTGACGTATAGTCACCCTCAAGAAAAACACCATGACAACAACTCATCTTTTTTCGCCGCTAACTATCCGCAGCATTACGTTGCGCAATCGCATCGCTGTTTCGCCCATGTGTCAGTATTCCAGCACGGATGGATTCAGCAGTGACTGGCATCTGGTACATCTGGGCAGTCGGGCGGTTGGTGGTGCCGGCGCGGTCCTGACCGAGGCCGCTGCAGTACTACCTGAAGGTCGTATCAGCCCCGACGATTTGGGCATCTGGGATGACCGGCATGTTGAAGGTCTGGCGCGCATTCTCCGATTCATCGAAAGCCAAGGCGCAGTACCAGGCATGCAGTTGGCGCACGCCGGCCGCAAGGCTAGCAATTATGCGCCGACGAAAGGCACGGGCGCGATTACAGTTCAAGCTGGCGGCTGGCAAACCGTGGCACCCAGCGCCATGCCATTTGCGGAAAATGACCCGGTGCCGCGGGCCTTGGATGTGCAAGGTGTGCAGCGTGTGCTGCGTGCCTTTGTCGAAGCGAGCCGGCGACTGCTGGAGGCTGGTGGAAAGATTGCCGAAATCCACGCTGCCCATGGTTATCTTCTGCATCAGTTCCTGTCGCCATTGAGCAATCATCGCACCGACAACTATGGGGGCTCGTTCGCAAACAGAACCCGGCTGCTGCGTGAAGTGGTGCAAGCGGTGCGCAAAGTTTGGCCGGAAAATCTGCCGCTCTTCGTGCGCATCTCGGCGACAGACTGGGTTGAGGGCGGCTGGGACATCGAGCAGTCCGTAGAACTCTCGCGCCAACTCAAGCCTCTCGGGGTGGATGTCATGGATTGTTCCTCGGGCGCTCTTGTACCGCACGCGAATATTCCTGTGGGTCCCGGTTTTCAGGTGCCATTTGCAGAACGGATTCGCCGCGAGGCAGGCTTGCAAACCGCCGCGGTGGGCCTGATTACAGAACCCAGTCAGGCCGACCAAATCATTCGCGACGGCCAAGCCGACCTGGTGCTGTTAGGCCGAGAGTTCTTGCGGAAGCCCTATTGGCCATTACATGCAGCCAAGTTCCTCAAACAGGAGCTCGTCGCGCCGGCGCAGTATCGGCGGGCGTTTTAGTTTCTATCTTTCACCGAGACTCACGCTGATATGCAGCAGCAAGGCAACCGCCGGCTGACACACCATTCGCTTTGCGGTTGAACGCGATTAAGCTGCTATGTGACCTTGGAAAATCAACGTATGGGCCGGATGATTTTAGCGGCGCTGACACTGCTGCTCATTGGCGGTGGAATCGCGGCGTTCATCTACACTGGTCGTCAGTACGATGTCTTATGGCAGACTCATCTGGCGCTCAGCGCCATGATCACCGTCTTGCTCGCGGGTGTTGTCGCCATCTGCGCTGTAGCGCCTTGGTGGATGCATCGCTGAGCGTTGTTCCGCCAGTGTTGCGAGGTTCCGGTCCCCCACTTCCACATTCCAAGCAAGCGGGGCGTCTGCGCGCCAAGGAGGTCGGGGTGAGGAACCCCTAAGATGCGCGCAGACGCCCCGGCGCATGATAGCGAAAGGCTGCATGAGGTCAAGGTGCGGCGGCAGGCCAACAAGCAGTCATCCTCATCGCAAAAATTGACTGGCAATCTGAAGTGCAAGGGTAAGACTCTCTGCATGATTTTTGCATCGGTCGAGCGTAGAGGGCACGCAGTGACTTGGTATCTCTACGTCATTCGCACAGTCGAGGGCTGCCTGTACACTGGCATCGCCATAGATGTAAGGCGTCGCTATCAGGAACATGCGAACGGCGGCCCAAAGGCGGCGAAATATCTGCGCGCACATCCTCCTCGGGAGCTCGTTTTCACGCGCCGCCTAGGTTCCCGTTCCTTGGCGCTCAAGGTAGAGTACTGGTTCAAGCAACTTTCAAAACATGATAAGGAAGCGATCATTAGGGTAGGCAAATTTCGCATCGACCGGAAGACGGGCAAGATTCGGCGGTGAGAAAAGCGGGAGTTAGGCTTACGCTTGAGTTCCACCGTTTGCCGTGCATCCCATTCGACATTCGCGATTGAGCGGTCTCCTCGGCCTTGCGCGCGTGGGCGGTCGCAGCGTACGAGGGGATGCGCTGGCGACAACAAGTTATGGGCCTTCGTACCCAGCGTATTCTTCGCAGTGTGGACACTTGAGATCCAGCGGCGGCCCACCCGCCTCCTTTGCACGCTTCGTGGCTTCCGCCATCGCTTCACGAATGATGCATCGTGCCCGCTCCCCTGAAAGCTGCCTGTGTAGCACGAGTTCTTGCGCCAAAGCCGTTACACCCGCCACACACAGTGGCTGAGCTAGAAGTTGTCGTGTGTCGCAATACAGGCTCTCAAGCTTGTCCTCTTGTTCGCTCGCATTGGCATACCTGTCCCATGCTTTAATCTGAGCTTTCACCGCGCGGCGATCCAAGCCAGCGTGATGCGGCTGGACTGATTCTGGACAAAACAAAGTCTGAGCAACCTCACCCGCTTGCGTAGCCATAATTCCATGGCAAATATACCTGTCGCGTTCAATGGTGCCCTCGCAGTAAACACCCTTGCCGCTCAAGACAACTGGATGTTGCTCGCGAAATTGGGTTGTGCCACCAACAAGCTCGCCTGTCGGTACAATCGAGACATCTTCAAGCCTCATGCCGAAAATAAGATGAAGGACTGCATGGCCCGCCTCATGGTACGCCTTGCCTTTATTCAACAGGGCATCTGTATCCGACTCATTCATGTATCCGTGGCCACAAACCTGGGTTGTTTCATCCGTTCATCGTGGCGGCATGAACAGCATGAGTTCAAGCAACCGCATCTCGGTCATTGGGTAATTGTAGCCTCCATGGGCCAAGTGCTGATGCAGAACCCCACAGGCGTTTTGGCCCTCAGGGTGAAGAGCGAATTGACGGCAGGCCTGAATGAACCCGTGGTAATTCTCCGGTGCTTGCGGTCCGTTTGGCGTTCGCCCCCAGTTCTCGGCAACGAACTTGTCCCAGATGGGAAAGCGCGTTGGCGCGATGAAATGTAGGAGCTTGGATGCGGCCACTACCGACTTCCCGTTCGCGGTCTGGAATATCGAAGCGAGCTGAGCGAGTTGTTCGGCCGAGACCTCAATCATGCCCTCCGCATCCGGCGTCACGATAACAAGCGCAGCATCAAGCAACTCCATGTTGACTTCGAGTTGAGTCGGCATCCAGCCAAAGATGGCATGCGCGACCAGAAGCAGCCTCTGCTGGTTCAGGGGCAGGAGTCCCTGAATACTATGCAGTAGTACGGGATAGGCCTGCAGGTAACGATCATCTGCTTCAATATTCCGGCTGGCTGCCCTCTGGAGTAGGATCTGAAGCTGCTGGTCAAACGGTAGGTTGTGCATAGGCTAGTGTAATCTCGCGGGTTTCGCGCGGATGCTCAGGGTCACAGGTGGCACAGAAAGTGGCAGTGTGTCGTTGCTTGATATCCAGAAGCACTTCAAGCCAGTTGCCGCGCTGGGCGAGGCGATGCTTGTGCAATATTCTGAATGAAAGCGTACTCACGGCGACAGGCAGAATAGGTCGCGATGGCAGGGGCGGCAAGCGGAATGTCGTGGACGATCCAGCGCCCGAATACGCTCGCCATCCACCCCGCTGGGCTTACAATGTTGGCCGATATACGTTCGGAAAATGATGGATCAGGTCGATGAAAAGGTCGGAAACATCGCCAGACGGCGTGGGTGGCGACGACGAGACTTGCTTAAGAGGCCGGATCGCTGTTTGTTAGGAACGATGGGAGCGTAGACTGTATGGCTATGCATCTTTATTTTCTTAAAGACGAAGGGCTGGTCGGAACCAGCGGCGGCAGTCCCTCTTCCTTTGGTGTGCGGCCAGGCGGGATGGGCTCATATGACGAATACTTCGCTCTCAGCCGAAAAATAAGCCTCAAGAATGATCTGCGGTGGGGAGAAGTCGGCCAACTTCAGAAGGTATTCCGAGGCGCCGAGATCTGGAGCAACTTCCCAGCTGCTGGGCTTAGATTGATAGCTGCCGAATTTCGAGCTGGCGACGAAGACCAACGAGTAGATCTACTCTATTTGCGAGATGACGGTGGCCTATACCCGTGTGAGCTCAAAATCGGCGGAGCATCACTAGACGCACATGGGCAGCTCATAAGGTACATATCCGACTTGCACAACCAGACCATCAACACACAGTGGCTTATCAATGCACAGAATCGATATCTAACAAGCAAAGGGGTTACGGACTCATGCGCGCAAGATATCGAAAACAGAAAGCTTCGCGACTACTTGTTGAGTAAGCAGCTTGAAGACCGACATATCCACCTTTTACGCAACTCCGGAATTATCGTAGATGAGGATTTCAAGCCGCAAGGTCTGAAAGCCGTTCGATATCTTAACGAGCAATGTGGCTTCTCCATCCGACTTCTTCGACTCGATGCCTTTGCTGCCGCAGATTGGGCTTTCACTCAACCAATGTTTAGGGTGCGCATTGATTTCGTTGAAGTTCAATGAGCGGGCCGACGCCGACCATCTCGGTTTCTCGAGTAGAGCATCTGCCTCGGTTTTGTTATCGGAACAATTGGCGCTCAGATAACTGGGGGTGTTTACCCATTTCGGCTATGATCCAAAGAATCATATATGCGCTTTTCACAAATATTAAGATCGAACCTAGGGAAGAGAAAAGCGGCCAAGGGCTCGCCAATCTGGAGATTATTATACTTGCCAAAATACAGTGCGGGAGTCTCCTGCTCTGGCCGCTCAGTAATAACCGCATCTCTTGGGTCGATTCTAAAGCGCCCGATACAGACTACAGCGTGTTCGCCGGCATTAGTTGGGGAACCGCGTATCGACCGGATAACCAATATACTAGGTATTGATTCGACTCGGCTTAAGTACTCGACATCATTGAGCGCAGTGGCATCGAGTTCCTTCTTGCTGTACATATATTCATATTTATCCCGGCACACAAGGTTTACCTCTACGCCATCACGCCGGAGCTGCACCATTGTTTTGAGCTCATCACCTATGTCAGACACCGGCATAATCAGCCGCTTTCCGCTAAGTATCCGATAGGCAGCGGGCAAGCAGTCGAGATAATTTTCCTGTCGAAGATCCGATTGTAAGTATCTACAAAGTTTTGGGTTTAGTAAATTAGGCATTGGAGTCGCTCCTCATCGTATCGGATATAAGATTTCTGGTGGCAATGTAGCGGAAGAATGTGTGCATGCTCATTCTGCGATAGGGACCGCGTCCAGCTTCCAACCTGCCTCGCTCCGCTGCCAGACGTAGTCGTAGATGCGTGCCGCAGCCGCATCTGCATCGGCTGGGGTAAGCGGCGGGATAGGTAAGGTACGGTAGAGCTGATCGAGGATGAGCGTCTGGACTTCCGCCTGCGTTTGTTCCTTGGCGGTCCACTGCTGCATAGAGGCGAGGATACCGCGTAGGGCGTCCAGAAGCTGGCGAGAGGACTGCTTCACGCGCTCCCGGTCGGCCTTACCGATCTTGTCCTGTTGGATCAGGTCGAAGAGTGCCAGTTCGTCTTCGGACAAGCCCTCTGCAACGCAGCGTTTCTGCTCGGCATCCATCGAAAGCGCAAGGTCCATAAGTTGGGCGAAGGTGTACTCCACCGTGGCCCGATCCTTCTCGCGGTTGTAGGCGGCCACAATTTGCTGGTACTTGGCGTAGTAGTCCATGCGCTTGGGATTCTGGGCCAGCATGGCAGCGAAGCGCTGCTCCACGACCTGCCGTATGTCCGCCAATGCAGCATGCTTGCGGGTCACCCGTTTCTCGAACTCTTCGCGGAGCTTTTCGAAATTTATACGGCTGAGGTCCACCGTCAATCCCTCGGCATGATCGACACCGACCCCTTGGGCGCGGATGGCTTCGTTGACGATCTTGTGCAGTTGCTTGAGCAGGTCGGTCACGTCGGCGTTGTCGCGCTTCTCTTCCAGTTTCTTGTAGATCGCCTCGATGTTGTCGTGCCGTTCGGCGAAGGTATAGACGGCGGGCTCTGTGATAAGCGCTTTGAACCGAGAAAAGACCTCGCGGGCCATGATTTCAAAACGCCGCTTCGTTTCGTCGGAGGTGTAGACGGCCTCGACCGCATCGCGGAGTGCCTGTATCCGATCAAAACCTGTAGCCCCTTGAAGGCTGGCGACATCGAACCCCAATTTCCCGAGGTGTTGCTCTGCTTCGTTCAACCCTTGCACCAATGCCTTGACGCGCTCTTCGATAGGGATGACGATCTCGTCCTTGTCGTCGGCACCGTCATCGCCCAAGGCATAGAGGGCCAGGGCCTCGCGCAGGCTCTTCATGACGCCGTTATAGTCCACGATCACACCGCAGTCCTTGTCGCCGTAGACACGGTTGGCTCGGGCAATGGCCTGCATGAGGTTGTGCGCTCGCATGGGCTTGTCGATATAGAGCGTGGAGAGACACTCCACGTCAAATCCGGTCAGCCACATGGCGCAGACAATGGCCACGCGGAAGGGATGCTTGGGATCCTTGAAGGCGTTGTCTACCTGTAGGCACTGGCCATTGCTCTCGGGGAAGCCATTCTTCATCAGGGCGCGATGCGGGCGGATATCAAAGTCCCACTTGGCGAATTCTTTGACCTCGTTCTGCCCCTCGCTGATGATGATCTCGATGAGTGTAGACTCCATCCAGTCTGCCTGGCCCCGCGCAAAATCCCATTGCTTTTGAGCGATCTCTTTTCGACGCTCGTCCTGTGTGACGACCAACTCTTGCGCCTTCGCCTTGGCGACAGCTTGTGCCTTGATGATCTTGTTCTTCCAACGTGGCAGAATGCGCTGGTACATGCGGGCACAGGTCAGTTTGTCGATACAGACCATCATGGACTTGCCGGACTGCCAGCGGAGCGCGCAGTGTTCCACAAAGTCGTCCGCAATCTTGTCCAGCCGGTCATCGGCGGTGATGACCTCATAGTCCTTGCCCAGCAGTCTTTCAAGTAGGGCCACCTGATCTGGGTCGAGTTCCGCCTCCTCGATCTTCTTGGCGATCCGATCATTCAGGTCGAGCCGGGCAACACCCAGTTTTTCTCCGCGGTTCTCGTAGACCAGACGGACGGTCGCATGGTCTTCCTCGGCACGCCTGAAGTCATAGCGGGAGACGTAGCCGCCGAAGATGCGCCGAGTCAACTCGTCCTGTTTGAACAGCGGGGTGCCGGTAAAACCGATGAAAGCAGCGTTGGGTAAGGCCAGTCGCATGTTACGCGCCAGCTTGCCCGACTGCGTGCGGTGAGCCTCGTCAGAGATGATGATGATGTCATCACGCCGGCTGTAAGGCTCCGTCATAGAGACCGGCTGGTTGAACTTGTGGATCAGGCTAAAGATGTAGCGGTGGTCTTCACCGAGCAGCCGACGCAGGTCCTCGCCGTCGCTAGCGCGTGGTGTCGTTTTTTCATCGGCTACACCACAGCCCACAAAGTAGCGATAGATCTGGCCGTCCAGGTCATCCCGGTCAGTCATCACCACGAACGTAAAGTTGCCTGGCACAGTTCGGCGGACCTTCTCGGCGAAGAAGATCATGGAGTAACTCTTGCCGCTACCCTGCGTATGCCAGAACACGCCCAAGCGGCCGAGGTCAGGATGGGCACGTTCCAAGAGTGGCAGATCGGCCAAGTCTTGTGTGTCGGGCGGCGGTACACGGGTTTGCAGGCGCTGGCCGGGTGGGAACTGACGTTTGAGCTCCTCTTGATGCCACACAGAGCCCACAGCTTGGTTTACGCCCAAGACCTGGTGATTGTGCGCGACGATCTTCCGCGTACCGTCCGGCTTGCTGTCATCAAAGAGGATGAAGTTCTCGACCAGATCCAGTAGCCGGTCCTTGGACAACATGCCGTCCAACAGTACGCGAGCATCAAGGTCACCCTTGGCCTTCTCGTCGTTCCGTTTCCACTCGGCAAAGTGATCCCAGTGGCTGGTGATTGAGCCGAAGCGGGCCTTATCGCCGTTGCTGACCACCAGAAAGGCATTATGGTGGAACATGTGCGGGATGGTGTCCCGGTAGTCGCTGAGATTGTTGTCATAGGCCGCCCGGATGTTCACGTAGACGGCCTTGAGCTCGACGAACACCAGCGGCAGGCCGTTGACGAAGCAGACCAGATCTGCCCGGCGGTTGTAGTGCGGCGAGCGCAGTCCCTTGATCTTGAGCTCGCGCACCACGAGGAAGCGGTTGTTGGCCGGCGCACGGAAATCCATGACATGGGCCATACCCTTGCGAACCTGGTTCTGGTCGTCGCGGTAGGAGACCGGTACACCGTCCCGGATCAGCCGGTAGAAGTCCCGGTTGTGCTGGAGCATCGTTCGCGAGTAGTCGTGTGCCGTCAGTGCCCGCACCGCCTCCTCGATGGCCGTCGGCGGCAACGTAGGGTTCAGGAGTTGCAGAGCGGCGCGCAGGTCGCGGGTCAGGACGACCTCGCGCTCGTCGCTGCGTCCTAACAAGCCATCCGGCCCGAACGTCTCATCGTTCCAGGCATAGAGGCTCTCCCACTGGAGGTGATCGTGGAGGTAGTCTGCAAAGGTCTGCTGAACCAACCGATCTTCGTTGTTGATGCCGGTGATCATGAAGGCGTATCAGAGCAGTTCCAGTTGGTGGTCATAGGGGATCGGGAAGACACCGATAATCACCCAAGGGTTAGGCGCTCGAAAATGGAACTGCTGGGTGGTCCCCAGAAAAAAATGAAGGTCTGTTTTGGCAAATTCATCCAAGTATTTGGCGCGCACCTTGGCCAATGCCGCTTTTTCATCTCCTTGGCAGTCTCGCAGGCAGTTCCAGTACAGCGCACCTGCTTCCCAGTCCAGCACCTGCAACTCGCTTTTCTGACCAACAGCGTCTTCGAATCGATACGAGAAGCTATAGGGCAACTTAGGGATCACCTTGAACGTCTCGCGCCAGGTATCGTCGGCAAAAAGCTCCCCCTGCTTGGTGCTCCGGCGCATCTCTTCCACCTTGGCAGGATCCCACTCCCGTTCTTCGGCCTCCCAGACAAAATCCTTAACCTTGGTTGGCTTGAAAACGGCGAGCGACAACTGGTTCGCCTTGGCGCCATCGATGATCGTCCGTAGGTCGGAATAAACTCTGGCGGTCTTCAGCAGAAGTTTCCTGCGCATCTGCCATTTATCAGCAGTGCCAATATGCCCGACAGCTGTGAGCTGCTTGAAGTCTATGGGATGACGCGTTTCAGGGCGGGGGTCGTTCCGGGCTGGCGCGAGGTCACACTCAACCCAGTCGAACTTGTGGTACTGCTCCGTTTCGCCTAAACGACGGAAGGGAACCGGATAGAGCCGTATCCACGAACCATCCTCCCGAACGCCCGCTGTGCAAACCGTCTCGCCATACTTGCGCGACAAGGTCGGGTAGGTCTTGACGGTGATAAGGATGCGCTCGTGGGCCATATTCACCCCTCCTCTGCTACAGATGGGCAGCAGTTAGTGCTGAGCCCTCCGTACGCTCCAAGGCTTCTGCTACACAGTGCCGATGGCACTGCCCTGGCTGTTTCTCATAGCAGGTCAACGCCACACGTTGTCCATCGTCTATCCAGCGCCGGATCTTCTGCAAAGCCTCTGTCTGCCGTGGCAGGGTCGTACGCTCATACTCTGCAAACAAGGCATCATAATCAGCCTGCGTTGCCAGTTCGCGCCGGTCTTCGGATGCGATGCCCAACTCTGGTAGGTGTTCATACTGGATGCCAACGCCCGTCGAGGCGGTGGCCAGTGTGTTCTTGGAGAAGCCGTACTTCCGGCTCAAGGGATTGCGGCGTACGTCACAGAGCAGGGTCACGCCGTTGTGGAGCAATCGGTTTAGATAACTCTCCAAGCTGTGCCCCTCGTAGCCGATGGTACACAGACCTGCTCCACGCGTAGCCGGTTTCGCAGCTGTGATGGCTGCGAGTGCAGCAGGATCATCCCCCAACACATCCTTGGCGATAGTGCTGCGAATCGCATAGTAGGGGTAACGCCGATAGACATCGCCCACGAGCGCCTTGCCGCGCAGAGCGTGACGCATGACAAACATACTCATCCGTGTACGAGTTTGCGCACCCACAACCGCGGCCGAACGCCCGGCTGGCGTCAGCTTCCAAACGTCTTCGTCCTCGACCAGCAAACCACGAGCCATCAGCTTACGCCTGTCTGCGTAGGACGTGAAAGAGAAGCCCCCGTACTTGTAGGGAACGAACTCATAGGCCGGCACCTCTTCCACTTCGTGGCAGTAGAGGAATAGCAACTTCTGGTAGTCCTTGTTGCCAGCCTCGCCGCCGAGCCGGTCCAGCAGTGCCAGCAAAAGTTTCTGACGTTCAAAAAGCATGGACAAGGCTATCTTTTTCATGCGCACACCGCAAGCTTGCTGCGCGGAGGCGGCCTTGTTGTCGATCGAGATGCGACCCATTGAGATCGTTTACATGACCATAAACTTTGGAACATCGTTGCTGTCGTGGAAGCCGCTGATACCACCATCCTGGGAAACCTTGATTCCGACACCCAATGTGCTGAGAGCTTTGGCTGCCGCGAGCCGCCCACCACCGGTACTTCCACCTGGAATCTTGAGTATTGCGCCGATGGCGAGAATGTTTCCTTTATGATCAAGGAGCGTGGCCCCATCAATCGCGACAAGCTCTTGCCTTAGTCGTCGATCTAAGTCTTGGAATTTTCTCGTCCCTACAAACGGTGCGAGAACCCTAGCTTTGACCGATGTGGCCGGCTGCAAGCGGTCGTCAGGCGACACCGCAATAGTGGTCCATTCCTGGGCGTTGCTGCTGATCACAATGCCAATACAGGCCCCGGTACGGGCGAACGAAGCATCAAGACAAGTGGCATAGACCGCGTTGCGCACATCCTTACTATCAGGCCGACCCATCTGAGTGATAACTGGTTCATGCGTCAGAAAATGCCATCGTCCTGCCCGACGTGCGAAGCGCAGTTGACTATCGCGGAATATGAGAATTTCCCCAGCCCGATTAAGAACTAAAGCAATGCGGCCATCCCTCGCCCACTGAGCAACCGCACCAAGACGGTAGGGGGAAAACACTGGGAAATTCGTAGGTGTAGCGAGTGTTTCATGTCCTAGCACCTCGCTATTGAAGTTGCATGTCAGAAGTGTGTCGTACCCGTTTGAGATCACCGCGCTAAAATTCTCACGGCACATATCACTAAAGGGGACACTGCCCGCTAGTGCATCGGGCAGAAACCCAATCGCTGCAGGAATGGGTCTCCCCTCGTACTGCTGGCCTGCCCAAGCCGCGAGCTGATCTATGGCAACGAGAACCGCTTCTTCTTCCCGCTTGGTGGAACACAAAGCCTTGGCAACGACGCGACGAGGAAATGTCGCACGAAGATCAGCCTTGTACCAAGCTTGTAAGCCTTCCTGCATGGCATTAACTACGTGAACAAATGCCTCAACTACATCGCTCTCCGTTACTGTTCCGGAAGCTACCTTCTCAAAGGCCTGGCTGCGGCGCAGAACTAGGCGGTACGGATCTGCTTTCTCAGCTTTAAAATGAATGGTGCACGGATCGTCAAGAGCCACAAGAGAGTCTCGTTTTGAAGACGGAACACTCTGCTCCAAAATGTTTGCGCCCGAGATGAGCGGTTGGAGAAAGTCTTTCGCCAGGTATTCGAGTTGTCGCTGTTCCATGTGTTAAACCTCAATCTCCCCGCTCATTAGCCGCGGCAGCAGTAGGTCCCGCGTGGCGCGAAGCTTCTGGTTCTGAAGCGCAAGTGTACGGAGCTGCTGCACGACAGGGTCCACGGAGTCACTCAGCGCGTTCAAAATGCCAGCGGGTGGCACAGCGACGAGAAGCTCCTCCATCAGGTTCCAGTCAGCACGCGGCATCTTCGACCCTTCTTTGGCGGTCTTGCTGACGACGGCGACAAACCAATCGCTAGAGACCGTGAGCAGTGCGAAGGCGTGCAGGTTGCTGGCGACGGGACGGAGAATGATTGAGTCAGAGGACGCGACACCATCAGTCAACGCGAACCCGACCTTGTGGAAGTAGGGTCGGATCTTCCCGAAGAGGATGTCATTAGCATAGTAGCGCAGCTTGGTGCTCGTGACGCTTGCGGCGACACCCCACTCGTTGAGCGTTATAGAGCGTCGAGGCATGTGCTCAAGGCCGATATAAGGCGTATCTGGTTCAAGCTCACACGGGTCAGCTGTCTCGCGGAAATCAGGGCAGATGTTCTTGAGCGCCACCTTTGTCCAGTTCGCTGGCACGCCGTCCTTGACGCGGGTACACTCATGGCCCGGGAAGCGAAGGCGGACGAACCACTCCTGATATAGTTGTCGCACGGCCTCCTCCAGCAACACCATCCGCCGCCGGTCGTTCTCGATCAGGTCGTCGTAGGCGGAGAGCGTATCTGCGATCTGGTCCTGCTCGCTTCGGGTTGGTAGCGGAACTTTGAAACTCTTGAGAACCGTGAGGTTAACATTTGGCTGCGCGGACTGTGCGCCTAGCGTTTGGCACAGCGAGAAAGTGCTTGGCTGTTTGAAGAAGTAATACACAAACCGAGGATTGGCCTTCAGTTTGTTTACGCGAACTATCCCGACCGCCTGATTGGTATTTGCTGGTAGGTGCTCCGCGCGGGTGTACCCACACTTTCCGACCTGGGCGCCGGCAATCGTCACAAGAACATCGTCTTCCTGTAGCATTGAACGCTTGAGGAGTTCGTGAGTATCCGCGTCGATATATCCGAAGCCTTGGGGATCCAAGTTGGAATCACCGTTAAGCGCCTCGGCCTTGATGAAGTTTACCCCAATCTCTGTAAACGGTCTCCCCATCGTGGTCGGAGTTGTTCCCTTCGTTACGGCGTGGGTGATATCGCTAATGCTGGTGTATGTGTATTTCATACAGCCAGTCCCTCAAAGTTCTCCTGAATCTTCTTCGCCAGCGCGGCGGCTTCCTTGTTCAGGTCGGCGAGCTCGACGTGGATGTCGAAAATTGTCTGCTCGAAGTCAAAGTCCTCATCCGTCTCTGGTGGGGCGACACCAACGTAGCGGCCAGGCGTCAGACTCCAGTCAGCTGCTTTGATTTCCTTTTTATCCACCAGCTTGACCAAGCCGGGCACGTCCACCAGCTTGGCGTCCGGGAAGCGGACGAGCAGCCAGTGGGCCTGACGTTGGAAGTAGGCGGTTAACTTTAGTTGCTCCACGGCCCCGTGTCGTGCTGCATCTAGTTCCTTCTCTAGCCGACCGATAGCGCGACCATCCCACGCATCGTGTTTACGTGCGTGGGCATCCTTCTCGGCCGACTCGATCAGCCCGGCTGTCAGCTTGTAGACGAGGTCGAGGTCCTTGACGAGGTCGCGGCAGGTCTCGGCAGTCTTCTCTAGGTCGGCGGTCGCCTGTATCTGGGACGCCAACTTCTTTACCGGCGACTTTTTCCAATCCTTGGAAATCGCAGCGGTCAGCTCTTCCAACCCTTGGAAGCACGCAGCCGCCGCCTCGTCACGCTCTGCCAGGGTGGCATGGAGCGGCGTGCCCTTGGGTAGGGTCTTGAGGAATGGCGTCACCGCCTCACCGACAGCGTCGTACGTCGTGCGGAAGGCATCAGCCTTGCCCTTGATGCGGCCAGCCTCGGCGATGGTGCGCTCCAGGTGCTCCTGTACCAAGCCAATGAAGCGGTCTGTCTGACCGCGGTAGAGCCAGACGATGGCGGTCAGGTTGGCGAGTTGCTCCGGGGTGAAGTCATAGATCTTGCGGTTGACCTTACGGAAGATAGTACGGGCATCCAGCATCAGGACCTTTTCCTGTCGTCCCACCGGCTTGTCGCGATCAAAGAACCACAGCTCGCACGGCACGGTGCGGGTGTAGAAGAAGTTGGACCGGATGGAGATCATCACGTCCACGGCGCCGGTCTCGATGAGTTTCTGGCGCACATCACGTTCGTCGTGGCCGGCGCTGGAGGCCTGCGAGGACATGACGAAGCCGGCGCGACCCTTGGAGTTCAGGTAACTGTAAAAGTAGGAGATCCAGAGGTAGTTGCCGTTGCTGACCTTCTTCTCCTTGTTCACGCCCGGCAGGCCGAAGGGCAACCGTATGTCCTTCTCAATCTTCTTGGCATCCACCTTGTCCACGTTGAACGGCGGATTGGCCATGACGTAGTCGCACTTGCCAACGAGCGTGTGGACATCCTCATAGAAGGTGTTGGCCTCGGCGATGTGGCCCTCTAGCCCGTGGACGGCGAGGTTCATCTTGGCCAGTCGGATGGTCTGAGCGGTCTTCTCCTGGCCGTAGAAGGTCACCTTCTTGGCTGCGTCCGCGCCTTGACGTTCGATGAAGTAGCTCGACTGGACAAACATGCCGCCGGAACCACACGCCAGATCGGCCACCGTGCCGTGGCTGGGCTCGATGACGTTGACGATGGTCTGAACCAGCACGGGCGGCGTGAAGAACTCGCCGTTGTCCATGGCCTTGTCGATCGAGAACTTCATCAGGAAGTACTCGTAGATGCGACCGAAGACGTCGCCGCTGGCCGACTGGAGCGCCTCGCGGTTGAAGATCTTGAGCAGGGCCTCCAGCACCTCCTTGCCGAAGATGTTGTAATCCTTGGGCAACACGCCCGCGAGGGGAGCAAAAGACTCTTCGATGGAAGTCATGGCATCTACGAGCGCCTGCGCCATGTTGGTGTCCTTGGGGCGGCTGATGATGAAGTCGTAGCGGGCGGTCTCCGGCAGGAAGAGCGCACGGCGACGGACGTAGTCGGCCGGGATGGGCTTGCGCTTGGGCATCCGGCCGGCGGCGATGTCGTCCTCGATCTGCAGCTGCGCGGCCTTAAAGCGGTTGGTGGCATGGCGCAGGAAGATGACGCCCAGCACCGGCATGCAGTACTCGGTGGAGGTCAGCTTGGAGTTTGCGCGTAGCTCATCCGCCGCCTCCCACAGGTCGCCCTCAAGCTTCTCGATGTCGTTCAGTGTGCCGTCCGTCATGCGTGACCCTCAAGCGCCTCCCGCAGGACGCGCAGTACGGCGCATTGTCGCCGTTCTCGGGCCAGCATCAAGGCTTTTCAAAGCTTTCGCAGCGCGTCCAGAAGCTGGGCGTTGGCCTCGACCGCGCCGCCATCGCCAAGATCGAGCGCAATCTGCGGTACTTGGCCGACTTCGAGCTCGTCGCGATTGCCAAGGCGCTCAAGGTGTCGCCGATGAGGTTGCTATAAGCAAGGCTTCTTGGCCGCTGACCTGAGCGCAGCCAGTTGGTTTGCTCAACGGTGCACGGAATTATTGACCTGTTTTGCTAGGCCCGCCACGCCTTCAGCTGTCGCCAAAGCTTGCTCACTTTAAGCGGACGCCCTTTCTTCTTGGTACGCTCAGCAGGCGTGCTCTCGGCAGAAGTAGTTGTCGCGGTGAAGGCCTGGTCCTTTGCGGAACGATCAGCGCACCTGCCAGCTTCAATCTCTTCTTGTGACCACCGCCGAGCCCATCTAACACGGTTACGCCTTATCCAATAGTGGGACTTGCAGGCAAAGCCCCAGTTGCCAATAGAAGGGCTCAGCGAAATCGTTTCGCCGTCGAATGTCAGCTCCCAATCCGAGGGGCTGAGGGGTGTGATGACTTCCTGGCCGCATCCGCAACAACATTTATGCACCACGGTCGCATACGCTATGGATACGTAGACCGTACCCTCCTTTAGCTCCTCAGGAATGAATTCGACGAACTCGTGTTTGAGGTGCCGTACCTGCTTCATGGTGCCCGGTCCTCGTTGATGAGGACGTTCCCATCTATGGTGTAAGTACTGTGGTGCTCGCAGTCGATGTCGCGATAGAAACCCAGTAGCTTTTTCCATTTGATAACAGCCAGCGTGGCGTTGAGTGCATTGAGGTCGGCAATCTGGATGTTGTTCACGTACTCGTTATGGCCCTCATCTACTGCCAAGTTGACTCTGCCACGCACATGGTCGCGTTGCCGCTGCGTGCTGGTCGTGACGCGCAGGATGCCGCCCAAGGCACCGTCAGCTAGCTGTACACCCATGCCGACGTCAACGAACGGCCGGCCGAACTCTTCCAGCCTCTGGATGATCTGTGCCTTTACGTGGCTGCTGTCGACGCAGAGAAACACGAACTCCATGTCCCTCAGTTGTTCAACATTTGCATCGCTGATGCGGATGTCATGAGGGACCACGCCTGCGTGCATCTTGGAGTAAATATTCGCAAAATGGACCACTTTTTTCGGCTTGGCCTGCAGTTCATCTACTGTCGGAGCCCCCGGTGAGCGGAATGCGTTATGTTGCAAAAACACATCGTCATCATACAGATGGATTTTTTTTACTGGCGTCTTGGCGACAAAATCCAAAATGTAGGAGCCTGTCCCGCCCAATCCCACAATCGCAATGTTTCCCAGGGCCAGCTTTTTTGTGACCAGATTGATCTCGGCCCTGCTAGATGCGGTGTCGAGATATTTGAACACCGCTTCGGTCTCTTCCGGGTCCGGCGCAACAATAGGAAAGGTCTGGGCTGTGACGTTGGCGTTGAGTACACGGGCTGGACCGGAGAGGATTGCGACATATGTGGTCACTTGGTCATAATAGTTCACATAGTGGTCTGACGGCTTCGGTTTCGCTGAGAAGGAATGGTTGACCGTAACGCCCTCAGCGAGGGTTTGCGTGGAGCTCGAGTGCTTTATCTGCGCAATCTCTTGCCCGTCCTCACGACATGGGTGGTCACCCGCAAAATAGGCCACATGGGTGCTAGGTCGGGAGGTAACATTACCGGCTAAGTCCAGCTTGGCGACGAGGGTTCCACGCTTGACTTCCTTCTTGAAGTTCACGTAGGGAACATCCTTCACTAGCAAGAGGCCGGACCTGATTTCCAAGTCGTAGCCCTCGTCGCGCAACTGCTTCAGGTCAGGACTATGACTTATCGGTAGCGGTGACATTGAAGATCATCCCATCTTTGATTTTGACAATGGCTCCCGACTTCATCGTCCCCGAGGGGTTTTGATGCGGGCCGTTTCTGTAGGTGATCGTGAACAGGATGTTAGGACCCACCGGAACGGGGCTGAACGCTAGCGCGACGATCTCGGTAAACGACAACTTTCTGGCCGTCACGATCTTCTGTCGACCGTTCACGATGATGGTGAGCTCCTTGGGGCCGCTGTGGAAGTGCTCGTCCATTGTGAGGTGCACCAGTGTCGCGTCTCGCGGAATCAGTTGATCCTCGGCGTTGCCTTCGACTTCCTTGTACAGCCCGTGGCCTTGGTGGACATTGCCGAGGGTGTACAACGCTTCACCTGCGGTGGGCGTGGGCGACTCGTACGGTTTCTGGTCGATGTGGATTCTCATTTATGCTTTCTCTTTCTCGCGGCAGTACCGCGCGTTATGTTAACCATGTGCTTGGAAACTTGGTTTTGTTTGGCTTCTGTTTATTCTAATTGCTGCCATGTTCATTTCGAATGTACTCTCACAGCTTGTGCCCATAAGCACGCGACATACGGACACCCGACTAAGATATATTTCTGTTCTTGATGTCCGTTTTCGTTTGGGTGACGGGCACAAGGTAATGATGGAAACGAACAGGACAACGCATGAATGTGGGTCGCGCACCGTCGGTAGCGAGCGGTCGTGCGCGACGCAGAAGGAAGTGGAAGAGGCGTTAGAGGCGCTGACCGATTCGGAACACGCAAAACTAATGCTCATTGCGGTCTCCTTTTGCCAGAGACGAAATTTTTCGCCTAGCGTTATGGAACCAGAGGAACTGCTGGCCGATGCAATGCTGAGCTCGCTACGGCTTGAGAAGAAGTGGGTCAAGCAAGTGTCGATTGTCAAGCATCTCGACAGAGCGATGGAAAACATTTCTGGCCATCTCGCCAGGAAGCGCAGCAAGATTGTATCGTTTCCCGATGGATTACCGCCGGAACCATCCGAAACAGACGCCGATGATGTCCATAAATCTCCAGAGAGTGCCTTGGTCGCGCAAGAAGATTGTCAGGAATTGATGAAGTCAGTGTTCGCAGATGATCATCAAGCTAGGTCAGTATTTGAGAAACACGTGGAGGGACATCAAGCCGCAGAAATCCTGATCACACTGAAGCTGACTGAGCAAGCCTACAAGACAATAATGAAGCGGATACGGCGTAAAGTTTCCACCTTCGTTAGTCATTCAAACCAACATAGAAATCTGTCATGAACTCATCCAACACAAAAAGAATTCAGACCGATGACGTCCTGCGTACAATGCGGGATATGCTGATTGAAGCACCCGAACAAGAATTCACCGATCTTGCCCGTGAAGCTGGATTTGACTCGAATCAACTCACTCAGGCTAGCCGTAAGGTAACCCAGCATGTGATTCGTCAGTCCAAGGCACGCGGTATCGATGCCGAGAAAAATGTATTTCTTCAAAAGGGTTTAAGTTCGCTCCTAGTGCTGCTCCGACGCAGGGATGGACTCGACGAGAGCGACCTTGCGAACAAAGCAGACGTCGATGAAGAAGAAATCCGAAGGATTGAATATGATACCGCGTATTTGCCGAGCCCCCGAACGATCTATAAGCTTGAGCATGTATTTTCCTTGCCATCAGGCGTACTTGCAAAGATCTCCGGTGCCATCGTTCAGGATTCGTCTTTCTTGGAAGAACGCGTCTTGGAATTTGCAGCTAATGCGAAATCTATGGGTAAGCTTACAAGAGCTGAGCATGAATTATTGAACGCGTTCGTCAAATTCCTTACAGAGAAGATCTGAGTGCTGATTAATCCTGCATGAAAGCTTTTCACATAGGCGAACGAGAACGGAAAGATATCAACATTCAGGTTGATAAGGTTCTGCGCGGCTTGGGCAATCCCGAACCTCCGTTGCGTCTAGATCATGTACGAGAATTATTGCGGTTAGATTGTCAATTTTATAGCTCTACTGATGATAGCGTTCTTCGTAGCTTCGTAAGCAAAGTGAAGGTCGGAACGCAACAGTTATTCCTGCGCCCAACACTGCTCTTCGATGTTATCAAAAAGGCGGATTTGTCCGCGTTGTGGATTCCAGACGGGAAACGAATTCTAATCGATGAAAGACTGCCGGCGATCAAACACCGATGGGCGGAAACACATGAAGTCATTCATTCAATCACGGAGTGGCACAAGCTTTTCCTCTTTGGTGATTCAGCGAAACAACTAAACCTCGCATGTCACGACCAGCTCGAAGCAGAAGCCAACTATGGTGCCGGTCAGCTGCTTTTCCTCAGGCAGAGATTCGCATCAGAGGCGCAGGACATGCCCATGAATCTTAACAGTGTGCAGAGCCTGGCGAAGAAATACGGTAATACTATTACATCAACATTATGGCGCTTCGTTGAACAGGTGGGGGCAACACGCCCTATGGTGGGATTGGTGTCGCCTCATCCCCATCGCTTGCCTTCCAACCATGACGTTCAAGCTCCTTGCAAATACTTTGTTGAATCGCCAGCGTTCCGTGCGCGGTTTAGTGCCTTAACTGAGGCCGATGTATTTCAAGAATTGTTTGAATATTGTAACAATGGAAGCGGAGGTCCGTTAGGTTCATCTGAAGTAATGCTTAGCGATGATAATGGCAATCAACATGTCTTTCGCTTCGAAACATTCTTCAATCGACACGAAGCGCTCACACTGGCCGCCTATATCCGCCAACACAACGCGGTAGTTTCTTTCGCATAAATCATGCGCGCATCGAGCTCCAAGGCGTGTAGGGTGTAGTAACAGTTCGGGGCCAACCTGCGTGTTGAGAAACTGGAACACACCTCGGAAGTGATAGATACGGTGATCGTAGTTCGGTAAGCACAAGGGCCGCTTGGTCACGGCTTGTTTTTGAACAGCACCAGCCCACCAACCGTGACATCCTGCCTTGGCGGACGACGCAGTTATTGCCGTAGAGATGGCGCGGCGGCTGAAAGAGCCGGAGCTAGCAAAGAGTGTATCGGGGCCACACGCTGGGCAAGCTCCGCACTGACACAGCGCACTTATCAAGCCATAAGTGCATGTAGCAATTTCACCCAGCGTTTATCACGGCGCAGACTTCGCAAATCAGGTTCACGCCGCAAGCAAGCGACATCTTTAACGCCACACGCAATAGCCTTGTTGAGATTTCGAAAAGCGACATCGGGTTTACCTGCCAATGCGTCGAGGCAGGCGAGGTTGTAATATGCCCATGGATAGTTTGCATCCAGCCGAAGTGCCTTCTGAAAGCACCGACGTGCTGGCTCCCGCTGTTTAAGGCGCATCAGACCAAGACCAAGGTCTTTCCACGCAGTCACACAGGAGGGATTCAACTTGACCGCCCGCCGTAAATAACTAACGGCCTCACGTTCGCGTTTCAGGTCCAATAAGACGGACCCCGCCAGATGAACCGCATCCTCGGCCTGGGGGTCAAGAGATGCCACGGTTTCAGCATACGGCCACGCTTCGGAATGTTGCTTTGCAAGATGCTTGAACATCCCAAGATTGAATAGGATTTTGACCGCCATATTCTTGGCTGGGGCCAACGTCTTGGATGCATGAGCCGGCTGGCCCATCCTTTCCTCGGATAGCGCGAGATTGAGGACCGAAGACAACACCAAGGCAGATGATGCTCGCTGCAACTGCGGGTCATCCGCAGCAATGGTTGAAAACTCCACACGCGCTTCCTCGTAGCGCCCCAAGTTGTAGAGCGCCAAGCCCAGATCATAATGGATGAGCGCAGCCTGTGGCGATAATTCGGCGGCCTTGCGGAGAGATGCAACGGCTTCCTCCTCGCGATGGAGAGCCAGCAGGGTGTCTCCATAGTTGTACCAAGCATGAGCTGAATCCGGATTGGCTTCTATCGCGTTTTCATACTGTTCCAACGCCGATAACAACTCGCCTCGACGTTCCGCCCGCACACCACCATCGAGAAAGAAATCGTGGAATTTTGCTTTTAAGGCACCGGGTACTGAGTCGGCCTCGGAGTCACGCCTGCTCCTATCAGTACTGTCATCACTGCTGTTCCATCGAGAAGATATCATTGTTGGTTCTCCATCCGACAAATTTCCCGCTGGCTACGGTCCACGCCCTCGTGGGACACTTCGGCTGACGACCGGCATGTTAGCACCTCCCTCAATGCTGACAACCAGCTTCTGGGCTGCTTAGCTGCGAGGGATGCTGACGACGGCATGGAGCGGAGAAGCGGCCGGTGAGTCTTTGCGTAGTGCACCATTGATGGCACAACAGGCATCCGACTGCCCGTTCGTAACGTTGGCCGCGTTTTCGTGGGCGTCAACGCGAATTTCATAGCCAGTAAAGCGCTTTGCTTTTTTCTTGCGCGCATTGGTGCCAAGCCTATCATCCGCTCCGATGAACGAAGGAACACAACCGAGATAGACGAACAGAAAACAATTTAGCGAACTCGCAGCGCTGTTGTCCCGAAACCGCCAAGTTTTTTCACAAACAGCATAGCTGATGAGGTCGCGCCACCTGGCGCGGCTTCTGATGTCATGTTGTTTGTAGGCCTTGGCGGGCCTCGGGACAGCGTGCGTCAGGAGACGCGCCTTTTTGTTCGGAGGATTGAGGATGAATACGAGTGTTGGATACCGCATCCGATGGTTGCCAATCACGACCACGCGAGCCTGCTTGATACTGGGTTTGTTCTTGTCGTGGTCTAGTATGGCAGAAGATGTGGTTACGAAGGACGGAACACGATACGAAGCTATCCGGTGGGGGCGTATTATTGGCGACCGTGTAACCATCTACCATCGCGGTGGTGTGGCCACTGAGACTGTAACCAACCTGCCCCCTGATGTCCTGAAGCGGTTTGGGTTGACCGCCAAACTCAACCAGAATGCTACCGCCAGTTCGACGCCGTCCGAAAGCGCCAGCAGGGCTAGCACCACCCCCTCGAAGCAGAATACAAAGAGCAATGAAGCAAAGTTCACAATACTGCACAGTTTCAAAGCGGTTCGCACTATTAACAGAATGCCGGTAGGCGAGGCTCCCGGTGGTTCGCTGACACTCGCGGGCACGACGCTGTATGGCATAACGGACAGGGGTGGAGTAGGCAACCACGGCGCAATTTTCAAGATTAACACCGACGGTTCGGGCTATTCAATCGTGTATAGCGCCGCTAGGCCCGAAGATCTTTTGTTGAATAGTGTTCCCGAATCTTCACCCATGCACCGGATATCTGGCGACAGCCTTACCGTGGGTCTCGAAAGTCCGTTAACACAGTCAGGCGCGACACTGTATGGTGTGATGGGAATGGGCGGTGCCCAAAATGGTGCCGTCTTCAAAATAAATACGGATGGGACTGGCTTCACTACTTTGCACCGTTACACCGGTACTGACGGGGGGAAACCTACCGGTTCGTTGACATTGTCCGGAACGACTCTCTATGGCGTGACACATGAAGGTGGTGCAGACCATAATGGCGTAGTCTTCAAACTCAATACCGAGGGTTCGGGCTATGCTGTCTTACACCACTTTGCCGGTGGCGCAGCCGATGGTTACTGGCCTGAAGGCTCGTTGACGTTGTCCGGCACAACGCTGTACGGTGTGACGTCCATGGGCGGCGCCGGCGATGGAGGCGTGATTTTTAAACTCAATACCGATGGTGCGGGTTATACAATTCTGCATGAGTTCACTGCAGCTAAAGGAGATGGCGCTAGCCCTAATTCACTGGTTATGGTCGGGTCCTCTCTGTATGGAACGACATGTAGCGGCGGCACCAATGATAATGGCGTGATTTTCAAAATCAATACCAGTGGCTCCGACTATACCGTTTTACACCGTTTCGCTGGCGGAAGTACTGATGGTAAGAATCCTAACGTTCCGTTGACGTTGTCCGGCATGACACTGTATGGCACAACGCAGTGGGGTGGCGAAAACGACAAAGGTGTCTTCTTCAAAATCAATGTCGATGGTTCGGATTATACCATCTTGCACCACCCTACTCTTGCCGAAGGTCCCTGTGGTTCGTTGGCGTTGTCTGGCACAACACTATACGGCGTGGCACGCGACGGGGGTGCGGAAATGTTAGGGGCGGTGTTTGCGTTGCCTCTACCCGCACATGCCGCTGAGCCACAGGTGACGCCCGGATCCCGTGAATCACAAAAGGAAAACGTCGCTATACTAGAGAATGCGCCGCCAACACAAACGAGCCATCTAGGTGTGAATTCGCTAACGGTGAACTCCTTGGGTATGAAGTTTGTACCGGTGCCGAGAACCGAGGTTCTATTCTGCATATGGCTGACGCGGGTGCAGGACTTCGAGGCCTTTGTGCGCGCTACGGGTTATGTTGCCGTCAAGAAAGTGTGGTCCCCGCGTGCCGACGGCTGGAAACAGCGCGGCGATACTTGGAAAAATCCCGGCTTTGCGCAAGGCCCAACTCATCCGGTGTGTGGAGTGAATTGGGAGGACGCAGTAGCTTTCTGCCAGTGGCTGACGCAGAAGGAGCGTGCGCTCGGGACAATTGCTCAAGATCAGGAGTATCGCCTGCCGAAGGACTGGGAATGGAGTTTAGCTGTGGGGTTGGACGAACCCAAAGAGGGATTGCCGGCAGGAAAGGACAGGAAAACTACAGGGGTGTATCCATGGGGTAGTGAGTGGCCACCACCAATCGGGGCAGGCAACTTTGCGGACGAAGAATCAAAAGACGGGAATACGCCCGTAAATTGGCCCGTGATTCGGGGGTACAATGATGGGTTTTCGCGTACGTCACCAGTGGGCTCATTCAAAGCGAATCAATACGGCCTTTTTGACATGAGCGGGAATCTCTGGGAATGGTGCGATGACTTATCTGATGGGGCACCAGATTTCCGAGTATTGCGGGGTGGTTCTTGGCGTGATGGTGAATCGAGTCTTCTGCTGTCATCGACGCGCTACTACAACGACAGCGTTCACCGCAGTGGAAATAGCTCTAGTAACCGAGGCGTCGACTTGGGTTTTCGCGTGGTGTTGACAGCTTCAGGTGAGGGCATCGCAAGCGAAACAATGACCAAGAAGGGTCGCATTAATGCCGTCACGAAAGCGGTAGTTCCCTCTCCTCCTTCTGCTCCAGCCCCAATTACCCCAGTCACTGCAACCAATCTGACAGCCACTCTCCGCGTAGCAACATCCAACAACTCTAGCAGGGCCGATACCGAATCAAACACTTTGCTGGCCGCAGTCCACAACGGAAACCTGTTAAAGATGGAGAAGTTGATCAAAGCTGGCGAAAAACCGGTTCCTGGCAGTTCCATGGAATACGCTGAAGCGGTTCTGGACCTAGCCGAGCGAGACCCCAACTATGTGACTGCGTTACGAATCGCTCAAGCGCTCAGCAAGGCAGTTCCGAGCGACGATACATTTACGAATTTATTTCTCGGCCTGACTATCCTCGGCAACTTCGAAACAGCGAAGGCTCGATACCTTTCCAATGCTAAGTGGAAGAAACAAGAAGCGCAAACAACATTGAAAACGGATGCGCCAGAGAAAGCCCCCCAAGGGAAGTTCGCGCATTCTGCTGCTCCAGAAGCGGGCAGAGCTATGGCAAAACGTTATGCGGCGGCGCAGGACGCTCTGCGAGAGCTAATGAACAATGAAAAGGAAATTCAGAAGATTCCGACACTGTCAGAGCAACAGGCCATCCTGCGCCGTCAGTTAAAGGCTCCACCGCTGACTGTTCAGATTGTCGCTGGCGTCCGCTATCTAGATGATGACAGAAATTCTACCGCGGCAACGACAGCGAGCGGCAGAGGAGTGAGGCAGCAACCGTCGAACACTTTACCAGAAGGTGTTGCTCCGGACATTGAATGTGAGACGCTCAACGCCGAATCCCTCTCTCTATACAGGCAAGGACGCTATGATCGCGCCGCCGTGGCGGCGCAGAAGGCGTTACAAATCGCCGAACAATCGGTTGGTCCTTATCATCCTGTAGTGGCTGTGATTCTCAACAATCTCGCAACGCTATACAGTGTCCAAGGCCTGTATGCGCAGGCGGAACCGCTCCACAAGCGCGCGCTGGCAATCCGGGAGAAGGCCCTCGACCCCAATCATCCTCATGTGGCCGAAAGTCTCAACAATCTCGCGATGTTGTACCAGCACCAGCGCCAATATGCGCAGGCCGAACCGCTCTTCAAGCGCGCGCTGGCAATCCAAGAGAAAGCTTGCGGCCCCGAACATCCCGATTTGGTTCCAATTCTTAACAATCTCGCAATGTTGTACAGCACACAAAGTAAGGATGCACAGGCCGAACCTCTTTACAAGCGCGCGTTGGCAATCCAAGAGAAAGCCCTTGGCCCCAAACATCCCGATTTAGTCCCAATTCTTAACAATCTAGCAATGTTGTACAGTGACCGAAGCCAATATGAACTGGCTGAATCCCTCTGCAAGCGCGCGCTGGCGATCCAAGAGACAACTCTCGACTCGGATCATCCCAGTGTGGCCCAGAGCCTCAACACTCTCGCAATGATGTACAGCGCTCAAAAACTGTATGCGCAGGCCGAACCGCTTTACAAGCGTGCATTGGCAATCCAAGAGAAGGCTCTCGGACCGAATCACCCTGATGAGGCTTCGATTCTTGAAAACATGGCGACGCTCTATAGGATAACTGGGAGGGAAAGGGAGGCAGAACCGTTAGAGCAACGAGCCAAAGCTATTCGGGAAATGAAGCGATGAAATCCGATGGCTAAAAAGAAAAACCGCCTTCGTGGCGGCCTTTCCTTCAAGTCTGCCGCGCGTGGCGGCAGGCGCTACGTTCGCGAGCAGCTCGTACGAGCCGCGCAGCCAACCCCGCTCATCCTGCGCTCGCTACCATCACGGCTAAATAATATCTACTCACCGCTTCTCGCACTTCCGACAACCAGACCCCGCAGGCAACTTGCCCAACGGGGTCTGGTTCAAATTTCACGCCGCGATACGACGCTCTGCACTCTCTGCGCACTTGCTCGTCGCCAGCCGTGCTCGACCGCGCGCCCACTCCCGCAGTCCTTTGAGCTGCTCGCCCATCAGGCGCGACAGCGGCACCAGTTCGCCGAGCACCAGCGAGCACGTCAGCGTCGTGGGTTCCTTGCTCTCTGCGAATGCGTGATACAGCGCATCGATGAACGCCTGTTCAATCTCCGCGCCGGTCAACCCTTCCGAGGCCCGTGCCAGTGCGCCGACATCGAACTTGCCGGCATCGCGTTTGTACTTCGCAATCTGAATGCGCCAGATGGTTTCGCGCTCTTCGGCGTTGGGTAAATCCGTGTAGAAGATTTCGTCCCAGCGCCCCTTGCGCAGCAGTTCTGGAGGTAACAGACTCACATCGTTAGCCGTCGCCACGACGAACACCGGAGCAGTACGGTCTTGGAGCCATCCGAGAAAGCTGCCGAACACACGACTGCTCGTGCCGCCGTCACTGGAGCCGGAACTCTTGCTGCCGGCGAACGCTTTCTCCAGTTCGTCTACGAACAAAACGCAGGGGGCCACTGCTTCGGCGGTCTGAATCACCGCGCGCAGGTTCTGTTCGCTTTGCCCAACGAGGCTGCCGAAGATTCTTCCGACATCCAGTTTGAGCAACGGTCGTTGAAGCACACTGGCCGTTGCCTTGGCCGTGAGGCTCTTGCCGCATCCTGGCGGGCCGAGAATGAGCA
>TBL_comb47_HYPODRAFT_10001676_pt1 | contig 28497 bp, 29 predicted proteins | sample TroBogypolimnion_40_FD_10682 | JGI IMG/M metagenome (IMG submission 10682) | reverse complement strand
CCCAAGAAGCTGGGCCTGATCGGCTCCGGCGTGATCGGCCTGGAAATGGGTTCGGTCTGGCGNCGTCTGGGTGCTGACGTCACCATCCTCGAAGGTCTGCCGACCTTCCTGGGCGCGGTGGACGAGCAGGTTGCCAANGANGCNCACAAGGCNTTCACCAAGCAGGGTCTGAAGATCGAACTCGGCGTCAAGGTCGGTGACATCAAGACCGGCAAAAAGGGCGTTTCTGTCGCCTACACCAACGCCAAGGGCGAAGCCCAGACGTTGGACGTGGACAAGCTGATCATTTCCGTCGGACGCGTGCCCAACACCATTGGCCTGGCTGCTGATGCGGTCGGCCTGAAGCTCGACGAGCGCGGTGCCATTGAAGTCGACGGCAACTGCAAGACCAACCTGCCCAATGTCTGGGCGGTGGGCGATGTGGTGCGCGGCCCGATGCTGGCGCACAAGGCGGAAGAAGAGGGCGTGGCCGTCGCCGAGCGCATTGCCGGTCAGCACGGACATGTCAACTTCGACACCATCCCCTGGGTCATCTACACCAGCCCCGAGATTGCCTGGGTCGGCCGCACCGAGCAGCAGCTCAAGGCGGAGGGCGTGGCCTACAAGGCCGGCTCCTTCCCCTTCCTGGCCAATGGTCGTGCCCGTGCTCTGGGTGACACCACCGGCTTCGTCAAGTTCCTGGCCGATGCCAAGACCGACGAAATCCTGGGCGTGCACATCGTTGGCCCCATGGCCAGCGAACTGATCTCCGAGGCTGTGGTGGCCATGGAATTCAAGGCCAGTGCCGAAGACATCGCGCGCATCTGCCACGCCCATCCCAGCTTGAGCGAGGCAACGAAAGAAGCCGCTCTGGCCGTGGACAAGCGCACGCTGAACTTCTGAACATGACCCCCACGCTCCCTCACTGCGTGTGGTCGCTGCCCCCCAAGGGGGCGCGTTTCGCCTTGGGGCGGCCCGGCGGCGAAACCTTCCTTGCTTAGGCATGCCCAATAGCGTCAAGAAAACCTACGAAGCGGAACTGGCCGCCCGTGGGTACCAGGCCGACCCGGCCCAGCTGCGCGCCGTGGACGCGCTGGAGCGTTGTGCAAAGGAGTGGGCCGCCTACAAGGGCAAGCGCTCCAATGCCTTCAAAAAGCTGATCAACCGCCCGCAGATTCCGCGCGGCGTCTACATGTACGGCGGGGTGGGGCGCGGCAAAAGCTTTCTGATGGATTGCTTTTTCAACGCCGTGCCCTTGAAGCGCAAGACCCGCCTGCACTTTCACGAGTTCATGCGCGAGGTACATCGCGAGCTGTCCGACCTGCAGGGCACGGTCAATCCGCTGGACGAGTTGGCTCGGCGCATGGCGTTGCGCTACAAGCTGGTCTGCTTTGACGAGTTCCATGTGGCCGACATTACCGACGCCATGATCCTGCACCGGCTACTGGCCGCCATGTTCGAGAACGGCGTGGGCTTTGTCACTACTTCCAATTTCAAGCCGGACGACCTCTATCCCGGTGGCCTGCACCGCAACCGTATCCTGCCGGCGATCGAGCTGCTCAACAGCAGCATGGAAGTGCTGAGCGTGGACAACGGCACCGACTACCGCACGCGCACGCTGGAGGCCGTCAAGCTCTACCACTGCCCGCTGGGCCCGGAGGCCGATGCCGCCATGATGGAGGCGTTCAACGCCCTGGCCGAGCAGCAGGACGAAGACCCGGTGCTACACATTGAGGCGCGCGAGATCCGTGCCTGGCGCAAGGCCGGCGGCATGGTCTGGTTCAATTTCAAGACCCTGTGTGGCGGCCCGCGCTCACAAAACGACTATCTGGAAATTGCCTCGCGCTTTCACACCGTGTTCGTCAGCGATGTGCCGCAGATGTCGGTGCGCAATGCTTCCGAAGCGCGGCGCTTTACCTGGCTGGTGGACGTGCTGTATGACCGGCGCCTCAAGCTGTTTCTATCGGCCGAGGTCGAGCCGGAGTTGCTGTACACCGAGGGCCCCATGGCGCATGAGTTTCCGCGCACCGTGTCGCGCCTGAATGAAATGCAGTCCAAGGAATACCTGGCGTTGGAGCGCCGCATGGTGGATACCGGGCTGACCTGATGCGGGCTTGCGTGGTTCTGCTAGCGCTGGTGTGCGCCACACCGCTGATTGCCATGGCAGATACGGCGCTGGCCGGTTCCGACAGCGGCCTGGAATACCAGCGCATTGAAGAGCTTCGCGCCCGGGAAATGGCTGATTTCTCGGCACGCGAAGCGGTGTGCTACCAACGTTTTGCGGTCAACGATTGCCTGAAGGAACTGCAGTCGCCACACCGCGCCGTGCTGGCCGACCTGAGGCGCCAGGAAACCCGCTTGCATGACCGTGAGCGGGCGCAACTGGCCGCAGAACAATTGCAACGCAGCGAAGAAAAGGCGCTCGAAAGGCAGCAGGCGGTAGAGCAAGCCGCGGCGGCCACTACCAAAGAGAGATCGCGGGCGCCAAAGCAGGCAGCCCCTGCCGCAGGCGCGGCGTCCGGCGCTGTGCATCCGGCGCAGACATCGGGCCCCGATGCAGCCGAGCGTGAGGCACATGTCAAAAACCTGGCGGCCAAGCAGGCCGCTGCGCAAAAGAAACGCCAGGAAGTCACCGAACGGCTGCGGGAAAAGCAGCGTGCCAAGCCGGTTTCGCCGCTGCCGCCCTGAACCTAGTCCAGCGCTTCGAGTTTGACGATCACGATGGACAAATTGTCGCTCCGGCCCCGGGCGCGGGCGCGGGCCTTGTCAATCAGAAATTCACAGGCTTCGCGGGCCGACAGGGACGCCAGAACCGAGCCGATTTCGCTGTTTTTGAAGTAATGCCAGACGCCGTCGCTACAGGCCATCAGCGTATCGCCGGCGCGCAGCCGCGGTATCACGTGCTGGTTCACGGGCGGTTCGCTTTCCGTACCCAGGCAGCCCATCAGGATATTGGACTGCGGGTGCACCGCCGCCTGCTCCTCGGTGATCTCGCCCTTGTCGACCAGCGTCTGCACATAGGAATGGTCTATGGTGCGCCTGACGAATGTCGACCCGTGGTAATAGTAAATGCGTGAATCGCCGGTATGCGCCCAATGGCAGTCGCCACTGGGGTTGATGATGAAGGCGGCCAGGGTGCTGTGCGGTTCCTGCTCGGCGGAGATGGCCGTGAGCTTGATGACCAGATGGGCTTCCTGCACGATTTGCTTAAGGATGGCGCTTGCGTCCTCGGTGGCCGGGTCATAGCGGTCAAACACCTGCTTGGCCGTCATCATGACCTGGTCGGAGGCCTTGCGTCCGCCACTGCGTCCGCCCATGCCATCCGCCACCACGCCCAGAATGCAGCCCTTGACGCGCGGGTGCTGAAGCAGCGCCACCTGGTCCTGCTGGTAATCGCGATCGCCCCGGTGAATGCCCGTAGCTGCGTGAAGTCGGTAGCCGTTTGTAGCCATGTTGCCAGCGCTGTGAAGCAATACTTTCTGTCTCGGTGCCCCTGTTATGGTCGTATTATCGAGGCTGTGGCTAGCGTTTTCTGCCGCCGGCCGGTGAACGCGCTTTCTTTTTCCATCTTCCGCACTTCCCCTTGACCCTTAATTTGAATTCCCCGCAGCGGCGCCTGATCGCATTGCGTATGGAGCATGGCGATCTGGATGCCCTGATCGACCAGGCCTCGGAAAAGCGCCCCATCGATGAACTGATGATGCAGCGTCTGAAAAAGAAACGTCTGGCGCTGCGCGATGCCATGGCCCGCGTAGAGATTGAGTTGTCACCCGACGAGCCGGCCTAATGGGTTTGCCAGTCCGCGTTGCCGCGGCCTTTGCGGTATCCGGTCCACTGGCCTCATCGGTAGAGCAGTACCGTGCGCGCGAGGGTCAGTTGCAAATGGCCGCCGCCGTTGCCGATGTCATGCAAGACGGCGGCACGCTGGTGGTGGAGGCGGGCACCGGCGTTGGCAAGACCTTTGCCTATCTGGTGCCTGCGCTGCTGTCGGGTCAGCGGGTGTTGTTGTCCACCGCTACCAAGGCCTTGCAGGACCAACTCTTTGGCCGCGACATTCCGCATTTACGCAAGGTATTGGGGCTGGCCTTGCGGGTGGCCCTGCTCAAGGGACGCAGCAGCTATCTGTGCCTGAACCGCATGGAGTCTGCGCGCCAGGACTGGCGCATGGACGAGCGCTCGGCGATGCTGCATCTGGCGCGCATCGAGAGCTGGTCTCACAGCACCCAGACTGGCGATCTGGCCGAGGTAGATGCGCTGGACGAGACGTCCCCGCTGCTGCCCCTGGTGACCTCGACGCGCGACAACTGCCTGGGCGCACGCTGTCCCCAGGCCAGCAGCTGCTTTGTCAACCGGGCCCGACGCGAGGCGCTGGCGGCCGATGTGGTGGTGATCAACCACCACCTGTTTTTTGCCGATCTGAATGTGCGCGAATCGGGTGTGGCCGAGCTGCTGCCCTCGGTGCATGCGGTGGTGTTTGACGAGGCGCATCAGCTCAATGAAATCGGCGTCCAGTTTCTGGGGCGCCAACTCGGCACCGGGCAACTCAGCAGCTTCGCCCGGGACCTGGAGCAGAGCGCACAGGCGCTTGCGCGAGGCCTTGCGCCCTGGGCAGCGCTGGCGGCGGCGGTGGAGCAGAGTGCACAGGGCCTGCGCGAGCGCTTCCCGGAGAGTGAGCGCGTGGAACGCCTGGATTGGCTGGCCACCGGTGGACGCTGGCCATCCCTGATGCAATCGGTCTGCGCGGCGCTGGAGGCGGCGCAAGCGGCTCTCGCCCTGGTGGCCGAGATGGCGCCCGAACTGCAGGCCTTGCAGGCACGTGCCGGCGATCTGCTGGAGCTGCAAAACCTGTTTCTGCAACCGGTCCCGGTGGACGCCGTGCGCTGGCTGGAGCTCGGTCGCCAGTTGCGCCTGTTGCAGTCGCCGCTGGATGTTTCGGTGGCCATGCAGAGCCGCGTTTTGCCGGCAGAGGGCCAGGGCGGCAACAAGTCCTGGATATTTACCTCTGCCACGCTGGGTCACGACGACAAGCTCAGCTGGATGGTGGACAGTTGCGGCCTGGCCGGTGCGCGTGTCCTGAAGGTGGCCAGTCCATTTGACTACGCGCTGCAGGCTGCGCTGTACGTACCGCAGGACTTCCCGGCACCGGCCGATCCGCGGCATAGCCAGAGCGTGGCGCAACTGGCGCTGCAGGGCGCGTTGGCGCTGGGCGGGCGCACCCTGGTGCTGACCACCACCTTGCGCGCCATGCGCAGCATAGGCGAGGCCTTGGCCCGGGGCCTGCCGGGGCATCTGGAATTATTGGTGCAGGGCGATCGCCCCAAGCGCGAGCTGCTGGCACGCTTTTTACAGGGTGGCATTCAGCGCCAGGGTGCCGTGCTGGTGGCCTCGGCCACCTTCTGGGAAGGCATTGACATGCCGGGTGAGGCGTTGCAACTGCTGGTGATCGACAAGCTGCCGTTTACGCCACCCGACGATCCGGTATTGCAGGCACGCTCCAAGGCGCTGGAGGAGCAGGGCAAGAGCGCCTTCAAACACCTGCATTTGCCGCAGACAGCGGTGGCACTCCGGCAGGGCGCAGGGCGTTTGATACGCCGCGAATCAGACCAGGGTCTGCTGGTGGTGTGCGACGTGCGCCTGCACCAAAAGGGCTATGGCCGTCAGTTGCTGGCGGCCCTGCCGCCCATGCGCAGGCTGATCAGCCCGCAGGAGTTTGCCGACACGCTGGAGATGCTTACCAGAACTTCCACCAGGGATCGTTCTGAGTCTTGAACCCCTTGGCCAGAAATTCAGACTGGGGGTAGCTGGTTTCCAGAACGCGTCGCGCATCGTCGCGCAAGGCGGTAAGGCCCAGCGCATCATAGGATTTGTAGGCGATAAACAGGGCCTCTTCCAGGGCCGGAACATCGCGGTAATCCGCCAGAGCAGTCTGAGCGCGGTTGAGTGCTGCCAGGTAGGCGCCCCGCTTGAAGTAATAGCGCGCCACATGCACCTCGTACTGCGCCAACGAACTGACAATGTAATTCATGCGTTGCCCGGCGTCCGCGGCATAGCGCGACTGTGGGAAACGGGCGATCAGTTCCTTGAACGACTCAAAGGCTTCCTTGGAGGCTTTCTGGTCACGCTCCGACAGGTCCTGGCGCGAGATGGCGGAGAAAAGCCCCAGATCGTCGTTGAAGTTGACGATGCCCTTGAGGTACAGCGCATAGTCCAGCGCCGGGCTGGCCGGGTGCAGCTTCATGAAGCGGTCCAGCGTGGAAATGGCCTGTGCCGGCTCGCCATTGCGGTACTGGGCATAGGCCTTGTCCAGCTGCGCCTGCTGTGCCAATGGCGTGCCGGCGGCACGGGCCTCCAGCTTCTCCAGCAGGGGCACGGCCTTGTCATACTGGCCGTTGTCCATCGAGTCCTTGGCGTCCGCATAGATGGCGTTGGGACTCATGGTCAAGGTCTTGTCCACGACCGCCGTGGAGCAACCATAGAGGCCCAGGGCCGCGGTTATCAGCCCCATGGCATAAACAACCGATAATTTGACTCGCAACATTGTGGGAAACCTTCTTGAAACAGACCGTAGCGATTATATCGGCCACCCCCCTGGACATTCAGGCGGAGGACGCTGAGGAGTTGGGGCCGGAGTCAGACATCCGCGCCCTGCAGGTCGGAGTCGAACAGCACGGCGAGCGACTGGACAAGGCCCTGGCCCACAGTGTGCCTGAGTTTTCCCGCAGTTATCTGCAGCAGTTGCTGGAGTCCGGTTGCGTCAGCCTCAATGGCAAGACCGGCCTCAAGGCCTCGCACAAGGTCAAGGCCGGCGACGCCATGGCGGTGGAGCTCAGGCCCACGCCGCAAAGCCAGGCCTTCAAGCCCGAAGCGGTGGCCTTCGGCATTGCCTACGAGGACAAGCATCTTTTGGTGGTCAACAAGCCTGCGGGTCTGGTGGTGCATCCAGCGCCCGGCAACTGGAGCGGCACCCTGCTCAATGGGCTGTTGGCGCATGACCCCTGTTTTCTGTTGGTGCCGCGCGCCGGCATCGTGCACCGCTTGGACAAGGACACCAGCGGCCTGATGGTGGTGGCCAAGACCCGCGAGGTCATGGACGCCCTGGTCAAGGCCATTGCGGCGCGCGAGGTCAGCCGCCAGTATCTGGCCCTGGCGCACGGCGCCTGGAGCGGTTCGACCCGCAAAACCGTGGATGCGGCCATAGGGCGCGACCCGCGCAATCGCCTGCGCATGGCGGTGGTGGATCTGGCCACCCAGTCCGGCAAGACGGCGCGCACCGACTTTGAACGCCTGGCCAGCGACGCCAGCAGCTGTTATGTGCGCTGCATTTTGCACACTGGTCGCACGCACCAGATCCGGGTGCACATGGCCTCCCTGGGGCATCCGCTGATCGCAGACACGGTGTATGGCGGATCGGCGCTGTTTGGCATGGGCCGCCAGGCGCTGCATGCCACGCGCCTGGCCTTTTTGCATCCCGCCACAGGGGAATCGCTGCAATTTGATGCGCCCGTGGCGGCCGACATGGCGCAGGCCTTGCTTCATTTTGGCCCTGCGTTACAATCCGGGCTAGCCTAAGGGCTGTAGGCCGCGCCCCAGAGTGCGGGCCGCCATGGGGTCTGCACCCCAGCCATCCGAAGAAACCCCATTGATGTGTCGCCGTGAGGGCGATGTTTTCCGGAAAAGCCTCAAATGAATTTGGCGGACGCCAAGCGGGTCCTTGAGACCGCGCTGATTTGCACTCAACAACCGATGCCCGTGCGTGACATGCGCAGCCTGTTTGCTGGCGCGCTGGGAGCCGATACGCTCAAGACCCTGCTGGAAGAGCTGCGTGACGACTGGGCCGGCAGGGGAGTGGAGTTGGTGAGCGTGGCCACCGGTTGGCGCTTCCAAAGTCGCCCCGAGATGCGGGAGTACCTGGACCGCGTGCATCCCGAGAAGCCGCCGCGCTATACCCGTGCCACCCTGGAGACGCTGGCCATCATTGCCTACCGCCAGCCGGTCACGCGAGGCGATATGGAAGACATACGCGGCGTGACCATCAATTCGCTGTTGATCAAGCAACTCGAAGACCGCGGCTGGGTGGAGGTGATTGGTCACCGCGAGGCGGCGGGACGTCCGTCGCTGTATGCCACGACCAAACAGTTTTTGGACGATCTGGGTCTGGCGTCTTTGGACCAGTTGCCCATGCTCGACAGCCCGACACAGGCATCACAGGCCTTTGAGGCGCTGGTGCCAGAAGAAATGCCAGCCTTGCCGGAATCCCATCCGGCGGAACCTGAATTGCAAATGGACATGCTCCTGAGCGCCGCTGATGCGGACGCCAGCCCACCAATGGATGGAAACACGCTATGAATGAAACCGGCACTACGACCCCCCCAGATAGGGAAGAACCCCTCGCCGCTGAGGGTCCCATCGTCTTTACGGTGGCACCCGCCGAGGATCACCAGCCAGGCCCCGCGGCCCTGCCGACCCGCTTTGATGACATCCTGTCGGGTCAGTTTGACGCCGATGAAGAGATCGTCGAATTGGCGCCGCCCAAGCGGGTGCTGGCGCCCATGGCCGAAACCCCCAAACTGCACAAGGTGCTGGCCCAGGCCGGCATGGGCTCGCGCCTGGAGATGGAGCAGCTGATTCTGGAAGGCCGCATTTCGGTCAACAACGAGCCGGCCCACATCGGCCAGCGCATCCAGTTTGGCGACAGTCTGAAGGTCAATGGCAAGCCGATCCGCGTGCGCATCGATCCGCCACCGGCCCGCGTCATCGCCTACCACAAGCCGGTGGGCGAGGTTGTCACCCATGACGATCCGCAGAACCGCCCAACCGTGTTTCGCAAGCTGCCCAAGCTGCCGCAGGGCAAGTGGCAGTCGGTGGGGCGGCTGGATCTGAATACCGAAGGCCTGCTGCTGTTCACCAGCTCGGGCGAGTTGGCCAACAACCTGATGCACCCACGCTTTGGCCTGGAGCGTGAATACGCGGTACGGGTGTTGGGCGCGCTGACCAAGGACGAAAAGGCCATGCTGCTGTCCGGCGTCAAGCTCGACGACGGCATGGCCCAGTTCGGCTCGATTGAAGATGGCGGCGGCGAGGGCTCCAACTGCTGGTACCGCGTCACCATTTCCGAAGGCCGCAACCGCGAGGTGCGCCGCATGATGGAGGCGGTGGGCCACGCCGTCAGCCGCCTGATCCGCATCCGCTATGGTGCGATGCTGTTGCCGCGCGGGCTCAAGCGCGGTGCCTGGATGGAGCTCGATGATGCCGATATCCGGGGCCTGATGCAGGCCGCCGGTGGCGTGCGTGCTCCCGGTGAACGGGGTGATCAGCCGGCGCGTGAAGGCGCAGACGGCAATGTACGCAATCGCGGCCCGCGCGGCAACCGTCCGCGCTCCGGTGGCCCGCGTGGCAATACCGATACCGGCCCCGGCCGCAATGCCCAAGGTCCCAATGGGGCAGGGCGCACTGCCCGCCCACCGCGCTCGCCCGACCGGCCCGCAGCCAATGCCCAGCCCGATCCGATGAAGACCTCGCTGGGTTATATCGGTGCGGACAGCTTTAACCGCCAGCGCCAGGACCGGGGTCAGCGCCCCGGTGGCACCGGTGGACCTCGGCGCGGCGGACGTGGGCGACCGGGCTAGGTTGACATATCGCAATGCTAAAATGACAGGCTTTGCTCATGTGGGCAAATTACTCCATCCAGATCAGGAATTACCATGACTATCGAACGCACTCTCTCCATCATCAAGCCTGACGCCGTTGCCAAAAACGTGATTGGCCAGATCTACGCCCGCTTTGAAGCCGCCGGCCTGAAAGTGGTTGCCGCCCGTATGGCGCATCTGTCGCGCCGCGAAGCCGAAGCGTTTTACGCCGTGCACGCAGCCCGTCCCTTCTTCAAGGACCTGGTCGAATTCATGATCTCCGGCCCGGTGATGATCACGGCCCTGGAAGGCGAAAATGCCATCCTGAAAAACCGCGACCTGATGGGCGCTACCGATCCCAAGAAGGCTGACGCCGGCACTATCCGCGCCGACTTCGCTGACAGCATCGACGCCAACGCCGTGCACGGTTCTGACGCGGCCGAAACCGCTGCTGCAGAAATCGCGTTCTTCTTCCCCGGCGCCAACGTTTTCTCACGCTAATCTAGTTGTGCAATGACGGCCAACCTGCTCGATTACGATCTGGACGGATTGGCCGCTTTTTGCGAGCGGCTGGGTGAAAAGCGTTTTCGCGCCACCCAGTTGTTTCGCTGGATTCATCAAAAAGGCGCTGCCCGCTTTGATGACATGACGGATCTGGCCAAGTCCTTGCGCGAAAAGCTCAAGACCACGGCGCATGTCCAGTCTCCTAACGTTCTTTCCCAACATATTTCCACCGACGGCACCATCAAGTGGCTGTTTGACGTCGGTGGCGGCAACGCCATTGAGACGGTATTTATCCCCGAGGACGATCGAGGCACCTTGTGTATCTCGTCCCAGGCCGGTTGTGCCGTGGGCTGCCGTTTTTGCTCGACCGGACACCAGGGCTTTAGTCGCAATCTGACCCCCGCCGAAATCATAGGCCAGCTCTGGTTTGCAGAACATTTTCTGCGCAAACACCTGGGTGTGGAAGAGCGCGTGATCTCCAATGTGGTGATGATGGGCATGGGCGAGCCGCTTCAAAATTACCAACCCGTGGTGCAAAGCCTGCGCGTGATGCTGGACGACCATGGCTATGGCCTGTCGCGCCGCCGCGTCACCGTCTCCACCTCGGGTGTGGTGCTGAAGATGGACCGCCTGGGGCAGGATTGCCCGGTGGCCCTTGCGGTGTCGCTTCACGCACCCAACGACGCCCTGCGCGACAACCTGGTGCCCCTCAATCGGACCTACCCGCTCAAGGATCTGATGCAGGCCTGCCAGCGCTACCTGGCGCACGCACCGCGTGATTTCATCACCTTTGAATACTGCATGTTGGACGGCGTAAACGACACGCCCGCCCATGCAACGGAACTGTTGCAACTGCTGCAGTCCTACGGCAAAAACGGCTGGTGCAAGCTCAACCTGATTCCCTTCAATCCCTTTCCCGCCTCCGGTTTGAAGCGTTCCAACCACGGTGCCGTGCTGGCCTTTTCCAAAATTGTCAGCGATGCGGGCATCATCACCACGGTGCGCAAAACGCGCGGCGATGATATCGATGCCGCCTGTGGCCAACTGGCCGGTGACGTGCAGGACCGCACGGCCGTGGACAAACGCATGGCCAAACAGCGCACCATCATGCTGACGCCGGTGTCGGAGCTTGCGTCAGGGACCCTGCGAGAGCCAGGCGCATGAATCCAGGGCGATGCTTGCAAGCTGCGTTGGTACTGGCAGGCGGCTTGATGGTGCTCGCTGGGGGGATGGCAGGCTGCGCGTCCGACGTCACCTCCGCTTCGGCCAAGCCGCCAAGCTATACCGATTCGGACGAGCCGGAGAGCCGCAAGCGCGCCACCAACCGACTCAAGCTTGCGGTTCTGTATTTTCAGGATGCCAAGTTGAATTTCGCGCTGGATGAAATCAAGCAGGCCATACTCAACGACCCCAACTGGTTTGAGCCTTATGGCATGCGCGGTCTGATCTACCTGCAAACCGGCGAGTTGGCACTGGCCGAGACCAGCTTTCAAAAGGCCCTGTCGATCAACCCGCAGTCTGCCGACACCATGCACAACTACGGTTTTCTGCTGTGCAAGATGAAGCGTCCTGCCGAGGCCATGAAGTGGTTTGGCGCCGCGCTGGCAGACCCCGGCTACGGCCAGCGCGCCAAGACCTTGAGCGAGCAGGGCAATTGCCAGCTTGCCAATGGCCAGACGGCCGAGGCCGAGGCCAGCTATATGCGTTCCTTTGCACTCGATGCCGGCAATCCGGCCACCGCTTACAACCTGGCCAGTCTGCTGTTTCAGCGCGGCGAAGGGGTCAAGGCGCAGTTCTACGCAAGGCGTGTCAACAACGGTGAGCGAGCGACGGCGGCCTCGCTGTGGCTGGGCATCAAGATCGAACGCAGCCTGGGCATCCGGGAGGCGCAGGCGCAGCTGGAAGACCAATTGCGCAGGCGGTTTGGCCAATCAACCCAGGCATTGGCCCTGGAGCGTGGAGCTTTCAATGAGTGAAGATTTGCAGAATCCGACGCTACCCCCGCCCGCTCAGACGGCAGGTGCGTTGTTGCGTCAGGCCAGGGAAGCGACCGGGCTGCATATCGCCGCCCTTCGCGGTGGCCATGAAGGTTCCGGTCAAAAAGCTGGAGGCGCTGGAGGCGAACCGATTGGACGAGCTGCACGATGCGGTGTTTGTGCGGGCCTTGGCTGCCAGCATGTGCCGCGCACTCAAGATCGATCCGGCGCCGGTGCTGAGCCTGCTGCCCCAAGCGGTGGCACTGCACTTCGAGCGCGATGACCGGGGCATCAATATGCCCTACAGCACGCCCGGCCTGCTGTCGGGTCATGCCCTTCAGGGACTGTTTGCCAAGCCTTCCGTGTGGCTGGTGGCGGCCCTGGTCCTGGCGGCACTGGCCGTGATCTGGTACCCCAAGGCGAGCATGTCCGACCACGCGGCGCAGGCGGTGCTTCCTGCCACCCCGTCGAGCGAGGCGTCCCCCGTTGTGGTCGCTGATGTCACGGCCCAGAGTGTGCCGTCGGTGCCTGCCAGTTCTGCGCCTGCAGTGGCGGTTATTCCAGCACCGACAGCGTCGTCCAGCGGGGCGGCACCTGCGGCATCCGCAGCAGTGGCCAGCGCGCCAGCCCCCGACACCGTGGTGTTCAAGGCCAAGGCCAGTGCCTGGGTGAAGGTGAGCGACAGCAAGGGTGTGGTTCAGTTTGAAAAGACCTTGGCGGCCGGTGAAAGCGCCGCTGCCGGCGGCACCTTGCCGCTGTCCATCGTAGTGGGCAATGTGGCGGCGACCGAGGTCCTGGTGCACGGCCAGCCGTTTGGTCTGGAGACCGTAAGCAAAGACAATGTAGCCCGTTTTGAGGTGAAGTAATGCAAGAACCTATTCAATTGGCGTCTCCTTCTGTGCGTGCCTCGCTGCGCGCCGATGTGACCTGGGGCAGCCGGGTGGTTTCAGTAGGTGGCGGTTCCCCGGTGCGGGTTCAGTCCATGACCAATACCGATACCGAGCAGGCCGTGGAAACCGCGCTGCAGGTCAAGGAGCTGGCGCTNGCCGGNTCCGAAATGGTGCGCATCACCGTCAATACCCCGGAGGCGGCCCAGGCGGTGCCTTATATCCGCGAGCAGCTGGACCGCATGGGCATCGATGTGCCCTTGATCGGCGACTTCCATTTCAATGGCCACCGCCTGCTGACCGATTACCCGGACTGTGCGCAGGCCCTGTCCAAATACCGCATCAACCCCGGCAATGTCGGCAAGGGCGACAAGCACGACCGCCAGTTTGGCCAGATGATTGAGGCCGCCGTGCGCTGGAACAAGGCGATCCGGATCGGCGTCAACTGGGGAAGCCTTGACCAGGAGCTGCTGGCCTCGCTGATGGACGAAAACAGCCGCCGCGCAGTGCCCTGGGATGCCAAGCCGGTGATGTACGAGGCCCTGATCACCTCGGCCATAGGCTCCGCGCAATTGGCCGAGTCCATGGGCCTTTCCGCCCACCAGATCATGCTGTCCTGCAAGGTCAGCGGTGTGCGCGATCTGGTNGCCGTCTACCGCGAACTCGGCAAGCGCTGCAATTACGCGCTGCATCTGGGCCTGACCGAGGCCGGCATGGGCACCAAGGGCACGGTGGCCTCGGCCGCGGCGCTCGCTATCCTGCTGCAGGAGGGCATTGGCGACACCATCCGCGTTTCCTTGACTCCGGCGCCCGGCGAGTCGCGCACGCAGGAGGTGGTGATCGCCTCCGAGATTTTGCAATCCCTGGGTCTGCGCACCTTTGTGCCCAGCGTCACCGCCTGTCCCGGCTGCGGCCGCACCACCAGCACCACCTTCCAGGAGCTGACGCAGCAAATTGACGATTTCTTGCGTGCCCAAATGCCGGTCTGGCGCGAGCGTTACCCTGGCGTGGAGCATCTGAAGGTGGCGGTGATGGGCTGCATCGTCAATGGCCCCGGCGAGAGCAAACATGCCGACATCGGTATCAGCCTGCCGGGCACCGGCGAGGCGCCGGCAGCACCGGTCTTTATCGATGGTGAAAAGCGCATGACGCTGCGCGGCGAACACATCGCCACCGAATTCCAGAAAGTGGTGGAAGACTACATTGAGCAGCGCTTTGCTGTGGCCACTTCCACCTGAGAACGCATGAACGAGAAAACTGCACCACGCAAAGTGGAAAAACTGCTGGCCGTCAAAGGCATGAACGACATCCTGCCGCCGGAATCGGCGCGCTGGGAGGCGCTTGAGGAACGGGTGCGCAAGCTGATGCGCCGCTTTGCCTATGAAAATGTGCGTACTCCCATCGTCGAGCCCACGGCGCTGTTTGTGCGCGGCCTGGGCGAGGTCACCGACATTGTTGAGAAGGAGATGTACTCCTTTGATGACCGGCTCAATGGCGAAGCGCTCACCCTGCGCCCGGAAAACACGGCCGGCGTGGTGCGCGCCGCCATCGAGCACACGCTGCTCTATAACGGTGGCAAGCGCCTGTATTACATGGGTCCGATGTTTCGCCATGAGCGTCCGCAGCGCGGCCGCTATCGCCAGTTCCACCAGATTGGCGCCGAGGCTCTGGGCTTTCCCGGCGGCGAAATCGATGCCGAGTTGATCCTGATGGCGCATGCGCTGTGGCAGGAGTTGGGCCTGACCGAGGTGGCTCTGCAACTCAACAGCCTGGGTCAGCCCGAGGAGCGCAACCAGCACCGTGCGGCCCTGATCACGCACTTTGAGGCCCACCTGGACGTGCTGGATGAAGAGGCCAAGCGCCGCCTGCACCTCAACCCGCTGCGCCTGCTGGACAGCAAAAATCCGGCCATGCAGCCGGTGATTGAAGCCGCGCCGCGCCTGCTGGATTTCCTGGGCGAAGACTCCAAGCGCCATTTGCAAAGCGTCACCGAGGTGCTGGACGCCAACGGTGTAGCCTATGTGATCAATCCGCGTCTGGTGCGCGGCATGGACTATTACAACCTGACGGTGTTTGAATTCGTCACCACCAAGCTGGGTTCGCAGGGCACGATTTGCGCCGGTGGTCGTTACGACTACCTGTTTGAACAGGTTGGCGGCAAACCCACGCCGGCGGTCGGCTGGGCCATTGGCATGGAACGCGTGCTGGAACTGCTCAAGGAGCAGGGCGCGGCAGACAGCGGCCCGCCATCGGATGCCTACGCGATCGTGACCGATGCGTCCTTCCTGCCGGCCGTGATGGTCTGCCTGCAGGCCTTGCGCGTGGCAGGCACCTCGGTCATGATGCATGCCTGCGGGTCCGAGGGCATGGCCAGCATGAAGGCACAATTCAAGCGCGCCGATGCCTCTGGCGCCCGTTACGCCCTGGTGTTCGGTGCGGACGAGATGGCGCAGGGCCTGGTCACCGTGAAGGCATTGCGTGACGCGGGCACGCCTCAGCTCAGCCATGCGCTATCCTGTGTGCCCGAATGGGCCAAGAGCCTACAATCCAACGCTTAACTCAATAGTGCTATGGCAAATCATTTAGACCTCGAAGAACAAGAACAGCTTGATGAAATCAAGCATTTCTGGAAGCAATACGGCAACGCCATCACCTGGGTTTTGATTGTCGTACTGGGCGCTTATGCGGCCTGGAATGGCTACCAGTACTGGCAACGCAACCAGGCTGCGCAGGCAGCGGCCATGTTCGATGAAATCGAAAAGGTGACGCGCGAAGGCGATGCCGACAAGATTACCCGCGCCTTCAAGGAGATGCAGGACCGTTTTGCAGCTACCGCCTATGCACCGCAGGCCGGGCTGCTGGTGGCCAAGACCCTGTACGAGTCTGGCAAGGTGGATGCGGCCAAGGCGGCGCTGACCTGGGTGGCGGAAAAATCGTCGGATACGGGCTATGCGTCCGTCGGACGCCTGCGGCTGGCCGGTGTGCTGATGGACGGCAAGGCCTATGACGAGGCCCTGAAGGTGCTGGATACCGGCGTTGTGGAAGAATTTGCCGGGCTGCGGGCCGACCGCCGCGGCGACATCCTGCTGGCGCAGGGCAAGAAGCCCGAAGCCCTGGAGCAGTACCAAAAGGCCTTCAAGCTGTTTGACGAGACAACCGACTATCGCCGACTGGTGCTGGTCAAGCTCAATACTCTGGGTGTGGATCCCCTGGCCGCAGCCAAGCCCGTTGCCGTGGAAACGGCCGTGGTGGCCAAGTGAGCCGGTTTCGTGGAGACTTTGTAGTGCGCCAACTGCTCGCGGCGGCCCTGGCCCTGGCGTTGGTGGCCTGTGCCGGGCCGGAGCGTCCCAAGCCCTTGCCGCTGGCCGCCAATGTGCCCTTGATCGGTGTGCGCGCCGCTTGGACCGCGGCCATAGGTCCGGTTGATTTTCCGCTGGACATGCATGTGGTGGATGGGCGCGCCTATGTGGCGGGCAGTGATGGCACGGTAGCCGCCATCGATACCCGCACCGGTGCCGACCTGTGGCGTACCGCCCTGGATGTGCGCTTGAGCGCCGGCGTCGGCAGCGATGGTCGCTACGCCGCCGTGGTGACCCGCGCCAATGAGCTGGTGGTGCTGGATGCGGGCAAGGTCGCCTGGCGCCAAAAACTCAAGGCCTTGACGCTGACGGCCCCGCTGGTGGCGGGTGGACGTGTTTTTACGCTGTCGGCCGACCGCAGCGTCAATGCCTTTGATGCAGCCGACGGGCAACGCCTGTGGCAACAGCAAAAGACCGCCGATCCGTTGGTGCTGGGGCAATCCGGCTTGCTGACGGCCGTGGGCGATACGCTGATCGTCGGGCTGGGCGGCAAGGTGGCGGGCCTGAGCCCGGCCAACGGAGCCACCCGCTGGGAAACTTCAGTGGTGAGCGCACGCGGTACCAATGAAGTGGAGCGTCTGGTGGATGTGGTGTCGGGCTTTAGCCGCGACGGCAAGCAGATCTGCGTGCGCGCCTTTCAGTACGCCGTGTCCTGTATCGATGCCAGCACCGGCCGCGCTCTGTGGAGCAAACCGGCCAGCGGCAGCAGCGGTATTGCGGGCAATGCCGACAGCGTCTATGGCAGCGAGACCGACGGCAAGCTCAGCGCCTGGAGCCGCAAGGACGGAGAAAAGCGCTGGACCCTGGACCGTTACCGCTTCCGGGTCTTGACGGCGCCTGTGGTGGCGGGCCACACCCTGATTGTGGGCGACGATTCTGGCAACCTGCACTTCCTATCCACGGAAGACGGCGCCCCCCTGAACCGGATCGTGACCGACGATTCCGGCCTGTCTGTGGCGCCCGTGCTGGCGGACAAGACCTTGCTGGTGGTGAGCCGTAGGGGCTCCATCTATGCGTTCCGGCCCGAGTAGGCTGTTTTTAAAGTTCCCATGAAACCCGTTATCGCGCTGGTGGGCCGACCCAATGTCGGCAAGTCCACCCTGTTCAATCGTCTGACAAAGACCCGTGACGCCATCGTGGCGGACTTTGCCGGTTTGACCAGGGACCGCCACTATGGCAAGGGCACGCAGGGCAAGCACGACTACATCGTGATTGACACCGGCGGCTTCGAGCCGGCTGCGGAGAGCGGCATTTACAAGGAAATGGCCAAGCAAACCCGCCAGGCCGTGGCCGAGGCCGATGTGGTGGTGTTTGTGGTCGACGCCCGGGCCGGTGTGTCCTCGCAGGACCATGACATTGCCAAGTATTTGCGCAAGCTCGGCAAGCCCTGTCTGCTGGTGGCCAACAAGGCCGAGGGCATGACCGAGGGCGTGCAACTGGGTGAGTTTTTTGAGCTGGGTCTGGGCGAAGTGGTGCCGGTGTCGGCGTCCCACGGCCAGGGCATACGCACGCTGGTCGAAATGGCGCTGGCGCCCTTGAAACTTCCTGAAGAGCCGGAAGAAGCCGCCGAGGAAGACCCGGGCGTCATCAAGTTGGCGGTGGCCGGGCGGCCCAATGTGGGCAAGTCGACGCTGATCAATACCTGGCTGGGCGAAGAGCGCCTGGTCGCCTTTGACCTGCCGGGCACCACGCGCGATGCCATCTCCGTTCCCTTTGAGCGCAATGGCCAACGCTTTGAGCTGGTGGATACCGCCGGACTGCGCCGCAAGGGCCAGGTGTTTGAGGCGATCGAGAAGTTCTCGGTGGTCAAGACCCTGCAGGCCATCGAGTCCTCCAGCGTGGTGCTGCTGCTGATCGATGCCACCCAGGGTGTGACCGATCAGGATGCCCACATTGCCGGCTACATCCTGGAGTCGGGCCGCGCCGTGGTGATCGCGGTCAACAAATGGGATGCGGTGGATGAATACCAGCGCGAACTGGTCAAGCGCTCGCTGGAAACCCGCATGGGCTTTCTCAAATTTGCGACCGTGCACTTTATCTCGGCGCAAAAGCGCCAGGGTCTGGGGCCGCTATGGGATTCGATTGCCCAGGCCCATCGCTCCGCCAATTGCAAGATGCCGACACCGGTGCTGACCCGCCTGCTGTTGGAAGCGGTGCAGTTCCAGACACCCAAGAAGACCGGCATGTACCGGCCCAAGCTGCGCTACGCCCACCAGGGCGGCATGAATCCGCCCATCATCATCATCCACGGCAACTCGCTGGAGCATGTCACCGAGTCGTACAAGCGCTTTCTGGAAGGACGTTTTCGCAAGGAGTTCGATCTGGTCGGCACGCCCTTGCGCATCCAGATGAAGAGTGCCTCCAATCCCTATGCCGACAAAGACTAAGGTGGAAGGGCTAGGCCTGCAAGGAATTTGCAGTGCCCGGCGCCTAACACCGGTTTATTGTGCTATCGTTACTTCTTATCAATTTTTTCGAACACGGAAAATATCGTGAATAATAAAGGCCAACTCCTGCAAGATCCCTTCCTCAACGCTTTGCGCAGGGAGCATGTACCGGTGTCCATTTACTTGGTCAACGGTATCAAATTGCAAGGACAAATCGAATCTTTTGATCAGTACGTCGTGCTGCTGCGTAACACCGTCACCCAGATGGTCTACAAGCATGCGATCTCCACGATTGTTCCCGGCCGGGCGGTGACGTTCAGTGCCGGCGGCAACGAAGAGCAACCTCCTGCAGTCTGATCGCTCGGCATTGTCTGAGGCGTACGCTTCGGCGTCGCCGTTAGTCCTTTGACCGCTTCTTTACAGAAAACCCGGGCCGCTACCATTTTGGTAGGCGTGGACCTGGGTTTGCCCCATTTTGATGCAGAGCTCGAAGAGCTTGGCTTGCTCGCCCAAACCGCTGGCATGCAGCCGGTTGCGCGCGTCACCTGCAAGCGCCGGGCGCCGGATGCCGCCCTATTCATAGGTTCCGGCAAGGCCGACGAAATCAAGCTGCTGGCGGCCCAAGTGGGCGCTACCGAGGTGCTGTTTGACCAGTCGCTGAGCCCCGGCCAGCAGCGCAATCTGGAGCGGCATCTGGAACTGCCGGTCAATGACCGCACCTTCCTGATTCTGGAAATCTTCGCCCAGCGCGCCCGCAGCCATGAAGGCAAGCTGCAGGTGGAGTTAGCGCGTCTGCAATACCTGAGCACACGTCTGGTGCGGCGCTGGTCGCACCTGGAGCGCCAGAGCGGCGGCATCGGCATGCGCGGCGGCCCGGGTGAGGCGCAGATCGAACTCGACAGGCGCATGATTGGCGAAACCATCAAGCGCACCAAGGAGCGGCTCTCCAAGGTCAAGAAGCAGCGCCAAACCCAAAGGCGCCAGCGCGAACGGCGCGACGCCTTCAATATTTCGTTGATCGGCTACACCAATGCCGGCAAGTCCACGCTGTTCAATGCCCTGGTGAAGGCGCGCGCCTATGCCGCCGATCAGTTGTTTGCCACGCTGGACACCACCACCCGCCAGCTCTATCTGGGCGAGGCCGCGCGATCGGTGTCGCTGTCGGACACGGTGGGTTTTATCCGCGACCTGCCGCATGGACTGGTGGACGCCTTCCAGGCCACCTTGCAGGAAGCCTGCGATGCGGATTTGCTGCTGCATGTGGTGGACGCGTCCAACCCCGACCATGTGGAGCAGATCGCCCAGGTGCAGCGTGTGCTGACCGAAATCGGCGCGCAGGACATACCGCAGCTGCTGGTTTTTAACAAGACCGATGCGCTGGCGCCCGACCAACAACCGCTGCGTCTGGTGGATGAATACGAGATTGACGGCGTGCAAACGCCTCGGGTTTTTGTCAGTGCACAGAGCCTGAAGGGCGTGCCGGAGCTGCGCCAAAAGCTGTCGGCTATTGTCGGTGCTGCGGTGCGCACGGAACCCACCCCCTCTGATATCCGTCTGGATGACCCTGAAAATGGCGGGGCTGACTTGTGATTGGGCACAATCGGCGTTCGGCCAATAAAGTTGAAGCAATGAAATTTCTACACACCCGGTTTGACTGGCCCTTGCAGGGACTCAAACGCATGTTCAATTTGAACGACTCCCGCTGGGGTCGTGGCGATGACAAGGCCGGCGAACCCGCCAAGCCTGCCGATGCGCCCGAACCGGAAGCACCGCGGCAGCCCACGCCGGACCGCAGGCCCCAACAGTCCAATTCCGGTCCACCGGATCTCGATGAATTGTGGCGCGACTTCAACCGCAAGCTCGGCAGCCTGTTTGGTGGCAAGCCTTCGGGCGGGCAAGGCGGTGGTACCGGCGGTGGCGGCTTTCAGCCGGATATGAAAAGTGCCGGTGTAGGCGTCGGCCTGATTCTGGGCGTGCTGGCACTGATCTGGCTGGGCACCGGCTTCTTTATCGTGCAGGAAGGTGAGCAGGCCGTGATCACCCAGTTTGGCCGCTACAAGACCACCGTGGGTGCCGGTTTTCAGTGGCGCATGCCCTACCCGGTGCAGCGCCATGAGGTGGTGTCGGTGACGCAGATCCGCTCGGTCGACATTGGGCGCGACACCGTGCTCAAGGCGACGGGGCTCAAGGAGTCGGCCATGCTGACGCAGGACGAAAACATTGTGGACATCAAGTTCGCCGTGCAATACCGACTGAACGATGCCCGCGCCTTCCTGTTTGAAAGCAAGAACCCGCAAGAGGCGGTGGTGCAGGCGGCAGAAACGGCGGTGCGCGAGGTCATAGGGCGCATGCGCATGGACGCCGCCCTGTCCGAAGAGCGCGACCAGATCGCGCCCCAGGTGCGCAAGCTGATGCAGGAGATTCTGGACCGCTACAAGGTCGGCATCGAGGTCGTCGGCATCAATATGCAGCAGGGCGGTGTGCGTCCGCCCGAGCAGGTACAGGCCTCGTTTGACGATGTGCTCAAGGCCGGTCAGGAGCGCGAACGCGCCAAGAACGAGGCCCAGGCCTATGCCAATGACGTGATCCCGCGTGCGGTCGGTTCGGCCTCGCGACTCAAGGAAGAGGCCGACGCTTACAAATCCCGCGTGGTGGCCCAGGCCCAGGGCGATGCGCAGCGCTTCCGCTCGGTCTTGACCGAATACCAGAAGGCACCCCAGGTCACGCGCGATCGCATGTACCTGGACTCCATGCAGCAAATTTATAGCAATGTCACCAAGGTGGTGGTGGATTCGCACCAGGGCTCCAACCTGCTGTATCTGCCGCTGAACAAGATTCTGCAAATGGGTGGTGCAAGCGGCGCTGCGGCCGATGCCGCGCTGCCGTCGGGAGCCAGTGTGGTTCCCGCCTTGCCCGCCACCAACAATTCCTCGGACGCACGCACGCGGGACTCCGCACGCACCCGTGAACGCGACGTACGCTAGGAGCATCAGATGAACCGTATTGGACTAATTTTCTCCTCCCTGCTGGTGCTGCTGGTGTTGGCCAGCTCCACCCTGTTTGTGGTGGACCAGCGTCAGTTTGGCGTGGTCTATGCCCTGGGTCAGATCAAGGAAGTGATCACCGAGCCCGGCCTGAACATCAAGTTGCCGCCGCCGTTCCAGAACGTCTCCTACATCGACAAGCGCCTGCTGACGCTCGATAGCAGCGATTCCGAGCCCATGTTGACGGCGGAAAAGCAGCGCGTGGTGATTGACTGGTATGTGCGCTGGCGCATTTCCGAGCCGACCGAATACATCCGCAATGTCGGCCTGAACGAAGGCGCTGGTGCCAGCCAGCTCAACCGCGTGGTGCGCAATGCCTTTCAGGAAGAGGTCAACAAGCGCACCGTCAAGGAACTGCTGGCACTCAAGCGCGAGGCCCTGATGGCCGACGTCAAGTCCGAGGTGTTGAAGGCCGTGCGCGGCGACAAGCCCTGGGGCGTGGACGTGGTGGATGTGCGCATTACCCGCGTCGATTATGTGGAAGCGATCACCGAATCCGTCTATCGCCGCATGGAGGCCGAGCGCAAGCGCGTAGCCAATGAACTGCGCTCCACCGGCGCCGCCGAGGGCGAAAAGATTCGCGCCGATGCCGATCGCCAGCGCGAGGTGACGGTTGCCAATGCCTACCGCGATGCCCAAAAGGTCAAGGGCGAGGGCGATGCGGAGGCCGCACGGACCTATGGTGAAGCCTTTGGCAAGGATCCGCAGTTTGCCCAGTTCTACCGCAGCCTGGATGCCTACAAGGCCACCTTTGCCAACAAGAACGACGTGATGGTGCTGGACCCCTCCAGCAGCGAGTTCTTCAAGGTTTTGCGCAACGGCGGTTCCAATGCCGCCCCGGGCAAGAAGTAAATCAAGGATCTCTGTGGATAGCGATACCTTGTGGATGGCGCTCGCGTTGGTGTTGGTGATCGAGGGTTTGTTCCCCTTTATCTCCCCCGCCCAGTGGCGCCGCATGTTTGCCCAGTTGCTGCAATTGCCAGACCACCAAATCCGGGCCTTTGCCATGGTCAGTATTTCGGCCGGCTTATTGATGATTTGGTTGCTCGCGCCCTGAAAACCGTGGCTTAGGCCGGTAAAATCCCTGTTTTAACAGCCTCCATCAAATCCATGTCTGCTTGGGTCCTGCCGGATCACATTGCCGATGTGCTGCCTTCCGAGGCTCGCCACATCGAAGAAATACGTCGAGACCTGCTGGACATGGCGCGCTGCTATGGCTACGAGCTGGTCATGCCGCCGCTGTTGGAACATCTGGAGTCGCTGCTTTCGGGCACCGGCGAAGCGTTGGACCTGCAAACCTTCAAACTGGTCGATCAGCTCTCGGGTCGCATGATGGGCCTGCGTGCCGACAGCACGCCGCAAGTGGCCCGCATCGACGCCCATTTGCTCAATCGCCAAGGGGTTGCTCGCCTCTGCTATTGCGGTCCTGTTTTGCATCCGCGCCCCGGTGGCCCGCATGCCAGCCGCGAGCCGCTGCAGTTTGGTGCCGAGCTGTATGGCCACGCCGGGCTGGAGGCTGACCTCGAGATCCTGACGCTGGCGCTGGACGCCTTGCGCTCGGCCCATGTGGGGCGGTTGACGGTCGATCTGGCCGATGCCCGTATTGTCANCGCCTTGCTGAATGCGTCCGGCCTTTTACCAACGGATCAAGAGCGGGTGCATGCCGCATTGGCCGGCAAGGACGCCACCGAGCTGAGCAGCATCACCGCAATTTGCCGCCCCGATATCGCCGCAGCCATTCAGGGTCTGGTGGAGCTCTATGGCGACGCCTCGGTGCTCGAGCTGGCAGCCCAACGATTGCCGGTGCTGCCCGAGGTGCAACAAGCCCTGGCTGAACTGAAGTGGTTGGCCAGCCATATCGCCACGGCCTTTGAGGATGTGGCGGTCAGCTTTGATCTGGCCGATCTGCGCGGCTACGCCTATTACACCGGCGTGCGCTTCTCCATCTATGCGCCAGAAGCCCACGATGCGCTGGCCCGAGGCGGGCGCTACGATGAGGTCGGTTCGGTGTTCGGGCGCAAGCGTCCGGCCGTGGGCTTCAGTCTGGATGTCAAGGAACTGGCGAGCGCGGCCCAGGTGCGGCCGCTGCGCGCGGCCATACGCGCTCCCTGGGGCGAAGACGGTCCATTGCGCGCGGCCATAGCCTTGTTGCGCCAGCAGGGCGAGACCGTGGTCTGCGTACTGCCTGGACATGAAAGCGAAGTAGATGAATTCCATTGCGACCGCGAGCTGATAGAGCAGGGCGGGCAATGGGTAGTGACAGTAATGTGAGAACTCAGCAATGAATACAACCAAAGGTAGAAATGTGGTCGTCGTCGGTACCCAGTGGGGCGATGAGGGCAAGGGCAAGCTGGTCGACTGGCTGACCGAAAGCGCCCAGGGCGTGGTGCGTTTCCAGGGCGGCCACAACGCCGGCCATACGCTGGTGATCAACGGCGTCAAGACCGCCTTGCACCTGATCCCCAGCGGCATCATGCGCCCGGGCGTCAAGTGCTACATCGGCAACGGTGTGGTGCTGTCGGCGGCCAAGCTGTTTGAAGAAATCGAAGGCCTGGAAAAGGCCGGCGTCCATGTGCGCGACCGCCTGCGGGTGAGCGAGGCCTGCCCGCTGATTCTGGCCTTTCACGTGGCTTTGGACCTGGCCCGCGAAGTGGCGCGCGAAAAGGGCGGCAGCGCCAAGATCGGCACCACCGGGCGCGGCATCGGCCCGGCCTACGAAGACAAGATTGCCCGGCGCGCCCTGCGCGTGCAGGACTTGAAGCACCCGGAGCGTTTTGCCACCAAGCTGCGCGAACTGCTGGACCTGCACAACCATGTGCTGACCAGTTACCTGGGCTCGGAAGCCTTTGACTTCGGCGAACAGCTGGCGCCCTTTATGGCCAACGGCCGCGTTCTGTTTGAGCCGGTGTTTGCCCAGGCCATGCACCATGCCGAGCTGCTCAAACCCATGATTGCCGATGTCTCGCGCGAGCTCAACGAGGCCAACCTGCACGGCGCCAATCTGCTGTTTGAAGGCGCACAGGGCACGCTGCTGGACGTCGATCACGGCACCTATCCCTATGTGACGTCCAGCAACTGCGTGGCCGGCAATGCGGCGGCCGGTTCCGGCGTCGGCCCGGGCATGCTGCACTATGTGCTGGGCATCACCAAGGCCTATTGCACCCGCGTAGGCGGCGGCCCTTTCCCCACCGAGCTGGATTGGGAAGTGCCCGGCACCCCCGGCTACCACATGAGCACGATTGGCGCAGAGAAGGGCGTGACCACCGGACGCTCGCGCCGCTGCGGCTGGTTTGACGCCGCGCTGCTCAAGCGCTCGGCCCAGGTCAACGGCCTGTCGGGCCTGTGCATCACCAAGCTCGACGTGCTCGATGGCCTCAAGGAGCTGATGCTGTGCACCGGCTACGAGATGGATGGCGAGACCATAGACATCCTGCCCATGGGCGCCGACGACATCGAGCGCTGCAAGCCGATTTACGAAGTCATGGAAGGCTGGAGCGACAGCACCGTGGGTGTCACCCAGTACGACAAACTGCCGGTGGCGGCGCGCCTGTATTTGCAGCGCATTGAGCAGGTCACCGGTGTGCCGATTCACATGGTGTCCACCAGCCCCGACCGCGATCACACCATCATGATGCGCCACCCCTATCTGGCGGACTGAGCCGACAGCGTTTCTCAAATACCCAGGAGTCCATACGATGTTGACTGAAGACGGCAAGCACCTTTATGTGAGCTACGACGAGTACCACAACCTGATTGAAAAATTGGCGATCAAGATTTTTCAGTCGGGCTGGGAGTTCGACACCATTCTGTGTCTGGCGCGTGGCGGCATGCGCCCGGGCGACATTCTTTCGCGGGTGTTCGACAAGCCGCTGGCCATCATGTCCACCAGTTCCTACCGCTCCAACGCCGGTACGCAGCAGGAAAACCTGGACATCGCCCACTACATCACCACTCCCAAGGGCGAGATCGCAGGGCGCGTGCTCTTGGTCGATGATCTGGCCGATTCCGGTGTGACCCTGAATGCGGTGATCCACCAGCTCAAGAACAACTACGCACCGATTACCGAGCTGCGCAGCGCCGTGATCTGGACCAAGGCGCTGTCCAAGTTCACCCCGGATTACCAGGTGGAATTTTTGCCCACCAATCCGTGGATACACCAGCCCTTTGAGAGCTACGACTCCCTGCGCCCGCAGCAACTGATCGAAAAGTGGAGCGTGTGAATGTTGCCCCCACGCTTCCCCACTGCGTGTGGGTCGCTGCCCCCCAGGGGGGAGCGTTTCGCCTTGGGGCGGCCCGGCGGCGAAACCTTGCCCCCACGCTTCCCCACTGCGTGTGGGTTGCTGCCCCCCAGGGGGGAGCGTTTCGCCTTGGGGCGGCCCGGCGGCGAAACCTTGCCCCCACGCTCCCCCACTGCGTGTGGGTCGCTGCCCCCCAGGGGGGAGCGTTTCGCCTTGGGGCGGCCCGGCGGCGAAACCTTGCCCCTACGCTAGGTGTCACGATATGTCCCATTCTGTTACTGAGCTGATTCACCACGCCTACGTTCCGCCTGAAGGGTTTGCGGCGCCGCAGCCTGGCGTGTTCAAGGCCTCCACGGTGATTTTTCCCACGGTAGCCGCCATGCGCAGCCGCGAGTGGAAGGACAAGACGGCCTACACCTACGGTCTGCACGGCACACCCACCTCCTACCAACTGGAGGAGCGGCTGTGCACGCTGGAGGGCGCGCTGCAATGCCTGCTGGTGCCCAGCGGGCTGGCGGCGTTGTCGCTGGTGGCGCTCTCGCTGTTGAAGTCCGGCGACGAGGTGCTGCTGCCCGACAATTCCTACGGTCCCAACAAGGCCTTGGTCGAGGGTGAGCTGATGCACTGGGGCATTACGCACCAGTACTACGACTCCATGGACCCGCAGGATCTGGAGGCTCAGATTTGCAGCCGCACCAAGCTGGTCTGGCTGGAGGCCGCCGGTTCGGTCACCCTGGAATTTCCCGACCTGATAGCCCTGGTGCGTATCTGCAAGCAGCGCAAGGTGCTGACTGCACTGGACAACACCTGGGGCGCCGGTCTGGCCTTCAAGCCCTTTGACCTGGTGCCCGATGCGTTGCCGGCCCTGGGCGTGGACATCTCGGCCCATGCGCTGACCAAATATCCCAGCGGTGGTGGCGATGTGCTGATGGGCAGCGTGAGCACCCGTGACGCGGGTCTGCATATGCGCCTCAAGCTGACGCATATGCGTCTGGGTTTGGGTGTGGGCATGAACGATGTCGAAGCCATCCTGCGCTCGCTCCCCAGCATGGCCTTGCGCTACCGAGCCCATGATGAGGCGACGCGCACACTGGCGCTGTGGGCCGACAGCCAACCCGAATTTGTGCAGGTGCTGCACCCGGCCTTGCCCGGCTCTCCCGGTCACGCCCACTGGAAGGCATTGTGCGTGCACACCTTTGGCGGCGCCGCCTGCCTGTTCAGCGTGATGCTGGATGCGCGCTTTAGCCGCGACCAGACCGATGCCTTTTGCGATGCGCTCCAGCTTTTCAAGCTGGGCTACAGCTGGGCCGGGCCCATGAGCCTGGTGGTGCCCTACGAACTGGAGTCCATGCGCATGGCTTGGCCCGCCCATATCGAAAAAGGCACGCTGGTGCGCTTCTCGGTGGGTCTGGAAGCGGTGCAGGATTTGCAGTTGGACCTGGAGCAGGCGTTGCAGGTCTTGCGTTAGTGTCATGCGTTAGTTTCTGCGGCTTGGTGTTTTCCTGAATAGGCAGGGCTCTTGACTCAGGTTAATCTGGGCCATGAGTTCACTCCCTGACTACGAAGCCCCGCCGCCCTATGTTCCGCCGCCATCGGATGCGCCGGCCAAAACCATAGTCGCCCTGGGTTTTTCCGCCCCGTTTCAGTGGCTGTCTTTCGGCTGGACGGATATGCGTGCGCATCCGGGCATCAGCGGCTTTTACGGTGTCTCCTTTTGGCTGATGGCGGTGGTGCTGGGGGCGGTATTCCGCTCCAACCCCGAATACACCATGACGATCGCCTCCGGCTGCCTGCTGGTGGGCCCTTTTTTGGCCATGGGCCTGTATGAGGTCAGCCGCCGCCGCGAAGCCGGCTTGCCAGCGGACCTTTCAAGCTCCCTGACCTGCTGGGACAGCCACATCAAGAGCATGGGCATGTTGGTGCTGGTGCTGATCGTGATGGAGTTGCTTTGGGGCAGGTCCTCTTTGGTGGTGTTTGCCGTGTTTTTTAACACCGGCATGCCGTCCACCAGTGGCGTGATGGAGGCCATCTTCAATCCGCAAAACTGGGAATTTGTGGTGGCCTATGCGATTGTGGGCAGCGCCTTTGCCGTGCTGGTGTTTTCCATTTCCGCCGTATCCATTCCCATGATTCTGGACCGCGATACCGACGCCATCTCGGCCGCCATCACCAGCCTGGAGGTGATGTTCCACAACACCGTCGTGATGCTGTTGTGGGGTGTTCTGATTGCCGTACTCATAGGCCTGTCGCTGGCACTGCCCTGGGGCCTGGGCCTGTTGCTGACCGGCCCTTTGCTGGGCCACGGCAGCTGGTATGCCTACCGCGGCGCGGTGCGTTGGCCGCAGGATGTTGCCTCCCCTTGAATCGATATACCACCGGCGGTCTTCAATGTCCTTCAAGTCCACGATGAAACGTTAATTCAGGGAGAATTTGCGTGAGGCCAGGTGGCCTGGACTTTTTAACCACGAAAGGAACTGCAAATGAAAACCCGAATCTT
>TBL_comb47_HYPODRAFT_10001675_pt1 | contig 28501 bp, 25 predicted proteins | sample TroBogypolimnion_40_FD_10682 | JGI IMG/M metagenome (IMG submission 10682) | reverse complement strand
AACGCAGGCTAAAGCCTGCGCCTACCGGTATTGTATGATAGTAGTATTAATATTGTTTAGCGCTGCCGCCGATGTTTCGTTCGCTCTATCTGCGGATAAAAAACCAGTAACCAAGCTGAGCTCTAACTCCGCTATTTGCAAACGCCAAAACAACGAAAATATTTGCACTTACTTAGATAATGCTAAGTTCAATCAAGGAGTAACGAATCTACGAGCAAAGCAAATTACTATCTATAGAATGCCTGGTGCTAAAATCAATAAAATAGTTGCTTCTGGCGAACACTCTCATTACAGTACAGTCATGGATAGCAGTCAAAAACCAGTTGATGCTGACGCCAACTTGATTACACTTTATCCAAATAAAAGTTTAATGGTTTTGGAAGGCAACGGGCAAATAATTGCAGGACAAGATACATATAATGGACCACATATTGAATATTCTTTTAAGTAATAACTTTTTATCCAATACTTGAATAAACATGGGCATATTAAAAACCGAACATTTAAAAAAAATCTACAAAGGCCGGGTTGTCGTTAAGGATGTTTCTTTTACTATAAAAAGCTCTGAGATTATTGGTTTGCTTGGTCCCAATGGAGCGGGCAAAACCACAAGTTTTTACATGACTCTTGGTTTAATTGGTTTGAATGGTGGTAAAATATTTTTAGATGATAAAGATATTACTAACCTCGCCATGCACGATCGTGCTCGTTTAGGTATCGGTTACTTACCACAAGAACCATCCGTTTTTCGCAAGCTCAGTGTTACTGATAATATCATGGCGATTCTAGAATTACGCCAAGAATTAAGCCAAGAACAACGCCAAATAATTTGTGAAAACTTACTTGATGAATTTCATATAAGTCAGCTTCGAGATAATATTGGCATTAGTCTTTCTGGCGGTGAACGTCGTCGGGTTGAAATTGCGAGAGCTTTAGCTTTAGAACCAAAATTTATTCTTTTAGATGAACCATTTGCTGGTATTGATCCAATTTCAGTAATTGATATTAAGCGAATTATTTATCAACTCCATGAACGCAAAATCGGTGTATTAATAACTGATCACAATGTGCGCGAAACTTTGGATATTTGTCACCGCGCCTACATAGTTAATAATGGTGAAATTATTGCCCAAGGAACACCCAAAGAAATATTACAAGACAAGAATGTACGAAAAGTATATTTGGGAGAAAATTTTAATTTGTAGAGTATGGTATAAATTTAACAATAAAAGGAGGATACAAAATGCTGCCTATTCAATTTTCCGGACATGGCGTTGGGATTACACAAACGCTACACGATTTTGCCACTAAAAAATTCGAGCGCCTGCAAAAACATTCTGATCACATTACTAGTATCCACGTTTTTTTCAATGTTAATAAGCTACTGCAAATTGCCGAAGCAACCATCCATATTCCAGGTTTTGAAGTCTATGCTAGTGCAGAGTCAGAAGACATGTATAAAACCATTGATCTTTTAATCGATAAATTGATACGTCAAATAGATAAACACAGGGGCAAAAACGACAAAAACCATTAATCTATTACCCTAATATTCGATAGTTATGAATATAAAGTCGTTTTGTGATGCTATTTTTTTATAGATTTTTATGTAATAAAAGATCGGTAGCCGCAGGCTTTAGCCTGCGTCACTAGAAACGCAAGCTGAAGCTTGCGGCTACCGAATCTAAAGGGAGTTATGTTCGGTGGTACTGTTTAAATGTAGTGTTTAAAAAATATATCCATATGGATATTCTAAGGGAGGGTAGTTGTATGCAAAGTGGAAGAGAATCAGCAGCGAGATCGCTGGAATTGCAACGTGAAGATAAGCGGGTAGCGGATTTAATAGAAGCAAGTAACGATGTAATTGATCCGATTGAGAAGGAGATAAAAGCTATAAACGAAGAAGCTTCTCGTATTAAAGCGTCTCCAAATGCACAGACAAAAACTAAAGCTTTAGATGAGTTGATAAAAAGGTCTAAAGATCTTATTAGAAGAGTTAATATACTATTATCAGTGCGGAAAAAAGAACTAAATAACGTTACCGAAATATCAAGTTTAGCGCCAGATGTGCAAATTAATTTAGCGGCAGCTAAAGCACGTATATTGGCGCTTCAAGACACCCACTTACGGCAATTAGCTGATAAACTCAAAAAATTAGCCTTAGACGAAACAAGTGCATTGACAGCGCCTCAAAGCTCCAAGTTACAGGTTTTAGTTGGTAACCTCGAAGCATTAGCATCAACAGCACATAGGGCAGAAAAAGGAGTAGTTGAGAGCGATGAATTGATTGCCGCACAAGTTAAAAAAAACGAAGAAGCGCTAGCCATAATACAGGGTGTTAATAGCTCCGTTAAGGGAATTGGAATAATAATTCAGACCGCTATGGAAAAAGGAACTCGCGTCAATGAGTCCACAACAGCGGAAGAATTGACAGCATTAGTAACAAGGATGCAGTTGGCTGAGACAGAGGTTAGAGCTCATTTGTTAGAACAGGGTAGATTACTGGGAGTTATTGATAAAGATGGCCTTAGTACAAAAGTAATAGAGCAATTAGATGCGTCTATAGCGCAGGTGGTGCACGCTCAAGAAACAAATTTAGCTGAATTAACCGCTAAGCGTAAAGGGTTAGAAAAATTAACGAGAGATCGAACTTCAGAAGATACGAGAGTAGAGGAATTAATAGTTACTCTTGAGAATAGTGTAACTGCTATTCGACAAAAAATTGAAGCAATCGAGCCTGCGCCGACAGCGACGGAAGAAGATTTAATTGCGTTGATAGAAAAGATACAAGGGATTGAAGCAGCAGCTCTTATTTTACAAGAGCAACAAAGCGCATTAGCGTTAGAAAATGCTACAGCCCTGCCCGAAGAGATGCAAGCGCGATTACATAGTGTGCTAGAAAATGCGCAGGCTATACAAGGCACTGCGTTGCCGGAAATGCTAAGGCGGCGAAAAGATTTAGAAAAAGCCTTATCAGAGATGCATCAAATTAAAGCGTATGAAAGCCAGATTCAAGCCCAAGTTGCAGCAATTGAGAATGCCAAATCACACATAGTAACTATGACGGGAGATGCGTTGCAATCTTTGCTTAGGACAGGCCAAATGCTTGCAGAAGAAGCTACAACATATTTCAACAGTCTTCAAGCCAGCCCATATATTCTGGGGTCATTAACTAGTGCTAGAGAGAGTTTAATAAAATTAACAGGAGGTTTGCACGATTTAGAAACATTAACCGCAATACAGCTTGTTAATGATGATGTTAAGAGGATTGCAATAAGTATTCAGGATGCTATGGATGAAGCAGCTAGTGTTAGTGAGTCTACAACAGTACAAGAATTGACAGAATTAGCAGCAAAGTTACATTCGGTTGAGACAGAGGCTGAGACTATTTTATCAGAACAGGTTAGATTGCTGGGTGGTATTGGTAAAACCAGCCTTAGTCAAGGAGTAACAGAGCAACTAAATACAGCTACAGCACAGGTGCTCACAGTTCAAGAAACAAATTTAGCTGGATTAACAGCTAAGCGTGAAGGGTTAGAAAGATTGGCGCAAGCACAAACTTTAAAAGACGAGGAGATGTTGAGATCTATAGAGACTTTTGGTCATGGGATTGTAGAATTTCAGCATGGTATTGATGCGCTAGTGAGTACAGTTGCAACGGGTCGACAAGATCCGAGTCAATCGAAGGAACAATTAGAAGATTTGAGAAATAATGCTCAAGCTTCTGCAGAAAGAAAGGCAGTTGCTTTAAGAAGGCAACTATTCTATTTGAAAGGAAACGCGCCAAGAAGCATTAGTGTCACTGCGCAAGCAAAATTAGATGCTGCTGAACATGAGATGTTGACAGGTATAACAGAGCAACAAAGAGCTTTGACTATTGAGTTAGAAAACTTAGAGCAAGCAATTGTACATCGGCAAGCACAAGCTCCAAAAAGAGCTTTACCAGAGATACCTAAACCTAAAAAGAAAGCAGATGTTTCAGCTGAAAAGCAAGAAATACCGGAAACACAACTACATCCAACTTTCGAATTGGTTCTCAAGAAAGATGACGCAACAGGTAAATGGTCATTGGAGTCAAAAAATTCTGCCAGTGCGCCTAGCTGGGCAAAATACAGAGATCTCCCGGATATGCCAAAGAACACAACCCCTGAAGAGTTGTTTGAAGCATTAAAGGGTCTTATTAAAATGCCACCAGATGATTCAGATGGATTAGTAAGTATAGAGTCTAAATTAAGCGAAGTTCCTCCGGTAATAATCATACATATTAGAGCCCAGGATCCTAAAGAGGCTCTTAAGCTAGCTGCAAATCTGATAGAACAAGCTAGCCATACACTAAAAGACAAGGAAGATGCAAAACCAAAGGCACCGGATACGGATGATAAAACCGGTCCCACAATATAGTAAATTTTTACGCATCCATACGTAATTTGATAATATCAAGTTACCCAGAGTATTTGGTATATTTTATATCGGTAGCCGCAAGCTTCAGCTTGCGCTGCTAGAAGACGCAGACTGAAGCCTGCGACTACCGATTGTATTGTTATATTTGTTGGTATTTTTTAGAGATAATCTGTATAATTTACGCATTGTAATAAAAAGGAGAAATATATGCCTAGTTTAAAAGGAACAACAAAGACATTGAGAGAATTGTTATCTGGTAAACCAGAAGAACCAAAGGAATTTGAGGATCAAGAAGAATCAGAAGAAGATCTGGAGGACGAACCAGTAGATATAAAAAAACTGACACCAGAAGAACAACGTACAGTGTTGCTGCGGAGAAAATTTGGATATGTAGAACAAAAACAACACAAAACGCCAACACTAGAAGAAATAAGAGAAAGAGCAAGAAGGCCAAGGGTGGAAACACCGTTTGAGATGCCTAAAGATATTCAGGTTATATCAGAGAAGCTGGCGGAGAAGATGAAAGCTCAGAAGATGAAATTTGGGGAAGTGACGGTTGTTGATACGGGTTGGGGAGAGATGTTTGTTGATACATGTGTATTCAATGGTGGAAAAAAAGAAATTCATGATTTGATTACTAAGCAGTTATATGGTTTAGAGCCCTCAACTAAAGAATATATAGAAAAAGTAGATGAAATTTTTATTAGACTCAGTAATGCTTGTAAAGCTTATATAGAAGAGGGACAAGGAAATGGTAAATCGGAGCAAGAGCTGAGAGAAAGGCTGATAAGAATTATAACAGAAAAAGGAGTAGATCTTTTTGCCTTTGCTCAATACCCTATTGGGAATAACAAAGAATCCTTTCTGAATCTACTTAAAAGTAAGGAACAAAAAATATACGGCGCTGAAATAATAGAGCAAGCCGATAGGTATATTGACGAAATACAAACCATAGCAAAAACATATAGTGATGAGTACGATAGAGCGCTTTTAGAAACAGTAGCTACAAGTGCAAAAGAACTGGTTGATTGGTACGCATCCTACCATATTGTATCTATAGAAGAAGTTCCTCTTGCACAAATAGCGAAAGGCAAAAAACTTATAGAAAATTTCCAACACGCAGTGACAATAGCTAGGAATGATATAGAGATACCTCAACATAGCCGCTTATACAAATTGTTAAATTCTTTACTTGCCTCAGTCGGACTAATAAAAAAAGAGGTTGAGGCCGATGAGCTTGTAACAGTTTTACGCGGAGGAAATATGAACACAATTAAAGAATTTTTGGAAAAAGAACAGAAAGCGCATCCAACGCCACAATCGCAGATACCTCTATCTCCTCCCCCACCGCTTCTGTCAGAAATGCTAAAACGACAAGAACAAGATTCATCGCAATCTCATGAAGAGTCGGCGGAGAAAGAGAGCGATTCTTCTTCATCACCCAAGATGTAGTCTTAATAAAATAAAGTATCGATTTCTGCTAGCAATGATTTTATAATGCGATCATCTTAAAATTTTAACGAAATGAGATGATTGTAATGAACCAAAAAATAAAAAATTCTTTTTGTGTGATTGATGGCAACGAAGCAACTTCTTATGTTGCTTATCGTACGAATGAAATCTGCATTATTTATCCTATTACCCCAGCTTCACCTATGGGGGAATTTCCTGACCAATGGTCGGCTGAGGAAGTTAAAAATATTTGGGGCACTGTCCCGCAAGTGGTAACCATGCAAAGCGAAGGTGGCGCTGCTGGAGCAATTCATGGTGCAGTCCAAACAGGAGCATTGGCAACGACATTTACCGCTTCGCAAGGTTTGTTATTGATGATTCCCAATCTGTATCGTGTTGCCGGAGAATTACTACCAGCCGTTTTTCATGTTGCTGCCCGTACCGTAGCAGCACAAGGTATGTCAATTTATGGTGATCACTCGGATATTTATGCAACCCGCGGAACCGGCCTTGCTATGCTTTGTTCGTCAAGCGTACAAGAAGCGCATGATATGGCGCTAGTTGCCCAAGCTGCAACGCTTAAGACACGTATTCCATTCTTGCATTTTTTTGATGGCTTTCGTACTAGTCATGAAGTAGCAAAAATTGAAATTTTATCCGATCAACAAATTCGCACGATGATTCCAGATGATTTAGTTATTGCTAACCGTAATCGGCGTTTAACACCCGAACATCCAACGGTTCGGGGACTTGTTTCTGATTCTGATGTTTATTTCCAGGGGCGCGAAGCAGTAAATTCTTTTTATGCAGCGTTGCCAAATATTCTGGAAAAAACTTTGCAGCAGTTCAAAGATAGCACGGGTCGAGAATATAAATTGATAGAGTACCATGGCGACCCAGAAGCTGAGCGCGTAATTATAATTATGGGTTCTGCCGCAGAAACTGTACAAGAAACTGTAGATCATTTAAACAAGCAAGGCGCAAAAGTTGGCTTGCTAAAAGTACGGCTATTTCGCCCATTCCCCAAGCTTCAATTTTTACATGCATTACCTAAAACTTGTGTGGCCATTGCAGTTTTAGATCGTACTAAAGAAGCTGGATCTGCTGGCGAACCGTTATACGAAGAAGTTGTAACCTCTCTAACCAACAGCAATATTAACTTACAAAATAAAAAAATTATTGGGGGGCGCTATGGCCTTGCTTCCAAAGAATTTACACCGGCAATGGTTAAAGGCATTTTTGATGAACTCAAAAAGCTCAAACCAAAAAATAATTTTACTATCGGAATTAATGACGATGTTACTAACACTAGTTTGGAATATGACCCAAATTTTGATATTGAACCAGATGAAGTAATTCGCGCAGTTTTTTACGGTCTTGGTGCCGATGGTACGGTTAGTGCCAATAAGAATTCTATTAAAATTATTGGTGAAGAGACCGATCTTTATGCCCAAGGTTATTTTGTTTATGACGCTAAAAAAACTGGTTCGCAAACAGTTTCGCATTTGCGTTTTGGTCCAAATAAAATCCACTCCACTTATTTAATTAGTCGCGCTAATTTTATTGGCTGTCATCAGTTTAGATTTGCAGAGCGGATGGCGATTTTAGAAAGAGCTACGCCCAATGCAACTTTCCTCTTAAACAGCCCATTTGCTGCGGATAAAGTTTGGGATAAACTACCAAGTTCTTTGCAACAAACTATCATCGACAAAAATATTAATTTCTATGTGATCGACGCTTATAGAGTTGCACGTGATTTGGGAACGGGAAGTCATATTAATACTATTATGCAAACCTGTTTTTTTGCTTTAAGTGGTGTGCTGCCGCGCGAAGTTGCAATTGCAAAAATTAAAACAGCTATCAAAAAAACCTATGCAACAAAAGGTGAAGCTGTTCTCCAGAAAAATTACGCAGCAGTTGATAACGCTTTAGCAAATCTTCATGAGGTTAAATACCCGAATAAAGTTACAAGTAATTTTGATTTGCCCCCTATTGTGAGCGAGCACGCGCCTAAATTTATACAAGAAGTAATTAGCAAAATGATGGCGGGTCGCGGCAATGAACTACCAGTAAGTGTTTTTCCGTGTGATGGTACTTATCCAACCAATTCAACTTGCTGGGAGAAGCGTAATATTTCGCATGAACTTCCAATGTGGTTGCCAGAAAACTGCGTACAGTGCGGTTTATGTCGTATTGTTTGTCCGCATAGCGCTATTCGTGCCAAACGCTATCCAGAAAAAGCGCTCCAAAATGTTCCAGCGACTTTTCAAGCAACTAAATTACTTGGCCCAGATGCAGCAGGCGATTGTTTTACGCTGCAAATATATGCGGAAGACTGTACCAGTTGCGGTGCTTGTATTTCTACTTGTCCAATAAATAAAGGCAAAACCGGCAAAAAAGCATTAATTATGTGGCCGAAAACAGCTGCGTCTGAAGATGGACGTAATAATATTAAATTTTTTGAAGATTTGCCAACTGATCCAAATAAAGTCGACAAACTAAGTGTGCGCGGTATTCAATATGTAACACCGATGTTTGAGTTTTGTGCAGCCTGTGCTGGTTGTGGTGAAGCGCCTTACCTAAAATTATTGACGCAATTATTTGGTGATCGATTGCTTTTGGCCGATGCTTGTGGTTGTACGTTAGCATATGCGGGTTATTTACCAACATCCCCTTGGACCATAAATCGTGAGGGACGAGGTCCAGCATTCGGCGCTTCGTTGTTTGAAGATAATGCTGAATTTGGGTTTGGGTTTTTATTAACAGCAGATAAACACCGGCAGCAAGCACAAGAATTAATGCTAGAGCTTGCAGACCAAATTAATGCTCCGCAATTAGTTAATGCCATCATTAATGCTCCGCAAAAAAACGATAATGAAATTGCCCAGCTGCGATCGCACATTGTTAAATTAAAAAATCATTTAATAGAAATTGATAACCCACGTGCTAAACAATTATTGTCATTAATCGACCAATTAGTTAGACAAAGTATTTGGGCAATTGGTGGAGATGGTTGGGCTTATGATATTGGTTATGGCGGTTTGGATCATGTGCTTGCGAGCGGTAGAAATATAAAGGTACTCGTGTTAGATACAGAAGTATATTCTAATACCGGAGGACAAGCTTCAAAAGCCACGCCACGTGGAGCGGTAGGTAAATTTGCAGCTGGTGGCAAACCAACAGCGAAAAAAGATTTGGGATTAATGTTTATGACTTACGGCAATATTTATGTTGCCAATATTGCAATTGGAGCTAATCCCGCACAAGCGATAAAAGCTTTTCAAGAAGCAGAAAGCTACGATGGTCCAGCAATTGTAATTGCCTATAGTCATTGCATTGCTCATGGAATTGATATGCAACACGGAATGCAGCAGCAAAAACTTGCAGTACAATGTGGTTATTGGCCGCTATATCGTTATAATCCAGATCGAGCCAAGGATGGTTTAAATCCATTGCAATTAGATTCGGAAAAAACTAATGTTGCCTTCAGCGAATACATTAAAAATGAAAATCGCTATCAGATTTTGATGCGCACCAAACCAGAAGCTGCGAAAAATTTAATAGAGTTGGCGGAGTCAGATATTAAACGCAGATGGAGTATTTATGAGGCATTGCAAAAAATTTAAGGGTAATTTATGACCGAACATCCAAAACTAGATTCATTGTTTCAAAAAGCAAAAAACCTAAAACCAATTACGGCTGCGGTAATTTGTCCCGAATCTGCCGTGGCGCTTGAAGGAGCAATTCTTGCTGCAGAGCAAAAAAGCATTATTCCTATTTTAATTGGCGAAGGTAATAAGATTAAAAAAATTGCACAAGAAATAAACAAGGATATTTCTGGCTATCAATTAATAGACGTACTCGAAGCAGATGCGGCCAATCAAGCGGTCAAATTAGTACAAAATGGATTGGCTCAATTAATAATAAAAGGCAGCTTACACTCGGATGAGTTTATGCGTTTAATCGTTCGCCGCGAAGGTGGTATGCGCACCGATCATCGTATGTCTCATTGCTTGGTGTACGATGTTCCTGCCTATAAAAAATTATTTATTTTAACTGATGCAGCACTTAATACTTTTCCTACTTTTGCCGAAAAAAAAGATATTGTGCAAAATGCCATTAATTTGGCGATCAAACTCGGTGTTGCCAAACCAAAAGTTGCGCTGCTTTCCGCAGTTGAAAATATTAATCTGCGTATTCCAAACACCACCGAGTGGGCTGAGTTAAGTAAATTAGCTGCCGCAGGCGCAATAACTGGCGGCATTGTTGAAGGACCTCTTTCGTTTGATTTGGCTATTTCCGAGGAATCGGTCAAAACTAAAAATCTTAAATCTCAAGTGGGCGGCGATGCTGATATTTTAGTAGTACCAAATATTGAGGTTGGCAATGTTTTGATGAAAGCACTAGATTATTTTGCAGATGCCTTAAGTCTTGGTGTTGTTTTAGGAGCAAAAGTTCCGCTAGTTTTAACTAGTCGTTCAGCTAGCGCTGTTTCACGCGCGGGATCTTGTGTGCTGGCAAAATTTATCCAAAACATACCCTGCATAAAATGAATTTATGCTTTGTTGCCCAAATTTTTTGCACTCCTCATTTACCTAAAAGTAAACTCCGGGCGCAAAAAATTTGGGCGCCGCGCCTAAATTCATTTTACGCAGGGCATCGTTCCACTAGCAACTTACATTGAAAACTCTAATATGAGGAGTATAACTAAAATTATGCAGGCAATCCTTACGTTAAACTCCGGTTCTTCATCGATTAAATTTGCCGTTTTTACGCACGCAAATAAAAAACTTACTAGAGCTTATAGCGGATTCGTAGATCATGTAACTACTACTGAGCCGCATTTAAAAATAAAAGATTCTGTTGATACTGTTATTTATGAAAAAAAATTGCAAGTTCCAGAACATGTTGATGCATACGAAATTGCCATCAATACAATTTTGGCGGAGTTACAAAAAATCGGAGTTAAAATAATTGCTGCAGGTCACAGGATGATCCACGGCGCGATGAAATATCGCAGCGCAACTATCGTTGACGGTGAAGTTATCAATTTTCTTGAGAAGCTCAGTTCGCTTGCGCCATTGCATCAGCCATATAATCTCAGGGGTATTGAAATTTTACGTACCGCATATCCCGATCTTTTACAAGTTGTGTGCTTTGATACAGCTTTTCATACTACTTGCAATGAACTAACACAATTATTTGCTATTCCTAAATGGCTTACCGCAGAAGGTGTGCGCCGCTACGGTTTTCATGGCCTTTCCTATGAATATGTTGTTTCTCAGTTTGATAAATGCTTGCCACAAGAAAAAGCAAATAGCAAAATTATTATTTTGCACTTGGGTCAAGGTGCAAGCATGTGTGGTATAGTAAATCACAAAAGTTTTGCTGTATCTATAGGTTTTTCTGCGCTTGATGGTTTACCTATGGGAACGCGCAGCGGTAGTTTTGATCCAGGGGCCATGCTTTATTTAATGCAAGCTTATCGAATGGATCACCAGCGTTTAGAAAGATTGTTTTATAAAGAATCTGGGTTGCTGGGAGTTTCTGGTATTAGCTCTGATATGCGCGTACTTTTAAATTCAGATAGTCCAGACGCCAAACTAGCGATTGATTTGTTTGCTTATCGTGTTGGTAGTTGGATTGGAACATTGGCTGCGGAGATGCAGGGGTTAGATGGTTTAGTTTTTACTGCAGGTATTGGCGAAAACGCTCCGGCAATTCGTGAAAAAATCTGTGAACGAGCTGCCTGGCTTGGTGCAAAAATTGACCAAAGAAAAAATCTAAAAAACTCTGCTTGTATTAACTGCTTCGACAGCAAACTCTCAATTCATGTAATTCCTACTGACGAAGAGCTGATGATAGCAACACATACTTTTAAAGTTTGTTCATAACAGGATGCTTTATAACATGTAGAAAAGTGCTGTTCCTACCACCGCTGCCGCCCCACCGGCAATGACCCAAGCATATGAAGGTGATGACGCTGTAGGCGCTGGCGCTAATAGAGAACTAACTGCCGCACTCGCATCTAAAGCAAGATTCGTAGCACATCCATAACTACTGCAATTGTTATATGTCGTTGCAGTTTTTTGTAATAGATTAGCAATTCCTTGAGAAGTATATGTTTTACCTTGTGCTTTAAATACGCCAATTAAATCTGCAACTGCCGCGGATACATGAGGTGTCGCCATAGACGTACCATCCATCCCTCCCCAAGTCCCACTACCGCCATTCGACGTAGATTGATATTCTTGTAATGATGACCAGATCGTCGAATATACTTCTGATAGAGGTTCATTGATTGTATCATCCCCACCAGATGCGGTTATTGTTGTTGCTCCATAGTTACTATAAGAAGCCAACACTCCTGTTGGTCCCTTAGCTGCTACAGAAATCACATTATTGCAATTAGCGGGACAAGAAGTGTTAACGTTGCTTTTTTCATTGCCGGCAGCAACTACTATTACCGCCCCTTCTGCAACTACATTATCTATAGCATCCTGATATGCTGCACTACATGATCCTGGGCCACCAAGGCTCATACTAATAACTTGTGCTGGATTTGCATTAACAGGAACCGGCGAGCCATCAACATTGAGCACAGCAAGTCCAGCCGCCCACGACATACCATTTATTATATCCGAGTCATAGCCACCGCTTTTCCCAAGCGCTCGCACAGGAACGGACGTGGCTCCATAAGCGCCACCCGTCATATAAAGTGGGTTACTACTGCTATACCCGCTACCTATTACAGTGCCGGTTACATGTGACCCATGCCATGATGAGTTTTGAGCTTTCGCTTCCCTATTCTTAAAAAAATCGTGTTTAATATCTTCATCGGTTAAAAAATCACCTAAATCTATGCCGTCTGGCGTGTATCGACTCTTAGAATTAGCTTTTGCGTCATTATCTAAGGTATCTGTTGGACATTCCCCAGATATCCGACAATCTGCAATAAATTTGTAACCATAAATTCCGGTTTGCCCATTTAAAGTTTGTAGGTTGTTTATAAAATTGGGATGTGGTGTATAGCCCGTATCTACAACAGCAACAACCACATTTTCACCTGGGATATAACCATAAAGATTAAGCACATTCCACGCATTAACAAAGTTATCTCCACTCCACTTTAATTGTACTGCAAATCCACCTAGATTTACCATGTCCCACTGATAAGTGGAGTTTATGGTTGGCACGGATAATGGCTTTGCTATTTTATCTTCTACGATATACTCAACACTATTATCTTGTTTAACGTTACTGATAAACTGCTCAGTTTGTTTTTTGTCTAAGTGTTCGCTTAAAGTAATAACATGTGCACCGGTAGCTAAAGAGTGCGAGTGTTTTGCTCGGACCCTGGATGCTGTTGACAAGACATCTCTCTTTTCATTTGATATTTTCCCCTCCATCATCTGCGTTCTGATATGCGCTCTGGCTTTCTTTTTATCGGCGCCTTCATGTTCCAATAAAAAAGAGGTTTGAGATTCGTTTGGTTTATATTTTATAATAAATCTATTTGCTGCCATTGCCGACATGCATAAACTGCATGCAAGGATTGTCAAACTTATTTTTATAAATATTTTCACAAACTAATCTCCATATTATTAATTAAAATATGCAACTTTGGTGCCAAAAAATTCTAAGCATCTTATGCATTAATTGTGGTGCATGGCTGGCATAGATGATACTTTTGCTGTTTTATCTTCCTCGATATACTCAACACTATTATCTTGTTTAACGTTACTGATAAACTGTTCAGTTTGTTTTTCATCTAAGTGTTCGCTTAAAGTGATAACATGCGCGCCGGTAGCTAAAGCATGAGAGTCTTCTGCTTGGACTCCGGCTGCTTTTGACAAGGCATCTATCTTTTCCTTTGATATTTTCTCCATCATCTGCGCTCTGATCTGTGCTTTGGCTTTCTTTTCATCAGCGCCGCTATGTGCCGATAAAAAAGAGATTTGAGCTTCGTTTAGTTTGTATTTTATAATAAATCTATTTGCTGCCATTGCCGATATGCATAAACCGCACGCAAGGATTGTCAAACTTATTTTTATAAATGTTTTCATAAACCAACCTCAGCATGACTAATTTATCTAAACCAGGAGTTATATAAGTTTATTCAGTACCTATAGTAACTTGGTTTAAAAGGTCCGACAATATTAATACCTAAATATTTCGCTTGTTCTGTAGTTAATTTTGTTAAATGCGCATCAACCTTTGCCAAGTGTAATCTTGCGACCTTTTCATCTAAAATTTTTGGCAAACAATAAACTTTATTTTCATATTTGTTTTTGTTTTGCCATAGTTCAATTTGCGCCAAAACTTGATTGGTAAAGGAACTGGACATGACAAAGCTCGGATGCCCGGCAGCACAACCTAAATTTACTAGCCTTCCTTCAGCCAGTACAATCAATCTTTTACCACTGGGAAAATGCACAACATCGACTTGTGGTTTAATATTTTCCCATTTGTATTTACGCAATGCAGCAATATCAATTTCTGCATCGAAATGTCCAATATTACAAACAATAGCAAGATCTTTCATTTTAAGCATGTGTTTATGCGTAATTACTTTCGTATTGCCAGTTGCTGTAACAAAAATGTCACCTACACTTGCCGCTTCCTCTGCCATCACAACTTTATATCCTTCCATCGCAGCTTGTAGCGCACAAATTGGATCGATTTCTGTAACGCAAACATTTGCACCCAGTCCTCTGAGTGATTGCACGCAACCTTTACCCACATCACCATAACCTAAAACCACAGCAGTTTTACCGGCAATCATTACACCAGTAGCACGTTTAATACCATCAACTAAAGATTCGCGACAGCCGTATAAATTATCAAATTTTGATTTAGTAACCGAATCATTAACATTAATTGCTGGAATCTTTAAAGTATTTTTATTCATCATTTCATAGAGACGATGAACTCCAGTAGTGGTTTCTTCAGAAACGCCTCGAATCTTTGACAAAAGTTCAGGAAATTTATCATGAACCACTTGGGTCAAATCGCCGCCATCGTCAACCAATAAATTTGGCCGCCAATTTTTTACGCCAAATAATACTTGCTCAATGCACCACCAATATTCTTTTTCGGTTTCGCCCTTCCAAGCGAATACAGGAATGCCCATTGCAGCAATTGCAGCAGCTGCATGATCTTGGGTGGAAAAAATATTGCAGGAACACCAACGAACTTCCGCGCCTAGCTTAACAAGAGTTTCGATTAATACTGCGGTTTGGATTGTCATATGCACGCAACCAGCAATACGCGCACCGGCAAGAGGTTTTTTGTTTTTATACTCTTCTAGTAATGCCATTAATCCTGGCATTTCACTGTGGGTTATGTCGATTTCTTTTCGTCCCCAGCTAGCTAGGTTTATATCTTTAACTTGGTAATCGATATCTTCCATAGAAACCTACACATATGTTAGTATGATAATATATCGTAAAAGGGACTGTTGCAAGCCGAGTCGCAGGTTCCATAATGCAACCAAAAATGATCCTAAATTATTCATAGAAATTTATGCTTCGGAGAAAAACATGATTAATGAAATCGGTAAAGCATATACGCGCCCTTGGGGAACTTACCAAACACTTGCATTGGCAAAAAATTACCAAATAAAAATTATTACGGTTAATCCTGGTGGCCGCTTATCGCTTCAAAAACACTCTAAACGCTCTGAACACTGGGTAGTAGTCGCTGGTAGTCCAACAATAACTATTGATGAAACAGTAAAAACTTATCAAGTTAATGACCATGTATTTATCCCAATTGGTACTGCTCACCGCATGGAAAATTTTACTACTGTTGCGGCAATAATTACCGAAGTACAAATTGGACCATATTTGGGAGAGGACGATATAATCAGATTGGATGATGTTTATGGAAGAGTCTAAATGAAAATAATTTTTGCTGGCACCGCAGAATTTGCCCTACCCGCTTTAAAAGCGTTATTAAATTCGCCTCACAAAATTTGCGCAATTTACACACAGCCAGACCGCCCCGCAGGAAGAGGACAAAAAATAACGGCAAGCCCAATAAAAAAATTTTCTCTCACCCACAATTTACCTATATATCAACCAACAACCTTAAAAGACTCAATTGCACAAAAACAATTACAAGATTTAGCTGCTGACATTTTAATTAATGTAGCTTATGGCATGATTTTGCCAGAACCTGTACTTAATATATTTAAATTTGGCTGTGTTAATATTCATCCCTCGCTGTTGCCTCGCTGGCGTGGCGCCGCACCAACTCAACGCGCTATTATGGCAGACGATCAAACAACTGGCGTAACAATTATGCAAATGGATATGGGGCTTGATACTGGCGGTATCTATAAACAAGAAACTTTACCAATAGAGCGCACCGATACTACAACAACATTATTTATCAAAACTGCTGAACTGGGCGCAAAATTATTGCTTGAAGTTTTAACTGCAATTGAAACTGGCACAGCAAAAATCGCAGCGCAAAATGATGCACAAACAACTTATGCAAAAAAGATTATTAAAGAAGAAGGTAAAATTGATTGGCATAAAAGCGCTCAAGAACTAGATTGTATGGTCCGCGCTTTTAATCCCTGGCCGGTTGCTTACACTGAAATTGACGGTTTAATTATTCGTATTTGGCAAGCAGAAGTACAAAATAACATGCCGCAAAAAAATACTTCTATCGAACCCGGAACAATTGATCAAGCAAACAAAAACGGAATTGATGTTGTAACCGGAGAGGGAAGATTACGTCTATTAAAAATCCAATTCCCTGGCGGCAAACCACTACCAGTGAAAGACATTCTCAATGCGCATAATCAAACTTTTGCAGTAGACAAAAAATTCAACTTTTAGCCCAGCTTATTGCTTCCGCTTGATCCGAAACTGCAATTACTGATTTTGCTGAGATTGCTAAGGTATTACAGAATCATCCAACTTTCGGACCAGCTCTCGATGGTGTTTCTTGCTCATCTGTTTCGAGTTTTTGTTTGCTCTTTTGAACTTTACTAGACAAACCAAGATCGCTTCTACTATATGTTTTTTCTAACCCTTCAGCTTTGCTAAGTTGTTTATCAAGGCACCCTTGAAGCTCTCTTTTCATTCCAACCGGGTATAAGCTCGTCGAATGCTTAGTTAAAACAATTATACGATCTCTCAGCGATGTCAATTCTCGTAGCATTCCATCTAATGTTTGTATTTGGGCTGATTTCATTTCCTGATATGATCCCTTACCAGCAAAGTAATGATATATAGACCTAAAAAAATCTCCAATTTTCCATCGACCCTCTATTTCTTGTTTATGTTGCTGCAAATCTTCTATTAAGCTATCAATTTCACTGCGTAGTCTACTAGTTAGCGATGAAATCGTTGATTTCTCTTTCTCTGTCTTTCTTCGCAAACCTGATGGCTGCTTTCTTAATCCAGCACGCCACTTATCTTGTGTATCGCCGTAACTAACAACAGCAGATGCATTAACATAATAGTTAAGGCTTTTTTCTCCCTCCTCATGAATACAGGGTATACCCATATCTGAATGATCAACAAAATCGCGTATTTGAACCGAGCTAATATCAACCCCTTGCTGTTGAAAATATTTTAATGTTCTATAAACATTTTCCATAGAAGGTTGGTAATGGCCACTATGTGTAGTCATCTCTACCAATTTACCCTTTTCTATTTTTATTTCTCCCGCTGCAAAAACTGGAGCTCCAGCATTCATTGAAGAATGAGCCATATGATCAGCCATGCCATGATGCGGAAAAATAGAAATTTCTCCTTGGGCGTTGATGGTATAGGCAGCATAACCAGATTTGTTATGGGAAATCATGGAAGTTGTATCGCAAATGTCAAATCCATCCTTACTTGGTCTATAAAAAACACCATCTTTCACTACAATTCGATACTGGGCACGTTGTTCATGAGTTAAATAATGAGTACCCACAATAGGATCCCTTGTCCTGTCTTCTTCATTGACTCGCATTATTCTATTGTTATCAAGCGCTACTGCCAATTTGGCCATGCGTCTCCAATTATACTTAGCCTTCTTTCCCTCAAATGTCGCAGCCCCAGATTCTCCAGCTTCAATTTTGGCAACAGTTTCTCTTCCAGGTAAGTAACGCGAATCATATACTTTCATTCTTTGCCGCTGTTCTGCTAAAGCTATCATTTCATCATCACTTTTAATATTCAACAATATTTTCATAAAACGCATTGCATTCTGCTGCAGTTGCATTACATCTGCTTTGTTTGCATCACTATCAGGCAATGAATCTATTAAAGCAGTTGTTTCAATATACATTTCATAGGCAATATCCAGTTTGTTTTCTAATACTGGAGCAAGATCAAATTGTTTTTTTTTGGCTTGCAACTCCGCTATTATCGATGGTGTCGTCATTTTTATTCTCCTTTATTGTTTAGATGAATTCCATAAACCCTCAAGATTTCAAAATTATACAATAAATAACCGACAAAACCCATTAACCTTATTTTTTAGCTTTTTGTTCTTTGCAAACTAAAATTTTTCACGTACAATCGTCCGCCTGATGAAATAGAAAGAGGTTATAAATCCCAATGGTAGTAATTCGCTTATCTCGAGGTGGTACTAATAAACGACCGTTTTATACGGTGGTTGCCGCAGATCGTCGCGCATCACGTGATGGTTGTTATCTTGAACGCTTGGGTTATTTTAATCCAATTGCAACTGGCGGCGAAAAACGCCTTGAACTTAATCAAGAGCGTGTTAATTATTGGATAAGTCAAGGTGCACAACCTTCTGAAAGGGTAACCCACCTTTTGTGCGAGCTAACCAAACCTGAACTTCTTGAAAAAAGAAAAGTAAAAAGCGCTGCACGTAAAACACGCGTAAAAGATAAGGCTAAAGCTGCAGCAGCGGCAACTGAGACTAAAGAAGAAACAACTCCTGCAGAAGCCAAGTAATTCTCCAAATACATTCACCGCACTCTTGTTTTCATGGTATGCAAGTTGTGATACCCTGCGAAAATTGAATTTAGGCGCGAAGCCAAGCTACGAGCGCCCGGAGTTTACTTTTTCGTAAATGAGGACGCGAGTAGCGCAGGGTATATATGTCTAATCCCATAATTATCGGTACGTTCGGAAAAACTTTCGGTGTTCGGGGTTGGATTAAGATTAATTCATTCACTAGCCCAAAAAGAAATATTATTGATTTTAAACCATGGTTGATCCAAAAAAACAATGCATGGAAAGAAATTTGTGTTGAAACTAGTCGCGAACATTCTGATAATATCATTGTAAAGCTACCAAATTGCAACTCTCCAGAAGAAGCACAAAACTTTACTAATGCTAAAATTGCTGTTTGGCAAAAGCAGCTGCCTAAATTACAACCTAATGAATATTATTGGATAGACCTTATTGGTTTAAAAGTAATTAATTTACAAGAAGTTGAGCTTGGTGTGGTGCAAGATTTGATGGCAACTGGGGCAAATGATGTATTAATTGTAGCCGGGGATCGCAAACGCTTGATTCCTTATATTTCAAATATAATCTTGAGCGTTGATTTAGCAAAAAAAATTATTCGAGTAGACTGGCAGCAGGATTTTTAGATGCGCTTTGACATTATCACACTTTTTCCCCAAATGTTTACTGCACTTGATTGCGGTATCGTTGGCCGCGCCAAAGAAAATGGGCTAATTACGCTTGATTGTTGGAATCCGCGTGATTATACCAAAAATAAATATCACAAAGTTGATGACAGTCCGTATGGTGGTGGCCCCGGTATGGTAATGTTGTTTGAGCCTTTACAAATGGCGCTTCAGGCTGCTCGTCTAGCCAGCAGCGAGCCGTCACTAGTAGTTTACTTAACGCCACAGGGAAAATTATTAGATCAAAAATTAGTAACTGAGCTTACCACCCAAAAACGTTTAATTTTGCTTTCTGGTCGTTATGAAGGTATTGATGAACGCCTAGTTAAGACCGAAATAGATACTGAAATTTCAATTGGCGACTATGTTTTGAGTGGTGGAGAACTCGCTGCCATGGTGGTAGTTGACACCATTACGCGGCAACTTCCCGGGGCATTGGGAGACGCAGATTCGGCCAAACAAGATTCTTTTGCTTATGGCTTACTTGATTACCCGCACTATACCAGACCGGAATTCATTGCAAACTTAAGTGTTCCCAAGGTACTATTAAGTGGTGACCATGTGGCAATCGCTCGCTGGCGCCGAAAACAAGCCTTGGGACGAACTTGGAAGCGGCGACCAAAATTATTAGCAAAAATCGAGTTGACAGCAGCTGATAGTATGTTATTAAATGAATTTATTGAAGAAACAACACAATCATCATCTTGAGGTAGTTTATGCATCATATAATTGAGCAGCTTGAAAAAGAACAAATAAATAACAAGGTAATACCAAAGTTTTGTGCTGGTGATACAGTTGTTGTTAAAGTCAAAATTAAGGAAGGCGAACGCGAGCGCCTACAGACTTATGAAGGGATTGTCATTGCCAAAAAAAATCGTGGCCTAAACTCCTCCTTCACCGTCCGTAAAATTTCTCATGACGAAGGAGTGGAACGCGTATTTCAAACCTACAGCCCACAAATTGATAGCATTGCGCTTAAACGCTCTGGTGATGTACGTAAAGCCAAGCTTTATCATCTGCGCGAACTTTCTGGCCGCAAAGCACGTATTCGTGAAAAAATAGTAAAAAAAGATGCAGTCGAAACAGCCGCAAGCACAACAGTGTAAGTTAGGCTTAACAATTGTTGATAACGAATTGACAAAAATCAAAATACCAGCATTCGAAAAGGCTAAAATTCTCGTGGTTGGCGATATCATGCTTGATCGTTATTGGCATGGTGATGTTGCGCGAATTTCTCCCGAAGCCCCCGTGCCAGTAGTAAATATACGTAAAATTGAAGAGCGAGTTGGTGGTGCCGGCAATGTTGCTCTTAATATCTGTTCCTTGGGTAGTAAGGTCTGTCTTTTAAGCTTAGTTGGCGCAGACGAAAATGCAAATCTTTTAGAAAATCTTTTAGAACAAGCACAGGTAGAAAGTTGTTTATTACGTGTACCTGGCAGCCCAACAATTAGTAAACTACGTGTTATTGGACGTAATCAACAGTTAATTCGCCTAGACCAAGAAGAAAGCTTTAATTCGTGGAATGAAGAGGCTTTTTTTACCGCATATGCAACCAAACTAGTCGACAGCGACGCAGTTATCTTTTCTGATTATGGCAAAGGAACCCTACGTCAAATAGCAAAACTGCTTGATCTTGCGCGCAAAATGCAAAAGATAATTTTAGTTGATCCAAAAAGCAAAGACTTTAGTATTTATCGTGGTGCTACGGTGATAACACCAAACCTGTCTGAATTTGAAGCAGTGGTTGGCCACTGCGCCAGTGATGCCGAAATTGAAACAAAAGCGCTGCAATTATTGCGGCAACATGAGTTTCAAGCAATTCTAGTTACTCGCGGATCTCATGGTATGAGTTTAATATCTGAAGCTAAACCAGCGCTGCATTTACCTACCAGAGCACGCGAAGTTTATGATGTTACTGGAGCGGGTGATTCGGTAATTGCTACTCTAGGAGCTGCAATGGCAACAGGCGAAGATTTGCAAAGCGCCATAGTACTTGCTAATGCCGCAGCTGGTGTAGCAGTAAAAAAACTAGGGGCAACAGCTGTCTCGATTTTTGAGCTACGGCGCGCCATACAACACCAACAAGATGATTTACGTGCACGCATTTTAGGTGAAGAACATTTGTTCCAACAGATCGCCGATGCGCGAGCTCATGGCGAAAAAATTGTTATGACCAATGGTTGTTTTGATATTTTGCATCCTGGTCATGTAATTTATTTAGAAAAAGCAAAATCGCTTGGTCAAAGATTAATTATCGCTGTAAATGATGATGATTCGGTACGGCGTTTGAAAGGATTAAAGCGCCCAATCAATAAAGTACGAGAGCGCATGTTAGTTTTAGCCGCACTAGATTCCGTAGATTGGGTTGTACCATTTTCGGAGGATACTCCCGAACGTTTAATTAAGTTAGTTGCACCCGACATTTTGGTTAAAGGCGGAGACTATCAAGTGCATGAAATCGCTGGCGCAGATTATGTCCTAGATCATGGTGGTGAAGTAATAATTATCCCATTTGAAGAGGGTTTCTCGACCAGCTCAATGCTAGCAAAAATAGAAAATAATAATTAAAACGGCGGAGAGATTTACTATGATAATAGTAACCGGAGGAGCTGGTTTTATCGGCAGCAACCTTGTTTGGGGTTTAAATAAAATTGGCCGCGATGATATTTTGGTAGTTGATAACTTAACTGATGGCGCTAAATTTAAAAATTTGGTTGATTGTAAAATTTTAGATTATCAGGACAAAGAAGATTTCTTAACCCGCATTAAAAATGAAACTCTTGGCAGTGAAAAAATTGAAGCGGTGTTTCATCAGGGAGCTTGTAGTGATACTACAGAGTGGAACGGCGCATATATGATGCGCAATAATTATGAGTATAGCAAAAATCTTTTTCACTATTGCCTAAGAGAACACATTCCATTCATTTATGCTTCCAGTGCAGCAATTTATGGTAATAGTAAAAACTTTTCCGAACAGCCAGACAATGAAAAACCCATTAATGTATATGGCTATGCTAAATTGCTTTTTGACCAATATGTACGCAGATTTTTACCTAATCTGAAAAGCCAAGTTGTGGGATTACGTTATTTCAACGTTTATGGTCCACGTGAACAACATAAAAGCAAAATGACAGCAAGTGTAATTTGCCATGCCAATAAGCAAATGCTACAAGATGGTAAAATCAAGTTATTTTCTGGTTGTGATGGCTATGACAGCGGTGAACAATTGCGCGATTTTGTTTTTGTTGAAGATATTGTTAATACCAATATATGGTTTTGGCAAAAAAAGGGAAAGAGCGGAGTTTATAATGTTGGCACGGGTAAAGCCGATAGTTTTAATACTATGGCACGTGCAATATTAGCTTGGTATAAGCGTGGCGAAATTGAATATATTCCATTCCCAGAAAAATTGCGTGGTCACTATCAAAGCTTTACTCAAGCAGATTTGAGCGCACTACGCTCGATCGGCTGTGATATCACTTTTCGTGACATCGCTTCTGGCGTAAAAAATTATTTGTCTACGCAAACTCAGTAAAACACCGGTAGGGATCCTGCGTTGTCGTGGCATCTACCAACGCTAGACATGCAGGCTAAAGCCCTATTCATTACCCACATCTTTAGACTGTACAATACAAACAATACCGGTAGGCGCAGGCTTCAGCCTGCGGCTACCAGATCTAATTATAACGATTTTATAATTCAAACTACCGTTTTTAGGATTAATTGGAGTTGCTATTCGGATTTATACAAACACCAGGAGGATTAGTATCCCAACGTTTACTTCTTGATACTTTATCGCCGTTCGCTCTATCCGACAGAGCAGCCTGGCCTGAGGGATAGTCCCAACATGCATTATCAATAAGTTTACCAATTGGGTTAAGATAATTTTTTTCATCTTCCATATCCATTGCCTGATTTTGCGCTCCAAGAATTGTTACCATCAAGAGAGAACGCTCATTGTCTCGGTGTAATTTATAAAGAAAATAAACCACTTTATTTAATGTGTGTAATGTTTCTAGATTAACTTCAGCAACTGTCTTGGCTTTTAAATTACCATAATATGTTGGAGTTAGCCCAACTAAAGCCATATTTTTTTCTTTCTCAAGCAAACTTTGATCTGTCTTATTCTTTTTATATCTTTCTTGAAAAGAACGAAATATGTTATTTAAGTAAAATGTTCGCAACGCAATCTTTGAACGGGTTTTTGTTTTATACTCTTGATATATTTGACTTTTATTTACCATTTTAATCATCTTGTCATAATCGCTATCACAGCTACAAGGACTTGGTACACAACCACAATTGGTGCAACCGCAGTGCTCAGGTGTGGCTGTGGATATTTCCTGTGATTCTGTATATGGAGTATTCTTTTGTGTGTCTTTATATGGGTAATAAACTTTTACCACCCCATTTTTTACATTTTTTTCCATCATGGATGGAAAATAGAATATTTTTGGCGGTAGTGCTGCTTGCATTAGTTGATTTATAAATAATCTAGCATTGTCCGCTTTATCACCAAAATAGCCATCTGGTCCAAGCAAAGCGTCAGCATTTAATATGTCTTTAATGTCACTACTACTGTTATCGGTAACTATTTCAGTGTTATTTACACTACCGTATTGGGTGCCACTTGCTGCATAATCTGACACCGTTATATTTGGATTAACATTTGATAAAGGAGTATCCAAACCAATATTATTTTTACCACCTTCAGCCTTTACTAGAAGTAACGATAAAGCATCTTTAACTTTATCTAACAAGCTTTTTTGAGTATCGTAATAAATCTCTTGCTTTAACAGATTACTAGTTCCATCTTTTACATTTTTTTCTATAGTCACAAGGTCAAAACTAGCATTATCACTTATTCCCTTGTCATCAGTTATTTCTAACGTGCTATTTATAAAATCCTGGTTTGTATAAAATCCATAGAACTTTTTAGCATACAGATCTATCTTCTTGTCAAGTTCACCTTGTGTAACAAGATTACCGGAATTATCAGCTTTCCCAACAAAAATCGCGTTAAGCGTACTTACAATAGAATTAGCAGCACTTCCAGACAAAACGTTTGCGATATGGGTATCAAGGGTTTTTATGGCACCAATAATAGTTTGCGGGTCTGGCGATGGTGATGATGAAATGAATGCTTGTCCAAAAACTGGGGCTTGCATTAATACCAAGGCAAGTATAGTAAAAATTTTTAGTTTGATGTTTTTCATAAGTTTTCTCGATTTTTAAATTAACGATACATACCAATTTGTGTTTGTGATTGAGTTGATGGCGACAACGGCTGCGTTATTGGCTGTTTAAATATTGGTTGCTGCGTTTTAGGTGTCGCTTCCTGTTCTGGTAAATCTTGATCTACCGGTGCAGGTATCTTTAATCCAGGATTATATTGCACTTGTGCCGGTTTATCTGGTACGTTCTCATCTATATCTGCCTGAGAACCTTTTGGTACGGGGATTTGAAATGGTAGTGGTTTCGGTGTTTTTTTATTAACCTCTGGCATTGACTGATCTTTGGTTTTTACGGGTGTTATACCCATTTCATTCATCAACTGCAATTTTTCCTGATCAAGCTGGCAATTCGTATCACCAGGCGCACAAGTTTTTGCTAAAGAAATTGTTGCTAGCAATGATATTGCTATGAAAGCTATAACTTTTCCTATGTTAAGCATGGCTCTTACCTCCTAAAGATTGGAGTATAATGGCTAAACGATCAGCAGCAAATACACGGCCAAGAATACGCAAACGCTCAAATACCATGTTGCGCCGCAAGAACAATCCAAAAACATCATCACATGACTTAGAAGCTTCTTTTGCAGCTGTAAGTATTTTTGAAGCTGCTCCGGGATGCGCCGCATCCATACATTGTAATAATCTCAGCACACGTCCCATTTTGATACAAGCAGCAAACTGAATGATCTTATCTTCTGCTTGTAAATCAATATAACCAATATCATCTAAGACAACCCCAAGCTTTGTTATTGCTTGTTCTAATCCAGGATCACCATCAAGCGACCAATCCTCAACATTTTCCATAAAAGAAACTGCCTTATATACCATGGGGTCATGATACTCATGCCAAAATTCATGAACACCTTTATTGCTAAGATTAGGCACGGCTAAATACCTTAAGGTTACATTAAGATTTGGGGAATTATACACAAAGTAAACAGAAGCTGCAATCAACTAAATCAATTTTATAGGAACTAGAAACTTACTTCGTGATTTTTTTTAATAACCCAGGTAGAATCCCCTTCCTTTGAAAATCAAACCCCAATTCTGGTCGCGGAATTGGAAATTATAATTAACTTTGGAGATTAACATGAAGAAAACTTTTACTATCACTGCCAAGGCACGTAGCGATATGGGGAAAGGTGCGAGCCGCCGCCTACGCCGTGCTGACCTGGTTCCTGGTATTGTTTATGGATCTGGTATTAAGCCAGAAATGATTACCATTGAGCACAGTCCGCTATTGCGCTTATTAACCAATGAATCTTTTTATACCCAAATTTTGGATTTAGATATTGGTAGCCAAAAAGAACAAGTTATTTTAAGAGATTTGCAACGTCATCCATTTAAACCAAGAATATTACATATTGATTTACAACGTATTAGTGCTACCGAAAAAATTGCCATGCATATTCCACTACATTTTACTGGTGGTGAACTGGCGCCTGGAGTCAAAATAGCAGGTGGCTTGATTTCGCGTTTAATGCAAGATATTGAAGTACGTTGTTTGCCAAAAGACCTACCAGAGTTCATTGAGGTTGATCTTTCTAAACTCGAACTCAATCAATCAGTTCATTTATCAGACCTAAAATTAGCACCTGGCATTGAAATTATCTCTATTATCCACGGTGAAGATAAACCAGTTGCAACAGCTTACATTCCTCGTGTTGTGACTGAAGAAGAAGCCGCACCAGTAGCAGCTGCAGCAGTTCCAGTTGCAGGTGACGAAGCTAAAGAAGGCGCTGAGGGCGGAGCTAAGGAAGAAGGAGCCGACAAGGGTAAAGACAAAGGAAGAGATAAAGGAAAAGATAAAGACAAAGGCAAAGAAAAAAAAGCTCCAGCTGAAAAAAAGGGTAAGTAATAAGGGTTAATCCTTGGACGCAGAAAATGAAATGAGATTAGTTGTGGGCTTGGGTAACCCAGGCTCACAATATGAAAAGACAAGGCACAACGTTGGTTTTTGGTTAGTAAATGCTTTGGCCGAAAAATATAGCTGTAGCTTTAAACATGAGCCAAAATTCAAAGGATTGTTAAGCACTGTAGATATTTCTAAGCATGAATGTAAATTATTTATGCCAATGACATTTATGAATTTGAGCGGCGAAGCAGTTCGTAAAATCGTCATTTTCTATAAAATCCCCGTTGAGTCAATTTTAGTTATTCACGATGAATTAGATTTTCTCCCTGGTGTGATGCGTCTTAAAAAAGGCGGTGGCGCTAATGGTCACAACGGCGTACAAAACATTATTGATCATTTGAACAACAATAATTTTTGGCGCCTACGTATTGGTATTGGCAAACCATCCTTTAAAGAAGACATGGTTAATTATGTAACATCTTCTCCCAATAAATCCGAAACTAAACAAATTCATAATGCTATAGATCAAGCAATCGAAATTATTCCGAATTTAATTTTAGGTAATTTTGCGAAAGCGATGCAGGATTTGCACAGCTGCCCTAGCTAACATACAATACAGAAAATAGATTAAATCGGGAAAAACTATATGGGTTTTAAATGTGGAATTGTTGGCTTACCCAACGTTGGCAAATCAACTGTCTTTAACGCCTTAACTAAAGCTCAAGTAGCAGCGGCAAATTATCCATTTTGCACCATTGATCCAAATGTTGGCATCGTTCCTGTGCCTGATGCGCGCTTAAAGAAGCTCGCTGCAATTGTTAACCCTAAACAAATAATTCCAACTGTGGTTGAATTTGTCGATATTGCAGGCTTGGTAAAAGGTGCAGCGCAAGGCGAGGGTTTGGGCAATAAATTTTTAGCAAACATTCGAGAAACTCAAGCAATAGCACATGTGGTAAGGTGCTTTGAAAACCCTGATGTTGTACACGTTTCAGGCAAAGTTCACCCCCAAACCGATATTGAAATTATTAATACTGAATTAATTTTGGCTGATTTAGAAACTGTAGATAAAGCAATCCATAAAATGGGCAAGGGTGTAAAAAGCGGTGATAAACAAGCAGTAGCGGATCTTGCCATTCTTGAAAAAATCAAAGAAAACTTAAATCAAGGTATCCCCGCACGCGCATGTCATTTCGATGACAAACCGCAAGTGTTGCAGCATCTACATTTACTGACAATAAAACCAGTTCTTTATATTGCTAATGTTGATGAAAAAGGTTTTAAAAACAATCCATATCTTGATATGGTAGAAGCGCTTGCAAAACAAGAAAATGCTGCTGTGGTACCAATTTGTGCAACCATCGAAGCAGAAATTGCTCAACTTGCAGAAGATGATAAAGAAGCGTTTTTAACTGATTTAGGCTTAATCGAATCAGGTCTTGATCGCGTCATTCATGCTGGTTATGCACTGCTAGGATTACAAACATTTTTTACTGCCGGACCAAAAGAAGTGCGCGCTTGGACGGTAGAGAAAAAAGCAAAAGCGCCACAAGCCGCTGGCGTTATTCACACCGATTTTGAACGTGGCTTTATTTGCGCCGAAATTGCTTCTTATGATGATTATGTAAAATATAATGGTGAAGCTGGCGCACGTGAAGCCGGCAAATTACGTCTTGAGGGCAAAAGCTACGTAATGCAGGATGGAGACGTGGTACATTTTAGGTTTAATGTGTAAATTAATCAGTGCTGTCAAGCTTCAAAAAACGGATAACATAAAATTTCATTTAGCGAAGCAATATTAGCAACCAACAGTAGCAATCTATCGATCCCTAAGGCAACTCCTGAACAATCAGGTAAATTCGGCAATGCTAAAAGAAAATTTTCATCTAGCGGAATCGGCGGCAAATTTAATTTTTGGCGCTCAGCTAAATCGCGCAAAAACCT
>TBL_comb47_HYPODRAFT_10001674_pt1 | contig 28510 bp, 27 predicted proteins | sample TroBogypolimnion_40_FD_10682 | JGI IMG/M metagenome (IMG submission 10682) | reverse complement strand
AAGTGGGTTATCTTTAGAAAAAATAGCCTTCGTGATTGCTAGTGCCATCAATACCTTGGGCGAGCCCTGTATAGAAGCTGAACGTCAGTTTCTTATGGCCTTAGCCAGTGAGTTGGAACATAGTCGCCTGCAAAAACAGACGGCTAAGAACGCCCTTGAAGCTCTGGTTGACAATGACGAAGCACTACGGGAAATGGGACAGGTAATTGGTAAAGTTACCACTGCAGTTTTGGTCAGTTTACATCTTGATCCACGGCGTTTTGCTACACCAAAAAGTTACCAGAAGGCGTTGGGCGTCAATCTTACCGAAAAAAGTAGCGGTCAAATTAATGGTCGACTACGGTTAAGTAAACGTGGCTCAGCGGTAGCGCGAAAGTTTTTATATATGGCGGCGCTCCGTTTACTGGTCAATGATCCCTTGGTTTACAAAGCCAAAAAAGATGACCGGGCCAAGTTAAAGACCGTGATTGCCTTAATGCGAAAGCTGCCATTAGCACTATGGCATATCGCACGAGGTGAACGATTCGATGCTAGCAAGCTACTGAAGGTTGCGATTTAAGCTCAAAATTAACAAAGACAGATAGCAAAGACTGAGGTAAATCATGACCTAAAGGCAAACCAAAGCGTAAACAGTTAAAAGAATTCCGATGATGTGACCTTCGGCACATCCTGAGGCTCACCAGAAGCCCACTCATAGTTAATGAGGCACATCAGAGGATACCCAATGGATAAAATATTCGATGAAGCTGAGCCGATGCCACTTTAAGTGGACATTCTATGACAGGTCTGATTACCCCATTGGCGATATCCCGGAAGATCGTTTTAACTAAATGAATATTGACTGCATGAAATCAAAGCCTATTTTTAATTTTTAAAAAAAGGAGGATTTCGTGCAGGGTATAGACCTGNAAATAGATGATATTTAAGGGCTTGACTTATCTATGACAGGATGTGCTGAACGGCGGTGAAGCGCATCGTTCTATCATGGTGATGCGCTTCACTGCCGTTCAGCACATCCATAAGGGGTATTTTATTTTTTGCGAGTTTATAACCCCGTCTCAAACGTTTGATATTGCAATTATGTTTGAAATATCACCGAAGAAATAGACCTACTTTTGCTTATATAGCGCCGTTTGGGTGCATCTAAACGTTTCGATCGGGGTTGCAAACCCCGACCGGCATTGTCATCATCGCAATGTGATGGGCTTAGCTTGATGCGTATGGCGATTAACCAGTTAAAGCCGCTCCCACAAAAAACGTTTAAGTGATTATCTTTTCATTCCTTAACTTTAAATGGCCCTAGCTTAAGTCTAATGGGTACGAGAAATTTCCCGATCTATTAAGCTATAATCCACCAAAGTAGGCCGCTAAGGCTTGCATATCTTCTTCACTAAGATTGCTGGCAATGGCTTGCATCTGACCATTCTTTCTTGCGCCCGCTTTAAAATTAGTTAATTGATTGACGAGATAGTCGGCGCGTTGGCCAGCCAGTCTTGGGAATTGGCCATTACCTTCAGCACTAGAACCATGACAGCCTAAACACATACTGGCTTTGCTCTGACCGACTTTTGCTAAGGCCACATTACTTTCTGTCTTGATTGCTGCAACACTGGAAAAGTAAGCTGCTACATTTTTAATATCGTCATCGCTCAAATTGCTCGCCATTGCTTTCATAATGGCATTGCTACGCGTTCCGGCTTTGAAGGCATTGAGTTGATTAATAAGATAGCTGGATTGTTGCGCATAAAGATTAGGTGCTGGATTATGATCTGCGTGTCCACCATGTCCGATAGAACCATGGCAGCCTATGCAAGTAGCGGCTAGGTGTTCGCCTGCTAGTTTGTCAGCGGCTAAGCTAGTGTTAGTCCATAAACAAGCCGATAACAGCGATATAAAAACGTAATATTTTAACGTGTTCATTTAATCATCCCCGAAGTTGTAAAATTGTAATGATTTAATCCTCCTCTATTGGAAATAGGAGGTTAGAGGAAATTGTATTAGATAAATCTCCCTCGATCCTTATTTTTCAAAGAGGGGCGGTGAATAGTTATCGTTGTCCCCTGTTAGGTGGTTAGGCCGTTAATCTAAGCCCTTGTTTTCTGTCCAAATCGCGAACCATTCAGTTAAGTCACGCGTTTCACCTAGACTGCCAAGACGGCGATCAATGGTGTCGTGATTGCCCCAGACTACTTCAGACCAAGCGCCTTCGGCCACACGAGCTTCTATGTCTTTACAGTACACGCCTAACTCGCGTTGAACATAAAAACCGTAGGTACGACAAGCGATGGGGCGATGTGCGTAAACCCTACAAGCGCCCTTCGCTTGATCTAGCATCGGGCAGGTGTGGGGACGAGAGTTTTGCGAGGCTAAGGCCGCAATGCCTCGCTCAATATCCTGACGTTGATATTGGGGTAATGCGGCTAAACCGATTTTTAGCCATTCCCATTCTTCAGTCGTCAGTCTTGGTATGTCGGCCAGTCGCCTGCAACAACCATCGCAACCTAAGCGGCATAGCCAATCCAGATGGTTATCGCTGATCGTTTTTACGCGTATAGCTATATCGTCATGGAGTTGGGTGAGTGTATTTAGCGTCATAACGGTGTTTTAAAAAAGTTAACTGATGGCTTACTTGTTCCAAGGCATAATCGGTACGGTAGATATGCTGTTGGCAGGCGCACCTTCAATCAGTTTACGACTGATAGCGACATAGACTAGCGTGTTGCGTTTAGCGTCAAACATACGGCTAACTTTGGTTTCTTTAAATAGCAGTGACGTGTCTTCGGTAAAGGCGGTTTCTTCTGGTGGTAACTTGCTGTTGATGACGATAGGGCCAACTTGGCGGCAGGCTATTGAAAATTGTGAAGGATCTTCGGCAACACCTAAAGTTCCAGCAATGCCGCCGGTCTTGGCTTGGCTGATATGGCAGGAGACACCTTGCACCTTGGGATCATCAAAAGCCTGTACACAGACTTTGTGATTAGAGCCGATGAGTTTCCAAGTGGTGGTAATACAACCGATATCTTCAGCTTGTGCAACAGGGGTTAAAAAAGCCAATAATAAGGCGCAGTGTGCAGTTATTTTTTTCATAGTGTCCATGAGTTAGTTTAATGGTGTGTATAGCGATAAGCTTTTCCTATCGGAATGACGTAATGCTAAGGAACGAGCACGATGCTTGTGGGTAACTTTGATTTTACCCCTTCCGGTAATGTCATTAAGTTAGTGCAATTTAGTATGCGGTGGGAGTGGCTAAAGCCACTCCCACAATTTTAAAAAAAACTTAACTTAATGACGTTGCCCCCTTTTTTTTCAAAGGGGAGCTGGATGTTACTTAAATTACATTATTTAATGCGTATTCCTAAGCGTTAGCGAGTTTTGACTGCCAAACGAGGACAGGCTGCTATGATTAATTTTAGTGCTTAGGGCCGGCTTGGCTTGCGCATTTAATACACTGGCTAGTATACGGCACTACGGCTAAGCGTTCTTTGCTGATAGGTTCTGCGCAAGCTTCACAAATGCCATAGCGACCACTGTCTATATTGGCGATAGCCTGTTTGATCTGGCTTATTTCAGTTCTAGCCGAATTACCTAAATAATCGATCACTTCATTATTTTCATTTTGTGTCGCTTGCTCTGCAAAATCTTTTTCTAAAGGCGTTTGTTCATGTCTGACATCATGAATAATGGTGTCCAGTCGATTATTTAGTTCTTCTAGCATAGTGATTAATACGCTACGAGTTTCGTCATATTCTTTCATGTGTTATTACTCCGAGCTTTGCTGATGGAGTCATTATTTAATACTAAAGCCAAATGACTGGTGTGGCTGACATCGTATCACACACTTGATTGACTGGGCAGTCTATCTGATGATTCTAAGTGATAAAATAAGATCACTATGGGGCGATTGATTCTAGTTTAGATAGCCAAACTTTGTGACAAAACCCTGCTATTTGATACACTATCACCTTATAGATAACTATAGAGATGAATATGCCGATTACTTTAAAAGAGCTTGCCGATTTTTGTGGCGCCCAGATTGTAGGTGGAAATAGTTTAAGTGTCATAGATTCTGCTGCCGATATCACTTCAGCACAAGTAGGACAGGTGACTCAATTAACGAATAGCAAGTACATAAAACATATTCAAAACTCCAGTGCTTCCGCTTGTTTTATTGGTGAAAGCTTTAGCTTAGAGAATATTCCTAAGACCTTAGCCTTATTGGTTTGTGCTGATCCTGAAATGAGTTTCATCAAGGCGACCGAGTTTCTACATCCTGCTAGAACCTATCAAGCACAAATTGCTCCGCAAGCGATACTTGAAGCTAATGTTAGCGTAGCTGATGATGTTTATATTGGGCCTTATGCGGTTATTGGTGAAAACACCAAGCTAGGTAAAGGTAGCGTGATATTGGCTGGCGCTTATTTAGGTAAAAACGTCAGCGTAGGTGAAAACTGTCATATTTATCCTTATGCGGTGATTTACGATGATGTGGTGTTAGGCAATAATGTCATTATTCATTCAGGTGCTATTATTGGTGCGGATGGTTTTGGTTACAAATTTAGAAATCATCAGCATGTTAAAGTGCCGCAAGTCGGTAATGTCGTTATTGATGATAATGTTGAAATCGGTGCTAATACCTGCGTAGACAGGGGGGCCTTAGGTAGTACTGTGATAGGTGCAGGTAGCAAAATCGATAATCTAGTACAGATTGGACACAATAACAAAATTGGACAACATGTCATTATGTGTGGCTTAACTGGGGTGTCGGGTTCTTGTCAAATTGATGATTATGCTATTTTGGCAGGTAGTTCAGGTATTGCCGATCATATCAATATCGGTACGGGCGCTGTAGTAATGGCGCGTTCTGGCGTAGCGGGTGATGTTAAGGCAGGGTCGCAGGTTTTTGGTAGTCCAGCTAAGGATAAAAAAACAGCTTATAAGGAGCAAATTGCTTTAAGTAAATTGCCAGAGCTACTCAAGAAGGTAAAGCTACTGGAGGAAAAAATTAAGGCTTTAGAGCAGTCGCCATTAGGCGTTATCTTATAAATGAGTCGGGTGACCCTGCTTGCTGGTGTTAACCTTACCCAGTAAAAATCCAATTCGTTAGTGTAACAGATGACGAATAACCAACTAATATAGTAAACTATACCCTTACAAAACGGTTAAGCATAATGACAGCAACAGAAAACGTTCATCTACACGAAATTAATAAATTTGGTTCAATGGCTGAGCTTTGGTGGGATACTCAAGGCGAATTTAAAACCTTGCATGATATCAATCCGCTACGCCTAGAATTTATTGAACGCTACGCAGAGATTTCCGGTAAACGGTTTGTTGATGTAGGTTGTGGTGGTGGCATCTTGACGGAAGGCTTAGCAAGACATAGCGCAGACGCCTTAGGTATAGACCTTAGTGCTGAGCTCATAGATATTGCTGATTTACATAGCTTAGAGTCAGGTGTTACTGCGCATTATCAAAAAATCAGCGTTGAAACTTTAGCTAAAGAACAGCCTAGTAGTTTTGATCATGTCACTTGCATGGAAATGTTGGAGCATGTTCCAGATCCCGGTTCTATTATTGCGGCTTGTGCCGCGTTGGTAAAGCCGGGCGGTATGGTGTTTTTCTCTACACTTAATCGCCAACCTAAAGCGTATTTAATGGCCATTGTAGCCGCAGAATATTTGTTACGTATGCTGCCTAAAGGCACGCACGATTATAAAACCTTCATCAAACCATCAGAACTCAGTAGTTCGGCGCGTGCAGCCGGTCTTGATTTACAGGCTATGATCGGTATTGAATATAGTCCTTTTGATAAGCGTTTTAGACTAGGTAAAGATGTGGGTGTTAATTATATTGCAGCCTTTAAACGACCTGAATAAAGATGACGATGATGCCTTTAAAAAATAACGTTATTTTAATTACTGGTGCAGGTGGTGGTCTCGGTAGTACTGCCGCGTTAACACTCGCAAAAAGTGGCGCACACATCATTTTGCTCGATAAAAATATCGCCAAGTTAGAAGCTGTTTACGATGCTATTTTGGCTGTTGGTGCTCCAGAGCCGATTATTTATCCTTTTGATCTGGCCGGTGCTAATGAAAATGACTATCAAGACTTAGCCGATAAAATTACTGATGAATATGGTTCATTACAGGGTTTATTACACTCAGCGGTTGAGTTTAGTTCATTTACACCGATGTCCCAATTTAGCACTAAAGATTGGGGTCATACTTTAAATGTTAATTTGAACGCCCCTTTTTTATTAACCCGCGTATTGCTACCGGTATTACAAAAAAGCCCACAGGCTTCTATTGTTTTCACTTCTGATAGTGCAGCAAGAATTCCTCATGCTTATTTAGGCGCTTATGGGGTTTCTAAAATAGCCTTAGAAGGCTTTGTAAAAATATTGGCAGATGAACTGGATTCTGCAGGTTCAATTAGAGCCAATATTCTTATACCGGGTGCGGTAGATTCACCCTTAAGAAAACGTGCTTATCCAGCAGAAGACAAAAGTAAATTACCTACTTTAGAATCACTGGCTCCAGCTTATTTATATTTGTTCGGAAATCAAAGTCTCGCTATAAATGGCCAAACCATTGATGCCCGCACCTTTCACTTATAACTTATTATGGCCGAACGAGAAAGCATAGTTTTAACCAGAGATGTCAACATTATTACCATCCCTGATGGCACACCCGATACGTTAAGCAAAGGCGGCTTGGTCACTTTGCATCAATCGTTAGGTAATAATTATACGGTTGTCACTGAATACGGTCATATGGTGCGTATTGCGGGTGTCGATGCCGATGCTTTAGGGATGGAAGCTCATCAATTGCATACCTTGGTTTCTGAAACCAGTGCTGAAGCGGTTGAAAAAAATTGCTGGGAAGTCATGAAAACGGTTTATGATCCAGAAATCCCCGTCAATATTGTTGACCTTGGTCTGGTTTATTACTGCAACGTAAAAGAGATAGACGAGCACAGTAATGCTGTTCGAGTCATGATGACGCTGACGGCGCCAGGCTGCGGTATGGGGCCGGTTATCCAAGGCGACGTAGAAAAATGTATACGTGCATTGCCCGGCGTTGCGAGTGTTGATGTTGAAGTGGTGCTTGATCCGCCTTGGTCGCGAGAAATGATGTCAGAAGTTGCACAGTTGCAGCTGGGCTTGTTTTAGCTAGTAAAGTATTGTTCGCCAGACTCTTGTTTTTAATATTAGGTGCATTTAGTCAAGCTAGCTTACTATTTTTACGTTAAATTATAGCAATTTTAATTAAGCTGATAAAAATGCCAGTGAACACTTTATTTCCTATCCCTAAAAATCATCCGCAACGTTTTGTACTTCATAATGAAGTCCATGCCAGAGCACCTTTCAATCTTAATTTGCCGGTTAGAGCTAGTCATCTAGCTTTATTGCTTTCTAACGATGAAAAGCTTCAAGAGCGTGAGCACTTAATTTCACTTTGTGAAAGGTTTGGCGTTACGCCACCTGAAAAAGATGCCGATCACTTCAGCGCCAATTTAACTTCTTTTCAGATACGTTGGGAACAACATGGTGAATTTAGTACTTATAGCTTTTATGTTCACGATACGCCAGAAGATCCTTTTGCCGACTCCGCGTTAAAAAAAGTCCCCGTGGATTGGTTGTCGCAATTAACAGGACAAGTCATAGTAGCCACTCATGCCATCGTAGCGTCTTCTACCGACATTAATTATCAAGAAGAGGATGTCGATTTAGCCTCATTATCGAGTTATTTTGCAGGAAATCCCATTATCGGTTCCAAAGTAACTGGCGGAGCTGCCTCGGTATTTACTGATTTTCGTATCCATGTTGATGGTTTTAGTCGTTTTTTTATTATGAATCATGCCTTGCGTACCGAACAAGCCGGACGTTTATTACAGCGGTTATTTGAAATTGAAGTCTATCGGGTGATGGCTTTAATGGCTTTTCCTATTGCACGTAAATTAAATCCAGCTTTAAATAAATCAGATCGACAGCTTTATACCATCACTAATGCCATGACGCTACCTGATCATAATGATGCAGAATTGTTGGATGAATTAACAACCTTAGCGGCTGAAGTTGAAAATCATATCTCTAGTAATCACTTTCGCTTTGCTGCAGCCAGTGCTTATTATCAACTGGTCGATCAACGTGTTACGGATTTACGAGAAGTGCGAATTCAAGGTATACAAACCATAGGTGAGTTTATTAAACGTCGACTTGAGCCAGCTATTAATACCTGTGAATCGCTTTCATATCGCTTTACCTTATTATCGGAGCGAGTGAGTAATGCCAGTCAGTTATTACGCACGCGTGTTGATATTATTATTGAGCGTCAAAATCAAGGCTTGTTAACCTCAATGGCTTTACGTGCAAAAATGCAATTGAGAATGCAACAAATGGTTGAAGGTATTTCAATGGTTGCGATTACCTATTATGCGGCCAGTCTTGCCGGTAAAATAGCAGAGACCTTACATGCGCTGGGCTGGAATATAAAGCCTGAACTCGTAGAAGGTCTATCTATACCTTTTATTTTGATTGTCATCGTGATCAGTTCTAAACGGATACATACCATTATTGCCAATACCACAGAATAGTCGGATTTCTAAGATAGCAGCCGCAATAATAAAACCTTAGGTATACCACTGAGCAATCATTTTCTTGCACTCAGTTCGCCATAAACAAAGTTCACTAAGATGACAATGACTGGATAAATGATTGTTGAAGCAAGGATCATGATGCATGATTATTTGAATGGCACGAATCAAGTCATCTTTTTGTGTAAAGGTTTCGGGGCTTTTAACTCCAACCGCTTTTGCTAAGCGCCGCAGACCTAAGATACTCATGCCGCCATCTTCGGTACTAATAATAAGGTAACGTGTAATCAACATGTTAATAAAGTCATGCTCGGCAAAAATCCAGTCATTCAGTTCCTGTCCTGATTCAAATCCCCTGTTCATTGCTTTATAATAAGCGGCTTCTGAAACCCACTGATATTGGAAATCACAATCTGATGGCCTTTCGGTTGAGCGATCTTTCATATCAGTTTCTCCGTTATTTTATAAATCCGATAATATTTATTGCTGTGAGCATTGTCCTACGATTAATGTAAAAGTACCATTAAATTGTAATGTCATTGAATATTTGGCTTTTAATTGGAAAAACAGAGTCGATATGCCGTGTTACTGTTGGATTTTTTGGCTTTCACCTTAAGGTGGTGGGACAGTTTGAGGCTAAGCCTAGCATCTGCTGCCTCTTAAGCGGGTAGTCCTTGTTCGTAAATCTAAGAATTGCTTTAGCATAAAATAGCAATTCATTCCCCCCTCCCGTTATTTTCGGATAATCATGATGCCTTAGTGATTAAGTAAGACTTCACTTAATAGCGTGCCATCTAATTCTTTTAGAAACTGTTCTTTCGCACGACAAAGTAATGAGGTCAGTTTACATTGCCCTTGTATGGGGCATGTACCTTGTTTTTGGGGATTGAAGCATTCGACGATATGAAAGTGTACTTCCATTTGTCTAACAACGTCTCCAATGCGAATTTGGTCTGCCGGTCTAGATAAATATAAGCCACCATTCTTACCTCGTAGGGATTGAATAAAGCCCTTTAAACCAAGGTTGTGAACCACTTTGACTAAATGATTACGGGATATGTTAAAAAAGGTTGAGAGCTCAGTAATTGTTACCCGTTGATCTGGATGCATCGCTAAATAAATTAAAACTCTTAAAGCATAATCAGTGTGAAGGGTAAGTTGCATAAAGCCCATTTATAAAAATGTATTTGACATGCATTTTATAGGAATTTAGAATGCGCTAAAGATGTATTTAAAATACATCTTATTATCCACTGAATGTGGTGATTCAATAGCCTTCTAAAACATTGAGAAAAACATGACTGAAACAACTACGCTTTATGAACAACTAGGCGGCGAAGCGGCCGTTAATGCAGCCGTTGATATTTTTTATCGAAAAGTGCTAAGTGATTATCGAATTAATCGATTTTTTGATGACGTTAATATGGCTCAACAGGCGGCTAAACAAAAAGCCTTTTTAACGATGGCATTTGGTGGCCCACATAACTATACCGGCGAAGACATGCGTAAAGGCCATGCTCATTTAGTTAAGTTAGGTTTAGATGATAGCCATTTTGATGCAGTTATAGAAAATCTGGGCGCAACTTTAGTTGAACTCAATGTTCCTCAGGAACTGATAGCGCAAGTGGCTGCTATTGGTGAAAGCACCCGCAACGATGTATTAGGGCGCTAAGTAAAGGTTATAGGGATGTCGTTAAAAACAATTAAGTTGGATGATCATGTCATAGCCTGTCAAGAGGGTGATTCGGTTCTGGATGCGCTATTACGTGACAATATTGACATTCCCTATCATTGTAGAAGAGGTGTCTGTCAAAGCTGCATGATTCGTAGCCTAGATGCTGCCCCTCCTGCGGCTTCACAACATGGGTTAACCGATGTTTTGCAACATCAGAATTATTTTTTAGCTTGTTTATGTTATCCCGAACAAGATATGACCATCAACTTAAATTCTCCCAAGGATTTTTTTACAGAAATGACGGTTATTGATAAAAAACTCTTGAATATTGACATACTATCATTAACCTTAAAGTGTAATACGCCTCTAAATTATTATGCAGGACAATTTGTTAATTTAAAGCGTCATGACGGATTACAGCGCAGCTATTCAATTGCAAACAATCATTTATTAAATACTGATAGCTTAACGTTGCATATTCGAAAACTTAAGGGTGGGCTTTTTAGTGAGTGGGCGCATCAGGAGCTTGCAGTTGGCGATACCATTGATATCTCAGATTCACAGGGACTTTGTTATTATTTGCCCAACCAGCTTGATCAAAATCTAATGCTAATAGGTACCGGCAGTGGCCTTGCGCCTTTGCTGGGTATTATCAGTGAAGCACTGCATCAAGGTCATAGCGGTGATATCCATTTATTTCATGGTAGCCGAGAAGTGGAGGGACTGTATTTGATCGAAGAAATGCAACAACTGACACAGAAATATCAAAATTTTTATTATACGCCGTGCTTATCTAGTGATACTTTATCCAACGGTTTTGCTAAAGGTCGCTCCCATGATGTGGCCATGTCTAGCATTTCAAGTTTAAAGGATTGGCGCATTTATTTATGTGGCCATCCTGATATGGTTCATCAAGCGAAAAGACAGGCTTTTTTAAAGGGTGCTGCCATTCAAAACATTTATGCCGATGCCTTTCATGTAGGAACAGCCTCAGCAAAGTAAATCGCGGTGTTCATTAACGATAGCTAACTGATGGCAATGATGACTTATTTCAACAAACTTTCAATTGCACCTAATCAGTTAACATTACTCGAAAAATGCTACGCGGCTCTAGCCTGTTTAGCCGCTATTTTTTTGACAGCGACGATTACTCAACTCTACAGCACAGAAAATACGAGGATTTTAATCGCCTCAATGGGCGCTTCAGCGGTGCTTTTATTTGCTGTACCCAGTAGTATGATGGCGAAATCATGGCCTTTTGCTGCCGGCCAGATGATATCCGCGTTGGTTGGTATTTATGTCGCCCATTATGAAGCTGATTTTGTAAGGGCATCTGCTTTAGCGGTAGGACTTTCAGTATTGTTAATGCTACTGCTACGTTGTTTGCATCCCCCCGGCGCTGCTACGGCATTAGCCTCCATACATAATACCGTTAATGCTGAGCTACCCGATTTCAACTTTTTGTTGGTGCCTGTTGGCATCAACGTGATCATCATGTTGATGATAGCACTGTTGATTAATCGCCTAATTTTACCCCGTCTTCAGGTTGAAAAAAATCAAAGCTCTGCGCATTTAACGATTCAAAATAATCAACAAGTCCCGTTACTAGCTATCAATTCAGGTGATATAGAACAAACCATCCAAGGCTTTCATAAGTTTCTGGATATTGGCACGGATGATTTATGTCAGCTTTTAACTCAGTTACATTTACTGTCATTTCAAAAGAACGTTGATCTAAAAAACTGCGGCGATATTATGCTGCGCAATATTATCACTGTCGAATATGCCACTGAAGTAGAGTGGGCTTGGACGCTGATGCACGAACAGCATTTGAAGGTGTTGCCGGTGTTAGATAAATCAAAACGAGTGATTGGTATTGTCACCCATTATGATTTTTTAAAGCATATTAAACTGACACCTTATCAAAGCTTTCAGGAAAAATGGTTGTGGTTTATTAAGCCCAGCCTAGATGTAACCACTCAAAAGCCAGAAGTGATGGGGCATATCATGACTCGAAAAGTTAAGACGCTATCTGCTAACACGCATATTGCTGAATTGGTGCCACTGGTGGTTAATGAGGGACATCATCATATCCCTATTGTTGATGATGACGGGCGATTTGTTGGTTTAGTCTTTCAAAGCAGCTTACTTATTGCATTATTTAATCAACAGGTTTTCGTTGATAGCACTCAGAGCATTCCAGAAACAGATTCTGCAAAAATAGCGCCTTAGGTGAGCGATATCTTATGTTATTTCGGCACACAGAGCGTAGCCAATATAGGCTGCTTTAAGTTTTTCATGAAGAAATCATACTGTTCTGGACTTTATGTTGATTGCTGATTATGATGACCGCTGAAAACTTTTCAAATAAATATCAATCGGTTACTCATTAAAAAGGTGATTCCCATGTTAGAAGTTCAACAGTTAGCCCCCTCGTTTAGCGTAAAAGACCAACATAATCAGTTGGTTAATTTATCGGACTTTAGCAACAAGAAAAACATCGTCTTATATTTTTACCCTAAAGACGATACGCCGGGCTGCACCATAGAAGCTAATGACTTTACTCGACTGGCCGAGGAATTTAACCAATACGATACCGTTGTGATCGGTGTCAGTAAAGACTCTTGTGAAAGTCATGTTGATTTCATTAATAAATATGCACTCAAAGTGGTATTGCTAGCCGATACTGAAGGCGATCTTTGTGAGAGCTATGATGTTTGGCGAGAAAAAGACAGAAATGGTGTTAAAAGTATGGCCATTTTACGATCAACCTTCATCATAAATAAACAAGGTGTTTTGACTGAAGTCGCTTATGGCGTTAATCATGAAGGCCACGCGCAAGAAATCTTAGAAAAAATTAAACAACTATAAAACCGTAATCATTCAGCCCCCCTCTTTAAAAAAGAGGGGTTAGGGGAGATTTTATTAGATAAATCCCCTCAATCCCCCTTTTTCAAAAGGGGAGGTGAATAGTTACATAAAATCAACATGAGGCGTTTGACATGATACCCGAACAGTCATTAAATCTAAGCGGAAAAGTGGCCCTGATTAGCGGTGCGGGTGTTGGCATAGGTCGCGCTGTGGCATTGGCTTTAGGCAAAGCCGGTGCAACCATTGGTTTGCATTATTATTCTAGTGCAGATAGCGCTCATCAACTCCTTGAGGAATTAACGGCCTTAGATATTAAGGCCGTGCTGTTACCCGCCGACTTAACTAAAGAAAGCGGGGCCAACGCTATGGTTGATCAGTTAGTTGAGGCTACAGGTCGCTTGGATATCGTCGTTAATAATAGTGGCGGTTTAATCAAACGCGCCAAGATCGAAGATTGCACTTTAGAAAACTGGAATAAATCCTTAGATATTAATCTGACCAGTGCTTTTCTAGTGACTAAGCGTGCGATTCCGTATCTACGTGACAGCGGCAGTGGCCGTATCGTTAATATACTGTCACTTTCCGTACAAACTGGCGGCGCTAATGGTGGTGGTGCTTATGCAGCCGCAAAAGGTGGCTTGATGGTCTTTACTCATACCTTAGCCAAAGAGCTAGCGCCCTATGTGCGCACCAACTCAGTCATGCCGGGCACGGTAGAAACGCAGCATCACGAGCTTCATTCCACCCCAGAAATGATGGAAAACTACCGCAAGCAAACACCCTTAGGTCGTAACACCTATGCTGAAGAAGTCGCCAGCAGTGTACATTTTTTAGCCAGTGACATGTCTTCTCATATTAATGGCGCCATGATTGATATTAGTGGCGGACGATTTTTGCGTTAAGATAAAATCTCCCCTACCCCCCTCTTTTCCAAAGAGGGGGATTGAATGATTACTTCGGCATAGCGATAGCTGGGTGTAAACCATCGAATTCACAATGACTCTTATTCGGTCGTTTAGCAAACAGGGAATAGCAAAATGGCATTAGATATTTTCCTACTGAAGTAATCAATTAGGCTACCAACTTAAAGCTGGATAATTTGAGCACAGACGAAAGGCTCAGGGCGAAAGGTTAAGACCGATACCTTTCGCTTTTCGCCCTTTGTCTGCACGTAGGAGACCCTGTCTAAAAGTGAGCGATTAAGCTTAATTGTTGATGATGTTCAATTTACCCTGCTTTTTAAAGTAGATACCTAAATTGTCCCGTCTTAAGTGAGTAGCCATCAATTAAAAACCAATGACAACTAACTTTGACGTCACTGCTTAACAAACACCACAAATCCATTCGCAGGAATCACTACACTAATACGTCCCTGATTAGAGGAAATAACCGCCCCATAATTGCCAATATTCTGACCACCATAAATAGCGGCGTCGCTGTTAAAGACTTCTTTCCAACGGGCGTTGGGGATAGCCAGTAAATCTTTTTCGATGACGTAACCCTTAGTAAAAGAAGTATTGTTAAGGCTGGTTACAATGATGACTTCCTGGTTTCCGTTCCAGCGTTTAAAAGCAAGCACGCGATTGGTATTTGATTGATGCAGAATATCAATTTCGTTGCTTCGAATTGAGCTTAAGCGTCGACTGAGGGCGATAAGATCCTGATAAAAGCGAAATAACGCTTTACCCTTACCGATACGTTCACCGAGTATGTCTTCGCGATTTTCCAGAAAGTTGTTGTATTTAAAAGGCTTCTGAGCGCCGATTTCTTCACCCATAAAAAACATCGGTGTACCCGCAGAGAGCAAAGAAAGTCCAAAACAGACATGAGATCGCGCTTCTGCCCAAGGCCGAGTATTGTCAAAAAGAAAGCCATTGACAGCGGTGACCATAGCTCTGGCCGTGCCGCCCGCATTGCCTGCTTCATCGTGAGATTTGTGAAAGACCACTTGGTTATAACGGCTGTTGTAAAGAGCACCTGAAAACTGATCCATACTCAGCGGTTCGTTGCCGCCATAGCCTGCTTGTTTTAATAGACGAGCTTTATCACCAGCCATATCGGAGTCGCCGATCAAGTTGTGGTAGAACGCCGTTTCCCATTTGGAGTCGAAACCTAGACCGCCTTGAGCGGGTGATTTTGTTACAGCATCCCAGCCGGTGTGGTCTTCTGCAATGAGCATCGCAGTCGGTTTAATCATATGCAGAGTACGACTCCATTCGCGCAGAAATTTCTGCCCGAAAATATTGGCACTGCCAATTGATTGTCCATTAGCATGAAGAGCATTGTCGCGATGCAGGGCTTGAGTTAAGTCCACGCGTAAGCCATCGACATGCATTTCCTCTAAAAGAAAGGCGGCAGCACTGATGAATTGCTGGCAGACATTCTCTTCCCAAAAGCGCGGCGCGTAACCGCTAGAGCCATTGTCGAGATAACCGCCGTCTGAATACTTATAATCCGTTGAGCGGCCTTCATACCAATAATAAATGTTCTGTTCTGGGGCGGTAGAATCATATTGCCATTCGGCACGTTCGGCATTGCCATCATAGTGGTTATAAACCACATCCTGAATAACGGCGATACCTCGACGGTGGCACTCCCTTACGAAATAACGATATTTATCACGACCGCCGGCGCTAGATTCAATACAGAAATGATGGGTGTCGCCATAACCCCAAGAAGCATCACCTGAGAACTCTGCCATAGGTAATAGTTCGACAGCATTTACACCTAGATCAACCAAGTGATCCAAAAAGACCAAGGCATCCGCGAGTGTGCCGATAGCGTCTTTGCCAAATCCTAATGAACCGATATGCAATTCATAAATGATTAAGTCTTCGATACGAGAAGGAACTTGCAAGCCGGCAGTAAATTCCGTCGCCCAAAACTCCTCGGCAGGAATGAGAACGGCTTGACTACCTAGTGGCGCGGATTCAAAAGTACTGCGTACTACATCCGGATCGATAACTATACTGCAACTTACCGTGCCGTCTAATTTATCTACTGTGCCAGAATAGACAGTGCCTTTTGGATTGATGTCGCCTTTTCCGATTTGGCTGCGGGAGAAAATATCGCTGCGGTAAACAGTTTGTCCTTGGGCATTCTGGATGCGATACATATAGGGTAGGCTCTTGAATGTTTCAAAATCGCCTTTTGGACTGCCTTCCCAAATACCATCGTCTAGTTTAGAAAGAGCAATCACAGGCTGCTTAAGATCAATGCCACTGCCATCATTGGCAATGTAGCCGTTAGTAGGGTTGCCAAAGACCACGTCCACTTGTTGTGCGTTAGGTGCCCAAACTGAAAAACGCACAACAGCAGTGACGTTTGCTGCGACAAAATACTTGTTGGCTCCTAGGCGACGACCAACGGTATAGTAGTAACGTTCGATTTGTGATGTGCTTGTATCGCCACTGAGTTGAAACTGGCGATAACGCTCAACAGAATTAATATCTTGAACTTCATTGGGAATAGCCCAGAAATTAGCGCCTTGTGGACCATCTATAACCACGCCCCATTTGAAGGATTTGCCTTGATTAGCAAGATCAAAATTAATCGTAGCTTTAAAAATAGGGCAGCCGTCTGTTCCTGTTTCTTCTTGCATCGGAATTTCTGTCCAGCTATCCGAATATAAACCATTACGATCCCAACTGCCGCGTAAACGGGCATTGCGAAAAATAGCTCTTTTCAAACCCGTGATAAATTGAAATTCTAGTGTTTGCATTTTCATGAAATTTACTCTTTTTTGAAATAGCGGCTAGTGATAAATACCATCTAGCAGTAAAGTTTTTGGCATTATGTAACGCCTGATTAGTTGCAAGTTGCGCACGGTTTTCTTGGGGTAAATAATGAGTATGAAACAATTAACGCATGGATGAAGATTCAAGGTTTAGCCTTTAGTTTGGGTGGATAGATAAACTACCCACCCACCCCGATTACTTTATATAAGCGTAGCTATAATTATTCACAGTTCGTATGTATACCGTCTGAATTATCAACTACATTTGGAATGCTATGTTCACGAATAACCTGTCTGTTTAAAGTCACCCGTGCCTAGATAGGTAAATCGAGTTGTGCAACAGCTTTTGTTAATGACTCCTGAAATAAGCCTTGAAGGTCTGGACTGATAAGCTTATTACTTAGGTGCGCAATAGTAGCAAGAACCCTAAGCTCGCCTAAAGCAGCTGGGTTGACATCATTAGTATTAAGCCAATTGCCTAATTGTATAATCTGTTCAGGATCTGGCTTAGGTATAAAAATAGGGTATTCAATTAACAGTGGTATTTCTATGCACACCCATCGAATGATCGTAACAGGATGACCGGGTATGGTAATTTTATGGCCAAACACTGTGATAGTTTCTGGACTACCAAAGATGATGTAGCCGAGTGGAAAACATATTTTCATGATAATTTCTCCTCAAAAAAGCATTTACGTTAAGTACAATTTTCTGACAATGCTGTTGCAGAAACTTGCTTGGAATCGCTGGATAAACTCATTTATAGGTTTCTTTTTTCAATCTAATCTCCTAGGCCATAAGTTGGGCAGCAGTCTTGTCGTTGCTCAGCATTAACGCGCACGATGATAAAAATCAGCATTAAAATGTCGATAACAAAAAGTCTGCTCTTTACCTACAGGGCTATATTTATTTATAAAGTCTATAAATTGAACGGCTACGTAGTTCTAGTTGAATTTATCGGTATCTACCCATTTTTGCGAAAGCAATGACCACCAATCAGTGGCCAATCCTTTTAGGACATAGTCATAGGGTAGCCAGCCATAGCCAGCATTGCCCCATGCAGTCCCCCAAGAATTACGGATTAAAAAAGCGCCCGTGGTGGCAGTAGCGCCAGAGTTAGCGTTCTTAATCACCAAGCTATCATTGTAGCCAACGGCCATGACCGCATGTCCGCCCACTATCTTTTCGCCGACAACAGGATAAGGAATAGCCCCTTGGTTGGCGACGCTGGCCTGGGTATAAGAGCTGTATACCGTAAAGCCAAACATAGAGGGCAGTCCTGCTGCTAAGTTGGTCTTAATAGTGGTTAGCAACGCTGAGCTTGTAGTGCCTATGGGATCGAGCCGGTAATAATTTAATGCTTGATAGTTTTCTGCGAAAGCATATAAAAAAGCGCTAGGTTCATTATCAAAATTAGCAACAATGTAAGGACAATAGGCTTCAGGAGGCACGCCAAATAATACCAGAGCTTCCATAGTGGTACGTAGAAAGGCACCAGTGTCACCGGTTTGTTTCATGAGGTCGCGAGTTGCTTTGTATAAGAATAGACGGGACGCGTCAATATCCTTGCCGAAGGCGCGCCGCTCATAATATTCAACTATACCGACCCCCGCATTGGCGGTGCATGAACCTAGATTGAGCTGGTTTTCTATGGGCGAGCACCAAGCGCGTAAATCTACGCTAGTGGGCAATGAAACAGGGGGATTAGTAACTCCCGAAACACTCGCTAACATAGGTATTATAGCGGGGTGTTCCATAGTATAGTCTTGGAGGCTAGGTAACTCGCGTAGCCAACCAAAGCTGGCAGGGCTTATTGATAACATAATATTTCTCCTAACGGATGTAAAAAATTTTCGATTACCGAACAACCTGTTTATGCGGATTGTTCGGGTTTACATAGCTTTAGAGTTTGACGTTAATGATGTGTACTTTAGGTAGATACCTCCAGTTAAAATGTAGTTAATGAAAAATTTAAGATGCTGTATGGTTTGATTTACTGTGATACGGCATGAATCGTTACCGAAAACTCTTTGATGACCGACGATTCGCCCTCCCATTCCCGCATCTGCTTTAGCAGTAAAGTAGATGTACCTGTTTTACTGACGACAAAGTTAAGTGTTCGCAATCCTGTTCCTCCAAGCATACCGACTAATGCCGCTGAAAATTCGGTGTTTTTTAAGGTTAAGGCATCACCTATGGTTTTATTTATCCACACATAACCTGTTGTTGGTGACTCTTCGAGGCGCACGATAAGCTCACTACCCACCAGAGTTTCAATAGATTTTCCATTGTCTTCATAGCTAAGCGTCGATTTGAACACAGGTTTTTCTCCGGCAATGGCGTGAGGACTGGTGATTGCGCAAGCAACTGATAACAGGCTAAGTCTGCTGAAAGCTACAAGGCAAGTCAGTATTCGTTTGTTACGGCTTGCCAAAAAGTTAATGGCAATAGACAAAAATTGATTTTCGTACTGTTTTTTAATCATTTTGTTGCAGAACGTTGCTTAGGGTTACGGTAGACGCTTATAAAAAATTAGCATCAAAATATCGGGTACAAAAGCAGTACACGATAGCACTTAGAGCTATTAAAGGGTCTTAAGATATTCAATCAACAGCCATTTGTCGCTAACGCTCAAATCACTGCCATAGAGATGGCCAGTATTCGCGTTACCTTCAATAGTGGTGTCAAATTTACTGGTATCTTGTTCTTCATTGCTGACAAAGCCAACATTTACAGGATCAAATTCCCAGCTGCCTACGTTAAAGGTACGGACGCGTTGTTCGGGTTTTTGCAGTAATTCCCAAAGATTGGGTACAGAGCCGTTATGAAAATAAGGTGCCGAAGTCCAGATGCCGTTGAGTGGACGCGCTTTATAGCTAGCTGGACGATTACATTTATCACCTTGTTGTTTTGGATCACAATTTTCTATTAGCGTAGATTTTTTAGCAGCATCACGAAAGGTAGGCAGACCTGCTCCAAAAGTATGCGGATCTAGGTCATCTCGTAAACTACCCATCACAGCGTAGACGACTAATTCTGCGGTAGGCGCTGTTTTACCAAAATTAGGAAGATTGGGCACGGGTTGTCCCTCCAGTATGCCTGTTACTGAGCTACGTTTGGCGATGTTCATGGCCGTTTTAGGATCAGTGCCGATTTCTGTTACAGGAATCATCTTTGCCATTACTTTACGCAGCGGATCATCACGCTTGATGTCATGATGACAGCTAATACATTGGCTTTCGAAAAGCAGTTTACCCTGCTGTGCTTTGATGGGGTCGATGGCGGGCAGCGTGTTCGGCCACAAGGGCGACCACAGTGTTGTTAAAATATCTTCCAGACGCCCCACGTTTTTAAAGTTAATATGATTTCTAAAGCCAATTTCCGTCGATTCGCCTGTCTGAGTTTTTTGAATACTAAGATCGCCAAATACCCCAACAACCTCGCCGGCATTGCGCACATAAGAACCAATACCTGCATTAACCGCCGCGCCATTCCATTGCACGACATCATGTTGCGGCGTATCCCAAAGCATTGGATAAGAGACAGGGGCATTGACTTCGGCTGTTTTATTGGCCGGTATTGCATTGCTGGGTTCGTTGAGCGCAATGACGGCAACCTCGTTAAAAATATTCCCGAATGCATCAAGTCGTGCATAGCCATTTTCATACGGTGGGTGATTAATCTTAACCCGCTGACCTAGTTTGTCGTTTTCCTGAGATAATAGTGCTTTCAAAGCAGCAAGGTCATCAGGACTTGCTTTAGCGCCTAGCACACGACTGGCAAAACGTGAGAATTTGTCGCTGTGTTCAGTTGTCTTTTGTAGGGAAGTGGAAACCTCAGTTATAAACCGGTCGAAATCATGATGCGCCGGCGCACCTTCCACGATATATTCTTTTCCTTTATAAGCGATTTTTCCGGTATGACAGGCGGCGCAGGTAAACCCTAAATAACGGCTTTCATTCGCATCTTTATCCGCAACAAATCCTATCGGCAGATTGTCTGGATTCAAATTCTTATCGGGCGTTCCAGCGATAAAGCGGTATTGTTGTAAATGTTCTTTTGAACTGAGTAAGGCTTCGCTATCGGCTTGTTCAAGCGCCAGAAACCAAGCGTAAGGAAGCAGCCGTGAACCCTGACTGGTATACCACCATTCCATTCGCGTTTCCTGATTCCAGTTCTGCTCCAGAAAGTCTGGAGTGATTTCAGAATATTTCGGTTTGCTTGCGGTTTTTTGACTTAAAAGTTGATCTACGACATTATTAACGTGATCATTTTTTGAAACAGTCGATTTTTTATCATCGGAACAGCCGGCTAACAAAATGAAGCAACAGCTTAACGCTTTTAAATGATTATGCACTTTAGTATTCCTCATGCTTAGTTAGTGGCTGATTCTAAAGCCAGAACCTGGCGGGAGCCAATGTTGATATTTTTTAGCCAAATAAAAATTTAAAAAAATTTTCTAAGCATTGGACAAAAAAATCTTTTTGTTTAAGACGATGTTCTGATGAAGCTTGATACACGGATTTCCGTAGTCGATTGATACTGCCTATCGGTTGATGCTCAACCAAAGCATGCCAAGGTGTAAAAGCCAATTGCTCGCAATGGGCACGATTCACTTTAGTAGTAATATCAGCTTGTGGTGTTGGAATAGTAATTCTAGCAACTTTAATAAAAGGATAGTTTGCTTCGTCCCATAGCGAAGACGCATTCTCGATGCTTTCGTTGTCTTTACCAAAATCATCGCTATCGCTGCGCACCTGCACCATAAAATCAAAATGAAGGTCATCGTTGCTATTGACGGCTGTAATGAGTGCCTCACGCAGATAGTTGTCTGTTGGAGGCTGAGGGATATCTGTTGGTGGGACTTCTGAACAGGGTTTTGCTGAAAATTTCATTACTCGGTCTGAACCAAATAAAAAAGGTGCGGCGCTGAAGTATTGAACGCCTAAAGGATTTGCAACGGGCGTTGCTTGGATTTCGCCAATAATTTTAAAGCTATCTTTGATACGTTGAATGTCTTCTTCTGTTATATCTTCAGCTTCAATATAGGCGAGGATGCGTCGTCTTTCTTCTTCAGTAATAGCCGGATTTTCTAGCTGTAAAGGAGCAAAAAAGCCATCTGCTTTATCGTCTTGCTGATCGAGAACCTTGTCTAGTCGTAGATAATCTTTGCTGTTGGCAAAAGCAAATACCGGTTGATTAATCATCAAAAAATCTTGATTGTGCGCACCGTTATCATCAGTTATTACCTCACCGCCTACAGCTAACACTTTGATTGCCATGCCACGACTGCCATGTTTGCCAGTGTCATCAATATCGGGACCTACTAAAGCCGCCGCATTTGAAAAACGTAAAAAAGCGTCAAATTGTTTACCCGGTTCGGCAAAAAGACCAACCTGAAGCTCAGGGGCGATGTCGGCATTTATGGTAAAGGTACCTGTAACACAGCCATGTGCTTTCGGATGTACGCCTCGGAGTATTTGCGCAGGCGGCGGATAACGCTTATCTAACAGTTTGACAGTAAGTTCAACTGTTTCAGCAATCTGCTTGGTTTCCAGTTCTGGATTATTGAGGTGTTCAAAAGGGCATCTTGATTGAGTGTTTGTTGTCATAGCTAGTGCTCCTTTATTATTATTTTTGGAGATGATTATTTGATGGATAGGCTAATCAAAATTTAGCCTTAGCTTTTTTATTGAGCTAAGGCTAGAGGACTTTTTATGTATGCAAAAAAACACTCATGCTATCGTCGCCTGCTTGAATAAGTGCGTTAAGTCGCACCTGATTCATATTGAATTCTGTCGTACCATAACCTTGTGCCGGTAATCGACAAACAAGGTTTTTATGCAACAGAATTTCTACATTATCGCGAGATCCGGTCATAGTATCGATTAAACGCGTGACTCGTTGCACGGTCTTTAATGCACCGATTACATTAGGCTTCGGTTGATTTGGTTGACCAGAAACCTTCAGTGTTTCATCAATTAATAAACCCATAGTCCTCGCATCATCAGCCACTGTATTACCCATCACTTGTTCTTCATAGCTACCCGGTAACGGTTGCTTATCCACTAAAGCAATTGGAAAATTGGATAATACACCGCCATCAACAATGCGATGACCGCTAATGTTTTGTCCTAAATAGTTTCCCCAGCCAGCTTGCCAAACCACTTCACGCCAAACAAATGGAATACTCATCGACATGCGCACCGCCCAAGCAACAGGGCAATCTGGTGCAGTGCGATGATTTAAGACTAACATTGCATGTCCGTCTGTGTCAGATGCAACTAAAGACAGTTCATTATTGATCTCAGCATTAAAGGCTGCTAGCGTGATATTAGGATCAAAGCCTTTTTTAACTAGCTGTTCTTTTATCCAGTTGAGAAATTCATTGCCTGCAAATAACCCACCACACTCAACAAAACAAAATAATTGACGATAATCAGGTAGTTGCATTAAGGCATTAATTAATTGATTATGTAGGCTTGCGGATATCCATGTGGGCAGAAACGGTACATCAACATGTTTGAATATTGACATCGTATCGCTGTTATTTATGGTTGTCTGATCAAAATCAACTTGTTTCGGTACATCCATAAAGGTAGCGAAACGTGGCTGGCCATCGTCTTTTTGTTCATTAACCACTACACGCATTTGTTCGGGAGTAAAGCCTGCGGCTAATAGCGTGGCAGTAATGGCACCTGCAGAAGTACCAATTAATCGGCGAGTGGTATGACTTTGTCTATAAAAGGCCGTCATTGCGCCAACAAATACCGAGCCCTTAGCTCCACCACCTTCAAAAACTAAATCATATAGTGACATTGATGATTACCTTTAAGATTATAAATTTGGTTTTCTCGCCCTTAAATCAATTAAGGAAAGACAGGATTAATTCAAAAAATCTACGTTAGCTATTCTTGTTAATGCACAGCTATCTTACACAACGCCCCTAGCGATTGACCATAACGCTTTCGTACCAGTACTTAAGTACTGTATCCCACTCAAGCCAGCTGTTCTCCGTTACAATAAGCGCCACACTCTTATCCCGAATCGTAAAATTCATGAATGTCTTGCTTATTGATGATCATTTTTGTGCCCGAGAGGGTGTTGCTTGTTTACTGAAACAACTATTTCCTGAATTACAGGTTTTTGAAGCGGAAAGCTGTGATCAAGGTTGGGCAATTATTCGAGCGACTCCGTTGAATCTAGTGTTACTGGATATTCAATTACCGGACAAGGATGGCATGATGGGGCTGGCAGAATTACGTGAGACTTTTCCCAACTTATGTGTGGTGATGTTTTCTGGTATCGATGATAGGAAATTGGTGTTTGAAGCCCTGCAACTAGGGGCGATGGGCTTTATTACCAAGACCTTGCCGCGACTTGAATTTATCGAAGCGTTGCGAGATGTGTTATCGGGGCGCGTGTATTTGCCGGCTTCGGTGATGATGTGGCCACAGCCAAGTAGAATGCTTTCTAGTGCTGGCATCAGGCCGGTGACTGATCCTGCTGATTTGGGTTTAACACCCCGAGAGTTTGAGGTGTTAGCTTGGTTGGTGCAAGGTCAATGCAATAAAGAAATCGCTCGTAGGTTGATGATTGAAGAACAAACCGTCAAGAATCATTTACGTCCTATTTTTCAAAAATTTGGCGTAGTACGGCGCACACAATTATTGACTAAGGTCTTTGAAAAAGGCATTGTCTTTGGCTGTCCAGAAGTGGGTAATTAACGGCTCTGCGATCAGCTGATTATTTTGCCATCGCCTTGATCATCCTATCCATCAATATGATGTCGCTGACCGGTGTACGAAGCAGTAAGGTATTGTTGGGTAATTTGGCTTTATCTGCCTCTAAAATGACCTGTGCAGAAAGTATTAATGACGGTATTGATCCACAGTAGCACTGTACAACAGCGATGATGTCATGCGCCGATTCTTGATGGTTTAGGTGAAACTGACTAATTAACAAGTCGGGTGCTCTAAAGTTTTCGCTAAGAGCGGCTTCCGTTTCAGCTTTGGAGCTCGCTTTTTGTACCAGACAGCCGCAAGTGCTTAAAGCTTGCATCAGAGTATTCAAGAATTGATCATCACCAACCACAAAGACAAAGCAGTCGGCAAAGTTAAGTGGCTGTGCTTGAATCGCACTGATTGCAGGCAGATAGAGTTGAAAGTCGCTACCTTTATGTAGTCGTGAAGAGACCTGTAGATGATGATTCGGTAAGTATTTTGTGGCTTTAAATACATAAGCCAGTCCTATACCCAGTCCGTGGCTTTGGTTATCAGTCTGGCGTTTTTGGCAACGAAAAAACTCTTTAAATATCTCCGCGTGAAATTCCTCGGCAATGCCTATGCCACTGTCACAGACATGCAGTTTAAGTCGATTGCCTTTGATTTTAACAGCCGCGACGACTATCCAACCACTGAGGGTGTATTTGATGGCATTATCAAGCAGATTGCCGATAATTTGGCTGAGAATATGAGGGTCGCTGTAAACAGTATAAGGTGGCTGGGAGCGTAGATGGATATTCAGTTTTAAGCCGCTATTGATCGCCTGTAGAGCAAACTGATTTTTCATGTTGGTTAACAGCACATTGATATCGATAGGGCCAAGTTGAGGTGTTTGTTGGCCAGATTCTAAATTGGCGATGTCGATAATATGATTAAAAGTGCCGTTAAGATTATCGACAGCGAGACCCAATTTACCGGCTAGCTGTTGTAAATGTGGATTGGTTTTATCGGTGCATGCCGCATCTAGTACCGAGGCATAACAACTTAAAGCATAGAGCGGTTGCCGAAGGTTATGGCCGAGTTGCCTTAAGAACAGTGCGTGGTCTTTCAAGGCGAGAACGACTTTTCGGCGCTCCAAAAACACAATTCGAGCGTGTACTTCCAGTTGATAGCGTATATAAACCCCCAGTATATTAATGATGAATAGCGTCATCAGGGTTGTCATGAGGGGCTTGTTGTCAATGCCCAGCAGATAAGCGCTCAGCGCGAGGGCAATAAGGGTTAGCAGACCCAAGGTTACGGTTTCAGCTATGGACATGAATCTATATCCATAGCTGAAAAAATAAATCGGTAGTAAGCCTAGCCAGAGTTGACTATAAAAAGCTGAGTGACCTTCAATGAATAACATGCCGATAAGATCAGCAACAGAAAGTGTCGCGCTAAGCTTGGCTGCTTTATTGATATGCTGGTTAAGATTAGGCTGTCGATGCAGTGTTAAAAAGACAATAACCAGTGTTAGCATCATAGCCAAACAAACCATGACTTCATGCCTTGAATAGTGGCCGTATAACACTAGCGAACTATTGAGCGCTAGAATATAGATCACCGCTAGTAAGAGTCCTGTTTTTAAGGTCTTTAGCGTGTTGATTTGCTGTTCTTGCCGGAATAACTGCTCATGGTCTGCATCGAAAGGCGGTATTGAATAACGGTTCTTTAGGCTTTTATGGTAATTGAAATCACTAAAGCCTATCGACCATGATTGGAACAATGCCTGCAATTTAGGCAAGACAGTAGCAAAAGCTGTTTTTGATGGAATATGCATTATGCGGTTCTGTATCTTGTGAATGGAAGGTATCTACACAAGTTTTATTTATCGTTTCTAGGTAGAAACGAGAACATTGTGTTGATGGCTCGTAGGGGCGTATTGCATACGCCCTTATAAAATACGCCCTATAACATTGAACTTTCGATAAGTGGACGTATGCAATACGCCCCTACGGTCGCAGGATTTACCTCAATGAGGTTTGTGCCGAGGCGGGTATTATATATCGTGCATCCAGCAGAGCGACACCGATGGCACTCCCACACCAGAGCGATGAAATATAACCCAACTCCAGTCCTCTCCCTTCTTAGGAATGAACACGAAATAATGTAGTCAAGTACCATCCAACTCCCCCCTTTGTAGAGTGGGGCTGGGGGGGATATTTAAAATCATAGTTGTCGAAGTGTGTCATGCTCGTTCCTAACTAAGTTAGCACTTTTGGCTTTAGGGAACTCTTCGCCTGCGGGTGTACAATAGCCCATTTAAATCTAGCCGGTATTCATCATGACAACTTATCCTGAAAGAACATGTTCAATTGAACGTTTAGTCACCCATCCTAAATTAGTTGCTGCCGCAAAAGCTGGCACAAAAACCCAGCAACGCCGCGACGGTATCTATGGCTTTCCCGGTGAAGTCTTTGACCTAGAAGGCGTTACTTTTGAAGTAACGAGCTTAGAACGCCAAAGCTTAGGCGACATGACCGATGAGCATGCACAAGCAGAAGGTTATCCAAGTTTGGATATGTATAAAGACATCATCTTAAGAATGCATGCCGGCATGGAATGGAAAGCCGAGAGTTTAGTCTGGGTGCATAGCTTTAAAATCAAAGAGGCTTGATAGGAGCGCTGAGCCCCAGCGCGGCGATATCAAGACTTCTTTGCCAAGCTGGAGCTAGTTGTTCCAGTGGGTGCGGTCTCAATTTGAAGCGTTTAACACCTTTTTACGTTTGTGACAGTAGGTATATTAAAAGTTGACTGAATGACTGCTGTCATTGGTCATTAATTTTCGGATGACAGTTTGCTCACATAAAGCTGTCAGTCAATTTTAGTGGATCAACTGATATGATTGAATAAGAATGAATATGAAAGGGTTGGTAAAGGTTATGTATTTTTTAATGTATTTAAAATTGTCAGCACATTTTTGAATACTTAAACTGTTTTTTTAAATTGTAAGTCGTGTAACGTAACTTAACCCGACAATCATCGCAGGTTAATGTCGAGTTGCATTACGTTACGCTAATCAGACCTACACGAATTCAAAAACAAATTAACTTAATTTGCCGCTTTAAAATCAAACTCCTCAAATTTCTTTTGTAAAGCGTCAATATCTTTTTTCAAGGTCACAGAAATAGGTTTTGTTATCCTGATAGTTTCCAAAATCCCCTTAGTGGTAATGGTTTTATCATCAGAGAAAAACGCAGTTTCAATGGTTTCTTTTACCACTGCTTCAATATCTGCACCACAAAAACCCTCAGTGGCTTTTAATAATTTGATGGTATCAATGGCATGATTAAACTTGCCGCGTTTTTTTAAATGAATTTCAAAAATACTGCGGCGTTCTTCGTCATTCGGTAAGTTCACTAAAAACAATTCATCAAACCGCCCTTTACGCAAAAATTCAGGCGGTAATTTAGAGATATCATTCGAGGTTGCCAATACATAAACAGAGCTTTCTTTTTCTTGCAGCCACGTCAAAAAATTACCAAATAAACGGGTAGTTATATCACTGCCGCCGCCATTACCGCCGACACCTGCAAAAGCTTTTTCCAGTTCATCTATCCATAATACGCAAGGTGAAACGGCTTCGGCAGTTTTAATGGCTTTGCGTAAATTGTCTTCACTTTCACCGACATATTTACCCATTAATTTACCAATATCTAAACGTAATAATGGCACTTCAAATAAATTAGCCGTGGCTTTTGCGGTTAAACTTTTACCACAACCGGGCATTCCGACAATTAATAACTCACGGTTCGCTCATTTTTCCGGCTACTTCACCAGATTGCGCTGCCAGATCTTGATAAATGGTAGTAGAGCAACCCAATAATGCCAAAATGCGTAACTGCACAGCGGTTAGCGGACTTACAC
>TBL_comb47_HYPODRAFT_10001669_pt1 | contig 28588 bp, 23 predicted proteins | sample TroBogypolimnion_40_FD_10682 | JGI IMG/M metagenome (IMG submission 10682) | reverse complement strand
TAAAGAACTTGAAGTATTTGAAGTACTTTAAGTATTTGAAAATAATAATCAGTATATAAATTGCTCTATTTCTGCTTAATTTCTATTTATTAATTCTTAATTATTAATTCTTAATTATTAATTCTTAATTTTGCAGTTCATTATAATTCATTAAAACAAAATGGCTGTACAAAAACCTACACTTCCCAGAGGAATGCGTGATTTTTCACCTAATGAGATGATTAAGCGCAATTATATCTTCGATACTATCCGAAATGTCTTTAATCTTTATGGTTATTTGCCTATTGAAACTCCTGCAATGGAGAACCTTTCCACTTTGATGGGGAAGTATGGTGAAGAAGGCGATAAACTTCTTTTTAAAGTACTTAATTCAGGTAATTTTGTTGAAAAAGTGGATGCTAATGCTTTCGCAGATGCTAAAAAATTAACTACAATGATATCTGAAAAGGGCCTTCGTTACGACCTTACAGTTCCTTTTGCCCGTTTTGTGGTGATGAATAGAAACGAACTTAGTTTCCCATTCAAAAGATATCAAATACAACCAGTGTGGAGAGCCGATAAACCTCAGAAAGGACGTTATCGTGAGTTCTATCAATGTGATGTTGATGTTATTGGGAGCGATTCTATTTTAAATGAAGCTGAACTTTTGCAGATAACCGATCATGTGTTTTGCAAGCTGGGTGTCAATGTCACTATCAAAATAAATAACCGTAAGATACTTGCCGGTATTGCCGAAATTATCGGTTATCCCGAAAAGATTACAGATATAACGGTGGCTATTGATAAGCTCGACAAGATTGGGCTAGATAAAGTAAATGCTGAGCTTTTAGAGAAAGGAATTTCTGAAACTGCTATCGAAAAGTTGCAACCTATTTTGTTATTAAAAGGTAGTAATGAAGAAAAATTTGAAGTAATTAAACAAACTTTAGCTGAATCGGAAATTGGTTTAAAAGGTATCGAAGAAATTGTAACTTTGTTTAAATACGTTAAGAACTTAAATATTAGTTCAGTTTGTGAGCTTGATCTTACCCTTGCCCGCGGTCTCAATTATTATACAGGAGCAATTATCGAAGTAAAATCTAACGATATTCAGATTGGTAGTATTTGCGGTGGTGGCAGGTATGACGACCTTACCGGTATCTTTGGAATGCCCGGTTTATCAGGAGTTGGTATCTCTTTTGGTGCTGATAGAATTTACGATGTGATGTCGGAGTTGAATGCTTTCCCAATAAATGTAAAGACTTCCACGAAAGTGTTATTTATTAATTTTGGTAAAGAAGAAGAAAAGTATTGCTTGCCTTTTGTCAACCAATTGCGAAAAGCAGATGTAGCAACTGAAATCTATCCTGAAGCAGCCAAGTTGAAAAAACAGTTCTCCTATGCTGATGCTAAGGGAATTCCTTATGTTGTAATAGCAGGTACCGACGAAATGAACACAACAAAACTAAAGCTGAAAAACATGCAATCAGGCGAAGAAATGACTGCAATGGCTGATGTTGTGCTTAATACAATTATTAATCAATCTTAAACGCATACAATATTCCTTTAATTTTTTTTAAAAAAACATAAGAGCTTGTCTTTGATAAGATAACCTCTTTTTTTTGCTTATTTTTTTGCTGTTTGGTGCTCTTTTTTTAAAGGAAGTCACCAAACGGTGTCGGAGGAAGCTCTTTTTTTAAAGGAAGGCACCAAGCGGTGTCGGAGGAAGCTCTTTTTTTAAAGGAAGGCACCAAGCGGTGTCGGAGGAAGCTCTTTTTTTAAAGGAAGGCACCAAGCGGTATCGGAGGAAGCTCTTTTTTTTAAGGAAGGCATCAAGCGGTATCGGAGGAAGCTTTTTTTTAAAAGAAAGGTATCAAGCGGTGTCGGAGGAATCTCTTTCAAATAGTGGAGGCATTCTTTTCTAAAATAGATTCATACAAAAAAACAAAAAAACTATTTATGCAAAAGAGTATTTATCGCATCATAATTTTTACCTTTGCACCAAATTTATTTTAGATACAAAATGTCAACTACTAAACCAAATCTATTTACTGCCAGTTTCTTTGCAGCCTCGGGTGCTAACTTCCTGCTTTTTTTTACATTTTACATGATTTTGCCCGTGCTACCCATTTATTTGCACAGCCAATTTCACGCAACACGCAGCACAATCGGGCTAGTGCTCTCATCCTACACCGTTATGGCTTTATTATTTCGCCCTTTTGCAGGATTTATAGTAGATTCGGTGCCACGAAAACCTTTATTATTAGTAGTCTATTTATTATGCATTTCTTTTTTTGGATGGTATATGTTAGCAGGATCATTAATATTCTTCGCAATATTAAGAGCAACGCACGGCATTGCTTTTGGGGCAGTTAGCGTATCTAATAACACAATGGCAATAGACATTATGCCTTCAGAACGTAGGGGCGAAGGAATAGGATATTTTGGCGTGACATCAAATTTAGCAATGGCAGTAGGACCTACGCTTTCGCTTTATCTTTTAGATGCTTATAATGATTTTAATCTGATATTTGGTGTTGCATTAAGCGCAGGTATTATAGGATTTCTTTTGATAACACTTATCAAACCTCCTTTAAAATCTAAAGAAAATATACAAAAACCGCTAAAAGAGCCTATTTCGTTCGATCGTTTCTTGTTAATAAAAGCAATAACTTTAGCTTTGGTATTAACGCTGCTATCTTTTTCTTATGGTGTAATGAGTTCTTATATCGCTCTGTATGGCAAAGAAGAAGTGGGATTAAATCATGGCACAGGTCGGTTCTTTATCTTTTTATCTTTAGGTTTGATAATCTCTCGCATTCCAACTGCCAAACTTGTTAATCAACAAAGATATAAAGGGCTTATTACTTCAGGAATTATTGGTTTGATAATAGGATATGCAATATTGGTTTTTTGCAAGACTTCGTTTGGATATTTTGCAGCAGCATCAATTGTTGGCATCTCGTATGGACTTATTAATCCATCGTTTCAGAGTATGATTATTGGAATGGGACGCACTAACCAAAGGGGCACAGCCAATGCTACTTATTACACGGCCTGGGATTTAGGGATAGGAGCAGGGACAGTTGCAGGGGGCGTTATTGCAGGTGTTTCTACCTATTCAACTGCTTTCCTTACGGGAATTATCTTTGCAGTTTTGGGTTTAGTTTGGTTTAGGATTTATTTTAGCAAGAATAAAATGGATAATACAATAATTAAATAATAGTATAAGTACTAACTAATGATTAAAACTATTTTATGAGAGAAGGAATTTTAATGCAGCTTCTTTAGTACAAAAAATATCAAACTGATAATTAGGGAGACCTATCATTTGTAGTTTATACATTGTAGTTAATGCTGTTGGGCGTGGATTGTCTGTAAAAAAAGCACTTATTATAAAAGTATAATTCATTAAAACTTTTCTATATGCTTCAGCAACAATTTTAACATCAGTTGTATCTCGAGTAGAGATAAAGTTAGAAGAATCTGTAAATATTTTAAGATTTCTTGGTAGAACTTTGTCGTTCTCTAAATTGTGTAAATACTCTAAAAGTTCTTTTGTACTTACAGTCCCTGTATAAGATACTTCTAATACATTTGTTTTGGTGTTAAAATGTTTTGTTATCATAACTATTTAATTAGAGATATAAGTATGTTTACAAAATCTTTTTATAGATCAAATAGGAGTAGTTAAGATCGCTTTTCTCATCATATAGATTAGAATCATTATGGATAAGCTCCCATTTAGAGTAATCAATTTCAGGATAAAAAGTGTCAGCCTCAAAGTCTTTATGAACAAGAGTTAAATAAAGTTTATCAGCTATAGGCATAAATTGATTGTAAACAGAACCACCACCAATAATGAAGTTCTCATCATATTTATCACACAAATCAATAGCATCCTGAATTGAATAAGCCATCAAACAACCTGGGATAGTTTCGTCAAAAACATCAGTAATAACGATACTTCTGCGGTTTGGTAACGGACGAACCGGAAGACTTTCGAAAGTTCGTTTGCCCATAATAATTGTATGACCTGTTGTTAATTGTTTAAAACGTTTAAGATCTTCAGAAAGATGCCATAACAATTGATTATCTTTTCCAATTGCATTGTTTGAGGCTATTGCTACTATGATTGATATTGGTTTCATCTTTGAATTATAAATTATGAATTATGAATTATGAATAAAAATTTAATAAAATGTTCTTAAAATTAAGATTACTTTTTGTTGTTATATGAGATTTAAATTAAAAAATATCTTTTATAAAATAACTTTTTTATAATTATTAATTGTTAATTATTAATTATTAATTTCTAAACTGCAACAGCAGCTTTTATATGTGGGTGAGGGTCGTAATCAGACAGATTGAAATCTTCAAATTTAAAGGCAAAGATATCATTAATTTCTGGATTAATATTCATAACAGGTAAATTTCTTGGTTCTCTTGATAATTGAAGTCGTGTTTGCTCCATATGATTGCTGTACAAATGAGCATCGCCTAAAGTATGCACAAAATCACCTGGTTTTAACCCCGTAACCTGAGCCATCATCATGGTAAGGAGGGCGTACGAAGCAATATTAAAAGGAACGCCAAGAAAGATATCAGCACTGCGTTGATACAATTGACAAGATAACTTACCATCAGCTACATAAAACTGAAACAATAAATGACATGGTGGTAATGCCATCTTATCAATCTCTCCAACATTCCATGCACTTACAATCATTCTTCTAGAGTCAGGAGTTGATTTAATTTGCTCCACAACTTGTGATATCTGATCTATAGTTTTATTATCAGGAGTAGTCCACGCTCTCCATTGATGCCCGTAAACAGGACCCAATTCTCCGTTTTCATCAGCCCATTCATCCCAAATACTGACATTGTTTTCTTTAAGATATTTTATATTAGTTTCGCCTTTTAAGAACCAAAGCAATTCGTGGATAATAGATCTAAGATGAAGTTTTTTAGTAGTCAAAAGAGGAAAGCCTTCACTAAGATTAAAGCGCATCTGATGACCAAATACACTAATAGTACCTGTACCTGTGCGGTCGCTCTTTTGAGTTCCGTTTTGCATCACATGACTTAATAAATCTAGATATTGTTTCATTTATTTAATATTAAAAGAGATAATAAAACTCTGTGGATATTCATTTTTAATTCTTTCTTTTAGTTTCTCAGCATCTGTTTTATTAACACACTCCCCAAGAAGTAATCGGTAAAAGTGAACACTATCTTTATTAACTTCTTGAACATTTATTTTATCAATATAATTCTTTTTAAGTTTCTCAGATAATTTCAACATGTTACTTCTGAGTTTAAAACTTCCTATCTGAACCCCATATACCAAGCCTGAAATGCTGATTTGAGCAGTGTCTTTTTGTATTGTTAGAGTAGGAGAGGGGCTTGAAAGTTTATTTTTAACCGCTTTATTCTTGAATATAGTTGCAAATGCCAATGATAAATTATTTGAGTCAAAAGGAGAAATAGGTTTAATCTCTTCTTTAACAGTTTTTGTTTTTGGAAGATTAAATACCCATAAAGCATTCTCAATATTATTAGGAGTTCTCTTATTTGTTGAAATATTATTATTTGGCAATTCAATCTTACTTGATTTGCTACTATGAGGTTGGTTAAATACCCATAATGTATTTACCGAGTCACTTATTATTGACTTATTAATAGCTTCTGTTTTTAATGGTTTAATCTCATTATTTACAGGAATAGTTTTTGGTTGATTAAAAGCCCATAAAACATTTATTGAGTCAGTAAAGTTTTTATTAGAGATACTTTCCTTTTTTAGTTCGTTTTTTTCATTAACAAAACAACTTGTTTTGGACTGATTAAATACCCATAAATAATGAGCAGTGTCTTTTTCTATTTTAATAATAGGTGAATTAAGTTTAATAGACTTATTTCTATTTGCAAGAAGTTGCTGTTGATTATTTCCATTTGGTTTCCCAAAACAAAGCACATCAATTTCAACATGAGCAAGACCATTTTCAATAAAATCTAAAGAATCAGCTGCAGCTCTCGAAAGATCAATTATACGACGTTCCACAAAAGGTCCTCGATCATTTATTCTAACAATAACTGATTTATTGTTTTTAAGGTTGACAACTCTTACTTGAGAATCAAAAGGCAAAGTAAGATGAGCTGCTGTCATCTCAGTTGGACTATAACGTTCACCATTTGCAGTTCTATTTCCTTTCAGATTATTATGATAATAAGATGCTATGCCTTTTTCAACTCGTTTCTTTTGACTGAAAGCTATAGTTGAAAAAAGACATAGAATGATTATTATATAAGTTTTTAATTTAAGCATTGAAAAGTTAAAGTAACCGAAATTTAAGTTTTAATTTATGAAAATATTTTATTATAATTATAAAGAAACTTCTTTAGGATTATGTTTATGTTTGAATAATACTGCAAACAAAATTGCGATTATAAGAGAGTAAATAGCAAACGAAACCCATATGCCATGCCAGTTCTTTGTGTTGTTTACAGTAAAGTATTTATCAATCATAATTCCACTAATAAAACTGCCTGAAATTGCCCCAAACCCGTTCGTCATCATCATAAACAATCCTTGCGCACTTGATCTTATCTTTGTATCTGTGTTTGTTTCAATAAATAGAGATCCGGAAATATTAAAGAAATCAAAAGCCATACCATAAACAATGCAAGATAGAATTATCATCCACAAACCGTTTGAAGGATTGCCATAAGCAAATAAACCAAAGCGGAGTACCCAGGCAATCATACTCATGAGCATAACTTTCTTTATTCCAAATCGTTTTAAAAAGAAAGGGATTGCTAATATAAAGAGAGTTTCAGATATTTGCGAAATAGACATTATAAGTGTAGAATATTTAACTACAAAAGAATTGGCAAACTCAGGGACTTTTTTGAAATCATCTAAAAACGTATCACCATACATATTCGTTAATTGTAATGCTGCACCTAAAAACATAGAGAAAATAAAGAAAAGCAACATTTTGTAATTAGTAAACAATTTAAATGCATTTAACCCAAATAACTCAATCCAACTCGATTTATTTGAAGTCTCTTTTTGAGGTATACATTTGGGCAACGTTATAGAATAAATAGCTAAAATACAAGAAGCTATTGCAGAAAGATAAAATTGATATTCTGTTGCTTTGTTCCCACTTAAATTAGTAACCCACATTGCTACTATGAATCCAATTGTACCCCAAACTCGAATAGGAGGAAAGACTTTAACTACATCATAGTTGTTATTCTTTAATATATTGTATGAAATTGAATTAGCAAGTGAAATTGTAGGCATATAAAAGAACATTGCTACTAACATTACCCAAAAAAAGGTGTCAGGGTTATTAACTTTAGCACAATAAAATATTGCTATTCCACTCAATAAATGTAAAGCACTATAAAGTTTTTCAGCATTTATCCATCTATCAGCGATTATACCAATTAAAGTCGGCATAAAGATAGAAGATATGCCTAAAGTAGAAAATATTGCACCAAATTCAGCACCGCCCCAGTGTTTTGTTCCAAACCAATAATTAGCAATTGTAATTAGCCATGCACCCCAAACAAAAAATTGCAAGAAGTTCATTAAGATTAAACGGATTCTTATGCTCATAATAAGTTGTTGTTTTTAAATAAATAATAAAGATTACGATTGTTATAAAGAAATGTCGAATTATAAAAATTTATTTCTTTTTACGTTTATTAATTTCATCTCTGATTTGTGAAGCTCTTTCAAAATCTTCATTTTCTACAGCTTCTTTCAATATGTTTTCTAAATCAATAGTAGTGTAATTGTTTAAATCATTTTCTTCTCCTTCTTCAATAATTTCTGAAGCTTTTTTGGATTCAGTTTCTTTTTCAATACCGCTAATTACAACTCCAGCTATTGATAATATGTTTTCAAAAGTATAAATAGGACAACTAAATCTTATTGCTAAAGCAACAGCGTCTGATGTACGAGCATCTATTTCTTTTTCAGTATTTCCGTCAGTAATGATTAGTTTAGAGTAAAATATTCCTTCTGAAAATTTATGAATTATTATTTCAGTTACATTTAGGTTATAAGCAATTGCTAAGCTTTTAAATAGATCATGAGTAAGCGGTCTTGATGGTTTCATTCTTTCTAACTCAATAGCTATTGCCTGGGCTTCAAATCCCCCAATAATAATAGGCAGACGCCTTTCGCCTTCTGTTTCTCCTAAAATAAGAGCATAAGCTCCATTTTGTGATTGACTATAAGATAAACCTACGATTTCTAGTCTTAATTTTTCCATTAATTTATGGTAATTTGGCTTCTGTAATTTAGAAATATTTATTGCAAAGATATAATAAATTCTGCATTTATTCAAATTAATACATCTTTCTGTTTTTTTGTTAAACAAATTTATGATTTATATGTTTTAAAAAAGTATGCAATTAGAAAAGACTTTTGAAAAAGTATTAAAATTCTTTATAACTTTGCACAATATTTTATAATTATAAATTAAAAAGAAATTATTTATGAAGAAACTGTTTTCAGTTTTATTGGCAATTATTTTGCCTGTTATTAGTTTTGCTAGTGAGGCAGACTTGAAAATCCCTGATGGTATAAGAAATGAAAGTATTTTATATTGGGGTTTTCTTGTAACTATTTTGGGTATGATGTTTGGTTTGTACCAATTTGTTAAAGTAAAAAAAATTAAAGCACATCAATCAATGCTTGATGTAGCACAAGTTATCTTTGAAACTTCCAAAACTTATTTGTATCAACAAGGGAAATTTTTGTTGATATTATTTGCTTTTATTGGTTCAGCTGTTGCCTTTTATTATGGTTATTTAGCACAACCTGGTTTTGGCTTTGGTGGTGTTGCTATGATTCTTGGATGGTCAGTATTGGGTATCTTAGGTTCTTATAGTGTAGCTTGGTTTGGTATCAGAATGAATACCTTAGCAAATTCACGTATGGCTTTTGCTTCATTGGAAAGAAGACCTATTAAGTTGTTAAGTATTCCTTTAAATGCAGGTATGAGTATCGGTGTGATGCTTATCTCTTTAGAGTTGATTATGATGCTTATTATTCTTATGTTTGTTCCTGGCGAATATGCAGGTGCAAGTTTTATTGGTTTTGCTATTGGTGAATCACTTGGCGCATCTGCTTTACGTATTGCAGGTGGTATTTTTACTAAGATTGCTGATATAGGTTCCGATTTGATGAAAGTTATTTTTAAGATAGGTGAAGATGATCCTCGTAACCCTGGTACTATTGCTGATTGTGTTGGTGATAATGCAGGTGATTCTGTTGGTCCTACTGCTGATGGTTTCGAAACTTATGGTGTAACTGGTGTTGCTTTAATCTCATTTATTTTATTAGCTGTTACAGGTGGCGAACTACAAACTCAATTATTAGTATGGATATTTGCGATGAGAATTATGATGATTATCACATCTATCGTTTCTTTTGGTATCAATAATGTTATTAGTAAAGCAAAATACGATAAAGTTGATGATCTTGATTTTGAAATTCCATTAACTTGGTTAGTTTGGATTACATCTATACTTTCTATTGCAGTAACTTTTATTATCAGTTATTTATTAATACCTGAAATTAAAGGCAACAAAGATATGTGGTGGATACTTTCAATTATCATCAGTTGTGGTACTTTAGGAGCTGCTTTAATTCCTGAATTTACTAAATTATTCACAAGTCCTAAATCTACTCACGTAAAAGAAGTTGTGGAAGCATCGAAAGAAGGTGGAGCATCTTTAAATATTTTAGCAGGTTTAGTTGCTGGTAATTTCAGTGCTTTCTGGCAAGGTATGGTATTCTTCTTATTAATGTTTATTGCCTACTATGCTAGTACTTTTGGGTTAGATGGATTTATGATTTATCCTTCTATATTTGCTTTTGGTTTGGTTGCTTTTGGTATGTTAGGCATGGGCCCTGTAACAATTGCTGTTGACAGCTATGGCCCTGTAACTGACAATGCCCAGTCTATTTACGAATTATCTTTAATTGAAGAAATTCCTAACATTACTGCTGAAATTGAAAAAGATTTTGGTTTTACTCCTGATTTCGAAAAATCTAAACATTATTTAGAAGCTAATGATGGTGCTGGTAATACCTTTAAAGCTACAGCAAAACCAGTTTTGATTGGTACAGCTGTTGTAGGTGCTACTACTATGATTTTCTCTTTGATATTAGTTATCCAACATTCATTAGGTATCAAACCTGAAATGGTTTTAAACTTATTAAATCCTTATTCAATCTTTGGATTCCTATTAGGTGGTGCAGTTGTTTATTGGTTCTCCGGAGCTTCTATTCAGGCAGTTTCTACCGGAGCTAGCCGTGCTGTAGCCTATATTAAAGAACATATTAATTTAGATCCAAATGCTCCTAAAAAAGCTGACGTTGAAAAATCTAGAGCAGTAGTAAAAATATGTACACAATATGCTCAAAAAGGTATGTTCAACATATTTGTCGCTATTTTCTCATTTGCTTTAGCTTTTGCGTTCTTAGCTTCTCCTGTTGGTCTTAGAGCTGATATGGCTGATGCTGAAAAACTAAAATATGCTGCTCCTGTTTCTTTATTTGTTAGTTATCTAATCTCTATTGCATTCTTTGGTTTATACCAAGCAATCTTTATGGCTAATGCAGGTGGAGCATGGGATAATGCTAAGAAAGTGATAGAAGTAGATATGAAAGAAAAAGGAACTGAATTACATGCTGCTTCAGTTGTTGGCGACACAGTAGGCGATCCATTTAAAGATACTTCTTCTGTAGCTCTTAATCCTATTATTAAGTTTACTACTTTATTTGGATTATTAGCAATGGAAATTGCAATTTCAGAATCATTTAGACCGATTGCACATTATGTAGGCATTGTTTTTTTAGCAGTAGCTTTATATTTTGTATATCGTTCATTTTATAAGATGAGAATTAATCAATAAATATTATTTAAAAAAATATTTGAAAACTCGTTTCTTATTGAAGCGAGTTTTTTTTGATTTTTAAATTTTCATTATTACACCCAAATTATCCTTGTCAATTCTGAGGACTTACCGATGCATGTAAGAAGTCACCAACATAAATTGAGGATCTTCCTATGTATCTTGAGGAGACACCGGCGCTTTTTGATGAGCTTCTCATACATTTTGAGGAGCTTCCCAAGTATCTTGAGTAGTAATCCATGGATATTAATGAATCATTAGTGTTTCTTAATATGTTATTTATGAGCAAATATGAGAGGCAATACCACAGCAGCACTATTGTTTTATTATTCAATATTATATTTGATCGTAAATCTATATAAATAAAAAAGCCCCTGATAAATCAGAGGCTTTTTTATTTTATATTCTTATGAGATATTATAATTCCCAAAGATCATGTTCCATTGAAAAAATGCCATCTTTAATTTTATCAGCTTCTAATAATGCATCTAAACCGGTTTTATAAGTAGATATTTTTCTATCATATACATTAGACTGCTTTATTATATAACTTGCGAAAGCTCTTTTCCAGAAAATGTCATCATAAGTTCTTCGTTCAGTATCGTTATGAGTATTGAACAACTCGGTTTTTGCAAAAACTGAACGAGAATCTGGGAAATAAATCCAGAACATTTCTAACCATCCTTTAAAGTTATCTTCTTTATCACGTAATTGCATAACTGGACATATTCCAAGAATCCTAACATCCATAACTGAACGTTGTCTATCAAAGAACCAGTCTTCTTTTAATCTGAGCATATAAACCTGATCTAATTTTATAGAAGATTTTATAACAGTATCATAAGGTAGACCTGTCTCAAGATTTTCTAATTGAACTGTATCACTTCTCTCAAAACTAGACATAATACTTTCATATGTTTGAACTTTTAAAAATTCCTCATCACTATATGCGTTAATAGCACCTTCCTTCAAAGAATTCATTAACATTTGCATAAAGCTAATACGATCGCGTAATGGTTCTGGACTAGGATAAAAAAATGATTGATTCATTTTTTCTTTGAAATTAATAACTCTCCAAACTCTGGACTGCCATGTTACATCAGCTTCTCGTACATTTGTAGCTGGTACTGGTCTACGATTACCAGAATGGATTTTATCATAAACACCATCTCTTGGTGGGTTGTCCAAAACTTGTGAAAAAGCATTTATTGTTGTTCCAATATTTAATACAAACAATAAAGCTATTATTATTTTTTTCATTGTAAAATTTTTTAATTTAAATCAAATTGTTTTTATCCTAATAAAAAATAAACTAACGTATTTTTATACTTAAATCAGGAATTTTTCTTTGTCCATCAGGTCCTCTAGCAGCTATATTTTCAAAATATATCTTTGTACCTTTTTTAGCTTTTGAATTTAGTTGTGTCATCATTTCAGGGGTAAACTTATTACCTCTTGAAGTTAACATTGGATATGCTTCTGTTCCAACAATTATTTGCATTGTAAAAGAAGTTACAGTAAAAGAAGCTTCAAAATCAAAATCAGGTGGCATTTTAGCAAGTATCCCTCCAGATGCTTTTACAAAATTGAGCTCCAATAATGTTTGGTTTGCTTGTCCACCTAATGATGGAAAAGGATCAGGTAATCTCTTAACTCTAAACTCTGTAGAACCCATACTTTTAGGTTTACCATCCATATCAGCAACTACATCTATTTTAGCTTTTTGCCCAACAGGACCAGTAACTTTAACAATATATTTTCCACCACCTTTTGAAGTAGCTGTAATACCGGCACCGGTAAATTTAGGTTTTACTTTTTCATTAGCCATACCTGGTGCAGATATTGAAACAGGATTATCAACACCTATATAAAATACATTCATTTTATCAGCAGAAACAGTAGCACTTGGTTTAGCTACAATATACTCACTTTTAAAAGGATAATTTTTAACACCAAAAGGAGTTTTTACAGTAATATTTCCTTCATATTTCTTAAGCCCTTCTGAACTTGCTGATGCTTTGTAAGAAATTAAACCTTTATCTCCAACAATAGTTGATCCATTAATGTTAGCTGTTAATACTGATTTCGTATCAAATGCACCAACAAAAATATCTGCTTGATATTGATCTCCTAGCAATACATAATTTGAATTTGGTATTACTTTAGCTTCAATAACATCAAATGCCATTTTGCCTTTATCTACATTTGAATAAAGTTGATTAACAACATCATATTCACTATTTAGAACTTCGGCAATAACTTTATTTAATAAAGTTATACTTGCTACAATTATTGAGTGATAGAAACTGTGTTGTTGCCAATTTTGTGATTTATTATCTTTATCTTTAAAATTATTACCTTCAACATTAAGTCCTAAATTAATTTGACTTCGTTCTTTAGGATCTAAAAGATCAAGCATGTTTTTCTTATATTCAATAATCTTATTTTTTAGATCTTCCCCCTTTGCTCCAGTTCCTGATGCTTCATTTTGACCAATAAAAAATTGAGTTGGAACATCAAAATTATCTTTCCTTTTAATGTCTTTAGGATTTAGATTTTTTGCTTCTTCTATAGTTTTTGCATCACCAGTTTCAACTAAAAGCTGATATTTCATTTTATTTACATATTCAACCATAGCTTTTGCATAAGCTTGTGCTTTTTGAGCTTTATCCCAAAAAGGACCAACTTTTTCTTTATTTGCTATATATGCTTCACGAAACATTGAATAAGTTCCAATATTTTTGTTAGCAAAATTAGCATTTGTTTTCTCCATACTTTCGTTTACAGTAATAAAAGCATTGAGAATTTCAACGGAAACGTTGAGTGCTAATAAAGCTGTTAGCACGAGGTACATCATACTGATCATTCTTTGTCGCGGGGTTTCCGGACAATTTGTTGCTCCCATATCTTAAAAATTTATTTAATAATTAGTTGATAATTGATTAAACTTAATAATAATTTATTAAGATTTTTGGTTGCCACCAGTCATTGCTGAAAGCATATTACCATATACATTATTTAATTGAGCAACTTTTTTAGTTATTGAATCAACTTGCTCTTTATATTTAACAGTGTTTTCATAAGAATCCTGTAATTGAACAACAAATTGATCCATATTAACTTGAATTTTTGTTGTTGTTTCTAAATGAGCATTAGCAGATTGCATTTGTAATTCATAAATTGCATTTAATGAAGCTAATTTTTCAGCAGATGATTTCAATGTACTTGTATAAGATTCAGAAACTTTTGCAGCATCGGTAACAGTTACAAGAGATGAGGCTGTATCTGAAAGATTTCTTAAACCTTTCCCAAGACTTTCAATTAATTCAGGTCCAATTTTAGCATCAGCTAACATTTTATCCAATTGTTGAGTAACATTACCTTTTTTCTTATCTCCTTTTCTAGTGTCTTCATCTAACATCCCTCCTAATTCAGGATATACTAAACTCCAATCATACTCTACATGTAATGGTTCAAAAGCTGAGAAGAAGAAAATACATGCTTCTGTTCCAAGTCCAACAATTAACATTTCGTTTGCAAAAGGATAATGGTTGATTTTAAATAATGCTCCAAGAATTACAACTGAAGCTCCCCATCCGTAAAGTTTAGCCATGAATTGTTTATAGCCTTTACTTCTTACAATGTTATTTATACCCATAACTTTTTAAATTTGATTAAGTTGATAAATTTGTTATTAATTTGATTAAAAAATTGATTAAATATTTTTTTAAAAATAATTCTAATTATAAACGTTTGATGCTGTTTTAGGATTGTCACCTTTTTTACGACCTAAATAAGTTTCAACACATCTGAATCCAACATAAGATTTTCCTGTGTCTTGATATTCATATTGTCTGGTGTTAACCATCATATAATATCCTATATCTTTCCATGAACCACCTCTTATAACTTTTCTTTTAAGAACAGCTGGTTCATTTTCTTTTGCATCAAAATTATAATACATATTCAAATCATGAGCAAAATTATATGTTGATTCATCAAAAGCATCAGCACACCATTCTGAAACATTTCCTGCCATATCATAAAGTCCAAAATCATTTGGAGCATAATGTCCTACTATAACTGTTTGCTCTGCTCCATCGTCAACGTAATTACCTCTTAAAGGTTTATAGTTTCCTAGGAAACATCCATTACTATTTCTAATGTAAGGACCTCCCCATGGATATGGACTTAGTGCTGAACCACCTCTTGCTGCCCATTCCCATTCTGTTTCGTTTGGTAATCTGAAATCATTAACATAAGCTTCATCTCTGCTTTCTAAATAACTATTCATTAAATTAGTTCTCCAGGTACAAAAAGCTTTTGCTTGTTTCCAACTAACACCTACAACAGGATAATTATCATAAACTGGATGCCAGAAATATGATTTTGTCATAGGTTCATTATAAGAATATGTAAAATCATGTATCCAACATAAAGTATCAGGATAAACATTTATAACTTCCTTTTTGATATATACAGAACGATCTTTTAAACCCTGAGGACGATCCATCAAAGCACCTGCTGAAGCAACGCCTGGTTGTGAATAATCTTTTTGAGCAGCTGTTTGAAGATCTATCCAATAATAAACGTAATTAAGTTTACGAGTATCTATTTCTTTTCTTCTGTAGAATCTTTCATGTTCTGGAAGGTACATGTCATTTAATGCATCTTTTGAATCTGGATCATCCCATGGAACTTCTTCATCCCAGTTTACAAATGGAGGATCAATTTGTTCTCCATTATCATCCTGACTGATCATAAATTCATCTTTTCCTGATTCTCCTAATTTTACATGGGCTATTGAATCTCTAACCCAATATACAAATTGACGATATTCGTTATTTGTAATTTCGGTTTCATCCATATAGAATGAAGGAACAGACACAGTTTTCGACTGATAAACATTGGCATAAAATATGTCCTGATCTCCACCACCCATTGTGTAACTGCCTAATGGTATAAAAAGTGTACCATAAGGATCAGGTTGATAAAACCTAGGTCTATCTTGTACACCGATTAGTTCACCGTTACCTGAGTTGCTACAGCTTCCAAGTAACAATAACGTGACCAAATATAAAAAGACATTTCTCATATTGAAGTTTGATTTGATATACATAACGATTTTCTTATACAGTTATTATTTTTTTTGTGACTATCTCTTACGAAAATGTTTTTTAATAGTTACAATTATTATTTTTTATAGCCATCTTGTGTTTCTATAACTCTTAACATAAGTAGGGAAAGATATATTGAAACAATACTTTGCGAATATTTCATGACTACCGCTACTTTTACCTGCACCACCCATATTTGAGGTAGTAATATCATAGGAATAACCAAATGACCATGCAGGAATTGGGCTCCATCCAAGAATTACAGTGATAGCATCTTGTACACGGTAGCTTAAACCACCCCATACTTTATTATTATATTTCAAAATTGCTGCTATATCATATTGTGCAGATTTAAAATCAGTTTTTACTATCATTTGTGGGTCAAGTTCGAAAGAAGGATCGCTAGGGAAAACATATTCATAGCCACCTGTTAAATAATAGGTCCTGTCTAAACTATATGCATTGCCAGAAACAGTATTGCCATTTGATGATCCTGTCCAAGGGAATCCTTTTGGTTCAGATAGATTTAGTGCTGACATACCAACATAAAATTTACCCGGTAATTGATAATATAAACCAAAAGCATAATCTGTAAACATATTACTTTGTTTTGCTTTATTCCCTAATAATGGGTCGTCTGGTTGAATGGCAACAAATTTCGTGAAGTCTATTTTTTTATCTAAAAAGCCTATTTGTGCACCAATGCCTAATTTTCCCGCACCCACATTGATATGATATGCATATGAAATTCGGACAGTAGTAGTTGCTTCATATCCCAATTTATCTTGACTAACTACTAAGCCAATGCCACTTCTACTCCAGAAATTAGTCTTATTACTAAAATTAAGACAAGCATCTAATGAAGCTAAAAAAGTTTGTGGTGCGGTTTTATCACCATTAGCATCAGTAAAGCCCATCCATTGTTGTCGGGCAAAACCGGTAAAACATATTTTTTGGTCATTACCTGCAAAACCAGGGTTAAAAGACAATTTATTAAACATAAATTGACTAAATTGTGCTTCCTGTTGTGCAAATAATGAGGTACTTGCGCTTAATAGGAGTAACAAAAATAGGTATATTTTATTTCTCATAATTAAAAAAATTTATTCATAATAGTTGCCCCAAATAATTTGTAAAATAACGAATAAATAATAAGAATAACAAATTTATTCTTGTTTTTGAGTTTTATTTTAATAGAATTAATCACTATATAGTTTTACTGTTAAGTAATTTAGACCCCTTAAAAAAAATTAGTATCATACTTTCTTTAAATATTTAATATTCCTAATTTACAAGACGCAAAAATACGTAAAATATTAATAAGTCTGTAAAAAAAAATCAATTCATTGTAATTATTTTTCAACAATTCAATTTATCAACTTTATTCTTCTACGACGAAAGTATTAATAATGTTACCAAATACGACTTTATTTTTAAAAAACTAATTGTTAATATCTTTTTAAATAATTCGTCAAAAGTACTAAAAATATCAATACAAATACATAATAAAAGTATTTTTCATTTATCATTAAACATTTGATAATTTTGCAAAACGTTTTATAATATAATAATTACCTAAAAAACATCTAAAAATTAATTAAATATGGCTTTTATAACAAACGAAAAATTATTTTCTCGAAAGTGGTTTTATTCTTATAGCTTAATAATTTTAGGCTCATTTATTCTGGCAGCAGGTTTTGTTTTTTTTATTAATCCTTATCATATAGTCCCAGGTGGAGTGTATGGTATTGGTATAGTGGTTCATCATTTGATTCCGCAAATTCCTATTGGTACTTTCGGTCTTGCTATGAATATTCCTCTAACTATTATTGGGATGAAAATTTTGGGACCTCGTTTTGGTATTAAAACTATTGTAGGGATGGTTCTTGCTTCTGTATTTATGGATATGCTTACGTTATTTATTGGTGAAGATCCTAAAACAATGATGAATGGTTCTATTAATTTATCGAATGATGTTTTATTAGCTTGTATTTTTGGAGGAGTTTTGATTGGTTTTGGCTTAGGATTAATTTTTAAATCAAAAGCTACTTCAGGAGGTTCGGATATTATTGCAATGACTTTTGCTAAATACACGCGTCTGCCCCTTGGTCAGTTAATGATTTATGTAGATTCATGTATTGTCTTACTAGGTTTTATTGTCTTTAGAGATTGGAAAATACCTTTGTATTCGTGGATTACTATTTTTATTACCGGCAAGGTTATTGATATTGTTTTGGAGGGTGTTAATTATGATAAAGCTTTATTTATTATTTCGGATAAATATGATGAGATTAGAGATAAGGTTATTAATGATCTTAATAGGGGAGGCACCTATATTAATGGTAACGGAATGTATAATAACTCTGAAAAGAAAATTATTTTTACTGTTGTAAGCAGACGCGAAGTTGCTATGCTCGAAGAATATATTCATTCTATTGATCCTAATGCGTTTTTAACTGTGATAGATGCTAATGAGATTTTAGGTGAAGGTTTTAAATCATTAAAAGAAAAGATTACTGAATAGCTCTTATCTTTATTATTATATATAGTATGGCATATCTACAAAGCGAAAAGATATTTTCGAAGAAATGGTTTAGAGATTATGGATTGATCTTTTTTGGCACATTGTTTGTCGCTGGTGGCTATGTCTTTTTTATAACTCCTTATCGAATTGTCCCCGGAGGTATTTATGGTATTGCCATAGTTTTGCATTATGTATTGGGTTTCCCTGTTGGTTTAACTGCACTTTGTTTTAATATTCCTTTGACAATAATTGGTATTAAAATATTGGGCCCTCGTTTCGGTACTAAAACTGTTGTTGGTTTTGTATTGACTTCTATTTTTGTCGATTTACTTACATTCTTGTTTGGTGCTGATCCTTTACAATTATCTCACGATGTTTTATTATCGTCTATTTTTGGAGGTTTGGTTATTGGTTTGGGTGTAGGTTTAATTTTTAAAGCTAAGGCAACAAGTGGAGGCTCTGATGTTATTGCCATGATACTTTCTAAATATACTAAAATGCCATTGGGACAATCAATGATGATGGTCGATTCCACTATTGTAATTACCAGTATTATTGCTTTTGGCGATTGGAAGATACCATTATATTCATGGGTAGTTATTTTTATTGTTGGTAAGGTAGTAGATACCGTATTGCAAGGTATTAGCTACGATAAGACATTGTTTATTATTTCTGATAAACATGAAGAAATAAAGAATAAGATTTTGAAAGATATTAATAGAGGAGGCACTATTATAGATGGCAAAGGCATGTTTAATAGTGTTGACAAAAAGATTATCTATACCGCAGTTAACCGTCGTGAACTGGAAATTTTGAAAGATTATATTAGAGACATTGACCCCAAAGCTTTCCTTACAGTAATTAATGCGAATGAAATATTAGGAAGAGGTTTTAAATCTTTAGATGAAAAGCTTAGCTAAGAAATTATTATTCTTTTTTATTCATATTTGTAAGAAGAGTAATCTTTTTTATTTCTTTATCAAAATCATTTTCATATAATTTATCTTGAATAATACTATATTTTTCAAATTCGTTTTCAGCTAGAGCTAAAGCAACATCATGAGCTACTTTTCCTGAATCTTTTAAAACTGCTTCTTCATTAAATTGCAGGAAAGCATCTAGTTTTTTCACCCAATCTTTCATATTCATAACAATCCCTTTGTTTGCTTGGTTTTCTGCATAATCCAAATACATACTTACAATACGATTTAAATTGTTTAATTCATTCTCAGTTAAATAATTTTTTGCAGTACCAATGTCTGTTTTTCTGATTTTTCCTTTTGGTGCATTCTTCCATGTAGTAAGACCCATATTTTCTTTGCTACTATTGGCTCTTGTGTAAATAATTTCTGCTGCTGTTTGTCCGCACATAGCCCAATGAAGTTTATTCTGAACCGTAGCAAAAAATGTTTTTGTAATATCAGTATCCTTTTTATAATCAGCACTACATAGCGAATAAATATCGGTAATCTTTTGATAAAATCTCCTTTCACTACTACGTATATCTCTTATTCGGGCTAACTGTTCTTCAAAATAATCTTTGCCAAAAATAGTATTTGGATTCTTTAGCCTCTCATCATCCATTGTAAATCCTTTGATGATATACTCCTTTAATCTTTCAGTAGCCCAAATTCTAAAGAGAGTTGCCTGAGTACTATTCACCCTGTAACCAACAGATATGATAGCATCCAAATTATAAAACTTTGTAGAATATGTTTTTCCATCAGAAGCAGTATGTGCAAAAATTGCACATACTGAATCTTTGTTAAGCTCATTGCTATCAAATATATTTCTTAAATGTTTTGTAATAACACTTCTGTCTACACCAAAAAGATCTGCAATTTTTTGTTGAGTAAGCCAAATTGTTTCATTATGTATATATATTTCAACCTTTACCTTTCCGTTTGGAGTAGTATAAAGTAATATTTCGTTGAATCCTTCTGTGGTAGATACTTGCTTCTTTGTCATCGAACCATATTTTTTACAAAGATACTACTTATTAATAATACTAAACATGATTATTTTCATAATAATTTTAGCTAAGTTAAATTTAAGCTACAACCGTCCCGAACTGGAAATTTTGAAAGAATCTATCCCCAAAATTAACACCAAAGCTTTCCTTACTGTAATTAATGCAAATGAAATCCTAAGCAGAGGCTTTAAATCTTTGGATGAAAAGATAGGGTAGGGGGCATACTTTCCTGACAGGTTTTTTCTCCTGTCAGGTATAAAATGCTGACATATTTCCGGTTAGCGGTTTTAATCCGCTTACCGGATAATCTTTTCGATCGCTGAGCGGAGTGGTTCCCGTAGTCGAGGGGCTCTTGTTAGGTTCTTTAATTTTAGGATTATTGTTTTTATATTTGAATCCGAAGTCATTGTTTAAATATAAATGAGAAGAAAGACTAAATCTTAAAAAATCAAATCTTTGTAATAGGACAAGAAACATTTAGATTATAAAATCATCTATATTGCAATCAATTATCATTGGATATTCCTCAGATTTACCTAAACAAAATAAATAATAATTCCCTGATGGCCAGACCTTGTATAATGTCATGCATATTGCTCTAATTGTTGCTTCTGTGGTTATCATATCATCAAGTATAAGTATCTTTTTTATATTTAAATTATAATTTTGATTGACTACTTTATAAACTCCACTTAAAGCAGCATCTCTTTCTTTTAATGAAGTTAAAGTATGAATTGCTGGTGTTATCCTTTTTTTTTGTAAAATTTCAGGTATATATAATGAACCTAGTTTTAATTGTAAGTATTGACCTAAATAGTCAAGACTTTTCATTCCAGAAGGCTGTAATTCATCACTACCTAAAGCTCTAATAATATAGTCAAAATGTATTCCTAATTCTAGTATTTCATCTTTTGCCCAAATTGACCACTTATTTACAATTTCATTTTGATTGTTTTTAAATTTTAATAAATTATCTGAAAAGGAGCCTAAAGGTCTGTAGTTTTTATAATAATAATCTAAATGCCAGGCACCCGAAAGAAGTTTAAATTCGCTATAAATTTTAATCATTATATTTGTTTTAAAATATTGTTATTTTTTATTTCATTTTTATCTTTAGATACTTTGTTAATTTTTCATATTCTAATCTCTTGATATAATTCTCCATATAAACATAATCAGGTTTACCGTTGGGATTAATTGGTAAAACTAATTTTTCACGTTGTATTCTTTTATCGTTAATTTCACGATTAAAACTATATTTTTCGCTTAATCTTTTTGCAATACTAGAAATGAATAAATAAACGAATTCATTAAATTTATCGTTTTCAAGTTTTGTAATATGGTCACTCGCTACAAATGAAAATGGTTGAAAAAAAGTTGAACCAACGCTTCCACTATTTGCAATGGATAGACAATTTTTAAACACCCTTACGTTATTCTTATTACTTACAAAGCCATCTATACCGTTGTTCATTGCAGAAGAAGAAACATAAGGCATTTCACCTTTTTTATGGTCGTCTTTTTTTAAACGTTTCCCTCTTTGTATGTTATTAAATATTTCATTTAAATAAAACTCTCCCCATTCTTTTTGGTTGAGTGGCTCTACTTCTTTGTAGTCCTTTACTTCTTCTACTCTTTTTGCTATATAATTTTCAAACTTTTCAATATTCTCTTGTTCTTTATGTATCATATATTGCTCCATTAGAGAATAATTGGGTTCCCCTTTTGTGTTTATTGGAAGTAGAATTTTCTGTCTTTTTAATCTTGTTGAATTGATAGTAAATGAATATGAATATTTGCTCTTATGTTTTTTTATCGATTGAGTAATAAATAACAAGGTTGATTTTGAAACAATTTTTTTAGGAATTAATATGTTTACTTTAGTCCCAGTAAAAAATGGGTAATCTTGAACAAATGGTTCTGCTGTTTCATTACCTATTGTAATTACAGGGCTGTCTGAATTGATAAAAACTGTTTTAAAATCTATAAATCCATCAAGCCCGTTATCACTTTCTTTTCTTGTGATATAAGCAGTTGTACCATTACTCTTATTGACTTTGTTTCCATCTACATTTTTGCCAATTTTTGTATAAAATAGGTCTTGAATTTCAAACTCACCCCAATTAATATTTCTTAAATCCATTATAATATTATTATAGGTTTTCAAATAAATACTCCTTGTTTTGCATAACCATATTAAACTCAAAGGTGAGATAATCTGCAATGGTTTTTTCAAAGTCTTCTTCTTTTGGTATTTCATCATTAAAATAATAGAAAGAGTGTAACCATTCGTCTTCTGGTTCAATGGTTGTTTTTACCATAAATTTACTTTCTGTAGGTTTATCGTGCAGCCAACAATCTAACAAATGTGCCTTCTGAGATTTTGCCCTTGTTGATTCTACCAAACCAATATGTTTGCTTACTATAAATCCGTCATCTTCAAAGTTTACAAACTTGCAATACTTTTTATCTGAATGTGGTTTGTGTGCAGTAAAAACAGCAATACAAGGATTTGTACCCACACCATAAAAAGTATTTTTATTGAGTGTTATTACCCCTTCTAAAGTATGTGATTTTAATATTTGCTTTTTTACCAATTTATCTTCTTTGGTTTTGCCAACCATTGTAGATTGTGGAACAATAGCTATACATCTTCCCCCATCTGCTAAACTATCTAATAAATGTTTTATAAAGTTGATTTCTGATAAATGAGCAGTATCTTTTCCTTTAGATTGTGAATAAGGTGGATTAATAAAGCCAACAGTAAATTTTTGTTTTCTTAAGTCTTCTGCTTTTATCCTTAAAAAATCATCTTTAATAAGGTTACTTTTCCCATCGCCTCTCAAAATCATATTGGTAGTAGCAATAGCAAACATATCTTCACGTATTTCAATTCCGTGTATATGTTCCTTTTTTATTTTCTCCTTTTCATCAGGTTTTGCTTCATTTAACATTTTTTGCATACCAGCAATAAGGAAACCACCAGTACCGCAACAAGGGTCAAATATTTTATCAGAAGGTTTTAAATCTACTAATTCTGAAAATAATTCTGTTATATGTTTAGGAGTTAAAACAACTCCCAATGTTTGTCCATCACCGCCACTATAACGAATAAACTCTCCATAAAATCTTCCTAAAACATCTTCAGTAGTATTGGAAATAACAGATGATAAAATATTTTTATAAATAAACTCAGCGAAATATTTTAATGGTGTTTTCTCCAGGTAATTATTTTTAGAAACTTCTACTTTTAGTCTTTCGTCTTTTTGGTTTAATAAAGTTCTATCTTTAATTATTATAAACTGATTTAAAACTTGTTGTTTTTTTACTTCAGGTTTTACCTCAACTCTATCCATGTACGTAGAAAGAGCATCAAATATTTTTTGACCATCAGTTTTAATTGTATCTCCTGTTAAAGAATCAATGTTAAAATCCTTATCGCTTAAAGCTAAAAGTAAAGCAGAAACAACTAAAGGTTTTTCAGAATCACCGAGTTGTCCATAATTACGAAGAGCTTCATGTAGTTCTTTTGATTTATTTAATATATCTTCTAATTCTAAAGTTTCTTGTGGAGTTTCACCTAAAACTTGTTCTTTGTAATATTTTTCAATGTTTTCATCTGAAAAGTTTTCAAAGTTTTCAACTTTATCAAGAAGTATATGTCCTGTTTTATCTACATATATAGGTCTAATATTATGATGCTTTTCATCACCTGAGCAACCAAAAGCAAATACTTTATTAAAATTTGTTTTCGCAATAATTTCTTTTGCATAATGCAACGCACCATTTTCTGCATAATTAGTTATAGCTTTTTGGTCAGTTGATATTATTTGTTTTTCTTCGTCATCATATAAAACTTGTTTCTCAATTTCTGATTTGTCTTCAATTACCAGTATATAGCCATTAGCAATACCAACAAATTCGGGGAACCCTGATTTACCTGTACCTTTTTTAGAAGCTGTTTTTAATGCATCTTGAACTTCCTTTATATCACTTCCGTTCGGTATGTACTTAATTCTAGCACTTTCAAGAAGCTTACTTATAAATATATCTAACTTTTTTTCGTTTGCCATTTGTAAAATTTATTTATACCTTATTGCTAAATAATTGATCAAATCTTTATAAACAACTTTATCAATATTTGATAATAATGCTTTTGGGTCAATAATTTTGTATTTATTAGTATCTTTTAAACAGGATTTCCATACTTCTTCCAAACTACCTTTTAATTCTCCATTTGTATATGGTTTTCTCCTTTTATTTGTATTCAAATCATTTTTCAACAAATCATGATTTTCTTTTGGTATAACATTAACATGTATAAAATCGTCTGCTTTAATCTGATCATTATCTTTGTTTTTTATCATTTGTTCAGCCCAAAGAGTTTGTCGCATGAGCTGATAAAATGGTTCAAAAAAATATATAGAACTTTTATAATCTTCTAATTTTATATTGAGCTGTTCTGATTCTTTTATTAATTTTGAATATCTATATAATCTTGTTTTTCCACTTTCTTGACTACCTTTTTCATGTCCTCTTCCGTCTTCTATAGATTTGTCAGTATTTCCATACCATTCAGTATATTTCCATTCAATTGGAATTAAAATTGTTTTCTCATTTTTATCTTTTGCGAGAATTAATGCATCTATTGAAGTGCAATTAGCTCCACGTGTTGGTTTTTGTCCATTTTCGTTTTCATTTAAATAGTCATTATAACTTACAACTTCAAATGCAATATAAGCTCTTGTCCCTTCTTTGTCGCAATCTATTTCTAAAACATCAATTAAATCTTCTTTTATATTTTTAGCAATAGTAAGAACAGCATTTTTATCAGATCTTAGTTCAAATAAAAAATTCAAACATGCTATTTGTGAGGATAAAACATGACCTGTTGGATATATCCCACCCCACCATGTTATACCGTTTTGTTTTTTGTCAAAATAGTGTTTTACTTTGTCTTTTAACTTTGTGTTAAAAAAGTTATTTTCATAATTTAACAATACAAATTCTCTTTTTGTTTTTTTGTACTCACCATTAAAATTATCTCCATTAAAACATTTACGTTTCGGAGCATCTTCTCTTTCTAATTCTTGATATTTACTCATTTCAATTATATTATACATAGGTATTATTCATAAAAAAACCAATTGTTTATAATAATAATTAAACTACATAAAGACATCCATTTTATTGTCTTTATATTATGTTAATAATATTTTTGCAAATATACTATTAATTATCAAACTATATAAATATAAATAAAAAGCTCCCCCAACCAAATGAGAGAGCTCCCTATAATAAATTTCTTTAATTCTTAAATCACCAATTCACCAAATACAATTGTCCCAACAGTCCCAATCGTCCAACATTAAAAACAATATCAGGCTTCAAAGCCAATAATACACACATTACACTTACCCACAGCCTAAAGGTTGGGTTACCGCATAAAGCAAATTTTTGTCTTTACCCTCCCATTTCACCGTGTCTCGACTTGGCGAGAGGAGAGGGCAGGGTGGGGTGTTTGCAATAGGTTGCAGCTAATCAGCTATATAAAAACAACTACAACCGTTTTCTACAAATACTTCGCAGCTCTTTGCTGTTTTGCACTTATTTTGTCTTTTCCCCTTCTTTGGAGTAATGGCACTAATATAATAGATAATTAAAAAATAATGATTATCTTTGCTGAAATTTTAATTAAAACAAAATGACACCAAATACATCATTATACAAAAGCTGTCAAATTAGAGAATATTTAAGAAATGACCACTTAAAGGTATTATCTAGCGTATTCCCTTTTGATGTTATTGATAACTTTGATAACAAAGGTACTCGTGATAGAGTTTATTCAACTGAAAATACAATATTGACAATGGTTTATACTTCAACGTTGCAAGATAAAACATTAGAGAATTCAGTTGATATATTTAAAAAGATTCATGATAGTCATAAAGAAATTATTATAGAAAATATAATGCTTTCAATTGAACAAGAAAAGGCTGAAGATTTAAAAAATCCTAAAACAAGAAGAGGGCCAAAGAAAAAATACAAATTAAAAATACCGAAAAGTAAGACAATAGAGATATCTAATAATACAGCAGCATATTCTAATGCAAGAAAAAGGGTTAATTATGATTTGTTAAAAGACATTTTTTATAAAACAGTTGAAACATCAGACACAAAATCATACTGGTATGGGATGGCAACATATTTAACTGACGGTACATACCTACAGACACAAGATTCAGAAGAACTTCGTGAAAAATATAAAGTAAAATTAAAGAATGAGGAATCTAAAGAAGGGTATCCCCAAGTATTGTTACAATCTATAATACAACAAGGAAGTGGTTTAATACATGATTTTGCAATAGGAAATCGTCACGTTTCTGAATTAGCTCTTATTTACAAACTTATACTAAGTATACCTCAGAACAATCTATTATTAGCTGATGATTTATATAATAGTTATGCTATCTTCTGCTTAGCAAGAAAATACAATTTTGACATGATTGTTCCGGGAAAACGTGTTAGAAATTATAAAGTCATAACCCAATTAGCTAATGGAGACGAGATTGTTGAAATTAAGAGAACTGCTCATCCTGAATGGTTACCTAAAGAAGAGATATTATCTGAAACATTATTATTAAGACGTATATCATTTTTATCACAAGATGGTAAGGAAACAATGATATTATATACAACATTATTAGATAAAAAAATCCCAAAAGAAGAAATAATATTAAAATACTTTACTCGCTGGGATATTGAGATAACAATTAGAGAAGTAAAAACTATAATGGATGTCAATGTATTGAGAGGAAAAACAGAAGACATTATTAGAAAGGAACTTATTTCCGCTTTCATAGCCTATAATCTTATAAGGAAGATTATATCGCAGTCAACAGAAGGGACTGCTTTTTCCCCCGAAAATGATATCATTCAAGAGTTCTTTGAGAGTAATAAGGAATTTTTTATCGACAGCAAAGGTAGAGTATACAAAAGATGGTCTACAGGTAGATATGGAAAAGCTGAAACAGGAAATATTAAAAAAGATAATACAACAAAGACCAGGGAGGCATTATCCCAGAAGAACTAAGCAGGGTGCTTATAGAAAATATAAATAATTATTTATATTAGTGCCATTATTCTTTGGAGGGGCAGGGGAGGTCTAACAAAAAAAAGCTCCCCCAACCTAATGAGAGAGCTCCTATATTATTAATTCTTAATCGTCTTACAACTTAAGGCACTTTAAGTACTCAAGGCACTTAAGGCACTCTCCTTTAAATCAAAGGTTCCATCAATATCTCAATCACCTGTGGCACATCAGTAGCAGTAAAAACAACACTAGCAGCATTAAAATCAATAGCAGTAGCTTTTCCTTCATGCTCACCCATAGTAGTTTCAAGCAAATCAGTTCCGGTAATAGTACAAATATGAGTTTCCTCCTCGCCAACAATTTTAAACAACCCATCACCTATATATTCCATAGTAGTCTTATTCCTCAATCTAAAACTCACAATACCATACACTACGTTAGCCACTCTCTTTTTGTGCGAACCCAAAATAGTATTATGGTTAGCACTATTAAATTCATTATAAAAAGAAACTCTTGTTTTCTTATAAGGACGCATCAGAGGTTCAATCTTAGTTTCCAAAATTACATCAGCAGCATCCAATTCCCTGTCAATCCCTAAAGTTTCATCATGTCTTACACCAATTGCTGAAGCAGGAAGATTTAAATTAGCTTCAAAACCTGCAACATTAACTGTGTATTCAGTCAACATATCAGCTGTCATGCCATAACCAAGCAAAGCAGTTTTATGAGTAGTAGCCTCGTTTTTAATCGAATTAAGTAAACTTAAAAGAAGAGCATCTTTAATTCTGAAATCACTTATAAATAATTTCATTTTCACAGCCAACACAGCATCACCTGTATTTATGGCAAGTACATAAAGCAATCCGGATATATCAAAACCCTGATCAATTGCAAGTTCTTTAAACTGATGCTTCAACACAGTATTCCCTTTAATATCCTCAACCTGCAAATCCATGTACTCT
>TBL_comb47_HYPODRAFT_10001668_pt1 | contig 28589 bp, 11 predicted proteins | sample TroBogypolimnion_40_FD_10682 | JGI IMG/M metagenome (IMG submission 10682) | reverse complement strand
GTTGACCTGGCGCAACTTGCTGTACTATGCCGACAAGAGGATTGTGGAACGCAACTACGACGCCTGCCGCCGCTACATTGAGGCCATCGAATCACACGCCAAAGACGGCGTTGTTCGCGCATTTGGCGGCGGCTGGGATTTTATCGGCGACTGGGTTCCGCCCGGGCGCGGCATGGACACGAAAAATTGGCCCCCCCGGCCCGCGGCCGAACTGTTCAACAACTGCTACCGCCTCTACCTCCGCGAGCAACTCGCGCAGATGGCCGATTTCCTTGGTAGGCACGATGAAGCCAAAGTCTGCCGGGCAGAATTGGAACAGCTCCGTCCAATCGTCCACGCATCCTTCTACGACAAAGGCGGGCAAATTTATGTCCTCGATGAGCAGTCATACCAGTTGATGCCGCTAATGACGGATGTCGTACCGGTGGAACTGCGCGCCACGATCATGAACAAACTGGAAGATGGCATTCTCGTAAATCGCAAAGGCCATCTCGACACCGGAATGCTGGGGACCTATTTCCTGCTGAACTATCTTAACAAAATTGGCCGCGATGATTTGATTTTCACCATCGTTAACCAGAAGACTTATCCAGGCTGGGGCTTTATGCTCGATCAGGGCGCGACAACATGGTGGGAACAATGGAACGGTTACTGGTCGCACATTCATTCCTGTTTCACCTCGCTGGACGGCTGGTTTTACCAGGGACTGGCCGGCATTCGCCCTGATCCGACGAACCCCGGCTTCAGGAAGATTATCATAAAACCCGCCATCGTGGGTGACCTTACATGGGTAAAAGCGTATTTTGACTCGCCTTACGGTCGCATCGTCAGCAGTTGGCGAAGGGAAGGTGACAAATTGACAATGGCGGTCACAATTCCTGCCAACACCACAGCGACAGTTTATGTAACAGCGAATGACGCCTCTGGAGTGACCGAGTCCGGGAAATCTGCCTTAAAGGCGAAAGGCGTGAAGTTCCTGCGGATGGAGAACGGCACTGCAATCTTTACTGTTGGTTCCGGAGCCTACCGGTTCGAATCCAAACTGTCGGAAGCCCTTATGCAAAGCACAAAAGTGAAATATAAATAAAAATCATGAACAAACTCGCATCCTTCATCCTCGTTGCCCTGGTACTAGTGCCGCTTGCTTCTCTTCATGCGGTAGAATTGCCAACCCAAAAGAGCTACACTTATAAACACTCGGCGGGACAGCCTCGCGACATAGAAATATACTTCCCGCCACACCATGATCCATCAAAGGCCAGGGTGCCCGGTTTGATTCTCTTTCACGGGGGCGGTTGGATTGGGGGCGATCTCCGTCAGTTTCGGCGCGCCTGCCAATACTTTGCCAGCCGTGGTCTTGTCGCTGCAACCGTCAACTATCAGATGTTGAGCAAGGACGCTTCTGTCAAACTGTCCGCTGGAGAAACCTGCAAACGTGTATGCATCACCGATGCGAAGAGCGCCATCCGTTGGTTCAAACAGCACGCCGGCGAACTCGGCATTGATCCGAAACGCATTATCATCGGGGGAGGTTCCGCAGGTGGTCACATTGCTATACTCGCGACTTTGAACCCTGGCCTCAACGATCCCGCCGACCCGAAGGACTTCGACACTGCCGTGGTTGCCTACCTGCTGTTTAACCCTGCGTTCTCTCCCAGCGATCACCGGGACACGGAGGTGGACGTGTTGCGCCACCTAAAACCCGGAGTTGCCCCTGCGCTCGTGTTTTTCGGCACGCAAGATGAATGGAAGCAGGGCTGGGATAGTGCCCATCATAAACTCAAATCGCTCGGAAACACGACCACTGAGTTATTGCTTGCGGAGGGACAGAACCACGGTTTTTTTAACAAAGACCCATGGCAAACGCTCACCCTCATCGCAGCTGATCGTTTTCTGGTGCAGCTAGGTATCCTCCACGGCGAGTCCACCCTTACATCGCCCGCAACCGGTGAAGAACTCATTCCGGCAGAGGCGACAATCTCACCCAAAAAGAAACAATTATGAAATAGCCATGATTCAAGAATCACCAACCGAAAATGATAATCACCTTCAATAATGGCTATTAGCTGCGCTGATCTTCGATTCCATCTGGCCTTTAAAAAACAAATTATTATCAAATGAAACATGCTCTAACACTTTTCGCTATTTTATTGCTGGCACCGCTAACCATGCTGCACGCCGCCGATGAGCCGAAACGCTGGAAAGCGATAAAAGCAAATGAATGGTATGCTGTGCAACCCTGGCTGGTGGGGTGCAATTTCCTTCCGAGTACGGCAGTGAACGACGTGGAGATGTGGCAAAAGGAAACCTTTGATCCTAGGACGATCGACCGCGAGTTGGGCTGGGCGCATGATCTCGGCTTCAACACCGTGCGCGTGTTCCTCAACTACGTCGTCTGGGAAGCCGATGCCGACGGACTGAAGAAACGGTTCGATCAGTTCCTCGCTATCGCCGACAAGAAGGGAATTCGTGTTATGCCAATTCTGTTCGATGATTGCAACTTCGCCGGGCGCACGGCGACCATAGGCAAACAGCCGGATCCTGTTCCCGGGGTGCATAATAGTCAATGGGTTTCGGGTCCGCCGCTAAAGATGATCACGGACAAAACGGCCTGGCCGAAACTCGAACAATACGTCAAGGATATAGTTAGTACGTTTGCAACCGACCGACGGTTGGTGATATGGGATCTTTACAACGAGCCGGGAAATTCAGGCATGGGGGAAAAGAGCCTGCCACTGATGGAAGCCGCATTCGCCTGGGCGCGCGAGATAAAACCAACGCAGCCGCTCACAACCGGTGCGTGGATAAACTTCAACGCCCCGATGCAGCAGCGGATGATGGAGTTGTCCGATATCATCTCGTTTCACGGTTACGACGATATAAAGGGAATCGAAGCGAAGTTAAAAATTTGTGGAGGTTATGGACGCCCGGTGCTTTGTACGGAGTGGTTGCTAAGACAGGCAGGCAATAATTTCGAATTACTGTTGCCGCTCTTTCGCGACCGCAAGATTGGCTGCTACAACTGGGGCCTCGTTGCCGGCCGCACCCAGACCTATTTCCATTGGGGGAGCAAACCCGGCTCGCCTGAGCCTGCACTGTGGCAGCACGACATCCTGCACCAAGATGGCGCGCCTTTTAAAGCGCAAGAGGTGCAGTTTATCAAAGAGACTTTGGACAGAATGAAATTCTCTGACAACGGCAAGGTACACGATATTAATCCCAGCCTTTCGCCACTGACGTTGCCTTCGGTGAAATTGGAACCGCTGTTCGATTTTCCCGTGCGCGACACCTATGTCTGCCTGGGTCCCGACCAAACCTATTACCTGACCGGCACAACCGGTCACCCGACGTGGTGGAAAACTAACGAGGGGATCCGCGTCTGGAAATCGAAGGATCTCAAGACGTGGGAACCGCTCGGCCTCGTATGGAGTTTCGCGAAAAATGCGACCTGGCAGAAGCCCAAAGGCGAGAATCAAGCTATATGGGCGCCGGAACTCCACTACTTCAAGGGGACCTTCTGGATTGCCTATTGTGTTAACTATGGCGGCACGGGAATACTGCGAAGCAAGACCGGCAAAGCTGAAGGCCCCTACGAAGACACGAAACCAGATGGCCCGCTGACCAGCGAGATCGACGCGTCGCTGTTCGCCGATGACGACGGCAAAGTATATTTCGTCTGGCAAAATGGCAAGATTGCGCGCCTCAGGGACGACATGACCGGCCTCGCCCAGGAACCGCAACTGCTGAAAACCGTCAATTCTAAAGATGTCGGCTTTGAAGGCGCGTTCCTGACGAAGATCGACGGTCGTTACCATCTCATATGTGCCGCGTTCAACGAGCACGAGAATCACTCGACCTACGACTGCATGGCCGCCAGCGCCGATTCGATCTTTGGTCCGTATGGTGATGCCTATCTTGCGATCCCGCACGGCGGCCACAACGCACTGTTTAAGGATGTGCAAGGCAACTGGTGGTCCACCTTCTTCGGCAACGACCTGCAAGCGCCGTTCCGTGAGCGCCCCGCGATACTGCCCATCCGCATTGATACCAACGGCAAAATTCAACCAATAGAGTAATCAATGAATAAAAAGATATCAATATTGTTTGGATTGGGCCTATTTCTTTGTACTGCTGTGAAGAGTACGGAAAGCAGCCAGTGGGATGTGTTTGAGACCAGTTTTAAGTCCGCAAAAGATTACATAAATGCTTTTACCGTAGCAGAGGTCAATGTCGTCTTCAGTCATGGAGCCACACAGTGGATCGTTCCGGCTTTCTAGGAGGGAGGGAAGATATGGACGGTTCTTTTCGCCCTCCCAGACCCAGGGCGAATACAAATGCAGCAGGGGTTCGGAGATGTTCCGCGGCATATCTTCTGGATGAACATGCTGTGCGGAGCGGCAGGCCATACCTATGGTGGCGTTTCAAGCCTGTGAGCTTCAGGAAAAAAGTTCCCTCCCCGCAGGATCGGGTGCTGGTTTTGGAAGCGATATCCAATCAACAAAGTAAATGAAGTTGTAATTTATTGATAGCTTTTAATGTAATAAACCCAAATATTCTATGAACCTATTCAAACTCAGTTTTGCCTCTATTCTTTTTTTAACAGTCATCTCAGCAAGAGGAAATCAGCCATTGTACCTTATTCCGCAACCCGTGTCTGTAGACCTGAAAAAGGGGAGTTTCAACCTTTCCGATCAGACAAAAGTTTTTGTGCCTTATGAATACTTGGCCGATCTGGAACCTTACCTGAAAGAGAAGTTTAGGCTTGAAGCAGGCAAAAATGTGCAGGTGGCAGTCTGGGACAAAAAAAGTTCCGCCGGTACTATCCGCTTCGAAAAATCGGATGATGAAACGCTCGGAAACGAAGGTTATCTACTGGAAATTTCCCGAGATAAAATTGTAGTGAAAGCGAAAGCATACGCCGGACTATTTAATGGATTTCAAACCATCCGGCAAATGATCCCGGTTAACGCGCCCCAAATTCCCGGACAAACGATAAAATTACCCTGCCTGGTTATCCGGGACAAACCCAGATTCGAGTGGAGGGGTGTGATGTTGGATGTTGCCCGCCATTTTCGCCCCAAAGAATTTATTCTGAAACAGATCGACATCTTCTCCTGTTATAAGATCAACAAGTTTCACTGGCATCTTTCCGATGATCAGGGATGGCGGGTTGAAATAAAAAAGTATCCCAATCTGACGAAAAAAGGGGCATGGCGTGCCGACCGAACGGGAATAGCCTGGTGGAGCCGCGAACCGGCCAAACCGGAGGAACCCAAAACAATCGGAGGATATTACACACAACAGGATATAAAAGAAATCGTTGAATACGCCCGGGTGAGAAATATCGAGGTTATTCCTGAAATTGATGTTCCCGGTCACAGCCAGGCACTGACGGCTGCATACCCTTCTCTTTTCTGTTTCAAAGACGACTATTTTGAAGTAAATGCAGGTGGAAAAACAAGAAATAATGTGTTGTGCGCCGGGAAAGAAACAACCTACCAGATGCTTGGGGACATTATTGCCGAATTAACCGAACTTTTTACTTCAAAATATATCCATATTGGCGGGGATGAAGCCAGCAAAAAGTATTGGGTAAAGTGTCCGGATTGTCAGAACAGGATAAAAGAAAATAACCTGAAAGATCTCGATGAACTTCAAAGTTATTTTACCTCCCGATTAAATGAGTTAATCAATTCCAGGGGGAAAATACTCATAGGATGGGATGAGATAATGCAAGGGAAAGATACCAAAGGGGCAACGGTTATGGCATGGCGGGTCGATCAAAATTGCAATATCAATGCTCCACGTGCCGGGTACAAAACCATCATGGCCTCCTACCGCAATTCCTACCTCGATTTCAAACAGGGTCCCAACGAGTTTGAACCCCTGGGGGTCAGAAATTTTTTGCCCTTGTCAAAAGCGTATAATTATGATCCAATTCCAAAAGAGCTGACTGCCGAAGAGGCAAAACTGGTTTTGGGCACTCAGGTTAATTTATGGGGCGAATTTATACCAGCGGATAAGCATGGGGAATATATGCTCTACCCCCGTGTCCTTGCCAATGCTGAAGTAGCCTGGTGCGAACCGGAAGCGAAAGACTGGAGCAGGTTCCAAAATGCGATTGAATTGAATTTCCAAAAATTTGACCGCGACGGGATAAATTATTCAAAGAGTCTATATAACATTTATGCCACTTATGCTCCAAATCTGGTACAAAATAAAGTTTTGGTCCATTTGATTACCGAAACGGTTGGATATGATACTTATTACACCATTAATGGCGATGAACCTACTGTCCATTCAAATAAATATGGCGGGGTATTTACGGCTGATCCGGGGGCTAAAATCAAGTCTGGCTTATTTGATCATACCGGAAAGCTCTTGGGTAAGGTGACTGAAATCGTACTCAAATAAACTGTATAGAACTGATCTTCATCAAATTTGCGATAATGAAAAAAGCTTGCTTGTTGTAATGATCGGTTTTTTGAGCCACTTGTCCACCCTGATCATTCGCATCTTGCGCTTTAAAAGCATCATTGTAATTATTACTTGTTACGTTTTGACTGAACGCTGTTACGGGCTGGCGATGGCTGGCTATGCTATGACGGAAAACTAAAAACAGAATAAAAATGTTCAACGGTCGATCACTCTTTGTGGAATGCGTTTAAAGATTTAAAATCAATAAATTTCTTTGTAGCTTTTAATATGCTGCACATACCAATTGGGATCACTTAAGCGGGTGAGAAGTGATTTCCTTGAATTCTGATCATAGGTGGCCTGAATCAGCTTACGGATATAATTGGAAAACCGCTGAATCAGATACAAAATAACATGTGAGAAACGTTCCCATTTTGGGTAATGAGCATGCCGGCTGATCCGTTTAAGATAAAGCTTTGTCTGAAGGGTTGATTCATAATTCAGCGTAACCGGATTACCCAATATTTTGCTGGTCAAGGCAAGATTGCAATTCATCCGGTTGAAATAGCTGCCAAAATGCTTAATGGCCTCCAACGGGTTGGTGCGTTGTGACAACAAAAACAAATCATATCCCTGACGGATATTTATTGCCCCAAAATAAAAATCCCCATGGGTAATTTGGGTATGCAATACATTGAAAATGATTTGATGTTCATTACAAAGTACATATGCGGTTACCGGCAAATCGAGTTTCACTCTTTTTTCAATCAGCAACGGGCCATCGAGGACCTTATCCGCGGGATATCCAAGAACCTGCCTGTGAACCTCCACAGCTGCCACCCGGTTGTAATTCAGCAACCTCGGATAATGCTTGGTAACTTTAAATTCATTGGGATTATATGGAGTTTGTGCCGTGTATCCCGATGTTATTAGTATCTCAGCGGCCCTGACCATCTCATTATCTTTTACCAGCAGGTCAATATCTCCCACCTGCCGTTCTGCAAAGTCTTCATAAAGTCCATCCAAAAGGTGGGCAGTCCCTTTGAGAAACACAGGGGTAATCCCATTCTTGTTTAACAGTTCGGTTATTTCAGTGGTCTGAAGCAGGATCTGCTGATTCCGTTCGCGGTTCGAACCGGTAAATTCCTCCATATATTCCGCCAGGTCTGAAGGTATTTCCGGCAACAGTCCGGCCCGCTCTAGCCGGATATAAAGTGCTGCAAAGACAAACTGGCCCGTACTCACCCAAACAACCTGTTCCCATTCCACAGCGCCTGAACGAATCTCATCCCTTATTTCACCGGTACGTTCAGGAAAAGAGTTTAGGGAAAGACATTTCCCAATAAAAAGGAGCGCCTCACTATAGTTCATCATTGAATATTTTTTGGACACCATTCACCATTTTCTCATTATCCGAATAAGTGAGCCGGTAACACGGGAGATCCAGAAACCAATCGAGAAACCGCCCGGCATTCTCTTCCAGCGGAGAGATCCATGAATCGGGAACCAGCTTTTGAAAGGCAATATCCTTCGATAATTTCTCCAGGTTCATCCCGCTGTTCTGCTCATACTTCACAAAAATAAGGGCCTTACACGGGTATCCTGCCAGAGTATTTTCTGATTGAAGTGCAGGAGGCAGATACCTGACTGTCTTGTCCATGGCGGGGTACGAGAACTCGTCGGCCTGTGCCAATCCGGGAAACAGCTGCAACAACGGAGCTAATGCACTCTTTTTAACCGACAGGGCTGCCGGAAAGGGACAAACCCTGCCGGATAGCCCGTCGACCGGAACAAAATCATCGGACAGCAAATTAAAGCCTGCAGCCATTAATACTGCACAGGTGGTGCTCTTCCCATTACCCGAATCTCCCAGAAACAGGATGCTCTTGTTTTGGTGACTAATGGCAGAGGCATGAAAAACACCCATCCAATCCGTTTCATTTTTATGATAGATTCGGTTGACCAGTTCCATGGAGAATTTACCGGAGAGGAAATGCTCCTGTTCGGGAAGCCACTGACCGATTAGCTCACCATTGATCTTCAATACCAATTGGCCATCCTTTTGAAATACCTGAAAGGTGTGATCAGCAGCACTCGTCTGGCCACACTCCAGGTACGCAAATTTTGGGTGGATCAGGTTTTCAAGTGGCTCCGATTCATATTCAGCAGCGTAGATCTGTCCGTTGATTTTGTAACGCTTTATGGAATAACTATCCGCAGCGGCAGATCCTGGAGAAACCGTTGAAGGCTTTCCGGGAATATTCATTGTCAGAGCTGAAATCTGCTCCATCATTCGGGTAATTTCGTCAACAAACCGCCGGGCTTCAGGAAGCGGCAAATCATAACATCCGCTTAGCTCTTCACAGATAACGCCGGGATTATCACCATTCATCAAACCTTTGATTACCTCATAGGCCGGCATTTCCAGCAGCAGGTAACGATTGAAGGGTTGCAACCAGACAATTTTCTTATTCCCGACAGATCGTACGGTGTAGTTCATGCAGTTTATTTGATATGATTTTTAATTACCGGATAGCTTGCCCCGATCCCTCGGAGGAACTCGCCATCGATAATCATCCTCTCGTGTGAGAGCGTATTACTCATGGCTCGTTTCACCAGCTTAATTACGATAACCCCTGCCGGTTGTAGTAGGACTTTGTGCCTGTGCCTCTTTGGGCGACAAAAGGATAATGGCGGCGGCAGCCGTAAAGGCAGCATACTTGCCCGCTTTCTTTAATGCCTCTTTGCGGGTGATTTTTTCTTCCGATTTTTCGTTGACTCTGGTTTTCATAATTCTTTGATATTTATGATATTATAAGATTTTCAAGGCTCTATGACGATCTGTATGGGCAAATATGATTTTCTTACGGCTAAACGATTCATGATTCGCGGCTAGCTATTAGCTTCTGGCGGCTAGCTTGAATACCTGTAAATAATTAACTTTTATCCTTCGACTTGTTCTGATTGAATCTACTTTCTCCCATCGAAAATCCACCAGCAGCCAGTTGCCAGCAGCCAGTTTCTCTTCCCTGCTTAATTCTTTACCCATACCACTTTTTTCGAAACCGGCGTTTTCTTGGATTCGACTTTTACCACATAAATACCATTATTCGCATTGACCAGTGGAACATCGTTTTGATCCGTGCTTAACAGTGGCATTTCTGTCAGTAGCCGGCCTGTCATATCATAAACAAAAGCAACAGCAGGAAGCGTGATATTTCCCAGCAGCCGTATAATGTCGTTTTGAGGTAATGGGATAACTTTCAGATCAGTGGTAAGATTTGTCGGTGCGATGGGGAGCATCGCTGTGGTGCGCAGGTAGAACCGGCCTGAACCCTGGATGTCAGAAGTTAGGGAGATGGAATAAACGCTGCCATCATCCAGACGGGTAGTGGTGCCGGTAATTTTATCTTCGAGGTATACCTTCAGATTGGAAGGGAGATTGGTAGCCGCGGCCTTGAAGGTAATCGTTGACCCCTTTGCAGCCACAAGACCTACCGGGACTACCAGATTTTCGTAGTCATTATCGGGAAGTGCCTGCATACAGAAATCAACCCCGTTGTCCTTTACCAGGCGGGTAAACAGACTGAGAGTCGACGCACTGCCATTGAACAGTCCCGCATCCCAGCCCGGATCGAGCCCGGCAGTCATTCCCGGAATATATTTCACAGTGGTACTGAGTGCTTGAGCGCCAGCTTGAGCCGACAGCGTGATCTCCGGATAAGTGATTGCTGCTGATTTAAATGCAGCTGAAGTGATACTTTTCATATCAGTGGTAAAGTTTACAGAACCAGCAGCGACAGCTTTAACAAAAAAGGCTTCACCCGATGAAAGCATTAAACTGTTTGAATTATTTATGAAGGTATACCCACCGGACAATATGCCTGCAGTGGACAAATCCCGGACATATATTGCCTGGTAACTGAGGTCGATGGCCGCTATATTCCCATTGTGTCCGAGGAATTTCGTTATGTCTAAGGCACATGGGTAGGGGTTTCCAACCAGGTTCCATCCATTGCCTGTTTTTAAAATCGGAGTCGTCAGATCTCCTGCTGCAAGTGTACCTTTAAAGCTGGCGGTCCCATCATTCCCTGCATGGGTTCCGGTTCCGTCTGCAGCGGTCAGACCACGTAAAATCTCATACCCTTTACCCGGAGTAGCAAAAGTGCCTGAAGGGGTGGGATAATTATAATAGGTCCACGAGTCATCACTCTCCTGATAAGGTGCCAGGCCATAAAAAGATCCATAAAAGGCAATCAGGTTATTGATATCACCTGCGAAATCGGCAACTGTGGGTGTTGTTGCAGTAGTCACGGCAGGGGAAACCAGATGCCAGATATCGCCGGTCATCCAGCGCTGTACGGTGGCGCTTACACCGGAAGTTCCATTGATTAGTGATCCTGTACCAGTTGCATCGCTTTGGATGATGAGTCCGCTGGTGAGGGTGTTGGTGAGGGTGCCTGAAACAGTCAGGGCCTTCCCTGCCGCAATGGTCAGCACCCCGCCAGACGCAATGGTGAGGCTACTGCAAACTGCCGGTGTTAAGGGGGACTGGTTGACAATTGGTTTGTTGGGAACATTAGGAATCGTTACGGCAGTAGTTGTAAAAGGAACATTAGCCGGACTCCAGTTTCCCGGGGTATTCCAGTCGGTGCTGGTTGAACCGGTCCAACTTATTGTCGAAGCTGCGCGTTCATACCCCCCCATCGTGGGTGTTGCGGCACGGGCAACACCTGCATAATCGGTGGTAATGCCTGTTGCGGCAACCCCGGTAAGCGTTACGCCAGGCAGATAGTCTGTTGCATTTGTTCCACCTACATTGGCAAAACTTGGACCAGTGTTTAAACTATATGCATCCTGACCGGTTACAATGACCGATGTTGATTTATTCCCGTCTGTTCCATAATATCCCAACATTCCGCCGTTACCTGCCGATGAAGTCAGATAGTTATTGTAATCAGACGTTATGGATCCGGTTGTAACGATGTACATCGCATAATGCAAACTGGAACCACCTGCTGTGGTACGTGCATTATCAAAAATATTATTTCTGAAATTCCGCGTATTCGTGGTAGCCGTGGCCGCACTGTACAAGGCATACGATTTGTTACTGCCCGATGCTGCTGTTCCGCCAATATAAACCGTATTGAAATACAAGCTGTTATTGTTACTGGAAGCCCCATTTTCCCAAATCCCGTAAAGGGTGGTCAGGGTGATTCCTCCCAGATTAATGATATTGTTGGAATAGGTGGTAGCACCTGCAATTATTTTAATCCCGTATATATTGGCGGTGGTGCTGCTGGCACCGGTCACCAATAAATCGTGAATAAAGTTCCTGGAAACTGTGCTTGCCATCGTAGAGCCAGAGTAATATAACCCATAAATGTGTCCGGCGAAGGCCGCGTTTGTATTTTTTAAATTATAAATGGCATTACCTGTTATGGTTGTTGCTCCTGCTCCACCACTAAGGCAAATACCAATGACTGATGCATTAGTATATTCAGAGGTACTTAAATTGGCAATGGCCAAATCCCTCACTGTATTGTTGGTGATGGTGTTTGTGCCGGCATTGGAGTAAATACCATTAACCGATCCATTATTTGCAGATGTGTTTGCATTTGCATTTGTCATGTAGGCTATGGTGTTGCCCGAAATAGTGACGGTCCCCGAACCAATATTTTGAATACCCATAACTATTTGCGGGTTTGCAGTTGAAAGCGAACTTGCATTGATGCTGCTGGCCGTTACCGTACTCCCTATTATATTATTGCTGATGGTGGTGGTTCCAGCCCCGGTACCTTTTGAAATCGCGTAAAAGTCTGATGGATACGTGGAAGTGGAATTATTCGTAGTAATAGAACCAATGGTATTGTTTTGAATATCGACTGTGCCTGTTCCGGTATTGCGTATTCCATATGAAACAGAATATTGACCACCGCCTGTAAACATGATCGATCCGGTTCCCTCAGCCGCGCCAATTACGTTCCCTGAGGTGGTGCCAATATTTACATCACCGGCATTAATCCAAATGCCGCACCAGGAGGAATTCGCACTATTTGTCCATGACATGTTTTTGACGGTATTGCCTTGTATATTGCTTGCAGTGCCGGTTCCTACACTGATGTTCATGGCCCTGAAACCGCCGTCTAGTAAAGTCTTTGTCCAGGGGGTATCACCGCACTGTGCCGAACTTCCTCCTATGTAATTACCCGATATCGTAAAGTTTATGCCAGCGGTTGAAATGTTAATTGGGTATCTCTCCAGGTAATTGTTTGTTATCGCTGCAAATAAAGTCGTTTCATAAAAACTGTTCCCCGAAATGGTCCAGGCGGTAGTATAACTGCCAAGGTTGATGCCGTTGGAACCCGCTGCTTTATTCATGAAATCATAGAAATTATTATTTCTGATGAAATTGCCGCTGTTTTCGAGACCGGTACCGGTTATTCCTAAAGAATAGATGGCGTTCAACGGTCTGTTGGCATCGGCTGAATTTGTGATATTGTTATTATCAATGTAATTGCCATCATTTCCTGTTGCACCAGTTATGACAGTTGTGATTGAGAAGAATATAATCCCTGCTGCTGCATCTTTCGTTGAACCTTTAATCGTGCAATATTCAACAGTATTGGCAGAAGCATCGTTGATAAACCGTATGGTGGAAGTACCTGCGGTTGCTGAGGTGCTAAGGTTTGAAATGATGAGGTCTTTTGTCGAACCCGTTCCCCCTACCCTTCCATCGATAGTCACATTATCCGCTCCATTCAGATCAACAAGCGGAGTAGCAAGGTTTCCATTGATGGTAAGTCCTGAAACCGTAGGATAAATATGAACAGAGGAATAATCCGATGTGCTATTGTACCCTTTTGGGTGTAAGACGGCTGAAGCCGTTTCCGTAATGCTCGAATTGATGGCAATGGAAATATCTCCCTGATGGGTGCCGGCATCAATGGCGTCAAAAGCAGCTTTTAAGGTAGAATAACCCGCGGTGGTCGGGCCCACCGAAGCGGTTACGGTTAGAGCTCCGGTTACCGTATATTCATAAGCTCCCATCGCAGGTTTTGTTGCGCTCCGGGCTGCTCCTCCGTCATAATCGGTGGTTATCGTTGTTCCGGTGGCGGCCACCAAGGCAAGCGACTGTGGCAGATAATTGGCTGCCGTTGTGCCCCCGGGTGTAACAAAGTTTGGATTGGTTGGTGAACTGCTGGCATCATTCCCCGTTACTCCCGTTGCAATTGGCAATATCGGTTTGTCTCCGCCATAATATCCCAGCATCCCGCCACTTCCTGAAGCCACATAATCATTGTAATCACAGGTTAATGTTCCGCCGGCAGTAACTATATATGCCGCATAATGCAAACTTGTCCCGCCCGCAGTTGAACGGACATTATTAAGAATATTGTTCCTGAAATTCCGCGTGTTGGTGGTTGCCGCACTGTATAAGGCGTAAGATGTATTTGAACCGGAAGCTGGCGTTCCTCCGATATACACCGTATTGAAATACAGGTTATTATTGGTTGATGCTGCGCCGGTTTCATATATACCGTACAGCGTGGTCCTGGTATTCCCACCGAGTGACACAATATTATTGGAGTAAGTGGTAGCGCCTCCGAATGCTTGAATCCCGTAAATACTGGCGCCGGTACTGTTGGTACCGGTAAGGGACAAATCGTGTATAAAATTACCCGAAACTGCACTTGCCGTAGTCGGTCCGTAGTATAAGATACCGATTACATTTCCTGCAAAGCTATCGTATGTGTTCGATAAATTGTAAATGGTATTGCCGCTAACGGTTTGTGCTGCAGCAGTGGTGCTTGTTTGCGCAAGACCAATAACAGAAGCGTAATTCGTAGCATAAGTATTTGCGTTGGCAATGGTTAAATCTCTCACGGTATTATTTGATATGATATTGGTTCCGCTGGGTGCAAAGATGCCGATAATACTTCCTTTTGTTGATATTGTGCTATTGCTGGTACTGTTGGTCAGTTTTGAAACAGTATTCCCTGAAATATTTACCGTACCTGTTCCGGCACTATATATACCATAAACAAGCTGTGCATTGCCCGTCGAACCGCTACTGGCATTAATGCTGTTAGCAGTGGTGGTACTTCCAATGGTATTGTTGCTGATAGTGGTTGTTCCTGCATTGGCCTTACTGATGCCGTAAAAGTTTGCGGAGTAGCTATAACTTGTGGCAGCAGCCGTTATAGCCCCAATCGTATTGTTCTCGCAATCCACAGTGCCGGTTCCTCCAATATTTATTCCATATACATTTGCTCCCGTGGCCCCTGATGTTACTGCAATAGAACCGGTGCCCGTGATGGCGCCGATGGTATTTCCGGTAACAGTTCCTATGTTAACATTGCCTGCACCATTAATTTGCACCGCACTCCAGTTGGAACCTGCCTCTGTCCCATCGCCCCAGGTAAAGTTTTTAATGGTATTTCCCTGCACACTCGTTGTAGTGGTAACAGTTGTCCCTACATTTAGATAAATTGCATTAAAACCACTCAAGTGTGCATTTGTTTTTGTCCAGGCCGTTCCCCCGCAAGCGGGTGCACTTCCTCCGATATAATTTCCGCTAATGGTAATATCCGATGATGAAGTAACAGGCACATAGATAGCAGAATAAAAATTGTATGCTGTTGGAGCGAATGAAGCTGTTTCATAAAAACTATTGGCCGAGATGGTCCATCCTGTACTGTATGCTGCCAGCTGAATCCCGTTTGAACTTGTTCCTTTGTTCAGAAAATTGTAGATATTGTTATTGCTGATGGTATTGCCGGAGTTTGTTTTGGCAGATGTTCCAGCCGAATAGATGGCATTTAGAGGGCGGTTGGCATCTGCAGCACAGGTGATATTATTATGGTCGATGGTATTGTTGCTGTTTCCTAAAGTTCCAGTGGTCGTTGAAAAGAAAATTATCCCGCCTGCACTGTTTAAAGACGACCCGGTTATGGTACTGTTTTTTACCGTATTGTATGTGGCATCGTTCGAAAATTGAATGGTAGATGCCAATGTTCCCGTACTGAGATTGGATATCGTTAAACTGTTGCTTCCCGTATTCAGTCCGTCGATCGTTACATTATCGGCTCCGTTTAAGTTGATTAGCGCACCGTTCACAGAACCCGAAATGGTTCTTGCCGATCCTCCATTTGGGGAAATAGTGAGCGTATTGATTCCTGTCCACAGATTAAGTGAAATAGCTCCTGATTCAGAACTAAGATCAGAAGTAATTAAAGCGGTAAGATTACCTGTTAAACCATAATTATTTATGTAATCAAATAAACCATTTGCATTTGTCAAGGAGGTATAAAACTGACCTGTTCCTACATTAACGGTTCCAGATAATCCGAATGGTATGCCGCCGAATTCGTGTGCGCCGATATCAGGTGCTGACACCGGGTATGAAGGATTTACAGGATATCCGGTATTAGGATATCTTGCTGTTCCAAAATAATCATCTGTTATTGATGGGGTAGATATTACAGAACCTCTTCCTTCGCACAAGGTTTGCGTGCCGGTACTGATTCTTAAGTCATAAGGAGAAGATGAAACACTCACGAACGGCGGAAGTTCAGATACTGAATTTGCCTCGCGGGTTGTTACTACTGCCTTATAGTCTGTTATTGTTTGTTTTGAATATGTTCCGTCATAGTATATCAATCCTGATGCACCTGGGGTACCGGCATAAAAATTATTGTAATTGGAAGTTGACGCAAAATTAGTAAGGGTTATATTATATCTCCTATAAGCAACATTATATCCAGTTCCCTTAGGTGTTGAATTATTAACGATAATATTGTTTCGCAGGTCGAGTGAAGCAGTAGTAGCTGTTGCATCTGTGGCGTGGTATATCCCGCTTGAACCAAAATTCGTACCTGTAGAAGAAGCATTTAGATAAACGGTATTGTTATAAACCCTGTACGTTGTTGATGTTCCTGTAGAAGTAACGCTGATGCCCCTAACCGCATCCGTTAAATTTGCGGCTGGAGATTTCAGCTCACTGATAAAATTGTTGTATGTATTGACTGTAGTTCCTCCAGCTAAAAGAATTCCATTAACTGCACCTGCGGTAGTTGAAATGGCGCCAGTCTCTGAAAGGTTGTATATATTATTTTTATATATGTTCGTCGTTGTTCCTCCTCCAATATTAATTCCATTGACGATGGGTGAAGTTACTCCTGAGCCCGACAAGGCATTGATGGTGTTGGAGAATATATTCACCGTTGTTCCGGCAGTTGAATTTATTCCCGAAATATTACAGGACGCATCGCTTGATGAAACTGTGTTGATGGTATTGCCATTTATATTGCCTGTAATTGCAGCTCCTGCATTTTGGATACCGATAGCATTCCCTGTGGTAGCCGAGGATAAGGTGCTAATGGTATTGGTGCTGATATTTAAGGTTGTAGACGCGGCAGTATTGTAAATTCCTGTCAGCGTACCCGTTCCCTGCAGCGTTCCGTTTAATATATTATTGGTTGAAATGGCAGTGGTTCCTGTGCTTCCTGTGTTGTAAATCCCCCAGAATATGGAAGCGGCGGTTCCATAGGCCGAACAGTTATTGAATCGTGTTCCCGGTGATGGTTGCTGCTCCGGTGGCCGCCTGGTTGACGCCGTAAAAGGTACATACACCCGTAGTGGTGGTGCCTGATTTTCCCACGGCTATTGAATTAGTGGTGGTAGTGCTGCCGATGGTGTTGCCGGAAATCGCAAAATTACCAGCTGTACCAGCCGTGTTGATTCCGTAGAAAGTAGATCCAATGGTGGCAGCACTGTTTATACTTATGCCTCCGATTATATTGCTCTGAATACTGACGGTTCCTGTGGAAGTTGCATAGATTCCCTGAATGGCTGGTGTACTTGCCGAAGGGATGATTGCAATAGTACCGTTGCCTGTTCCCACCCCTATGGTATTGGCAGCGCTTGTTCCGATATTAACGGTACCCCCAAAGATGCTAATCCCTGAAAAAATACCGGACCCTGAAGCTGTGGTTGCAGATGTCGAAAATGAAATGGCGGTAATGGTGTTTCCCTGTATTTCTGAAGCGGGAGAAGCTGCCACAGTCAGTCCTATCGGAACCAGGTTAGCACTGCCTGTGAAGGTGCTTGTCCCTGTTCCCGAGGCAGAACTGTACCCGATAATGTTGTTGTTGACGGTATATCCTCCTCCGCTTGCCGTAACAATGTTGATATCCCGCTGTGTTCCGCTGATTGACCTTGATGCCGACTGGAAAAACCGGTTCCCTGTAATCGTCCAGGCTGAACTGTTGCTTACCACATAGATTCCATTTGCTGATGCACCTGAATAATCCTGAATGTTGTTGTTGGTAATTGATATTCCACTATTGTCAGCAGAAGTGCTTGTTCCGGCTGAATAGATGGCGTTTAGTGGCAGGTTTGAACCTGCTGATGTAATGGTGTTATTTGTAATGGTGTTGCCGTCGTTACCTGAGGTAGTTCCGGTGGAGAAAAACAAGGTCCCGGATGTAGTAGTTGTATTGGAACCTTGTATGGTGCAATATTGAACGGTATTGCTCGTGGCGTCGGCCAGGAACCGGATGGTGGATGCGCTTGCAGTTGCAGTATTGGAAATGGTCAAGTCTTTTATTGATCCTGTTCCGCCTACCCGTCCATCAATGTTAACAGCATCAGCACCGTTTAAATCAATAAGTGGTGCTGCAAGATTTCCGTTGATGATAAGACCCGTAACCGTGGGATAAATGTGAATCGTAGAATAGCTCGATGTGCCATTGTATCCGCTTTGGTGCAAAACTGCCGAAGCTGTTTCGGTGATACTCGAATTGATGGCTATGGAAATATCTCCCTGATGGGTGCCGGCATCAATAGCGTCAAAAGCAGCTTTTAAGGTAGAATAACCCGCGGTGGTCGGGCCCACCGAAGCGGTTACGGTTAGAGCTCCGGTTACCGTATATTCATAAGCTCCCATTGATGGTTTTGCAAGGCTCCTGGTCGTACCGGCATAGTCTGATAAAACACTTGTTCCTGTAGCTGCCACCAAAGCAGTAGACTGAGGAAGATAATTGGCTGCCGTAGTGCCGCCTGGTGTAACAAAAACAGGATTGGTCGGTGAGCTGTTGGCATCCAACCCTGCAATCAACGGTAAAACAAGTATATTTCCGCTCGCATATCCCAATACTCCCCCGGTACCCGGGGCATAATAATCGTTGTTATTCAGGGTTAAATTTGTACTTGCAGAATAATTCAGATATGCCGCATAATGCAAACTTGTCCCGCCTGCAGTTGAACGGACATTATTAAAAATATTGTTCCTGAAATTCCGCGTGTTGGTGGTTGCCGCACTGTATAAGGCGTAAGATGTATTTGAACCGGAAGCTGGCGTTCCTCCGATATACACCGTATTGAAATACAGGTTATTATTGGTTGATGCTGCGCCGGTTTCATATATACCGTACAGCGTGGTCCTGGTATTCCCACCGAGTGACACAATATTATTGGAGTAAGTGGTAGCGCCTCCGAATGCTTGAATCCCGTAAATACTGGCGCCGGTACTGTTGGTACCGGTAAGGGACAAATCGTGTATAAAATTACCCGAAACTGCACTTGCCGTAGTCGGTCCGTAGTATAAGATACCGATTACATTTCCTGCAAAGCTATCGTATGTGTTCGATAAATTGTAAATGGTATTGCCGCTAACGGTTTGTGCTGCAGCAGTGGTGCTTGTTTGCGCAAGACCAATAACAGAAGCGTAATTCGTAGCATAAGTATTTGCGTTGGCAATGGTTAAATCTCTCACGGTATTATTTGATATGATATTGGTTCCGCTGGGTGCAAAGATGCCGATAATACTTCCTTTTGTTGATATTGTGCTATTGCTGGTACTGTTGGTCAGTTTTGAAACAGTATTCCCTGAAATATTTACCGTACCTGTTCCGGCACTATATATACCATAAACAAGCTGTGCATTGCCCGTCGAACCGCTACTGGCATTAATGCTGTTAGCAGTGGTGGTACTTCCAATGGTATTGTTGCTGATAGTGGTTGTTCCTGCATTGGCCTTACTGATGCCGTAAAAGTTTGCGGAGTAGCTATAACTTGTGGCAGCAGCCGTTATAGCCCCAATCGTATTGTTCTCGCAATCCACAGTGCCGGTTCCTCCAATATTTATTCCATATACATTTGCTCCCGTGGCCCCTGATGTTACTGCAATAGAACCGGTGCCCGTGATGGCGCCGATGGTATTTCCGGTAACAGTTCCTATGTTAACATTGCCTGCACCATTAATTTGCACCGCACTCCAGTTGGAACCTGCCTCTGTCCCATCGCCCCAGGTAAAGTTTTTAATGGTATTTCCCTGCACACTCGTTGTAGTGGTAACAGTTGTCCCTACATTTAGATAAATTGCATTAAAACCACTCAAGTGTGCATTTGTTTTTGTCCAGGCCGTTCCCCCGCAAGCGGGTGCACTTCCTCCGATATAATTTCCGCTAATGGTAATATCCGATGATGAAGTAACAGGCACATAGATAGCAGAATAAAAATTGTATGCTGTTGGAGCGAATGAAGCTGTTTCATAAAAACTATTGGCCGAGATGGTCCATCCTGTACTGTATGCTGCCAGCTGAATCCCGTTTGAACTTGTTCCTTTGTTCAGAAAATTGTAGATATTGTTATTGCTGATGGTATTGCCGGAGTTTGTTTTGGCAGATGTTCCAGCCGAATAGATGGCATTTAGAGGGCGGTTGGCATCTGCAGCACAGGTGATATTATTATGGTCGATGGTATTGTTGCTGTTTCCTAAAGTTCCAGTGGTCGTTGAAAAGAAAATTATCCCGCCTGCACTGTTTAAAGACGACCCGGTTATGGTACTGTTTTTTACCGTATTGTATGTGGCATCGTTCGAAAATTGAATGGTAGATGCCAATGTTCCCGTACTGAGATTGGATATCGTTAAACTGTTGCTTCCCGTATTCAGTCCGTCGATCGTTACATTATCGGCTCCGTTTAAGTTGATTAGCGCACCGTTCACAGAACCCGAAATGGTTCTTGCCGATCCTCCATTTGGGGAAATAGTGAGCGTATTGATTCCTGTCCACAGATTAAGTGAAATAGCTCCTGATTCAGAACTAAGATCAGAAGTAATTAAAGCGGTAAGATTACCTGTTAAACCATAATTATTTATGTAATCAAATAAACCATTTGCATTTGTCAAGGAGGTATAAAACTGACCTGTTCCTACATTAACGGTTCCAGATAATCCGAATGGTATGCCGCCGAATTCGTGTGCGCCGATATCAGGTGCTGACACCGGGTATGAAGGATTTACAGGATATCCGGTATTAGGATATCTTGCTGTTCCAAAATAATCATCTGTTATTGATGGGGTAGATATTACAGAACCTCTTCCTTCGCACAAGGTTTGCGTGCCGGTACTGATTCTTAAGTCATAAGGAGAAGATGAAACACTCACGAACGGCGGAAGTTCAGATACTGAATTTGCCTCGCGGGTTGTTACTACTGCCTTATAGTCTGTTATTGTTTGTTTTGAATATGTTCCGTCATAGTATATCAATCCTGATGCACCTGGGGTACCGGCATAAAAATTATTGTAATTGGAAGTTGACGCAAAATTAGTAAGGGTTATATTATATCTCCTATAAGCAACATTATATCCAGTTCCCTTAGGTGTTGAATTATTAACGATAATATTGTTTCGCAGGTCGAGTGAAGCAGTAGTAGCTGTTGCATCTGTGGCGTGGTATATCCCGCTTGAACCAAAATTCGTACCTGTAGAAGAAGCATTTAGATAAACGGTATTGTTATAAACCCTGTACGTTGTTGATGTTCCTGTAGAAGTAACGCTGATGCCCCTAACCGCATCCGTTAAATTTGCGGCTGGAGATTTCAGCTCACTGATAAAATTGTTGTATGTATTGACTGTAGTTCCTCCAGCTAAAAGAATTCCATTAACTGCACCTGCGGTAGTTGAAATGGCGCCAGTCTCTGAAAGGTTGTATATATTATTTTTATATATGTTCGTCGTTGTTCCTCCTCCAATATTAATTCCATTGACGATGGGTGAAGTTACTCCTGAGCCCGACAAGGCATTGATGGTGTTGGAGAATATATTCACCGTTGTTCCGGCAGTTGAATTTATTCCCGAAATATTACAGGACGCATCGCTTGATGAAACTGTGTTGATGGTATTGCCATTTATATTGCCTGTAATTGCAGCTCCTGCATTTTGGATACCGATAGCATTCCCTGTGGTAGCCGAGGATAAGGTGCTAATGGTATTGGTGCTGATATTTAAGGTTGTAGACGCGGCAGTATTGTAAATTCCTGTCAGCGTACCCGTTCCCTGCAGCGTTCCGTTTAATATATTATTGGTTGAAATGGCAGTGGTTCCTGTGCTTCCTGTGTTGTAAATCCCCCAGAATATGGAAGCGGCGGTTCCATAGGCCGAACAGTTATTGAATCGTGTTCCCGGTGATGGTTGCTGCTCCGGTGGCCGCCTGGTTGACGCCGTAAAAGGTACATACACCCGTAGTGGTGGTGCCTGATTTTCCCACGGCTATTGAATTAGTGGTGGTAGTGCTGCCGATGGTGTTGCCGGAAATCGCAAAATTACCAGCTGTACCAGCCGTGTTGATTCCGTAGAAAGTAGATCCAATGGTGGCAGCACTGTTTATACTTATGCCTCCGATTATATTGCTCTGAATACTGACGGTTCCTGTGGAAGTTGCATAGATTCCCTGAATGGCTGGTGTACTTGCCGAAGGGATGATTGCAATAGTACCGTTGCCTGTTCCCACCCCTATGGTATTGGCAGCGCTTGTTCCGATATTAACGGTACCCCCAAAGATGCTAATCCCTGAAAAAATACCGGACCCTGAAGCTGTGGTTGCAGATGTCGAAAATGAAATGGCGGTAATGGTGTTTCCCTGTATTTCTGAAGCGGGAGAAGCTGCCACAGTCAGTCCTATCGGAACCAGGTTAGCACTGCCTGTGAAGGTGCTTGTCCCTGTTCCCGAGGCAGAACTGTACCCGATAATGTTGTTGTTGACGGTATATCCTCCTCCGCTTGCCGTAACAATGTTGATATCCCGCTGTGTTCCGCTGATTGACCTTGATGCCGACTGGAAAAACCGGTTCCCTGTAATCGTCCAGGCTGAACTGTTGCTTACCACATAGATTCCATTTGCTGATGCACCTGAATAATCCTGAATGTTGTTGTTGGTAATTGATATTCCACTATTGTCAGCAGAAGTGCTTGTTCCGGCTGAATAGATGGCGTTTAGTGGCAGGTTTGAACCTGCTGATGTAATGGTGTTATTTGTAATGGTGTTGCCGTCGTTACCTGAGGTAGTTCCGGTGGAGAAAAACAAGGTCCCGGATGTAGTAGTTGTATTGGAACCTTGTATGGTGCAATATTGAACGGTATTGCTCGTGGCGTCGGCCAGGAACCGGATGGTGGATGCGCTTGCAGTTGCAGTATTGGAAATGGTCAAGTCTTTTATTGATCCTGTTCCGCCTACCCGTCCATCAATGTTAACAGCATCAGCACCGTTTAAATCAATAAGTGGTGCTGCAAGATTTCCGTTGATGATAAGACCCGTAACCGTGGGATAAATGTGAATCGTAGAATAGCTCGATGTGCCATTGTATCCGCTTTGGTGCAAAACTGCCGAAGCTGTTTCGGTGATACTCGAATTGATGGCTATGGAAATATCTCCCTGATGGGTGCCGGCATCAATAGCGTCAAAAGCAGCTTTTAAGGTAGAATAACCCGCGGTGGTCGGGCCCACCGAAGCGGTTACGGTTAGAGCTCCGGTTACCGTATATTCATAAGCTCCCATTGATGGTTTTGCAAGGCTCCTGGTCGTACCGGCATAGTCTGATAAAACACTTGTTCCTGTAGCTGCCACCAAAGCAGTAGACTGAGGAAGATAATTGGCTGCCGTAGTGCCGCCTGGTGTAACAAAAACAGGATTGGTCGGTGAGCTGTTGGCATCCAACCCTGCAATCAACGGTAAAACAAGTATATTTCCGCTCGCATATCCCAATACTCCCCCGGTACCCGGGGCATAATAATCGTTGTTATTCAGGGTTAAATTTGTACTTGCAGAATAATTCAGATATGCCGCATAATGCAAACTTGTCCCGCCTGCAGTTGAACGGACATTATTAAAAATATTGTTCCTGAAATTCCGCGTGTTGGTGGTTGCCGCACTGTATAAGGCGTAAGATGTATTTGAACCGGAAGCTGGCGTTCCTCCGATATACACCGTATTGAAATACAGGTTATTATTGGTTGATGCTGCGCCGGTTTCATATATACCGTACAGCGTGGTCCTGGTATTCCCACCGAGTGACACAATATTATTGGAGTAAGTGGTAGCGCCTCCGAATGCTTGAATCCCGTAAATACTGGCGCCGGTACTGTTGGTACCGGTAAGGGACAAATCGTGTATAAAATTACCCGAAACTGCACTTGCCGTAGTCGGTCCGTAGTATAAGATACCGATTACATTTCCTGCAAAGCTATCGTATGTGTTCGATAAATTGTAAATGGTATTGCCGCTAACGGTTTGTGCTGCAGCAGTGGTGCTTGTTTGCGCAAGACCAATAACAGAAGCGTAATTCGTAGCATAAGTATTTGCGTTGGCAATGGTTAAATCTCTCACGGTATTATTTGATATGATATTGGTTCCGCTGGGTGCAAAGATGCCGATAATACTTCCTTTTGTTGATATTGTGCTATTGCTGGTACTGTTGGTCAGTTTTGAAACAGTATTCCCTGAAATATTTACCGTACCTGTTCCGGCACTATATATACCATAAACAAGCTGTGCATTGCCCGTCGAACCGCTACTGGCATTAATGCTGTTAGCAGTGGTGGTACTTCCAATGGTATTGTTGCTGATAGTGGTTGTTCCTGCATTGGCCTTACTGATGCCGTAAAAGTTTGCGGAGTAGCTATAACTTGTGGCAGCAGCCGTTATAGCCCCAATCGTATTGTTCTCGCAATCCACAGTGCCGGTTCCTCCAATATTTATTCCATATACATTTGCTCCCGTGGCCCCTGATGTTACTGCAATAGAACCGGTGCCCGTGATGGCGCCGATGGTATTTCCGGTAACAGTTCCTATGTTAACATTGCCTGCACCATTAATTTGCACCGCACTCCAGTTGGAACCTGCCTCTGTCCCATCGCCCCAGGTAAAGTTTTTAATGGTATTTCCCTGCACACTCGTTGTAGTGGTAACAGTTGTCCCTACATTTAGATAAATTGCATTAAAACCACTCAAGTGTGCATTTGTTTTTGTCCAGGCCGTTCCCCCGCAAGCGGGTGCACTTCCTCCGATATAATTTCCGCTAATGGTAATATCCGATGATGAAGTAACAGGCACATAGATAGCAGAATAAAAATTGTATGCTGTTGGAGCGAATGAAGCTGTTTCATAAAAACTATTGGCCGAGATGGTCCATCCTGTACTGTATGCTGCCAGCTGAATCCCGTTTGAACTTGTTCCTTTGTTCAGAAAATTGTAGATATTGTTATTGCTGATGGTATTGCCGGAGTTTGTTTTGGCAGATGTTCCAGCCGAATAGATGGCATTTAGAGGGCGGTTGGCATCTGCAGCACAGGTGATATTATTATGGTCGATGGTATTGTTGCTGTTTCCTAAAGTTCCAGTGGTCGTTGAAAAGAAAATTATCCCGCCTGCACTGTTTAAAGACGACCCGGTTATGGTACTGTTTTTTACCGTATTGTATGTGGCATCGTTCGAAAATTGAATGGTAGATGCCAATGTTCCCGTACTGAGATTGGATATCGTTAAACTGTTGCTTCCCGTATTCAGTCCGTCGATCGTTACATTATCGGCTCCGTTTAAGTTGATTAGCGCACCGTTCACAGAACCCGAAATGGTTCTTGCCGATCCTCCATTTGGGGAAATAGTGAGCGTATTGATTCCTGTCCACAGATTAAGTGAAATAGCTCCTGATTCAGAACTAAGATCAGAAGTAATTAAAGCGGTAAGATTACCTGTTAAACCATAATTATTTATGTAATCAAATAAACCATTTGCATTTGTCAAGGAGGTATAAAACTGACCTGTTCCTACATTAACGGTTCCAGATAATCCGAATGGTATGCCGCCGAATTCGTGTGCGCCGATATCAGGTGCTGACACCGGGTATGAAGGATTTACAGGATATCCGGTATTAGGATATCTTGCTGTTCCAAAATAATCATCTGTTATTGATGGGGTAGATATTACAGAACCTCTTCCTTCGCACAAGGTTTGCGTGCCGGTACTGATTCTTAAGTCATAAGGAGAAGATGAAACACTCACGAACGGCGGAAGTTCAGATACTGAATTTGCCTCGCGGGTTGTTACTACTGCCTTATAGTCTGTTATTGTTTGTTTTGAATATGTTCCGTCATAGTATATCAATCCTGATGCACCTGGGGTACCGGCATAAAAATTATTGTAATTGGAAGTTGACGCAAAATTAGTAAGGGTTATATTATATCTCCTATAAGCAACATTATATCCAGTTCCCTTAGGTGTTGAATTATTAACGATAATATTGTTTCGCAGGTCGAGTGAAGCAGTAGTAGCTGTTGCATCTGTGGCGTGGTATATCCCGCTTGAACCAAAATTCGTACCTGTAGAAGAAGCATTTAGATAAACGGTATTGTTATAAACCCTGTACGTTGTTGATGTTCCTGTAGAAGTAACGCTGATGCCCCTAACCGCATCCGTTAAATTTGCGGCTGGAGATTTCAGCTCACTGATAAAATTGTTGTATGTATTGACTGTAGTTCCTCCAGCTAAAAGAATTCCATTAACTGCACCTGCGGTAGTTGAAATGGCGCCAGTCTCTGAAAGGTTGTATATATTATTTTTATATATGTTCGTCGTTGTTCCTCCTCCAATATTAATTCCATTGACGATGGGTGAAGTTACTCCTGAGCCCGACAAGGCATTGATGGTGTTGGAGAATATATTCACCGTTGTTCCGGCAGTTGAATTTATTCCCGAAATATTACAGGACGCATCGCTTGATGAAACTGTGTTGATGGTATTGCCATTTATATTGCCTGTAATTGCAGCTCCTGCATTTTGGATACCGATAGCATTCCCTGTGGTAGCCGAGGATAAGGTGCTAATGGTATTGGTGCTGATATTTAAGGTTGTAGACGCGGCAGTATTGTAAATTCCTGTCAGCGTACCCGTTCCCTGCAGCGTTCCGTTTAATATATTATTGGTTGAAATGGCAGTGGTTCCTGTGCTTCCTGTGTTGTAAATCCCCCAGAATATGGAAGCGGCGGTTCCATAGGCCGAACAGTTATTGAATCGTGTTCCCGGTGATGGTTGCTGCTCCGGTGGCCGCCTGGTTGACGCCGTAAAAGGTACATACACCCGTAGTGGTGGTGCCTGATTTTCCCACGGCTATTGAATTAGTGGTGGTAGTGCTGCCGATGGTGTTGCCGGAAATCGCAAAATTACCAGCTGTACCAGCCGTGTTGATTCCGTAGAAAGTAGATCCAATGGTGGCAGCACTGTTTATACTTATGCCTCCGATTATATTGCTCTGAATACTGACGGTTCCTGTGGAAGTTGCATAGATTCCCTGAATGGCTGGTGTACTTGCCGAAGGGATGATTGCAATAGTACCGTTGCCTGTTCCCACCCCTATGGTATTGGCAGCGCTTGTTCCGATATTAACGGTACCCCCAAAGATGCTAATCCCTGAAAAAATACCGGACCCTGAAGCTGTGGTTGCAGATGTCGAAAATGAAATGGCGGTAATGGTGTTTCCCTGTATTTCTGAAGCGGGAGAAGCTGCCACAGTCAGTCCTATCGGAACCAGGTTAGCACTGCCTGTGAAGGTGCTTGTCCCTGTTCCCGAGGCAGAACTGTACCCGATAATGTTGTTGTTGACGGTATATCCTCCTCCGCTTGCCGTAACAATGTTGATATCCCGCTGTGTTCCGCTGATTGACCTTGATGCCGACTGGAAAAACCGGTTCCCTGTAATCGTCCAGGCTGAACTGTTGCTTACCACATAGATTCCATTTGCTGATGCACCTGAATAATCCTGAATGTTGTTGTTGGTAATTGATATTCCACTATTGTCAGCAGAAGTGCTTGTTCCGGCTGAATAGATGGCGTTTAGTGGCAGGTTTGAACCTGCTGATGTAATGGTGTTATTTGTAATGGTGTTGCCGTCGTTACCTGAGGTAGTTCCGGTGGAGAAAAACAAGGTCCCGGATGTAGTAGTTGTATTGGAACCTTGTATGGTGCAATATTGAACGGTATTGCTCGTGGCGTCGGCCAGGAACCGGATGGTGGATGCGCTTGCAGTTGCAGTATTGGAAATGGTCAAGTCTTTTATTGATCCTGTTCCGCCTACCCGTCCATCAATGTTAACAGCATCAGCACCGTTTAAATCAATAAGTGGTGCTGCAAGATTTCCGTTGATGATAAGACCCGTAACCGTGGGATAAATGTGAATCGTAGAATAGCTCGATGTGCCATTGTATCCGCTTTGGTGCAAAACTGCCGAAGCTGTTTCGGTGATACTCGAATTGATGGCTATGGAAATATCTCCCTGATGGGTGCCGGCATCAATAGCGTCAAAAGCAGCTTTTAAGGTAGAATAACCCGCGGTGGTCGGGCCCACCGAAGCGGTTACGGTTAGAGCTCCGGTTACCGTATATTCATAAGCTCCCATTGATGGTTTTGCAAGGCTCCTGGTCGTACCGGCATAGTCTGATAAAACACTTGTTCCTGTAGCTGCCACCAAAGCAGTAGACTGAGGAAGATAATTGGCTGCCGTAGTGCCGCCTGGTGTAACAAAAACAGGATTGGTCGGTGAGCTGTTGGCATCCAACCCTGCAATCAACGGTAAAACAAGTATATTTCCGCTCGCATATCCCAATACTCCCCCGGTACCCGGGGCATAATAATCGTTGTTATTCAGGGTTAAATTTGTACTTGCAGAATAATTCAGATATGCCGCATAATGCAAACTTGTCCCGCCTGCAGTTGAACGGACATTATTAAAAATATTGTTCCTGAAATTCCGCGTGTTGGTGGTTGCCGCACTGTATAAGGCGTAAGATGTATTTGAACCGGAAGCTGGCGTTCCTCCGATATACACCGTATTGAAAT
>TBL_comb47_HYPODRAFT_10001666_pt1 | contig 28611 bp, 27 predicted proteins | sample TroBogypolimnion_40_FD_10682 | JGI IMG/M metagenome (IMG submission 10682) | reverse complement strand
GAAAGCAATTGCTATTCCTGTGCTAACAGGATAGTAGAATGGTTAACCTTTGGTCCATGAATTTTCAACCCGGCTTTTTAAATGACTGAGAACTCCGTCCCCCAAATGCCTAAAATTTTTTGTTGAAAATTAAAAAAAGAAATGGCAATTAGTTTGATTTGTCATTTCACTTTTTTAAATTTGGATACTTGTGAATGGAAAAAACTAATATTTACATAAATATATACAGATGAACCAAGTTGCCGATCTTATCAAAAACCTTGCGGACCAACATGGCCGAAAAAGACAAAGTCTGTTGCCCATTCTTCAGGGAGTTGTTGAGCAGGAAAAGTATCTGTCTGAGTATTCAATGATTGAGATTGCCCAGGAGCTTGATTTGCCAACTTCTGAAGTTTTTGGAACGGCTACTTTTTATTCTTTTCTGGAACACAAAAAGATGGGAAGGTACATTATTCGTGTATGCAAAACGATCACCTGTTCCATGAAGGGGAAAAACCAGGTTCTCCTGGCTATCGAAGACATGTTGAAAATTAATATCGGAGAAACCACACCAGACGGGAATTTCTCATTGCTTCAAACGAATTGCCTTGGGTTCTGCCATATGGCACCGGCAATGTTGATTAACAACGAAGTATTTACTGAACTGACTCCTGAAAAAGTCCGTGAAATATTGAGTGTGTTCATAAACAAGAAGAAGGAAGGAGGGTCAAATGACTACCGGTTATCAACTTAAAAGAGCCGATTTCATTTTTAAAAATCAAAATGACTGGGAAGAAATTCTAAGTAAAAATATCAACCGGACGCCACAGGAGCTAATTAATGAATTGATCAGCTCTGAATTAAAGGGCCGTGGCGGGGCTGGATTTCCTACTGGTTTGAAATGGAAACTTTCAGCGGAAGCAGTTGATGATACCAAATACGTAATTTGTAATGCCGATGAGGGGGAACCAGGCACTTTCAAAGACCGGGAAATTTTATCAAAAGTTCCGTTTAAAGTTTTAACAGCAATGGCCGTTTGTGGACATGTTATCGGAGCAAAAGAAGGCTATATTTACCTTCGGGGAGAATACTTTTTCTTATGTATGGAACTTAATAAAGCGATAGCTGAATTCAAGTTTTATTGCCAGGAAATAAACTTCGATTTTACCATCCGTATTTTTATGGGCAGTGGTGCTTATATCTGTGGCGAAGAGACAGCACTGTTCGAATCAATGGAAGGTAAACGTGGTGAACCACGAAATAAACCTCCGTTTCCTTCTTCTTATGGTTATATGGGAAAGCCAACTGTCATAAATAATGTTGAAACACTGGCACATACTTATACTATTTTTAAATATGGTGCCAAACGTTTTTATGATCTGGGCGTTCAATATTCGCGGGGATCGAAATTGTTTTCAGTTTCAGGAGATACTCCCAAACCTGGAATTTATGAACTTGAGTTAGGTATGAGCCTGGCAGATTTTGTGGATGAATTTGGAGACGGAGATACCAAAGCAGTTCAGGTTGGAGGAGCTTCAGGTTTTCTGGTTCCCCGCAAAAGGTTTAATGAAACAGTGATAGGATTTCAGGGGAAACTCACGGGAATCTCTCTCCCGACAGGAGGTTCTATGATGCTTTTCAATAGTTCACGTTCTATGTTCAACGTACTCGACAACTACTTGGAATTCTTTCGGGAAGAATCATGTGGGCAATGTACCCCCTGTCGTGTCGGATGCCAGCAATTGCTGAATGGGATCAAGGCAGTAAAGCGTGGAGAAAAAAATGCAAGGTATCTCGATAAGCTTTTGCGATTGGCCGAAACGATGCAAATTACCGCCAAATGCGGTTTGGGACAGTCGATTGCCAACTCATTCTCATCGATTGTTGAAAATTTCAGGGAAGAGATGATTTACTAATGATGCAATATTGATACGTTATGGAAAAAAAAATAAAAATAACGATCAACGGGGTAACAGTTGAAATTGAGCTGGGAACTTCCATCCTTGAAGCGGCCCATCAAACAGGAGTGATCATACCGACTCTATGCTATCACAAGGATCTGTGTGTGGCTGGTAACTGCAGGGTTTGCATAGTAGAAATTGCAGGGCAAAAGCGATTGGCGGCTGCATGTGCCACCCCTTGCGAGGAGGGTATGGAAATCCTTACAAATTCCTTTAAAGTTCGGAACTCGCGGAAACACATTATTGAGCTGTTGCTTTCGGAACACAACGCTGATTGTACCCGTTGTTATAAAAATGGAAATTGCGAATTACAGAAACTGGCATCCGAGTATAAAATTGTCTCCCAGGATTTTATCCGTCTTGCCGAATCTAAGAACTACACCATCGATATGTTTTCTGCGTCAATTATAAAAGACGATAGCAAATGTATCCGTTGCCAGCGGTGTGTAAGGACCTGTGCAGAATTACAGGGAGTAAATGCCTTGACTGTAGCTTATAAAGGCGATCGGATGAAAATAGCCACTTTCTTTGAAAAATCGATGGTCGATGTCGTTTGTACCAATTGTGGCCAGTGTATCAACCATTGCCCTACCGGTGCGCTGGTAGAGAAAAACTACATAGAAGAAGTGTGGGACGCCATAGCAGATAAAACCAAACATGTGATTGTACAGACAGCGCCAGCAGTTCGTGTTGGACTGGGGGAAGAATTGGGTTATGAGCCTGGAACACGGGTGACCGGCAAAATGGTAGCAGCATTGAAACGACTGGGCTTTGACGCTGTGATGGACACCGATTTTTCGGCTGACCTAACCATCATGGAAGAAGGGACCGAATTACTTTCACGGTTGAAAAGAACTTTGGTTGATCACGATCCAACGGTGAAACTACCGATGGCAACATCTTGTTCCCCAGGTTGGATTAAATACATCGAACATATGTATCCCGATTATCTTGATCATTTATCGACATGCAAGTCCCCGCAGCAAATGTTCGGTGCACTTGCAAAAACTTATTATGCCAAAGCCCATCATCTCAATCCTGAAACGATCGTTTCTGTTTCGATTATGCCCTGCACAGCTAAAAAATTTGAAGCTTACCGGCCCGAAATGCACGATAGCGGATACCGCGATGTTGATTATGTACTGACTACCCGCGAACTGGCAATCATGATCAAACAGGCAGGTATTGATTTTATGAAACTGGACGATATGCATTATGACAGTTTGATGGGCGAATCAACTGGTGCCGCTGTCATCTTTGGCGCCACGGGTGGTGTTATGGAAGCTGCTCTCCGCACTGTTTATGAGCTGGTTACAGGGCGCAATGTCCCTTTCGAAAATCTGAACATTACCCCTGCCCGCGGAATGGAAGGAGTTAAAGAGGCTTCGATCAAAATTGAAAATGCATTGGAAGAATGGGCCTTTCTCGATGGGGTTGAATTGAAATGCGCTATTGCACATGGGTTGGTCAATGCCAAAAAAGTAATGGATTCAATCCGTTCAGGCGAGTCAGATTATCACTTTATTGAGTTTATGGCTTGCCCCGGAGGTTGTTTGGGCGGTGGTGGCCAGCCGATACCAACTAGTCCGGAAATCCGCCGAAAACGCACAGAAGCTATTTATGCCGAAGACTCAGGAATGCCTCTACGGAAATCTCATCAGAATCCGGAAATCATTGAGATTTACAAAAATTTTCTTATTAATCCACTGGGAGAAAAATCACATCATCTTCTTCACACCAAATATACGACTAGAAAAAGATTTTAAAAAATGTTTTTACGAATCCAAGATTTATAAAATTGAAAAGGACGGAACCGGGCGGCTCCATCCTTTTACTAAAACTAACCAAACTAACTAACCTAACTAAACCTAAACTTATGAAAAAAAATGTAATACAAATGTAACCTCCATAAAGTCATCCACCAAATATTTTAAGTTAAAGAATTGTAAAATTATCTGGTAAATTTATTACCTTTGTTTCCCATTTTTGATTGATATTGAATTCCCCATTTTTCAGAATTGCCTCAGTGCCAGGGACCAGATCGTAATGTTTAAGAATTGCTTATTGAATACCTTAAAATATCGAATTATTTCTATGAAGACCATCCTGCATTGCTTAATAACGGCCTATATTTTCCTTGGATTCATCCCGATGTGCAACTGTCAAACCATTATTTTGAAACAAACCAATGAATCAGGCATTTATAGTAAGAACCAAAAAATAAATATCTGGCTGTTCCTGAAAGGGCAAAGTTCCGATTCCGTCCTCATTAAAATTCAAAAAGACAATCAGAAAGAGATTTCAAAACATATTGTGAAATATGAAGGAGACTCGCTTTCAATTTTCACCGGAATGTTCAATGAACCAACTTCTATGATCTTTGAAGCGACCGTAAACGGTGAAACATCCAGTATCGGATCAATCGTCGAACCACAAAAGTATAAGCCTGGCACTTTGCGACCAAAGGATTTCAATAAATTCTGGAATAAGGAGAAAAAAGCTTTGAGGTCATTACCCATGGATGTAAAAATGGTGAAGTTGAAAGTGGACGAGTCGGGATACAGCTGTTCAGATGTTGAAATAAGTTGTGTAGGTCCAAAACCTGCCAGTGGATATTTCGCTAAGCCTGAAAAAAGTGGGTTTAAATCGCTTCCCATTGTCCTGTATGTTCATGCAGCTGGAGTGTCTGGATCATGGTGCCGTTCTGAAACCGAAAATGCCCTGCGGTATGCCAAAATGGGCAAAGGAGCATTATGTTTCGATCTGAACGCTCATGGTATGTTAAACGGCCAACCTGATGCCTATTATAAAAATCTTGAATCGGGCGAATTGAAAAATTACTACATTTCGGGACTGGAGAGCAAAAATGAAGTTTACTTCAAGGGAATGTATCTGCGACTGATCAGGACACTTGATTTTCTGACCAGTCAACCGGAATGGGATAGGAAACGAATTATGGTCATCGGTGAAAGCCAGGGTGGTGGACAAGCATTGGTTGCTGCGGGATTAGACCACCGTGTTGGCGTTGCAGTAGCCATTGTTCCTGCAATGTGCGATTGGGGCGGATCACTTGTTGGGCGAAGAGGTGGATGGCCCAAACCTTATGAATCGCAATACGATAAAGAAAAGATGTTTGTCACATTACCTTATTTCGATGCAGCTCACCTGCTGAAAGGTTGTAAAGCTACTTTGGTCACAGAAATCGGGTTAATCGATAACACTTGTCCTTCTACGTCAATATATGCTGCCATTAATCAGGCAAGGGGGAGAAAAATCATCTTTGCCGTCCCCTATCGGGAACATCACATGTCACAACCTTATTATAAGGAGCAATGGGATAAAAGTGTCAATCAACCAAGGGAAGCATTTATTAAAGATTATTTGAAATGACCATTGTACATCATTGCCAAATGGTAGTGCTTTAATTGTTAAACTGATTGAATGTATATTAACTTCAATATTTTCTCCAAATTTTCTGATTTTTTTGGTATTACGTATTATTCTTTAACATCTTAATTTGAGTCATGAACCACAATAGACGTGAATTTATTAAAGGGTTGGCTACTGCATCCAGTGCCATCCCCTTTTCAAGTGCATTTGGAACATCCATCACGGAAGTTCCAAAAAAACGTTTTCCTATCTCTTTTTTTACAAAAGCAATAGACGGATATGATCTCGAATTTATGACCGAAACACTTGGATTATCGGGATTGGACGGACTTGACCTGGTTGTGAGGCCACAGGGGAGAGTTGAGCCAGAACGTATTGAAGATGACCTACCCAAGGTCGTCGAAACCGCCAAAAGATCGGGATTAGTCACTGAAATGATGGTAACAGCAATTTGTGATCGGGATAAAATGTCAGAGCAAGTTCTCGCAACAGCTGCTAAAGTTGGCGTAAAGTACTATCGTTTAGGCTGGTATGATTATAATTATTCTATTGGTATTTGGAATTCACTCCAGGATATTAAAAAGAGGATTGCAAAATTAGCTCAGTTAAATAGGGAGTTAGGTATTCAGGGAGGATATCAGAACCATTCAGGAAATAAGGTGGGTGCCCCAGTTTGGGATATATGGGAACTTCTGCAGGTAACCTACCCGGAGTTAATTGGAAGTCAATTTGATATCCGTCATGCAGTTTGTGAAGGATCATCCGCCTGGGTTCTTGGGTTACAATTACTAAGCCAACATATCAATTCACTTGCGATCAAAGATTTTACATGGGAAATGACCGGGAAAAAAGCTGAAATTGTAAGTGTCCCGCTTGGCGAAGGGCTTGTCGATTTCAACCTCTATTTCAAAATGTTAAAGGAATTGAACATCATTGCACCGATTACGCTGCATATCGAATATCCATTGTTGCGCAAGGAAGAGGAAGGATTTTCACTTTTGCAAAAACAAAAGATTATCGTTTCGAAAATTAAAAAAGATGTAAGTTTTATCCGCTCCAAACTGACCGAATTTCAACTGGTTTAATCGGCATAATGTTTGCAAAATGGATGAATTAAAAGAAAGGGTTAATAGAAACGGACAATAGAATGTATTTTTAACCACCCAATTTTTCCACCCTTTTCAATTCTCACACATCATCAAAGAAAGTATGTTCTCATTTTAAGTGGCAAAACTTTATATAATTGAAAAGGATAGAACCGGGCGGCCCTATCCTTTTACTAAACCTAACCTAAACCTAACCTAAACCTAACCTAAACCTAAACTTATGAAAAAATGTATGCGAATATAACCCTATTGAGACTGTTTGCCAAATTATTTTAGTTAATAAATCATAAATTCTAAAAATATTTGAGCTTTAACCAAAAAAATAAAAATATTTTACATCTTTTTGAAATAAAACAGACAAAAAAAGCAAATATTTCAAAAAGATACGGGTTATTTCCCGAATGTTAAAAGTTTAATCAGATCAACCTCTTCTTGCTTGTACGGGGTTCCATCAGGTCTGAATATTTCGTGAAACCAAAGTTGCGGTTCTGAGCCATCCGGAATAGGCTCATCCCAGGCATATTTGGTATTCGTTTTACCGTCAACAAACCCCCAATTAATAGCACCAACATTGTTGAGTTTTAACAAGGGCATAATGTTCGTAAACAGACTATTGTTTCGTCTGGCCATGTATTCGGAGCACACAAGAGGCCGCAAATATTTTTTAAGCGAATCAATCGCAACCTTGTGCTTGTCAGGATTGTCATAATTGTGATAAGTGATAATGTCGGAATTTTCAATCTGAAATTTATTGAGGTCTTTCAATCCAATGTTCCAGACAGCCGATGATAATGGCTGAGAAGGGTTGATTTCACGTCCCCATCTGAAAACATCCTTTAATAAAGCAAACGATTTGTTTCCATATCCTGAATTCCCTGGTTCGTTGTATAAGTCCCAGATAACAATACGCTGGTCATTTTTAAAAGTCGTCAGGATATCTTTTACATATCCCTCCAATGTGATCACGAGGGTTGTATCTTTATAAAAAAGATCACCCGGATCACGTACCCAACCTGAATTATGGACACCAGGTTTCGGATCTGGCTGCTTGCCTGCCTTATAAGTAGGGTTCCAGCAATCGTCGAAAAACACAAAAATTGTTTTAATCCCATGCTTGTCGGCGATAGACAGAAAGGTATCCATTCTCTTTTTAAACCCTTGCTGATCAACCTCCCATGCAAGGTGATGAAGAAAAACGCGCATAACATTAAGTCCGATACCTTGAGCCCAACCCAATTCGCGATTGATAGTCACTGTGTCAAATGACTCGGCTTGCCAGGTTTCCAACTGGTTAATGGCGGTACTGGGATTAAAGTTGCTGCCACGTAACCAGCCATTTTTTTTGCCCCATTCCCCTGCTTGTTCCGTTGTCCATCGTGGTGCAGTAGGGGAAGGCGGCGGATTGGTGCATGAAGTAAAAAGACCCATTGCTATCGCAAACAGAAACGATATCAGGATATTAGATTTAGCAATTCTCATTTTGACCAGTTTTTGAAGATTGTGCGTTTTAGAAGCATCAAACTAAAATATCGATTTAGTATTAAATCAATAGGATTGATATAGTTTTTCAAAAAAACACGAACCTTGGTAGATTTTCAACCGGTCCGTGTTTAAATCTGATTATTAAAAGTATTATGCCTGTGACACAGCAACAGCGACGGCAACTGAAGCACCAACCATTGGATTGTTACCCATTCCAATCAACCCCATCATTTCAACATGGGCTGGAACAGAGGAGGAACCGGCAAACTGTGCATCGGAATGCATACGTCCCATTGTATCAGTCATTCCATATGATGCAGGACCGGCAGCCATATTATCCGGGTGTAAGGTACGGCCTGTACCACCACCTGAAGCTACTGAGAAATATTTTTTGCCCTGTTCGATGCACTCTTTTTTATAAGTTCCGGCTACTGGATGCTGAAAACGAGTTGGATTTGTGGAATTTCCGGTTATTGATACATCAACACCTTCCTTATGCAAAATTGCAACCCCTTCTCTTACATCGTCAGCACCATAGCAGTTGACTTTTGCTTTATCGCCGGTTGAATATGCAATGCGGGCAACTTCCTTCAATTCGCTTGTATAATAATCGAATTCAGTTTGTACATAGGTAAAACCATTGATACGCGAAATAATTTTCGCAGCGTCTTTGCCCAATCCGTTCAAGATTACACGTAAAGGCTCTTTACGCACACGGTTGGCCGATTTTGCAATACCAATAGCACCTTCAGCAGCAGCAAACGATTCATGACCTGCAAGGAAGGCGAAACATTTGGTTTCTTCCTTCAGCAACATAGCTGCAAGGTTTCCATGTCCGATCCCAACTTTCCGGTCATCTGCAACTGACCCGGGGATACAAAATGCCTGTAGTCCAATACCCAATGTGGCAGCAATATCGGCAGCTTTTGTTTGACCCAGTTTAATGGCAATGGCAGCACCTACAATATAAGCCCACATGGCGTTTTCAAATGCAATTGGCTGAATGTCTTTCACGATTTTGTAAACATCCACACCTTTGTCATCGCAAATTTTTCTGGCTTCTTCAACTGAAGAAATCCCGTAAGAATTCAACACTTCATTGATTTTGTTGATCCTTCTGTCGTAACTTTCAAATAATGGCATAGTTGTTTTCTCCTATTCTTTTCGTGGGTCAATAATTTTAACTGCTTCATCAATGCGGCCATATTTTCCGGAGGCTTTTTTCAAAGCTTCGTTGGCATCAACCCCGGTTTTGATCATGTCCATCATCCGACCAAGACTAACGAATTCATACCCAATAATTTCATTATTGGCATCCAATCCGATCCTGGTAATGTAACCTTCGGCCATTTCGAGATAACGAGGCCCTTTGGCGACAGTCCCGTATAATGTACCTGTAACACCACGTAACCCTTTGCCCAAATCTTCAAGTCCTGCACCAATTGGCAGGCCACCTTCAGAAAAGGCAGTCTGTGTCCGCCCATAAACGATCTGGAGGAAGAGCTCGCGCATCGCTGTGTTGATTGCATCGCAAACCAGGTCTGTATTCAGCGCTTCAAGGATTGTTTTTCCCGGAAGGATTTCGGATGCCATTGCTGCAGAATGGGTCATGCCTGTGCAACCAATGGTCTCAACCAATGCCTCCTGAATAATCCCTTCCTTAACATTCAGTGTTAGCTTACAGGCACCTTGCTGCGGGGCACACCAGCCAACACCGTGTGTAAGCCCCGAAATATCTTTTACCTCTTTGGCTTTAACCCAACGCCCTTCTTCAGGGATTGGAGCCGGACCATGATTTGCACCTTGTGCAACGCAAATCATCCCTTCAACTTCATGTGTAAACATCATAAAATTCAATTTTAAATTCGAAAAATATAAAGAACTTGATAATCAAACATCAAACAGGTGTTTTTGACCTGATTTATAGAGCAATACAGTTGTTTTGTCAAACGTGGCCAAACATCCGTATTTCATGGTTTCAAGCTGTGGCCTGATCCTTTCGAAAAATGAAAGCAATTTGTCCTCTTCATCGACCAATTCAATGACTGTCGGCACTTTATCACTTACCTCCCAGAATTTGTACGAGTGGATAACTGAACTCGCACCAAAACCCAGCATTCCTTTCAGAACTGTTGCACCGGAAATCTTCTCTTTTTTGGCAAGCAATACAATAAATTCGTACAAGGGCGTTTGCCGGAACTGATCCGTGGAACTGATAAAAATCCTCAATATTCCTACCTGTGTATTATTTTCCATCTTAAAGAAATTTAACTGTTAACCTTCCTGCGTAAACTGCCAATAGGCCAAGGAAAAAACTGAAAGAGGTATAAAAAGAAAAACGAAACCACTCCTGTTGCCTGAGCAAAATAAAAGCATCGTTTGAAAGTGTTGAAAATGTTGTAAAGCCTCCACAAAATCCAACTGTAAGAAAGAGGCGTACATCGGGGCTAAGGACATCCCCTTTTTCAGAAAAACCATAGATCATTCCAATAATCAGGCACCCGACAAGATTCACAACGAAGGTACCCCATGGAAAAACAGATGAGAAATTAACCTGGAAATAACGGGAGATTAAAAATCGTGCTACAGTTCCGATGAACCCTCCGAATCCGACAATGATCAACGACTTTATCATAAAATTACGTTCTTAAATCATTTATAAAGTGGTAGATGTCATTAGCCTGAACAGGTGAACAGGCGGTTAATGGCAGACCTCATTGCCCGGCACAAAGATAATGATTCCCCTCTTATATGAATTAAGAATCAGTATGAATTAACCAATATTGTAGATTGCACCGCTATGGAAGAGATGATAGCGGCCATGAAATAAGCATGAAAATATTTCTTGTGCAGCCAGGCCCGTACAATGACCAGTAATAATATCCATATCAGGATATTGATGTGCCACAGATGTAAGTAGATGGGTGATTTCGCTTGAAGTCTCAAACTGTGTATAATCGTCACTATCGAGCAGATGCGTGCCTCCAATCGTTGCAATCATTTGAAGACCGCGTAAACTCTGGCTGGATGACCTGAGAATATTAAGTAAACCATGATGTGAGCATCCGGAGAATAAAATGATTCCTTTGGGAGTTGTAACTGTCAAGGCGACTTCATGGTTAAAATCATCAGGACGCTCACCATTCCGGTCGCAATGGAACAATAAGCTATTTGCCCTGGGTAGTGGATCAATAGTCGAAATTTTACGGATCAATCTGACATTTTGCGACAAATAAAAGTCATTATCCTTAAAATCAAAACGATCATAAAACGCTTCAATGATTGAATGATCAATTGTAATGTTGTGATGAATCTGCTTCCGGTAGGAAATAAATAATTCTCCGGAATTCAACGGAGCCATAACAATCCTCGCTTTTTTATTTTTTCGAAGAAAGTATTCCAGTCCTCCGGTATGATCGCGATGGGCATGTGAAAGAATCAGAAAATCAACGTTGCTGATATCAATTCCCAGTCTTCTGGCATTGATCGCAAAATTAGGTGATGCACCTACGTCTAAAAGCCATTTTAAACCATCGGCCTCAAAATAGATACTGATACCATGTTCAATTAGGTATCTCCCCTCGGGATCGGGATTATTGTCGATCAATATAACTACTCTCATTTTGATGCCAAAAGAAAGATTGGGAATGATTTATCTGAACCTTCAACAGTCGCCTTGCACATTGTGTAGCACTCCACAAAATGAACAGTTCTACAAACCGCTTTTAAATGCAGTACCGTAAGGTTTTCAGGATCACACCCATTATGAACTTTGAAACCTTCACCATGATAAGAAACCCTTTCGGCATAGAGACCTGCAATTGCGAGAAATCCGTCAGGCAAAATTATCTGAATCATAATACGATCTATTTTTCATTGAACATCAACCAGCTGTTTCCATGCCATTGGTACTTTCTTTGGCAGGAACGAAGCTCTCAATAATGTAATTCAAAATCAGGCCCATGGATTAGCTCCTGCAGGGCGGACATGGAAGGATTCTGGTGCAGGGGATTCATTCTATGTTCCAAAATCTTCATTTTCGGAAAGATACAGAATCCCGCATTTGCAGGATAGGGGTATAAAAACGACACTAAATAATTCCTGTTACTTAATTCATGTTCAATACAATCACAACTGCCATCAGCTAATTTCTTTTGATGTCCAAAATACAACAGGCAAACCATCCCAGATACCAGCTTTAGCTCTTGTTTCAATATCAATTTCAACCCCCTGCTTAGTTAAAAAAGAATTTGTCCTGGTCATCGTTATTCCACCCAGCATCTTCCCCAAAATCAGGGATAAATCATTAAAATACTTTTGTGAATGAAGGATTTGGATTGATTTGCCTGTCAATTCATTTGTGGAATAGCCAAGTCGTTCAACCACAGTCGAGTTCGTTTGTAATATATTCCCTGAGGTGTCCAATACAAAAAACAGATCATTAGAAGAATTAAAAAAGTTCTCATAATTCTGACGAGTCTGTTTCAGTAGTTGTTCGACATGTTTGCGGTCTGTGATATCCACAACATTTATAAGGCATTGTTCTTTGTCCTCGATAACAATTCCTGAAAGTTGAATATANATCGGCAACCTGTTTTCCAATGAAAGTGTTACTTCGCAACTTTGGGTGTTGGTGGATTCAAACNTATTGATTAAAAAATTATTAAAGGTTTGTTTGGTTTCGTTGGAGATAAGAAAGCCAAAAGTGCTGTTCTTCANGAGTGAACGTTTTTTATTGATCATTCGGGCAGCTTTGAAGTTTATGTCCAGAATAATTCCTTCTTTTGAAAGTGTAAAATAACCCGAAGGTGCAAAATCGTATAACCCGGTGTATTTTTCAGTGGCAGTTTCTGCCAGTTGTACAGCTACATAAGCCATCTCTTTCGCTTTCACTAGTTCTTCATTCTGCATCTCAAGCTCGATCTGATGGACCCTAAGTTCTAGTACAAGTTTTTGCCAATCGGTTTCAGAAGCGTTGGCAGGAAAAGAGATAAATTTGGATTTTAAGGAATCTTCGGCCAATTGATGGTGATCTACCACGATTCCCTTATTACCTTCAGTTAATGACATATTCTGGTTAATTAATAATTTAAAATCTTGTCCGAAAGTTTCCATCGCCACAAGTCTAATTCATAGTTTGGTGATGTATTTTCAAATAATCGAATAAAGGTAGCTGAATAAATCCAGAAACCTAATTTATACAGGTAAAGAGATTCTATATTTGATTAAACCAATATCTTTGCATTAAAACAACATGTTATGATGGCCAATTCTATACACAATATCATTTTGGATCTTGGTGGGGTAATCCTGAATATTGATCCGCAGCTTACCGTCGATGCGTTTCGAAAATTGGGATGGGTTAATTTTTTTGATGAGAATAACCAGGCCTTAAACAAAGATCTTTTTTATAATCTCGAAATGGGATGTTCCTCACCTGAGGCATTTCGCGCAAATGTTAGGTCAAATATTAAAAATCAGGTTGATGATAAACAGATAGATGAAGCATGGTCCGCGATGATCCTGGATATTCCATCTGATCGGATTGCTTATCTTAACATGTTGAAAAAAGATTATCGTTTATTTTTATTAAGTAATACCAACGAGATTCACAAGATAAAATTCCATCAGGAGTTTGAAGAAAAATTTGGTTATTCACTTTTTGGACTATTTGAAAGGAATTTTTATTCGCACGAGATGGGGATGAGAAAACCAAATACACAAATCTTCATACAGGCATTGGATGAGGCAGGCCTTATACCGGGGGAAACTCTTTTTATTGACGATATGAAAGACAATACCGATGCAGCGCAAACCACGGGAATGAAAGTGCTGAACATCCAGCAGGGAAAACTGCTTGAATACCTGCCGCAATACCTTGAAAATATTGGACTTGGGGCATAGGGGATGGGGAATCGATAAACTTGTTTTATCATTCAACCTGTTCCTTATCTAAAATACTGGATCCATACTTTCTCAATCAAACACACAACAGGCAGAGTATTTTAATTTTAAATATCGGGCTCTCACCATTAACATGGCACCAACTGCCCATATACTGAAACCAATTTTGAAAACTGACATTTATTAGCAAAATTGTTTGATCAAAGACATAACTTTGCAATATAAATATTTACAAATTATTGTACTATGCCCAAAGGTTTTTATAATGTGCCGATTCCAGTCAATGAACCTGTTAAAAGCTATATGCCAGGCTCATATGAGCGGAAAGAACTAAAGTTGATGCTTGAAGAACTTCGTTCGAAAGTTGTTGAGCTACCCATGTATATAGGAGGCAAAGAGGTGATGAGTTCAAAAAAAATTGAGATTCATCCTCCTCATGACCTGAACCATCTATTGGGCTATTTTTATCAGGGGGATGAGTCGCATGTTCGTCTGGCGATCGATGCAGCATTGCAAGCGAGACCATCATGGGCCAATTTAAGCTGGCAGCACCGGGCTGCTATATTTCTTAAAGCAGCCGATTTGCTGGCCGGACCTTACCGTGCCAAAATCAATGCAGCAACGATGTTGGGGCAATCGAAGAATGCTTATCAGGCAGAAATTGATGCGGCCTGTGAATTGGCCGATTTCTATAGATATGGTGTGCAATGCATGTCTCAAATATATGAGATGCAACCAGCCTCCAACCCTGGTATGTGGAACTATAACGAGTTCCGTCCGCTTGAAGGATTTGTTTTCGCACTGACACCTTTCAACTTTACATCCATAGCTGGTAATTTACCGGTGGCTCCTGTCATGATGGGAAATGTTTGTGTCTGGAAACCTGCCAAAACTGCAGTTTATTCGGCTGCTGTGATCATGGAGATTTTAAAGGAAGCAGGGCTACCCGATGGAGTGATCAACCTGGTTTATGTTTCCGGCCCGGCAGCAGGAAAAATAATCTTTAGCCATCCCGATTTTGCAGGAATCCACTTCACTGGGTCAACGGGAGTATTTCAGGACATTTGGAAAACAATCGGTGAAAATATATTCAGGTTTCGATCCTATCCGCGAATTGTTGGCGAAACAGGTGGAAAAGACTTTATATTCGCTGATCCTACTTCAGATATTCAAGCACTTGCTACGGCAATCGTTCGGGGATCTTTTGAATATCAGGGTCAAAAATGTTCGGCTGCTTCGCGTGTATATATCCCGGCTTCGATTTGGGAGAAGACCCGCACGGCCATGGTATCCCAATTAAAACAGCTCAAAATGGGGCCACCTGAGGATTTTACCAATTTTATCAACGCGGTCATTGATGAGGCTTCTTTCGACAAATTGAAGGGTTATATTGATAATGCACGTAAAGATGAGGATGCTGAAGTGATTTTTGGAGGCAATTGTGATAAATCAGTCGGATATTTCATTGAACCGACAGTTATTCTTGCTAAAAAGCCCGATTACATTACCATGAAAGAAGAACTTTTCGGACCGGTAGTTACGGTTCTCGTGTATGAAGACAAGAACATCGATGAAACGCTTGCCCTAGTTGACTCAACCTCAGCCTATGCCCTTACCGGTGCCATCTTTTCGCAAAACCGATACTCCATCGAACAGATGACTAGGATGTTAACCAATGCCGCAGGGAATTTCTACATCAACGATAAACCAACCGGTGCTGTTGTCGGACAACAACCTTTCGGCGGTGCAAGAGGTTCAGGTACAAACGATAAAGCAGGATCCGTATTCAATATGCTTCGTTGGGTTTCGATCAGGACAGTAAAGGAGACTTTTGTTCCAGCCAGAAATTTTATGTATCCAGGTTTTTTGCCGGATAATGAATGACTTATAAAGAATCTTTACTTCGGACAAATAAAAGAGGCACTTTGAACAGGAGCCTCTTTTTATTTTGATAAGGATTCCATAAATTTGCCCTTTGCTATTTATTTAAAAATATCAAATCATTCGCATATGAAACCATTTATACCCCGTGCTTTTTTTAAAACCATTACGAACAAGTACTTGTTTTTCTTTTTGGTTTTTTGCGTTTGGATGATTTTTCTGAATGATAACAATATTCTATTTCTTCGGCAGAATATGAACAAGCTTAAGAAATATAAAGTAGAAGCGAACTTTTATAACCAAAGGATCAAAGCTGACAGTGCGCGGCTGAAAGAATTGCAGACAAGTGCAAAAAATCTGGAAAAATTTGCAAGGGAACAATTTTTGATGAAGAAAAAGAATGAAGATATTTTTCTTGTTATTGAAAAAGAGTAAGCTTGAATCATGAAAGTAGTCTACGATTTTTTTAAAATAGAGAGAAAACTTGCTCCTCAACGGGGCCGGATTATTATTTCCGAGCCTTTTTTGCCTGGAAATTATTTTAGTCGTTCCACTGTACTACTCGTCGATTATTCCAACCTGGGTGCTGTGGGTTTTATTTTGAATAAACCGTTTAAAGCAAAAATAAAGGAGTTGCTTTCAAATTTTCCTGACTTTAATTATGACGTATTCATGGGGGGTCCTGTAAGTAAAAACAATCTTTATTACATTCACACGCTTGGAAACGTGATTCAGGGAAGTATATGTGTAAAAGATGAATTATATTGGGGTGGTGACTTTGAGCAATTAAAAACCATCATTGACCTTGGAGGTGTTCGTCCTGATCAGATCAAGTTTTTTGTCGGTTATTCAGGCTGGAGTGCCGGTCAGCTTGACACAGAGATTGCTGAAAACTCATGGTTAATCACGGAGTCAGATGTTCCATTAATTATGAAAAGTAATCAGGATTTCTGGCTCGAAAGTGTTAAAAAAGCAGGTGGACGTTATAAGTCCTGGAAAAACTTTCCCGAAGATCCCAATTCCAACTAAAACCTGAAATTCCTGGTGATGTAAGGAATGATCGAAAACAAAAAGAGCTTTACAGCTTCCGTCTGGGTTGGATCATTGTCTTTTGTCCTGAAAGAAAATGAATCACATAATACGTTACACATATGAATTTCAAAACAACCCGGTTACTGCTGATTGTATTGTTTGCTTCAGCCAACTTGTTCGGGCAATCTGCAGCTCCAAAGGAGTTAACAGCCAATCAAGTCATTGAATTGATAAAATCCAAAGTAACATGTCCATGGGCCACTCAAACTGTCGATACCTTTAAATCGGGCAATCCACAGGACATTGTCTCAGGAATTGCCGTGTGTATGTTTGCCGATATGAAGGTGCTTAGAAAAGCTGTTTCTGAAAGATGCAACCTGATTATTGCACATGAACCTGTTTTTTATAACCACCTGGATGAAACCAAGCAATTGGAAAAAGACCCTGTGTTTCAGGAAAAGCTGAAGTTTATTAAAGATAACAAGTTGATCATTTGGCGATTTCATGACCATATCCATCAAACAAAACCTGACGGAATTTATGTGGGTATGATTGAAAAATTGGGTTGGGCCAAAAATCAGACAGACAGTACGATGATTCGTTTCAAATTTAACCGGATAAAACTGTCGGATTTTATTCAACAGTTGAAATCAAAATTCCCCGGAATTGCGTTTCGGGTTGTCGGAAATCCCGACATGGTTGTAACCAATGTTGCATTAGCTGTTGGTGCACCGGGTTCTTCATCGCACATAAAACTATTGGAGGAGTTAAATATGGACCTGCTTATCGCCGGCGAAGCTCCCGAGTGGGAAACCTATCAGTATGTTTATGATGCACAGTTACAAGGTAAGAACAAAGCCGTCATTTTTCTAGGGCATACGAACTCGGAAGAAGCAGGAATGGATTATTGTTCCCGCTGGTTAAAAGGCTTTATTCCAAAAACCATTAATATCCAATACTTTAAAAACGGTTCGAGTTTATTAACCTATTAAGCTCTCCAGACAAGACCAGCTATTTTCTTGGATCATACGATTGTGGAAGCCAAACCCTGAACCAAGATTGTTCGTTAAGGGTATTTCCAGCCGACGCATAATCACAAAGGGTAATTTCAACAGGTTTACTGCCACCCTCAAGATGTGATTCGAGTATAAAAGAACCCTTAAAACCCATCCATATCCCTGCCTGATTTGTCGCAACAGGCTGTAGATTAATATATCCATCTTTATCAATCACGGGTAAAATGGTTTCGTCAACATGGGTTGTGCCTAGCCGCGCATCACGGGTAAGGACAATTGGGCCACGCACAATTGCCAAATTTTCAGGATGATCCCCGTTCCTGAGGATGCGGCCTCGCATATCGGTCGTAAGGCTGAGCAAATCGCCTGTTTTCCAGATCCGCGATATTTCTGTATATTTACCCGGGGTCACTTCAGCAACAGGCTGGCCATTGATGGTTATCAGATTGAGTTGGCTCCAATCTGGGATTCGAAGACGTACATTTAGCTGATCCTCCTTCTTGAGCAGTATCTGTATTGAAATTTTACCTGAAACCGGATAGTCAGTCTGCTGCACAACCTCAACCGATTTTCCTCCTGGCAACTGCAGCATATATTTGCCTTCGACAAAGAAATTGATGCTCACCCCTTCCTTGTCCCCCATAACTGCTGTTAACGGTAAGGTAAATAAACCTCTGGGGCCACTGGCTACACAACAGTTGAGCCCCATTCCACATTGTTCACTCCCCTGAAGTCTATTTCCAGCTAAAGGAGAATATTTTGCCCAGTCTGCTCCATCTTCAAACATCGCACCCAATAAAGCATTGTACCAGGTCTGCTCAATTGCATCGGCATATTTTGATTCTCCTGTCAGCCTTAAAAGTTGCTGACTCAATTTGATCCAGGTAGCGGTCACACATGTTTCCTGATAATGGTCAATGTGCATCGTCTGAAAAAGTTTTCCACCAAACCAACACTCCACACTGCTTCCCGAACCGGTTACATTAATTTCCTTATCGTAAATATTTTGCCATGTTTTTTCCACAGCAAGCCGATATTCAGGTTTCCCTGTAATCCGGTAAAGTTCAAGTAGCCCTTCGTAACATGACATCATTTCATAAGCCTTCTGCCCCTGGTCGGGTCCAAACCAGTTTTTTGGTTTTGGAAACCTTTGCGAAACATCGATTCCCGATTTTGAAATCAATTGAGGGCCTTCAGGTGTTTCCCATTCCCGAACAATTTCATTTGCAAAGTCGAGGTAATGCTGATCAGCCGTCCTGACATAAAGGAGACAGATCGGTTCAAGTACAGATGAAGCGGCCATACCGTGATGGTTTCCTTGTTTTATAATGAGTGCTTTTTTGTCAGCCAGTTCCTTAATCAGATGGTCAGCCAGTTTTCGTGCCGCAAGCAAACTGTTTATATCATTTGTAAGATCATAATAAGCGAGCAATCCAAGCATACAATATTTTCGCCCCCAGATGTCCCATTGTTCAAGATGTTTGTTATCAGCGTAATTACCAATGTAGCCATCAGGTGTTTGAGTTGACAGCAGGCCTGAAACAGCCTGGTCAAGAAGTGATTTTAGTTTTTGTTCCGGCCTGTATTTATAAGCCAGGACCGCTGAAGTAAACCATTTGCCCCAAAATTCAGTTTGCCAGCAACGATCTTCGTTCCGGTTACGAAAAGGTTCTATAAGCCGATTGACATCCTGCGCAAGTATCCTGTTTTGGTAAGAGGCATCAAGTTTTTCACCAACATACCCAGCCATGGTCACAGAATTGGCCGGGAACAAATAATCGACAATGGCTGGTTTGACAATTTTCTGACCAAATGAAGGGATTGCAATTGATTGTATTAATATACAGAATAGGAACAGGATGGATCTTTTCATAAAAACCATGATTTAATTACTTATTTGGTTTTTGAGCCTATTTGAAAACTCTATAATTCCAATTATGCTCAACTTGAGTTACAAAGATAAACCCTCTTTTCAAGTAAGAGTCAAAAACAAATTTAATTTATTGAGATTTTTCATGCTTTATAAATTGAAACATATGCCTAATGGGGAGTGGCGGATTAAGGATTTAATTGACCATCACAAAAAAGGATGAAATCTTACATTAAGTAAAATTCCACCCTTTTTTGTAGCGAGAGCCGGGTATGATCCGGCGACCTCATGATTATGAATCATGCGCTCTAACCAACTGAGCTACCTCGCCATTATTTCAATTCAATATCATTAAATTTCTACTACCTGCCCGTTTTGATCAGGACCCTCCAATCCAGAGGCTTTGGATAGCCACCTCACCAATTTTGGCTTTGAGGCTGCAAAGATAATACCTTTCCGGTTTTTGGCAACCCCCTTATTCAATTTTATTAAAAATAGTTTTCAATCCGAAATTAAAGTATTGTAAATATTAAATAAATTCCTATTTTGCACCTGTTGATTAAGTCAATCAAATGCTTACTGTTAATGTTAAGTTACGAATGAAAGAGATAAAATTAGAGTTCTTCCTGAAAACTTCGCCTACCGTGTTATTCAGTAGGATTAGTAACCCATCGGGTCTTGCAGAATGGTTTGCAGACAATGTGAAAGTTGAAGGTAAAATTTACACTTTTTTTTGGGGAGATACAAAACAGAAGGCTGAAATCATGACATTGGTTCCAAATGAGTCAATTGGCTTCAAATGGTTGGAAATGGATCCGGGCTATGAATTTATCTTTGATATCGTTCAGGACGAACTTACTGGCGACGTTGCTTTGGTCATCACAGACAAAATAGATGATGGTGATGTCGAAGATGCAAAAAATCTTTGGTCCTCCCAGGTCGCCAAACTAAAACAAGCAATCGGCTCTTAGTTTAAACTATGCCAAATCCCAAAAAAGGTTTAACTTTGCGGTTGTTTCAGAAATCCATTGCATGAAGCGACTACATTGGTATATTATTAAGAGTTTTATCGGTCCTTTTTTCGTTACGCTTGTCATCTCACTATTCGTACTGCTGATGCAGTTTCTTTGGGTTTACCTCGATGAGTTAGTGGGTAAAGGCTTAGATTTCAGCATTATTTTAGAATTCATCGTTTATACCATGGCGATGTTGATGATGAATGCACTCCCCTTAGCCATGCTGCTGGCCTCAATCATGACTTTTGGCGATCTTGGAGAAAACAACGAATTACTGGCCATGAAGGCTGCGGGTATTTCACTATACCGCATTATGAAGCCGGTTTTGGTCCTTAGCCTGGTCATTAGCATCGGGTCGTTCTATTTTTATAACCAGGTGATTCCTGTATCCTACAAAAAATTGATTGCTCTAATGTCGAGTATCCGGCAATTGAAACCCGAAATCATCGTAAAGGAAGGAGTCTTTTCAAACGACATCGATAACTATTCGATAAAAGTTGGCAGAAAAACAGCCAATGGGGATATGCTTTATGATATTATGATATACGATCACAAAGAAGATAAAGGAAATGTGACAGTTATTGTTGCAGATTCTGGTACCATGAAAATTACAAAGGATAAAAAATATATGATCCTTAACCTTTATTCAGGACAGACCTATTCTGAAATGCAACCCCGGGATAGAAGGAAGTTAACGTTCCCCGCCAGGACAGACCATTTTAAAAAACAATCCATTTTTACAGTTTTGCAGGGAATGGAACTCGAAAGGAAAGATGAAAGTATTTTCAGAAATCAAAACCGCGCCTTAAAGAATGCTCAAATTGTCTATTTCGTAGATTCAATGTCAAGGGATCTTGAACGTCAAAGGATCGATCATGCGATGATGATCACTTATATCTCAACTTTATCTACAAATGTTTTCAAACTGGCCAGAAAAGATACAACTCCGAATCAGGTCATCAAACTTTCAAAATATATGGATATCGACTCCATTATGATGAACACATCCTTCCCGATACGAACCGAGATCATCAACAGTGCAATAAATTCTGCCCGTAACAATGCACGTGCCATCAAACAATCTGATGATATTTTAACTGATTATATCCGTAATCTGAACCGGTTTAGCATTGAATGGCACAAAAAATATACTTTTGCGTTGGCCTGTCTTGTTTTTTTCTTAATTGGTGCCCCATTAGGGGCGATAATCCGAAAGGGAGGTCTTGGGATGCCTCTTGTAATTTCAGTCGTCCTCTTTATTTTTTACTGGATCGTTACAACCACAGGCGAAAAATTCGCGCGTGAAAGTGTCGGGACTATCTGGCAAGGGGTCTGGTTTGCAACCTTTATCTTTCTACCTGCAGGTATATTGCTGACTTACAAAGCGGCCAATGATTCGGTATTCTTTAACACAAATGCATATACTGAGTTCTTCAAAAGGATTTATTTCAAAATCTTAAAGAAAGAATACCCGGATAAACCAACAGAACTTTCAGAATAGGTTTGAATTTTGTTTAAAAGATTTAATTATTATCGTAAATAAGGGAAGTTTCCCCTTCAAAAATAGTGTAGAATGAACGACATTAAACTGAATACCATTGAGGAGGCAGTTGAAGAACTCGCAAATGGTAAATTAGTCATAGTAGTTGATGATGAAGATCGTGAGAATGAGGGTGATTTTATCGCAGCAGCAGAAAAAATCACGCCTGAGATGGTCAATTTCATGGCAACCGAGGGTCGCGGACTAATCTGTGTTGCCATTACCGAAGAACGCTGCGAAGAGCTTGAACTGGATATGATGGTTGGCAGGAATACTTCCCTTCACGATACCCCATTTACGGTTTCTGTCGATGCGGTTGGTGACAATGTGACAACCGGAATCTCAGCACGTGACCGTGCGATTACAATTTCCAAATTGGCAAATCCGGCAACACAGCCACACGAATTGGGCCGACCCGGGCATATTTTCCCCCTAAGGGCAAGAAGCAGAGGCGTTCTGCGACGTGCCGGCCATACAGAAGCAGCAGTTGACCTCACAAGGCTTGCCGGACTGAGTCCCGCAGGTGTTCTTGTAGAGATCATGAATCAGGATGGTACAATGGCCCGTCTCCCACAGCTTTATGTTATTGCTCAGAAATTTGGGTTGAAATTGGTTTCAATTGCTGATTTGATTGCCTATAAACTTGATAAAGAAAGCCTTATCGAAAGAGGCGAAGAAGTTCAATTACCGACCGCATTCGGTAGTTTCAGTTTGATCCCCTTTTTGCAGAAATCAAATGGTGTTGAGCATATCGCACTGATCAAAGGTACTTGGGAACCCGACGAGACTGTCCTTGTAAGGGTACACTCCTCATGTGCAACAGGTGATATTTTCGGATCATTGCGTTGCGAATGTGGCGATCAGTTGCATAAAGCGATGGATCTGATCGAAAAGGAGGGTAAAGGTGTAATCGTTTACATCCAGCAGGAAGGCCGTGGTATCGGCCTTATGAATAAAATTAAAGCTTATAAGCTTCAGGAACAAGGTATTGATACTGTAGATGCCAATATACACCTTGGGTTCGATCCCGACGAACGCGATTATGGCGTAGGTGCCCAGATCCTTTGTAGCCTTGGAATTAAGAAAATGCGACTCCTTACCAACAATCCAGTTAAACGGGTCGGTTTGGAAGGTTATGGATTGCAGGTAATTGAATCGATTCCAATTGTGATCCAGTCAAATCCGTTCAATGAAGCTTATATCCGCACCAAGCGCGACAGAATGGGCCATTCAATATAGTCCAGAACCTTTTATATATTCGATTGTTATTGAAAAGGTGCCTCAGATTTTAAAGGCATCTTTTTAAGTCCCCCTTTTAGGGGAAACAAATCTCTTGAATATGTACGATAATATTGAATATAACAGTGAACTAAAAGAGGGTGTCGATTACCATTTAACAAAAGATGGATACAGAATTATGACGGAATCATTTCTGAAAAACCGCGGCTATTGTTGTGGTAACGGCTGCAAAAATTGTCCTTATTACCCCAAGGCTCGCAAAGGAAACACAAATTTACGCTAACCACTTAACAAATAGTTATTTAAACCTCAATCTTTAGCAATGGAAGGAAAGGATCTTCGGATTGTTTTTATGGGCACTCCCGAGTTTGCGGTAGAGACTTTAAAGGCATTGGTCGAAAATGGTTATCAGGTTGTTGGGGTGGTAACGGCTCCTGACCGGCCATCCGGTCGTGGCCAGAAACTGCACCAATCGGAAGTGAAAATTTATGCCGAAAGTTGCGGATTGCCTGTTTTACAGCCTGAAAAATTAAAAGATGAAAATTTCCTTCAGGAATTGAAACTTCTAAATGCTGATTTACAAATTATTGTAGCGTTTAGGATGTTGCCGGAAGTGGTGTGGAAGATGCCATCTTTTGGTACGTTTAACCTGCATGGCTCATTATTGCCACGCTACAGGGGCGCTGCTCCACTAAACTGGTCCATCATCAATGGCGATACTGAAACAGGTGTTACAACTTTCCTGCTTAAACAAGAGATCGATACCGGCAATATCCTTTTTCAGGAGAAAATACAGATTTATCACGAAATGACAGTTGGTGAACTTCACGATTCGCTGATGTCTATTGGTGCAAAATTGGTCCTCAAAACTGTGGATGCTATCGCTGAAGGGAACTACCAACTGTTGCCACAGGATGCTTTGGCAATTGACCCTGTTCGGTTACACGCACCCAAGATCTACAAGGAAACCTGCAAAATTGACTGGCAAAAACCATGTGATACAATCAACAACCTTGTCAGGGGGTTGAGCCCCTACCCTGCTGCATGGACAAATTTCACCCGTAGAGGATCTGAAACAGCATTGAAAATTTTCAAAACTTCAGTGGAAATTATTGAACATCAGGATAATTCAGGCAAAATCGTCACCGACAATAAGAAATTCCTTAAAATCGCTTGTGCCAACGGTTATTTGCACCTGCTTGATTTACAGATTTCTGGGAAAAAACGCATGGGGATTGCAGAATTTCTGCGCGGATTCCAAAATGCTGCGGAATATTTTGCCGGTGAATAAAGGTTTGTCGATTGCTGCGACTTTCATTAACCGTTTGGGTAACAATCCCCCTTGTTTGCAACAGCCTGTCCCGTTTTTCGGGGATGGGGAAATGGTTTGTCGTTTATAACGTCCTATAAAGCAAAATTTAACATTGGAATTCTTTCGCTTGAAAACTTTTCTTAGTTTTACTTCCACATATTCCTTTTACTTACCACCTTTATGAAAACAAAATTCCCACTGCTTTTCTCCACGGTGCTTGTTTGCACCAGCACCCTTTTAGCACAACCAAAAATCAGCATCCCATCGTTCAGCCGACAGGAAAACGATTTGACGGCTAGGATCGATGCCCCAAAAAAGGACCAGAATGGCGATGTTTGCGCCATTATCAAAGTGGTCACACCCGAAACAGGTTTTATCTGGGAACCCGACCGCCTGGGAATTATTGCGGTTGAAACAAAAGTTGGCGAGTACTGGCTGTATGTCCCTTGGGGTGCTAAACATCTCACGATCAAGCACGAAAAATTTGGGATCCTTCGAGATTATATGTATCCAATCCCTATCGAAAAGGCTACTGTATATATATTGCAATTGGTCACTGAGCAACAAGCTCCGCAACATTTGGTAATTAATGTTGAACCTGCTGAAGCTTCGGTTTATCTGAACGGTCAATTTGTAAAAACAGGAACCTATCAGGATAAAGTCAATCCAGGAAGTTATCCTTATCGCGTTGATGCGCCCCTATATCATACTGAAACCGGAAAGATTGAAGTAGTGGATGCAGAGATAGTCCTGAATGTAAAATTGAAACCAGCATTTGGTTATATATCTGTAAAAACCGCACCTGAGCAGGATGCAAAGGTGTATATTGACGGTAAATTGGAGTTACAAACAACTCCTTACCTGAGTGCCCCTTTTGCAAGTGGGGAACATCGGTTACAGGTGATCAAGGAGATGTACCAACAATCTGCTCAGATAGTAACGGTCCGCGATGGTGAGGTCACAGAATTGAACTTAATCTTGAAACCAAACTTCGCAAATGTGAACATCACTGCTCCTGCCGAAGCCGTGATTTATATCAATGATGAACGGAAAGGAACCGGAAACTGGCAAGGCCGCTTGAATGTGGGCATTTATTCGTTAAAGGCAACCCTTGACAATCACCGACCAGCTATTCAAAATATTGAAATTATAGCAGGCGATAAACCTACTGTTGATCTTCAACCTATTCCTATAACCGGTTCGCTCGATGTTACAACGGAACCCTCCGGGGCAACAATTGCAATTGATGGGAAAATTGTTGGCACTTCCCCAAATACCATAAGTAAACTATTGATTGGCGATTATATGGTGGTTTTGAACAAAGTTGGATATCCACCTATGAATAAGAAGGTTACAATTAGCGAGGGTAAAAGGACGGAATTGAATGAGGCACTCATCAGTGATACGCCGGTCAAACTTGTTGAAAATCCGGTTGTCTCAAATGTGAACAATTCTAACAATCAAAAGGCTGCAACTAAGGATTGTGAGGAAAAGGAAATAGGCGATTTCTGCTTTACCAATAGAAAAAACTTCGTTGTTGATCTAATTTACGGTAAAGGCCCACTTTTCCCTACTGTAGCAGACGGAAAAATCACCATTCAGCCTGGTCAGACAAGTTGCTTGTATGAGCTTCAAGATGGGGCATGGCGTTATTATTACAGTGATCCATCGAGGCGTGTGCATACTGGCTATGCCCAGTCAACAGTAGGTGGCTTTGACGACACGGCACCAGCAACAGTTTCTGGTCAATTCATGGTCGAGAAATGCAAGTCCCAAACGTTGATCATTCAGTGAGCATAAACAAGGAGTTACCCTTAACTTACTGTATATATGAAAATTAAGAACCAATTGACCTACAATTCCGCTCGTTTGCAACAGCCTGTCCCGAAAATCGGGAAGGGGTTAATGGTTTAACGTTTGTAACGTCCTATAAAACAAAATCTAACTGTGAAATGCATTTCATTTGAATACTTTTCTTAGTTTTACAACCATATATTCCTTTAACTTACCGGATTTATGATAATTAGGCCCCATTTGCCCCTATGGCTGTTGTGTTTTTTTACCAGCACTCTTTTAGCACAACCAAAAATCAGTGTCAAATCGTTCATCAAACAGGAAAACGATTTGACGGCACGCATCGATGCCCCCAAGAAAGACCAGAACGGCGATGTTTGCGCCATCATTAAAGTTGTGACGACCCAAACAGGTTTTACCTGGGACTCGGATAGATTGGGGATTGTTGCTGCAATACCCAAAACCGGCGAATACTGGATCTATGTTCCTTTTGGTGCAAAACGCCTGACAATACAGCATCCACAATTGGGTATCTTGCGCGATTATCCTTACCCGGTTCCAATCGAACCTGCTACGGTTTATATTCTGGAGCTGACAACCGGAAAAGTAGAAGTAACTGTCTCACAGGAAACAATCGGCAGCGAATGGGTCGTAATCACTTCAGAACCAATAGGGGCAGATGTTTACATCGACGAAAAGTCAACCGGGAAGCAGACACCTTTTAGTATGCAATATCCGCTTGGTGTCCACACTTACAGTTTGAGCCTCGACCTTTATTACCCTGATGCCGGGAGGTTCGAGCTAACGCCTGACGGGGGCAAAAAGAAAATTACCAGCACTTTGAAACCCGCGTTCGGCCAGCTCAAACTGACCTCTTCGCCCGAAGGCGGTGCAACGGTTGTGCTGAACGGAAAACCGATGGAACAGACAACTCCTTGCACGATCGATAAAATCAAAAGCGGAACTTACCAATTGACCGTTAGCAAAACCTTGTACCACGAGAAAACCCAGACCGTCACAATTACGGATGGCCAAACAACAATTGTGGACATTACTTTAAAACCATCATTTGGCTCGGTTTACATTACCAGTTCGCCAGAAAGCGGTGCCGCCGTTACACTCGACGAAACTCCAACAGGACGGGTAACACCTTGTACCCTAGATAAAATCATATCAGGCAACCATGTTGTTTCTTTGCGCAAAGAATGGTACCAACCTGTTAAAAAACAATTGGTTGTGGCTGAGGGAGAAAAGGCTACATTGGATGTGCCAATGACCGCCTTGTATGGGAATGTGAACATCACCACCAAGCCAGAAGCCGATATTTACAAAGACGATGAAAAGCTTGCAACGGGAACCTATACCGGTAGGCTTACCGAAGGGATCTATACCTTTGAAGCCAGAAAGCCGAAACACACATCCGATATCCAAAAGATCCAGATTACCTCTGGTGAACAAAAGACAATCACCCTTTTGCCACGCCCCCAAATGGGAACAGTCGAAATCCAAAGCACACCCATTGAGGCAACAATCACCCTTGACGGGACGAACAAGGGAACAACCCCTGCGACATTGCACAACTTAATGGTAGGAGATTATACCCTCGCCCTCAGTTTGCCGGGCTATGCCACAACCATCAAAACCATTACAATTACCGAAGGCAAAACAGAACAGGTGAACGAAAGGCTTGTAAATGGAAGGGCAGTTACGATCAATTCAGAACCTTCCGGGATCTCGCTTTTCATTGATGGCAACCCTGCCGGGCAAACCCCATTCAGTGGAAGCCTTACTTTTGGTAGCCACACGTTGAAGATACAACAAGGTGAGAAGAAGGCAGAAAGAACCGTCACCATTTCGCAAACTGGTGGCGAAACCTCATTTAGTTTAAGCTTTGGTCCACAATCGTTTGCAGAAACCGTAAATGGAGCAACGATCGAAATGGTGGCCATAAAAGGCGGTACTTTCCAGATGGGAAGCAACGAAAACGATAACGAAAAACCGATCCACACCGTAACAGTAAGCGATTTTAGCATTGGAAAAACCGAGGTTACACAAGCTCAATGGAAAGCAATTATGCGCAGCAATCCCA
>TBL_comb47_HYPODRAFT_10001665_pt1 | contig 28622 bp, 30 predicted proteins | sample TroBogypolimnion_40_FD_10682 | JGI IMG/M metagenome (IMG submission 10682) | reverse complement strand
TCACCCCAGCAGTTCCTGTCGTCACAGCTGCCACCGCCAAATTGGCAGCCACCGGCTCGGATCTCATGAACCCTCCCTGGCTCGCCATTGCACTCTTTGGACTGGGTGGCGGAGCGCTGTTGGTGAGTCGTCGCAGGAAAACCCAGACTCACTCATAACTCAGAGAAGATGTAGCCCTGAGTTGGGCCACGGACTCCAACCACGGTTGAACCGTGTTCCAACTCATTCGTGTGAGGGGTACTCTCGCTTTGCCATGATCAATTACTGCGAGTCATGGATACTGTGTAGACCGAATAGCAATTCGCACAATTGGTGTCGCTCCTGCGATGCTCAAAGGAGAATGAGATGGCGAATCTACAAAATGGATCCAGCGATGATCATCGGTATTCACTGGAGTTAAGCGACGAGGAGTTGAAACGATATCGCTGGATGGCAACGACCGCTGTTGAATCTGAGAGTGAGATGTGGCATGCCGCTGGACTGCAAGCCGGTGCAAGAGTCGTTGAAATTGGCTGTGGCCCCGGAGCAATGTTGCGAGAACTGGCTCAGATAGTCGGCGAAAGCGGTACCGCTGTAGGAGTTGACGCTGATCCGCTGGCAGTCTCCATGGCTCAACAGGAACTTAGGGGCTTCAATCACGCTGACGTCAGGCTCGGTCTAGCAGCCAAGTCGGGCCTGGTACCTGAAAGTTTTGACGTTGTGATGTGTCGCCACGTGTTGGCTCACAACCGCAAAGAAGAGGGTGAGCGGATCCTGGCACACCTTGTTTCGCTCCTTGTCCCAGGTGGCTGCCTTTACCTTGTGGATGTTGACTATGACGCCTTTCGCTATTCTCATTCCGAACCTGATCTCAACGACCTGGAAGAGCACTACATCAAGTTTCAGCGTGCCCGAGGGAGCAATCTTTCCGTGGGCCTGCAGCTTGGCGACCTGCTCAGAGCAAACGGCTTAGAAGTCGAGCGCTACATCTGTGGCGGCCCTGTCCAACAACTACCCCTTGGGGTGAGATTCCCAGGCTGGGCAGCTCGCGAAGCCATGATGGCGGAAGGATTTGCTACTTCGAGTGACATCGAACGGTGGAATGCCGCATTTGTTCGACAGGAAGCGCTCGGACAAGGGCCCCTATTTTTCCCACTCGGTCTTTGCATCGCATTTGGGCGACGCGTCTAAGAGAAGAACGAGACGTCTTGGTCGCTGTCTGGCCGGGCCCCGCTAGCGCGTTGGAGACCAGCCGGGAGGATGCCAAAAATATCCGAGCTTGGCTCGCCAGCCCTTCGCTTGAAAAGATGATTTTCCGATATTCCAGAATTCGCCATAGGCGATGACGAAAGGATCCCACCAACTCGATCGTTTTTCAACAAGGCCGTAGCGAATCTCGATATTTTCAAGTTCTTTCTGGTACGTCCCAAAGAGGTGATCCCAAATCAAAAAAACGCCACCAAAGTTCTTATCAATGTATTCATGATTACTTCCATGGTGCACCCGGTGAGCTGATGGGGTATTTATGACCCATTCGATTCCGGGAATGTGCGGGACAAGCTCTGTATGAACAAATATTTGATACAACAAACTGACAGAGATCATTGTGCCAATAATTTTCGGCGAGAACCCCAAAAGGACGAGGGGGAGATAGAAGAAGAAAATACCTGAGAGTATCGCTGTCCATCCCAGGCGAATTGCGGTGGAGAGAACCATGTCTTCAGCCGAGTGGTGAACACTGTGGGTCGCCCAAAGAAATCGAACACGGTGTGATGTGCGATGTTCCCAGTAAAAGAAGAAATCACAGGCGACAAAGAGCACCAGTACAAGAGGAATATCGCTCCACGAAAAGTGAACCGTGAAGAGCCGGAAATGATACGCCGCTCCACCAATCACTCCAATGATGATGCCGTAGGTAATCGCTTGCGTCAGGATGTGTCCTACGCCAACAGCGAAAGAGACGAGAGAGTGTTTGTAGGGATATCCCCTTTTCATCAGTAATCGAAGACCCATCTCGGCGATGACTGCCAGCGCCAGAATTGGCAGGATGATGAGAAACAAGGTGCTGACACCCGAGAAGAAATGCGCAATCTGGCTGAACGAAAGAGAAATTTCCACACTCGAGCCTTCCTTTAAAANTGGATTGGGTAAATCGTAATAGGAGATCCAATTGGCACAAACTCACAACGATCAGGGATCGTTCCAAAAAGAGATCGCTCAGGGATCGGTGGGGAAATGGGCAGTAACCTAGAGCCTGAGGCCCTGGCAGAGAGAGATTGGTTCGTGGATGAGTATCTAGCCATCAACAAAGCAAACTGGGATAGCCGAGTACCTCATCATCTCAAGGCCTACGACATCGATCACTTTCGGAGCAATCCTGCGTTCGTCTCCAAGGTTGTGCAATTTGATCTACCGCGCCTCGGGGATATTCGTGGACTCGATGTCGTCCATCTCCAATGTCATATTGGGACGGACACCATCTCACTCGCACGACTCGGGGCAAGGTCAGTCACTGGCCTCGACTTCTCCCCTGCGTCCATTCATGCTGCCCGCGACCTTGCCAAAGAGCTGAATTCACATGCCTCGTTTGTTGAGGGGAACGTCTACGACGCCGTGTCACTCCTTAATCATCGAACATTTGACTTGGTTTACACCGGGATCGGTGCGCTGTGCTGGCTCCCCTCAATCACAGAGTGGGCAAGGACGGTCTCAAATCTCTTGCGGCCTGGAGGAGCGTTATTTATCCGAGATGCCCACCCCATGCTCCAAAGTCTCTCGGACTACAGAGAAGACGGACTCATCACGGTGGACTACCCATACTTTGAAGATCAAGGACTCCGGATCTCTGAACCCCATAGCTATGTTGATCACGACGACGAACTCACTTCTCCCGAGACGGTGTCGTTCAACCACGGTCTCGGTGAAATCATCACCGCACTCCTTGGCACGGGAATGAACTTGATCGGATTTGAAGAGCACAACAGTGCCCCGTGGAATCCGTGGGGACCCTCCGCTGACTACGTCGAAGAACTTGTCAATGGCGAATTTCGCTTGCGGGAATTTCCTAACCGCTTGGCTGCCACGTTTACCCTTCAGGCTCTCAAGCCAACACCCTAAACATTTTCGGTGGTTCCACATCGCAAAACGATCGGTCGAAGTCTTACTGGGGTCTTAGATTCTTCTTTCTCTTTTCTTGAACTCACTGAGCAAGATGACGTTGCGGCTAGCGAACGACGTTGGCTCAAGTAACTCAATAAAGGAGCAAGACATGAAAAAGCCATTTATTAAATCGAATGTGAAAAAACTTGGAGCCGTCGCTGCGTTGGCCACGGTAGTTGCCGGTACCGGAATGGGTATTGCAGGAGCTGCGACTCCAGCGCAAGAGCCATCAGGCAACACTGGCTCACACGTCGGTCACGCCGGCGAACGCCAGTATCCAGCGCCAGGTGGAACCGTCACTGCCATTTCAGCAAACTCAATCACCGTCCAAGGCCGATCAGGTGAGTCGAAGACCTTTAGCATCGACACTGGAACGGTGTTCTTGAAAGCAGGCGTGAAGATCTCCGCTTCCGACATCACCGTCGGTTCACAGATCAGAATTATGCCAACAGCCAAGGGTTCGACTGCAGCATCGAAGATCTTTGCCGACGGCCCTCACGTTGCCGGAAAAGTAACAGCAGTGAACGGAAACAACGTGTCGTTGACGAACCGTGATGGTTCCAGCTTTACCGTCGTTGAGTCAGCCTCGACGACCTACGCGCAAAACGGAGCGACAGCAAGTTCAAGTGACGTCGCTGTGGGTCAGCGTATCCTTGCCGAAGGTTCGTTTGAATCCGGGAGCACCACAACACTTGATGCCACGAATGTGATCATCGGCCTCCCAGGGCCCGGACACATGGGCGCTGGTCCAATGGATCACGGTCAGATGAGTCACGGTCCTCTCGGAGACGACGGAGGCAAGCCCGCACCAGCAGCGAGCTAAACCCTCAAGCAAGAGTGGGAGCGGCACCTGAAGGGAAGGTTTCGATCTTCCCGACAGGTGTTGTTTCGCGCCTTGCCGTCGGCAACCACCGAGCGCAGCCTTGACGCGAAGCTCAACGTGATTCGCCGGCTTCCACCATCGATCACCTGCTAATTTGACCCTATGCCTCGCGTCAACACGTATTTAAACTTCATGGGCACCACCGAAGAAGCATTTACCTTTTACGCAGAAGTCTTCAACCCTGACCACCACTTCCTCGTTCAACGATTTGGTGATTTAGATGGAGGGCCCCCTTTAACCAGCGCTGAAAAGGAGAAGGTTCTTCACGTCGAGCTCCCCATTTTTGGCAACCACGTACTCATGGGTACCGACATGCTCGAATCAATGGGCCACGAACTGAGGATCGGAAACAACACCACCATTTCGCTCGAGTTCGACTCTCGTGATGAGGCTCTTTCTTTCTATGAGCGTCTGTCTGTTGGAGCAACGGACGCAACAGGAATGAACGATATGCCATGGGGCGCGTTCTGGGGCTGTTGCCTTGACCGTTTTGGTATTCGGTGGATGTTTCAATATATGGAGTCAGACCCTTCATAAATTCGCTCTACTTTTGTTCACTGATGTGGGTCCGATACCATCACAGGTATGAAAATCCATCTCGCACCTGAACTGGTTGAGCCAGTCGCCAGCGGCCTTCTTGGCGGAATCACTGTCGACGAAGGTCCCACCCCAGAACAAATTGCCGTCTTGCAAGCCGTTGTTGGCCACCTCTGGAAACGGCCTGACATTGACGTGGCCTCATTGACTCCACTTGATGCAGAGGGATTAGCCAAACGGGTCTCCGATGCTCAGGTTCGACACTTTCTCGTTGGCGTCTTGATGACACTCGAGCTGTGCCGGCATCCAGAAACAGAAACACAAATCGCCCAAGTCGAGCAGTACGCAGGCGCACTCAGTATTACTGGCGAACCCCTTGACGTCATCCGCACGTGGATTACCGTCGGAGCCAAGGAAGCCAACGAAGACTTGCGGCGCTTCCGAGAGGAGAAGGAGGACGAGGAAGACGAACCTTCGCTCCTTGATCGATCACGCTCGCATACTGAACTTGATCCGGAGCTGGCCGAGAAAATTAGGAAGTTAGCCGACCTTCCTGAGGGGACCCTGGGGCGTGGTTACATCGAATTCCATAGGAAATTTGGCTACGCACTGCCAGGAACAGAGTTTGTGCCGACGTTCTCGAATGCAATGTTTGTGGCCCACGATCTCAACCATGTCATCTCTGGCTACTCCCCGACTGGTCAAGGAGAGATTGCATTGGGTGCAATGGAGTTTGCCATGAACGATTCAGAAGGGACCTGGTCACGTTTTCTTTCAAGTTTGTCAATCCATGAAGCAGGAATGTCCCGCCTTGAAAATTTCGAAGCGAAAGAAGCAACACTGACTCGGCCGGGGGCAGCTGATCTTGTCGGAGAGGCGTTCGACCGAGGGAATCAATGTACGCGAGACTTCTCAAGAATTGACCACCTGGCCATGGCCGAGTGGCAACTCGAAGAAGTTCGGGCACACTTCGGAGTAGTCCCACTCGCTGGTGGTGACTGGCTCAGTCAATAGAGATCTCCAAGCTGAGGACCTAGGATGGTGGAGAGAAGATCGGAGATAGGAATGCCAGACATTGACCAGAATAACGACCTAAGTATTCAGACATTTGAATCTTTTGAAGCCGAGCGCCTCCACCGCAAACAACGCCTTGCTGGTGCACTGCGGATCTTTGGAAGGTTTGGGTTCTCAGAGGGAGTTGCCGGCCACATCACAGCTCGTGATCCTGAACGAACTGACCACTTCTGGGTCAATCCTTTTGGCAAAAGTTTTCGTCAAATGAAGGTCTCTGATTTGATCCTTGTTTCTCACGATGGCGAGGTTGTTGAGGGCGATGGTTTACTCAATCGGGCAGCGTTTGTCATCCATGCAGCTGTGCACGCGGCACGGCCCGACGTTGTCGCCGCAGCCCACGCCCACTCGCTCTATGGAAAGGCCTTTTCCTCGTTGGGCCGCCTCCTTGATCCCATCACCCAAGATGCCTGTGCGTTCTTTGAAGATCACGTAGTAGTCAGCGCATACGGCGGAAAGATTGTCCTTGATGAAGTTGCCGGCAAGGCGCTCGCCCAAGAACTTGGTCATCACAAAGCGGCGATCCACCAAAATCACGGACTCTTCACCGTGGGCCAAAGTGTCGAAGAAGCGGCGTGGTGGTTCGTGACCATGGAACGATCAGCGCAAGCTCAACTCATTGCTGAAGCAGCGGGTACTCCTCTGCACATCAACGCAGAAGATGCTCGCTACACCCGAGAAAATATTGGCTTTCCGTTGGCTGGCGCGTTTTCCTTCCAACCTCTGTGGGACGAGATCGTTGAGAGCGATCCTGAGCTCTTTGACTAACTGAGCAGGAGATCACCGGTTTCCTTGACGCCCATGTCGGGATTGAATTGCCCCGCACGAAGATTCAAGAAAGTCACAAACGTGGTAGCACCGAGCCGACAAAGGCCAGCCAGACGTGACGTTACGCCTGGTGCAGGGAACAGTGCTCGCCGTGGCACCAGCACCCAGGGGCCACGGCCACTGGCTACCCGGCTGAAATTTGTCGTGAGAATCGCCGGTTGAGGGCCGACGGAGATCGCCTCGCTCAGCCTGAGGTAGCATAAAAGTCCGCCCAGCGACCTTGTCGTGAAGCGGAAAGAGTGAGGACCTGTGGTGCAGTCTGGAGTGCACGCCGCCCTGTCAAGGCGGAGGTCGCGAGTTCAAATCTCGTCAGGTCCGCTCGATAGCCCAGGTCTCCTGGGATCTATCGGGGAGGTCGGGTAGCTCAGTTGGTAGAGCGCGCGCCTGAAAAGCGTGAGGTCACCGGATCGACGCCGGTCCCGACCACCATCCAGGGTTCCCCTTCTTGAGGGTGAACCCTGCCCCAACGACCTAGAGCGGGTCGCTCCACCGAGCAGATTTCAATATTGGCTTGAGATTTGGTGGGAACGCACCCGCTCGATCGCAGGAAAACGCAGCAGCAAGTGTCGCTACCTTCACGGCGCGCTCAAGGAGCATCGGATCTCCAAGTTCATCCCTAGAGAGTCCGTGCGCTGTCCACTTCAAAGTCTTGAACTATTTGGAATTAGTTGTTGTTCTGGTTGTTGTTCTGGTTGTTGTTCCCACAGTTGGTGTCCGCTGGCTTGGATGGCCACACGCAAACGTTCAAATAGACGGTCGATCCGCCAGATCCCGCTTCGACCGCTGCATAACTTGAACCCTTGATTGCGCTGAGACCGCCTCCGCCGTACTGCGAGTTTGCTCCACCGCCGCCGCTACTCGTCACGGTCCAGCCATTCTGGGTCATTCCGGTCTGGCAGCCAGCAAGAAGGTCAGAATATTTCACCGTGGTCACGCTGTAGTCCGTCTCGGTACCGCCAGAACCGATCGCCTTCGTCCCTGTTTGCGTTGCCGCAACGTTGGTCGGTGGACAATAAGGAGTCAAGCTCGTCGTTGACGCCGCAGAACTGGTCGTTGAATTCATTGCGCCTGTTGTGGCAGTTGATGAGCCGCTACCGCTGCTGCAAGCCGCAAAAAGGACAGCAGCGAACGCCACTGAACCGAGCGTAGTAGCTGATCGGCGAATGGATACCATGGATTTCTCCTTTTTCTCGATGGTTGTTTTTCTAGATCGTCGTTTTCCAGAGATCATTTTTGTAAGCAGGTAAAAACTAGCCGAACGGCATGAACTCTGTGCATTTCATACCTACGGACATCCAACGAAATGACCAAAGGAGGGCCTTCCGTCACCTTAGGGGCAGCCGATATCAGCGCTTGAGGCGCAGGCTGGACAGAGGTGGACGGGACCGTCGGGCAGTTCACGCAAGGGTGCAAACGGCGCTCCGCACCCCACACAAGGTGACGCAATGACTTTCGAATCGGTTTGTGGGATCCGTCGCTCCGTTGACACCACTGCACAGTAGCGCGTCCCAGAGATCCAAATTCATTCATCGCGCATTAGGGTTGGGTCCGAACTGAACACAAGGGGGCTTGCGATGGTGGTCACAATCTATGGTGTTGTTGCCGTGAGTTTTATGATGGGGATGTACGCCCTTGAACACCGCAACGTTAATTACATCGCCGCTTTTGCCCTGGGCTGNCTGCTCTCCAGTAGCTATGGCTTTCTTTCGGGTGCGTGGCCCTTTGGGGTTGTCGAATTCATTTGGTCAGGAATCGCCATGAAGCGATGGAACGACGAACGTAAATCAACGACGCCNTCAGTGGGTTAATTCTGCTTNCAGCGTNGTGATTTTTTTCTGCTCTTGTTGAACCCAGGGTTCATGGCTCCACTCGGGAAGCAGCGGGCTACGAAGCGTTTCAAAAACGAACGCTCGAAGCTTCTCCGATTCATTCTTGATAGTCGCCGTTCGAAGTAGCTCGGCGTTGCGATAGAACACAACAAGATCAACGCAGTCAGGATCGATTTCGAGAACATGGCTGGTGCGGCTGCGTTGGATCCGCCATGCTTCATCGCCAACAGCAGCACGCATTTGCCAGGTCATCGTGGCCAATCGAGACGCCAATCTACTTTCAGGGGCGTCGGGCCAGAGCAGCCCACCAAGTTCTCTGCTCTCCAGAGAAAACTCAGGACTCAGGGCCAAAAGAAAGAATGCCTTGGCCGCATGAACCGTCGGGACTGAGACCCTCTGGCCGTTGATCTCTATGGCTTGGTCCCCGAAGCAGCGCAGTGACAAGGGGCCGCGCGGCGCCGTTTCTCTCAGTTCCCCTGTCCTTGTCATAAATCCATGGTCGCGCGAGGGTATGACAAGCCCCTCTTCATGGGAAAATTACTGCCTGACCCTCCTGTCGGCTCGAGAGCATACGATAAAGAGACAAAGAACGACCACCATCTTGGAGAGAACGATGAATGATCTTGGTTACGCCCCCTTTGATGCAGACAACCACTACTACGAAGCGCTCGATGCCTTTACTCGTTACCTTGACCCAGCGCTCGGTTCTCGATGCGTAGAGTGGGCCGAAGTCAATGGTCGTCGCTATCACGTTGTCGGCGGAATGCTCAGTCGAGCCGTCACCAACCCCACCTTCGACCCCATCGCACCTCCAGGGGCGATGCACGACTACTTCCGCGGTAACCCTGACAAGCGCAGCCCACTTGAATTTCTCAAAGCTCGTGAGTCAATTCGTCCTGCCTATCGAGACCGAGCCGCACGTGTCGAGACCCTTGAGGCGTTTGATCTCTCCTCGGTGTGGTTATTTCCGACCTTAGGGATGCTCTACGAAGAACTCTTGAAGCACGATCCCTTTGCGGTCTGCGCCACCTTCGAAGCATTTAACCGTTGGGTCCTTGACGACTGGGGCTTCGACAAAGGTGACGGTAAAGTCTTTGCCGCTCCCTATCTTTCACTGGCCGATGTCGACTGGGCCGTCAAAGAACTTGAATGGGCTCTTGACAACGGCGCACACATGATTGTGATGCGGGCCGCGGCGGCCACCACAACGGCGGGAACCTTCTCGCCCTTCGACGAACAGTTCGATCCCTTCTGGGCTCGCCTCAACGAAGCTGGCATCCCTATGGTCATCCACGCTGGGGACTCAGGTATGTCGTCGAATGGCTACTCACCCGATGGATTTGGCGCAACGTTCTCTGGTGGATGGAAGCCAACGGTCAAGAGTTTTGCCATCGAGCGTTCAGCCAACGACTTCATCATGACCAGCATCTTTGAAAAGATTTTCGATCGCTTCCCCAATCTCCGTCTGGCTTCCATCGAGAACGGCTCGACCTTCCTTGCCGACCTGATCGCAAAACTGCGGTCAACTGATAAAAAAATGCCTGGCTACTTCACCGATGATCCGGTGCTCTCCCTGCAACGAGGCTGGTGGATCAACCCCTTCTGGGAGGACGACGTTGAAGAAGTCGTGGCGCTGATGGGTGCTGACCGGGTCATCTTTGGTTCAGACTGGCCCCACATCGAAGGCATGCCCGCGCCACTTGACTACCTACCCGAGTTGGCAAAACTCACCGACGCCGAGCGCAAGCTGATTTTGCTGGACAACGCCGTGGCGCTGAACACCCCTCAGCCAATCTAAGACCGTGACCGTTCTTCCGCCCGGTGTTTCGGGCTCCTATCGCCACGAAGAACCGGGCTCTTGGCCGGTCGAAACCTTTCAACGCGCCACGCCACCCGAGGGATTCGGGCACCTCTTCGACGAGCTCTTTGTCAATGATGGTCCCCTTGGAGAGACCTTCGCCGCCATCGTTCTCCACCGTGGCGCGATCATCGCCGAGCGCTACGACAATGCCTTGGGTTCCTTCATCAGCGATCCGATTCCGGTGCAGTCTACGACCCCACTCTTGAGCTGGTCGATGGCCAAGTCGATGTTGTCGATTCTTATTGGCAGCCTCGTCGATGAAGGAAAACTCTCACTCGATGATCGAGCAAATGTCCCCGAATGGAGCGCCGAAGGTGATCCCCGCCAAGCAATAACGGTCCGTGATCTCCTTGAGATGCGAGACGGTTTGGATTTTGCCGAGGAATACACCGACTCTGGACAGAGCGACGTCATCGAAATGCTCTTTGGATCGGGCAAGGACGACATGGCCCACTACGCCGCCAGTCGTCCCTTGGCCGTTCCACCAGGAACCCTCTTTCACTACTCGTCGGGAACGTCAAACATTCTCTCTCGATTAGCCGGCTCGCTCTATGGCGGCGAAGCAGGCATGCGCGCAGCGCTTGAAGAGCAACTCTTTGGTCGGCTCGCCATGCACTCAGCTACGGCGACCTTTGACCCAGCGGGAACCTTCGCCGCCTCGTCGTTTGTCTACGCCACCGCCGAGGACTTTGCTCGCTTTGGGTTGATGCTCCTGCAGGGTGGCTTCGCCAATGGGCAACGAATCGTTCCTGAATGGTGGATCGACAAGGTGCGAACCCCTGTCTCGATCGACGAAGACGATGGGTACTACTACTCCGGCCAGTTTTGGGTTGTGGGCGACGACCTCGGCACGTTTTGGTGCTCAGGATTTGAGGGCCAGATGATCTCAGTCTGTCCACCGCTCGATCTCGTGGTGGTGCGCCTCGGCCACACTCCTGATGACAACACAAAACTTCTGAAAGCGTGGCGTGACCGTGTCACCGCGTTCTTCCGCACGGTCTAGCGAAGCCGCCACTCCACGCGCTCGCCTGAAGAAAATCGTTCTTGGCCAGCGGCCAAGGACTCCTTTGAGGTTCCCACGCTCGTAATGAGATAGGCCTGATCGAGTGCTTGTTTACGAGAGAGCTCCCGTGCCAACCAGAGTGCACGGAGGGTGCCTTGGGTAACCAAACTCGGTACTGACGCAATGGTGGCGGCAATCTTTTGTGCCTCGTCGAGCAAGGTCTCGGGAGAAAAGACTTCACTCACGAGCCCCGTCTGTAGCGCACGCTGCGCAGAGATCCGCTCGGATGCTCCCATCAGCGACATACGCACCAGTTCACCAAAGTCCATCTTGCCGACCAGTTGCATCGGCTCTCAAAGGCTGCGGTCATGCCGTAGGTAACGTGCGGGTCAAAGAATGTTGCGGTCTCCGAAGCGACGATGATGTCCGCCTCGCCCAACAGATAGAACGCACCACCACAGGCAATGCCGTTCACCGCCGCCACGATGGGCTTCCAAAAGTCATTGGCTTTCGGGCACATGGCGTGACCGGGATCGTCAAACATAAACGGCGTGACGTAGCCGTCAAGATTGTCACTGTCGACATCGAGATCCCCTAAAGCTTCCGTGCGATCGATACCCGTGCAAAACGCACGATCGCCCGCACCCGTAACAACAACACAGCGGACATCGTCGTTGGAGCGAAGCTCGCTCCAGAGCCTGATCAACTCGCTGCGCATTTCAGCGTTAAACGAGTTCATGGCAAACGGTCGGTTCAATGTAACGGTGGCGACAGCGTCCTTCACCGAAATGTCAAGTGTTTCGAAATCCCCCATAGTTCCCACTCTACGCCCCTCCCTCGAAGGGGAAGCCTAAATCAGGAGCCGTGAGGACGGCCTTGAACGGCAGGCCTTCAGCGGCGGCCATCGCTTCACAGGTTCCGCCACGGTCCACAATGGCCGTCAGGAGAATCACCTCAGCGCCGAAGGCCTGAACGGCGTGCACGGCCTCCAAGAGCGAGGTACCACGGGTCACCGTGTCTTCAGTCACCACTACTTTGTCGCCGGGCAGCAACGCACCAGCGATCCGCCCACCGGCGCCGTGATCCTTCTCTTCTTTGCGCACGGAGAATGCCTTCAGGTGCCTCCCGCGCGTCGCCGCGATTCCCGCGGTGATGAACGCCACGGGATCAGCTCCCATCGTCAGCCCGCCAATGGCTGTTGCCTCATCGGGCACGAGCGCCAACAGCGCAGTGGCCATCAGTTCCATCGCTTCTGGGCGACACGCCGTCTGTTTTGAGTCGATAAACCAGGTCGATCGTTTCCCTGACTTCAAAACAAAGTCACCGGTCTTTACCGAGTACTCCATCAAGTGTGCTTTGAGAGCTTCTTGAGTTACGTCAAGTGGACTCATTGAACCTCAACTCCTTTGTCACCGGGCTGAAGTGCACCCACCACAGCACTCTCGATTCCTTCGTCTGCCAAGACCTCGAGGACTGCCGTTTCGCTCCCGCGTGCAACAGCCAGCACCATCCCCACGCCGAGATTGAACACCCGAGCCATCTCTTCATCACGCACATCGCCACAACGCTGGATCTCATTGAAGATTTCAGGAACCGGGAGCGCGCTGCGGTCGACCATCGCATGGACACCCTCAGGCAAGGCCCGCACCAGGTTCCCCTCTAGGCCTCCACCGGTAATGTGAGCAACTGCGTGCACGACCTCAGGACAGCGACGAAGGACCTCAAGAATTGCGGGCGCGTAGATCACACTCGGGCGCAGTAGTTCGTCGGCCAACGTCACCGACGCACCGTCCCACGCTGGCGCTTCCAACGCGCGGCTCTGGCGTTCGAAGAAGATATGACGAGCCAAGGTGTAGCCATTCGAGCGGATCCCGGGCGAGGCGAGTCCGATGAGTACATCGTCGTCTTGGACCCGATCCGGACCGAGTTCCTGTCCGCGCTCAACAACGCCGACGGCAAAGCCCGCCATGTCGACATCGCCGAGATGCATCACCCCGCCGTGCTCGGCGGTTTCTCCCCCCAGCAGCGCACAACCAGCCTGGCGACAACCAGCGGCGACGCCGGTCACCAACTCTTCTATTCGTTGGGGGTCCACTGCCCCGACGGCGATGTAATCAAGGAAAAACAATGGTTCTGCGCCAACGCAGATGAGATCGTCGACACACATGGCGACAAGATCAATCCCGACGGTCTCGAACCGATCAACGAGCCGAGCGACTTCAAGTTTGGTTCCCACCCCGTCGGTGGCTGCCACCAGCACCGGGTTAGTAAAGCGCTCCATGTCGAGTTGGAACAAGCCACCAAAACCACCGATAGAACTTAAAACACCGGGAAGATTATTGGTTGTGGCAACAATGTCCTTAATGCGCTCAACCGCTTCGTCGCCGGCGTCGATATCGACACCAGCACTTCGATAGGTTGCTCCGCCATCCGCCACGACCTAGACCCCCGGAAGTGCTGGTTGGAGCTCAACGGGTTCGTTGGCTGGCGGGGTAACGTCCTTCGCAGGTGAGATCGCCACGGGAGTTGGGTAGTTCCCTGAAAGACACGCATCACAAAAGCCCTTCTCAACACCGATCGCTTCGACGAGGTGTTCCAAGCTGAGGTAAGCCATTGTGTCGGCCCCAATGTAGGCAGTGATCTCTTCGATGCTGTGCGTTGCCGCCAAAAGCTCAGCACGCGTGGGCGTATCGATGCCATAGAAACAGGGCCATTTAAATGGCGGCGAGGAGATACGAAGGTGAACCTCGGCGGCGCCCGCTTCTTTGAGCATCTTTACGAGGGCACGCGTTGTTGTGCCGCGCACAACAGAGTCGTCAACCACGACGAGGCGCTTGCCTTTGATGTTCTCTCGCAAGGGGTTGAGCTTTCGCTTCACACCCTTTTCTCGAGCCCCTTGTTCGGGGTTGATAAAGGTACGGCCCATGTAGCGGTTCTTCACGAGCCCTTGGCCGTAAGGAATACCACTTGCCAATGCATAACCTTCGGCGGCGGGCACACCCGAGTCAGGCACGCCCATAACCATGTCGGCTTCGACCGGTGCTTGTTGCGCTAACAACTGTCCCATTCGTCGTCGCGCGCCATGGACTTCTTTACCGCGTAGCAAGGAGTCTGGCCGAGCAAAATAGACAAACTCAAAAATGCAAAGGTGCGCATCGGTTTCACCGGCGGGTGCGTAGCGGTCGCTGCTCACACCTTCGGGACCGATCGTGACGATCTCTCCGGGGTCGACTTCTCGTACAAAGGTCGCTCCGACGACGTCAAGTGCGGGAGACTCTGAAGCCAAGGCCCACCCCGTTGGTTCCTCTTCACTACCAAAACGGCCCAAACAAAGAGGTCGGAACCCGTGGGGGTCACGCACACCGTAGATCCGGTCCTGATCGAGCAGGGTTAGTGAAAATGCTCCCTCGATCAGAGGGAGCGCCTTGTGGAGGGCATCATGAAGACCATCAACTACCTCGGCATTCGCCAAAAACGACTGGGCAATCAATTCCGCCATCATGTCCGAGTCGGTCAAGCCAATACCAGGAAGTGCCCCGACTCGCTCAGCGAGTTGATCAGTGTTCGTCAAGTTACCGTTGTGCGCTAAGGCAAAACTTTGTGATCCCACGGTTCGATATACCGGTTGTGCACTTGACCAGTCTTGACTGCCGGCGGTCGAGTAGCGCGTATGGCCGATCGACAACGAACCATTGAGCCCATAAAGGGTTCGGTCATCAAAAACACTTGCTACAAGACCCGTGTCTTTGACAACAGTGATTGAGACCCCATCAGAGACCGCCATTCCGGCAGACTCTTGTCCTCGGTGTTGCAGAGCGAAAATTCCGTCGAAAGTTAAATGAGAGACGTCGGCACCAGGAAGATAGATACCGAAAACACCGCACGCTTCTTTCATCGATCGCGATCCGTTCGGGGGTAGACCGGTCCCGTCGCTTGGACAAAGGGCGTCGGTCCTTGAGGGCTCATCGCCCTCCTACTTTCTCACATGGACGGACCCGTCGCATCCCAACGATACGCTTAGGCCAGTGATCGATCTTCATATGCACTCAGTCTGCTCTGACGGCACCGATTCCCCGGGGGATCTGGCGGGGAAAGTCGTGGCCGCCGGCCTCAGCGCCGCCGCGTTGACCGACCACGACACCACCATGGGCCACGAGGCCTACGGGGCAGTCCTTGCTGAGCACGGCATTGCGTTCATCCCGGGCGTCGAGATTTCGTGTCGCCACCAGGGGACGGGAGCGAGCACCCATGTCCTTTGCTACTTCGTCGAGGCCGATCCGCAGTCGCCCCTCCAGCAGATCCTGGCCGGGCTCCGCCATGACCGCTCAACGAGGAACCTGCGGCTCCTTGAGAAGCTCCATGAGCTCGGCTACGACAGCATCACCGCCGAGCAGATTGAGGCCTTGGCCTCGAAGCCCTTGGTCGACGCTGGACGCCCCCATTTCGCCCAAGCAATCCAGGCGAACTACCCCGATGAGTTCGCAAGCGTCAATGAGGTCTTTGCCAAATTGCTGGGCAACGACCAACCGGGATATATCCCAAAAGCCCACCTGTCGATCGCTGATGCCGCCCACGCCGCTTCAGCCTCGGGGGCCGTAGCGGTCATCGCCCACCCTCTCATTACCTTTTGCAACGATTCTGCGACCAATTGGACCGTTGACGCCCAACGGGCGCATCTCATCCCTCTTTTTGAAGAGTTCAAGCGAGACGGTGTGGTGGGCATCGAGACTCACTACTCACGACACTCCCCCGAGGAGACCCAGATGCTGCTTGATCTCTGTCAGGTCTTTGATTTTGTTCCCACAGGTGGCTCGGACTTCCACGGATTCAATAAAAAAGATCTTGCCGTGGGCGTCGGGGTTATCGAGAAAAAAGGAACTGCTGGAGAACTGCGAGTTCCCGACAGCACCATCGACGCGCTCAAGGCCCGTCGATAAATCGTTACGACGCAGACGCTGCGTCGAGGGCCTCGCCAAGGGCATGGTTGGAGCGATAGATCAACGCCTCCAGGCTCAACGAGACAAGAGCGTCGATGCTCACGTCATCGCCACCGGTCTGGCCGAGAACACTCAGCGCAACCCCTGCGACATTTGCTCGCTCCACCAATGCATCAAGGTCACGAGTCGTGGCCAAGAATCGTCCCGGGTGCTCGCAGAAGGCCTCGGCAATTCCCTGAATGCCTTCAACCCGGACACCAACGCCGCTCGCGGTCGCCATCTCCGCTGCCGCGAGGGCTATTCCTCCCGAGCCAACGTCATGGATCGAAGCCAGGAGTCCGTCGTGGCCTCCCGCTGATTCAGCAACCAAGCTCGCCACAAATGCACAGGTCGCCTTATGGGCGTCGCTGTCCATGACAAAGAGCGTGCCGCCTCGGCGACCCGCAACGTCGACCGCCAAACTGCTTCCCGCCAATGAAAAGGCGTGCGCTCCAATGGCTTCGCGCGCACCCACGAGCACCAGGGTCTCACCGGCCTCCCAGGCAAGAGAAGGCGGTCGTTCAAGAAGTTCCTCAACAAAGCCCAGCGTTCCCACGACCGGTGTCGGGTCGATATCAACGCCACCACTTTCGTTATAAAGCGAGACGTTGCCGCCAATAACGGGAAGCCCATAGGCGAGGCAGGCTTCGGTCATTCCATCGATCGATTCGCTGAGCTGCCACATGACGTCGGGGTGCTCTGGATTTCCAAAGTTCAAACAGTTTACGATCGCCACTGCAGTTGCTCCGGTCACGGCGACGTTGGCCAGTCCTTCAGCGACGGTGGCCGCGGTACCTGCCCGGGGGTCTAACGCACACCAGCGGGGATTCGAGTCCGTCGAGATGGCCATACCCTTCGTTGACGCCGGAAGCCCGGGACCAGCCAAGCGAAGGAGCGCGGCATCGGCACCGGGTCCAATCACGGTATTCAAAAACAATTGGTGGTCGTACTGTTGATAGACGAGATGAGCGTCACCAAGAAGCGCCAAGACCGCAGCGGTACCGTCGATGTCGGCCAAGGCATCGGTGGGGTCGTCGTCGAGGAGCGCTGCTCTGCTCGCCGGCTCGGCCATGGGGCGCTCATAGAGCGGCGCGTCATCGGCCAAGGCTGCGGCGGGGACTTCTGCCAGGATCTCGCCATCGAAACCATCGCGCAGACGCAAGAGGCCAATCGGTTCTCCATTGGCATCGATCCCTGGGTCGGTAACCCTCCCGATGACCGTTGCCGAGACTTCCCATTGTGCGCACAGTGCTTCAACCTGAGCGAGGCCCGCCGGGGTGACGATGGCCAACATCCGCTCTTGACTTTCCGAGGTCATCACTTCCCAAGGCTCCATACCGGGCTCTCGTCGAGGAATCGCAGTGACGTCGACGTCCATCCCAACGCGCCCCTTCGCTGCGGTCTCTGACGTGGCGCAGGCCAATCCCGCACCGCCGAGGTCTTGAATTCCTACAACAAGCCCTTCATCAAGCAGTGCGAGGCAGGCTTCAATCAAGCGCTTTTCTTCGTAGGGGTCACCTACTTGGACACTCGGCCGCTTGTCATCGTCAAGCGTCGCCGCTCCATCGGCTCCTTCAAAGCCCGCCGATGCCAGAACCGAGACGCCGCCGATGCCATCACGACCCGTTGATGATCCAAGAAGCACGGCGAGGTTTCCTGTTCCCGTTGCCGCGCTCAACACCAAGCGCTCCACCGGCAGTGCTCCCACGCAAAGCACATTGACCAAAGGGTTACTTTGATAACAGCGGTCGAAGGTTAACTCGCCGCCGATCGTGGGCACACCGACTGAGTTGCCGTAGTTCGAAATTCCCGACACCACGCCTTCAACCAGCCAACGCTGGCGTGCGTCGTTGGGTTCGCCAAAGAACAACGGATCCATCACAGCCAACGGCCGTGCTCCCATGGTGAAGATGTCACGCAGGATCCCACCCACACCGGTTGCGGCACCTTGTGCTGGCTCAATCGCTGAGGGGTGGTTGTGGCTTTCAATACGGATCGCTACGGCAATACCGTCGCCCGCATCAACAACCCCGGCGTTCTCTCCAGGGCCAACAAGCACGGTTGGCCCCGTAGTGGGAAGACGTTTCAGGTGGATCCGTGATGACTTATAGGAACAGTGCTCCGACCACATGACCCCAAACAGTGCCAGCTCAAGAGCGTTTGGTTCTCGATCCAGCGCGGAAACAATGTCATCAAATTCGGAGTCCGTCAGCCCAAGCGCTCGATGCAGGGCTTCGGGGGTTTCGCTTGGTTCGGCCACACTTCTAACCTAGTAGGCCGAGCGGGGTCACTCCCGTCTGAACCAACCAAACCATGCTGCATCGGCGCCACCTACTACGACCACGAGGAAGCGCCTTGCGCCATTCGCAGATTGATCGACCTCTTGATGCTTCCATTCGCCCCGACCTCCACACACCATGTTGAAAACCTGAGAGCCCATCTCCCCAAAAGGTGAAGGATCACTCAGCGACAACGAGAAGCCATCCCAGCCAGTGAAAAGCACTGAGCGACCTCGCTAAGAAAAAGGATGCTAGGACCTTGGCTGGCGAACGACCAAGGACCTCAGCGGGGACTCTTGTCAAAATCTCCCGTTGAGGCCCAAATATTGGCACATATGCCTGTTGGGCCGACCGTTGTGGAGAGAAAGCATGCGGTTAGATTTGATCTATCAAATAGATACCAATAATATCTTCAGATCGTGCCTAGAACTAACGCTTATTTGGTAAGGTTAATTAAAGAGTATTTACAAGAATTCACACAATAACTAGGGAGAGTAGTGGCTGCAGCATCGAAATCAACCATGTCGAAAGAGCACAAAGACGCACTGGCCCAGGGTCGCCGTGAAGGTGCCGCTGTTCGCCGGTACTTAGAAGCAATCTCGGCATCTCGTGGCAAGCGGGGCCGCAAGCGCACCCCCGCTTCGGTTGAGCGCCGTATCCGGGCCATCGATTCCGAACTCGAAACGACCGACGTGCTCCAAGGACTGCTCCTTCGTCAAGAGCGAAAAGATCTTGAGGATGAGTTGAAGCGACTTTCCACGGCCAGTGACCTCAAGGCGCTTGAGAAAGAATTCATCAGCTCGGCCGCCGCCTACGGAGACCGCAAAGGTATCGATTACTCAACGTGGCGTGAAGCAGGCGTCCCGCCAATTGTCCTTCAAAAAGCAGGCGTCAAGCGCACTCGCCGGGTCTAGCTAGACCTGCGCAGTTGAAGAACTGTGCAGGAAAGAACTCAGTAAGACGTTGCCGTCTTGTGAGCCCAATAACGATGAGATTGCTCTCTCGGGATGCGGCATTAACCCAACGATATTTCCTGCCTCATTCGTAATGCCCGCAATGTCATCGATTGATCCGTTGGGATTCTCTCTGTAGCGCAGGACGATTCGCTCTTGATCTCGCAACATCGAGAGGGTTTCACTGTCGCAGGTATAACTTCCCGAGAAGTGATTAATGGGAATCGAGAGTTCTTGGCCCACCGTGGCCGTTGCGGTCAACGCTGACCGCGTTGACGAGACGATCAGGGTCGTGGGCGTGCATAGAAAGGTCAGTCCCCTATTTTTCTGCAAGGCGCCCGGTAGGAGTTGGGCTTCACAGAGGACTTGGAATCCGTTGCAAATTCCAAGAATTGGTCCACCGTCGTTCCCAAAGGCACTGACCGCATCCATGATCGGGCTGAAGCGGGCAATGGCACCGGGTCGCACGTAGTCCCCATGAGCAAATCCTCCGGGAAGCACAATCCCGTCAAAGCCCTTCAGCGAGGTTTCGGTATGAAAGACCAACGAAGCATCCGCCCCAAGCTGGTCGAGGGCAACAACGGCATCGTGCTCGCAGTTCGTTCCGGGAAAGACCACCACAGCAATTCGGCTGGTCATGAGAGTTCGGTGACCTCAATCTCGTAGCGCTCAATAATGGGGTTCGCCAAGAGTCGGTCAGCCAACGACGCCGCGGTCGATTGCGCCTCTTCTTTGTTCGTGGCGTCGAGTTCTACCTGGAATGAACGACCGGCCCTCACTGAGGCGATACCATCAAACCCCAGCGCCCCGAGGGCTCGCTCGATCGTCGCCCCTTCGGGATCAGCGATTCCGGGACGCAACGACACTTCAACTCGAGCAATAAACCTCACGACTGCGCACCGTACCAGTCTTTGAGCAACAAACCAGTCACCCGCTCATAGGCCTCTTGATAGCGGGCTGCTGTCACGGCCACGATCTCTTCAGGAACGCGCGGCGGCGGCGGCGTTTTGTCCCAATCAAGCGATGAGAGCCAGTCACGAAATGGCTGCTTATCGAAGGCTGGAGGAGTCTGCCCAAGCACAATGGCATCGGCGGGCCACAGCCGAGAAGAGTCAGGTGTGATGACTTCATCACAGAGCACCAAGTTCCCATCGACAAAGCCCAACTCAAACTTCGTGTCCGCTAACACCAGTCCGACTCCAGCACAGCGAGTGGCCGCTGCGTTGAAGAGCGCGAGGCACATCGCTGACGCCTGGGCCACGACCTCAGGGTCTACAAGTGCTTCCGCCTGGGTCACACTGATATTGAGATCATGGCCTTCTTCAGCTTTCGTAGACGGCGTAAACATCGGCGTCGGGAGCGAAGAGCCCAGTTGAAGTCCCCTCGGCGCCTCCATCGTGTGGATCGTGCCATTTTGTTCATACTCTTCAAACGCTTGACCAGCGAGACGGCCACGAACGATGCATTCAAGAGGCAACATGGTCGCCGACCGCACCACCATCGATCTCCCGTGAAACGAAGGCAGATCAACAAATCCGGGAACAAAGTCATCAATCACCATCGGGTCACACGACACAAGGCTTCCGGGAGCGACGGCGCCCAGTGCTTCAGACCAGTAGGCGGTCATCGCCGTGAGAACTCGACCCTTGTTCGGAATCACCTCATTCATCACCACGTCGAAGGCACTGATTCGATCAGACGCCACCATCAAAAGATGGTCATCATCAAGCGAAAATAACTGACGAACCTTTCCTTCAAGGATCGGCGTCAGGCCCAGGTCTTGGAGGGTGACGGTGCTCAAGGCTTGAGGTCCTTCAGCGCATCGAGATAGCGGGTGCGGTGGCGCAGCATCCGGTCAAGATCAAAGGCGACGTTGAGTTCATCTTCGCTTAACGTGATCTCTTCGTCGGCCTCGAGTACCGCACGAAAGGCCTGGGCCGTCTCTACCGACGTGCGTGCGGCCCGTTGAACGATGCGATAGGCATCGTCTCTGGTCATACCGTTATCAATCAACGTGAGGAGTACCGACTGGCTGTAGACCAGACCGAGGCTTCCTTCATTGAGGTTCTTGGCCGCTCGCTCAGCGTTAATCACAAGACCATCAATGAGTCCCGTTGCTTTACGTAAGACATAGAGCGTTAAGAGACATGCATCGGGAAGAATGACTCGCTCAACCGACGAGTGAGAGATGTCTCTCTCGTGCCACAGGGCAACATCTTCTAGCCCAGCCCCAAGATAGCCCCGAAGAACTCGAGCCAAACCACTCAAGCGCTCAGAGAGCACGGGGTTGCGCTTATGCGGCATGGCCGACGAACCCTTTTGACCAACCCCGAATGCTTCTTCGACTTCGCCCACTTCAGAGCGCGCCATGTGACGAATCTCGGTCGACAGGTGCTCAATCGTTGCTCCAACACTCGCGCAGGCATAGAGCAATTCTGCGTGACGATCACGCGCAATGACTTGTGTCGCCGGAACAGGCTGCAGGCCCAGCGCCGCACAAACATAGTCTTCGACGGCGGGATCAATATTCGAATAGGTTCCAACCGCACCGGAGAGTTTGCCGACAGCAATAGCCTCTCGCGCACGAGCGAGACGAACACGGTCTCGCTCTGCGGCAAGAGCGAACAGTGCCATCTTGGCGCCAAAGGTCGTTGGCTCTGCATGCATGCCATGTGTTCGCCCAACCACAGGAACATCAATCAACTCTCCAGCACGGCGGATCAGCACGCTCACCAGTTCTGCTGATCCTTCAAGGAGAAGATCCGCTGCCTTCGTGAGTTGCCAGCACAGCGCTGTATCGACAACGTCCGACGAGGTCAATCCATAGTGAACCCAGGCTCCCTCCGGAGCACCAATGGCCTGTTGCACAATGTCGACAAACGCTGCGGTGTCATGATTCGTGATCGCTTCGCGCTTATCGACGTCAGCAACAAAGTCTGCATCAATCTTGGGTGCTCGCTCACGACATTGAGCTGCATCGACCTGGGGAACAATGCCGAGGTTGGCCAAGGCTTCAGTTGCGAGGAGCTCAACTTCTAACATCGCGCCAAAGCGTGCCTCATCTGAGAACAGCGCCGCCATATCTTCCGGGGCATAGCGTCGAATCATCGAGCACCTTCTTCCTTCGCTGCCAACGCCGCAATATCTTCGCGGCGTTGTACTCCGTCAAAATCAATTCTTGCCGCTCCAAGGTAGGCCTTGGCGCGTGCCTCTTCCAGCGTCTCCCCGAGGGCCGTCACACTCAACACTCTTCCCCCTGAAACGAGGAATGGCCCGATGGGATCAGGTCGTTTCGTCCCAGCGTGGAACACCGTGACGCCTTCTATGGGGTCGGCCAGTTGGCCCGTTGCTCCTAATCCGCGGATTTCGCCACCGAGAACGGGAGTACTCGGATAATTCGGCGCAGCCAAAACCACCGTTACCGCCGCTTGGGATGAAAACGCCGGAGGCCCACTCAGTGATCCCGTCGCTACTTCCATCAAGACATCAAAAAAATCCGAGGCAAAACGAGGAGCAATGACCTGGGTTTCCGGATCGCCAAAGCGGACATTGAACTCGATCACTTTGGGGCCATTCTTGGTCAGCATGAGTCCTGCATACAACACGCCGCGATAATCAATATCCCGGGCCTTCAGGGCCTGGAGGGTCGGAACGACCGCTACGTCTAGGAGGTCGGACACCATCGAGTCATCAACGAGAGGCAGCGGCGAATACGCTCCCATCCCTCCCGTGTTGGGACCCTGGTCCCCATCACCGATTCGTTTAAAGTCCTGCGCAGGCGCACAGGCGACCGCAGTGGTGCCATCACAAAGTGCCATCAACGAACACTCGGGCCCACGTAACCCTTCTTCGATCACCACGGTTAACCCTGCATCACCAAAGGAGCGACCAGAGAGCTTTTCTTCAACGTCACGAATTGCTTCATCAAGATCATCAGTTACGAACACACCTTTTCCTGCGGCGAGTCCATCGGTCTTTATGACGTAGGGAGGATCGAGTTGGCGCAGTCGCGCTGCTGCTGGTTCCACGCTCGTGAAAGTCCAGAACTGCGCTGTGGGAACCCCGGCCTCGGCGAGGAGTTCCTTCATAAACGCTTTCGAACCTTCAAGTTGTGCTCCGGCTGCACCTGGACCCACCACCTTTTTCCCTTGAGCGCGCAAGCGGTCGGCGAGGCCGTCGACCAGCGGCACTTCGGGCCCAATAACAAAGAGATCTGCCTCAAGCTCTTCCGCAGAGCGAGGATTCAGCACGATGGAACCTTCTCCGATCGTGTCAGGCATACCTTGATTGCCGGGAGTGACGGTAACGGTCACCCCATCGTGGGCAAGTTGACGTGCAAGTGCATGTTCACGACCACCTGATCCAACGACGACGGCGGTACGAGCTACTCTCACGCTGAGGGCATGGTCACAAACTGCTCACGACCAGGGCCAACACCAACAACCCTGATCGGGACGCCGATCTGTTCAGCGAGAAATTCAACATAGGCCTGAGCTGCGGCTGGTAACTCGTCTGCCGACGTGGCATGCGTGATGTCGGTATTCCAACCTTTGAACTCTTCATAGAGGGGAATAGCATCATGAAGAACTGACTGGTGATAGGGAGGATAGGTAAAACGCTCGCCATTTGCTTCGTAGGCCACGCAGACCTTGATGGTGTCAAAACTGTCGAGAACATCGAGCTTGGTCAATGCAATTTCAGTCAGTGAGTTCAAACGCACGGCTTGGCGAGCCATAACGGCATCGAACCAACCACAGCGTCGCATACGACCCGTGTTTGTGCCGTACTCATGACCACGATCAACCAGAATCTGTGCAAGATCATCAAAGACTTCCGTCGTAAATGGACCGGCACCCACACGGGTCACATAGGCTTTGGCGATTCCCACAATGGACGTCAGGTCACGCGGTCCCAAACCACTTCCCGTGCAGGCCCCTCCGGCGACAGGATTCGACGAGGTGACGAAAGGATATGTTCCGTGGTCGAGATCCAAAAATGTTGCTTGCGCCCCCTCAAGAAGGAGATTTTTCCCGGCATCGAGCTCATTGTGAAGAAATCCGACGGTGTCACCGACCATGGGAGTGAGACGCGGTGCTAATTCGCCAAGATAGAAGTCGGCGATCTCATTGGCGTTAAAGGGAAGTCGGTTATAAACCTTGGCGAGGAGTGGGTTCTTCTCTTTCAAAACGACCTCGAGTTTTTGGCGAAAGATCTTCTCGTCCATGAGGTCTTGAACCCTCAGGCCCACCCGGGTTGCTTTATCCGCATAGGTAGGGCCAATGCCGCGCTTCGTTGTCCCGAGGGCACTTTTCCCCAAGTACCGTTCCGTGACTCGGTCGATCTCTTGGTGGTACGGCATAATCAAGTGCGCATTCCCACTTACCATCAATTTCGACGTATTCACGCCCTTCGCTTCTAAGGTGTCGATCTCCTGGAGGAGTACCGATGGATCAACAACAACCCCATTACCAATGACCGGCGTGACGCCAGGGTAGAGAATTCCGCTCGGGATCAATTGGAGCGCAAACGCCTCGCCATCGACCACAATGCGGTGTCCGGCATTGTGGCCACCTTGATAGCGCACCACAACGTCCATCTCTTTCGAGAGAAGGTCGGTCAGTTTGCCCTTCCCCTCATCGCCCCACTGGGTCCCAACCACTACGGTTGCGGGCACGCGCTTCTCCTTCGCCTAAAGGGCCGATAAAGCATCATTCTAGCCTGAACGAGCCCGGTTGTCGCCTTCGAAAGCGCCAAAGGTCACCTTTGAGGCGCTCCGATCGTTGAGACCGTCGCACTCAGCGAGCGTGGCTAAAACGTTGTTCTCTTAGTGATACGAAAAACCGTAGGGGACTGGTTCAACGGGACAATCTCTCGACGATGCGACCGAGAAATCTCTTCAATATCCTGTCGATGTTGTTCTTCTCGCGTGCGGAGTTCTTGACGAAGTACCGCCACCTCACGTTCAAGCGCCAGAACCCGACGCACTCCTTCGAGATTCAGCCCTTCGCTTGTTAACTCTTGAATCCGGCGCAAGCGATCCAGATCTTGCTCGGAGAATCGTCGCGATCCACCCGCCGTGCGGCTGGGGTCCAAGAGACCGCCGCGCTCATAGTTTCTGAGCGTTTGTGGGTGAACTCCTGCGAGTTCAGCCGCTACCGAGATAACGTAGACCGCTCGGCGCGCATCTTGGTGATTCCCCGTCATGGCGTGGTCCTCTCTCCTTTCGCTGACGCCAGAGCGCCATCAAGTGCTTCAATCGCTTCTCGTTGAGCTTCGGTCAGGTGTTTTGGCACGACAACCTCAATCTTGACGAGCAAGTCGCCTGCCGCCTTTGCTTTTTTGCCTGTTCCGGCCGGGACACCGTGACCCTTGACCCGCATAGTCGTTCCGCCCTGTGTGCCTGCTGGCACCTTCAAGGTCACCGGATCGTCCAAGGTAGGGACGGTGATCTGCGTTCCTAATGCAGCCTGAGGAAAGCTCACCGACGCCTTCGTCGTGAGGTTTCTTCCGCTTCTTCCGAAGCGACGATCGCTCGCCACGTGAACAGTCACGAAGAGATCTCCGGGAGGACCATTGAGCTGTCCCAGTGCGCCGCGTCCTTTCACGCGAATCCGCTGTCCGTCTTCGACTCCCGAGGGAATACGAACCTTGACGTTACGCGTCGACTTCTCCCGGCCTGTTCCATGACAGTCAGAACACGGGGTCTCGATGACGTGACCTCGTCCATTGCAGTCTGGACACACGTTCGAAAGTGAGAACGGTCCTTGATTATCCGTCAGCGATCCTGAACCACCACACTTGGCACAAGTTTTCATCGAAGTGCCCGGCGCAGCACCAGAACCACGACAGGTTGAACAACGCGCGTCTGACGGCAAGTTCACACTCGTGGTCACTCCTTGAACAGCATCGCGAAACGCTAAGTGGAGGCCCGCATCAATGTCTGCTCCCCGTTGGGGTCCGCGCTGGCGACGGCCACGACCTTGTCGGCCAAAGAGGCCGCCGAAGAGATCGCTTAAGTCACCCATGTCTTGGCCCTGGAACCCATTCGGGTCAAAGCCACTCCCACCACCGAAACCGCCGTTGAATCCCCCCGCGGCAGGACCAAGGCGTTGGACTTCGTCATATTCTTTGCGCTTCACTCCGTCACCAAGAACGTCGTAGGCCGCAGAGATCTCTTTGAAGCGTTCTTCAGAACCTGGATTGGCGTCAGGGTGGTATTGTTTCGCCAGTTTTCGGTAGGCGCGCGTAATCTCTTTGTCCGTCGCGCTCTTCGTCACGCCAAGGTCCTTGTAGTAGTCCTTCTCGAACCACTCCCGCTGTGCGGTCACGAGCTATCCCTTCACTCGCACCATGGCTGGTCGAACCACGGAGCCACGCCAGGTATAACCAGCACGGAGTACTTCATCAACAATGGGACCCGACGTCTCCTCATCAGCTTCCGCCTGCGCGACCGCGTCATGAACTTGCGGGTCGAAGGGTTCCCCTTGACCAGGCACCACTTCGAGGCCTTGCTTCAGCAAGGTATCCACAAAAAGCGTTCGGGCTTGTCCAAGGGCTTGGGCTTCAACGCTCTCACTCGCCTCATCGCTGACGTGGGCTTGGGCTAAATCCAGGACATCGAGAACGGGCAAAATACTGGCTATGAACTGCGCCACTTGGCGTTCACCGACTTCATCTCCTCGCCGCTGAGCACTTTTGCGGAAGTTCTCGAAGTCTGCTTGAAGGCGTTGTGCCATATCGCGAAACTCGTCGCGCTCTTTGGCCATTTGGCCAAGCTCGTCGAGTTCTTCCTCGACGAGCTCAGCCTCGGCCTGAACGTCTTCTTCCGTGGTGTCTTCTCTGAGACCTTCCTCAATGAGCTCTTCAGAGCTTGTGTCGTCGCTCACTTCTCGTCAACGATCTCAGCATCCACGACTTCATCGTCATTGACCTGAGACTGACCCGACCCACCAGATTCACCTTGCTCTTGACTCGCAGCGTCATAAAGCTTCTGTGAGAACGACTGGCTGGCCGTCATCAGCGCTTCGGTCGACGACTTGATGGCCTCGATGTCCGTTCCGGCAAGCGCCGTTTTCACATTGGCCACGGCTGCTTCGACATCAGACTTTTCAGTTTCGTCAATCTTGTCGCCCTGGTCCGCGAGCAGCTTGTCGGTTTGATACACCAAGGTATCGGCAGAGTTTCGAATCTCTGCCTCTTCCTTGCGCTGTGCATCGTCAGCCGCGTGAGCTTCGGCATCTTTGATCATCTGGTCGATGTCGTCTTTTGCCAGCGACGATTGACCGGTGATGGTCATTGACTGGGTCTTGCCCGTGGCCCGATCTTGCGCCGAGACGTGGACGATGCCGTTGGCATCGATGTCAAAGGTGACTTCGATTTGAGGGACACCTCGAGGAGCAGGTGGGATGTCCACGAGCTGGAACTTGCCCAGTGTCTTGTTGTACATCGCCATCTCGCGCTCACCTTGGATCACGTGGATCTCCACGCTTGGCTGATTGTCGTCAGCCGTCGTAAAGATCTCAGATCGCTTCGTCGGAATCGTGGTGTTTCGCTCAATGAGCTTGTGCATCACGCCACCCTTGGTTTCAATACCAAGGCTGAGAGGTGTCACGTCAAGCAACAACACATCCTTGACGTCACCCTTCAACACTCCGGCTTGAACCGCAGCACCAACGGCCACGACTTCATCCGGGTTCACGCTCTTGTTGGGCTCTTTCCCCGTGAGTTTTTGGACAAGGTCTTGCACCGCGGGGATACGTGTTGATCCACCGACCATGACAACGTGGTTCACACCACCCGTGGTGAGACCTGCATCTTTAATGGCCTTTTCGAAGGGTCCAGCACAGCGCTCAACTAAATCAGCCGTGAGTTCGTTGAACTTGGCTCGGGTCAGGCTGAGATCTAAGTGCTTTGGTCCTTCTGCGGTGGCGGTAATGAAGGGCAAGTTGATCTGAGTTTCTTGAACACTCGACAACTCAATTTTGGCTTTTTCGGCCGCCTCTTGAAGGCGCTGAACGGCCATCTTGTCTTGGCTCAAGTCAACACCCTCGGTGTCTTTAAAGGACTTCACTAACCACTCGATGATCTTGGCATCCCAGTCATCACCACCGAGTTTGGTGTCACCCGACGTGGACTTCACTTCAAAAACGCCGTCGGCGATCTCCAGCACAGAAACGTCAAACGTTCCTCCACCAAGGTCGAAGACCAACACCGTCTGTTCGGCTTCATCTTTGTCGAGACCGTAGGCCAATGCAGCAGCCGTCG
>TBL_comb47_HYPODRAFT_10001664_pt1 | contig 28633 bp, 23 predicted proteins | sample TroBogypolimnion_40_FD_10682 | JGI IMG/M metagenome (IMG submission 10682) | reverse complement strand
CCACCGCCGGACCGGGCCCCCTCCAGCATCCGGCCAGGAGCACCATCCCCGCCACGCCAAGCCCGCCGCCGATTCCGAATCCGCGCATGACCACCTCGCTTCGGAACCAGGATACTACCCCTGCGCGGCCTTCAGCCGGAACCGCACCAGCCAGCCGTTGAGGCCCAGCGCGGCGGCGATCACCGCCCCGCCCGCCACCAGCCGCACCCAGTCGACCCGCTCGTGGAAGACCAGGGCCGAGGCCAGGATCGCCAGGGGGATCTTGGCGTTGTTGAAGATGGCCAGGGTGCCCACATCGGTCCGGCGGGCCCCGGCGTTGAACAGGAAGAACCCCACCCCCGAAGCGACGGCGCCCAGGTAGAGCAGGGTGCCCAGCTGGCCCGGGGTCATGCGCGCGACCTTGTCCCACTGCACCACCGGCAGCGCCATGGCCAGGGCGACCACGACCGCGCCCACGTACAGGATCCCCATGAGCTCGTGATCGGCCTTCCCGGTGCGGGGGGCGATGCGCCGGTACAGGATCTGGCCCATGGCGAAGCAGGCGTTGGACGCCTGCATGAACAGGAAGCCCCACAGCATCCCGGGGCGGTCCAGGGCGGTCCACAGGCAGATCCCGGTGCCGGCCACGGCCAGGGCCGCGGTGGCCAGGAACGCCCAGGTCAGGCGCCGGACGATCAGGCCGTTGAAGAGGGTCACGAACAGGGGGGTGAAGATGGTGAAAAGCGCAACTTCCGCCCCATGCAGCCAGCGGTACGACTCGATGTACAGGACATACATGAGGCCGAACTGGAGCGCGCCGATCCCGGCCAGGGCCAGCACTTCCCTGCCCCGCAGGCCCCGGACGCGGACGAACGGCAGGAACACCAGGGCCGCGAGCACGGTCCGGGCCGCGGCCACGAAGGTGGCGCCGAGCCCGCTCACCTGGGGGACCAGCCCGAAGGAGAGCGCCCATAGGACCGAAACCGCCAAAAGAAATGCCATGCCCTTGCCCTTTCAAGAACAACCATAGTACGTGATGGGTTGCGCATTTCGCCCTATAGTTCCGTATATTGGCTAAAGAGGATGCGCATGGAAGCCACGCCGATGAAATCCGAGGATCTGCACGGAGTGGGCCGGATGGCGCCGTTCTCGGAGCCGTTCCGGGAAGAGCTGCTGCGGCTGTTCCAGCTGCGCCGGGACGTGCGCCGCTTCAAGCGCGACCCCCTGCCCGAGGCCGACCTGATGGCCCTGCTGGAGGCGGCCCACCTGGCCCCCAGCGTCGGCCTGAGCCAGCCCTGGCGGTTCGTCCGGGTGCGCAGCGAAGCCTGCCGGGCGGCGGTGATCGCCTCGTTCGAGAAGGCCAACGCCAAGGCCAGCGCCGCCTACGACGACGAGCGCGGCCGGCTCTACCGGGGCCTGAAGCTGGCGGGCCTGCGCGAGGCGCCGGAGCACCTGCTGGTCTGCTGCCAGAACGACACCCCCCAGGGCCACGGCCTCGGCCGCGCCACCCTGCCCGGGACCCTGCGGGATTCCGTGCTCTGCGCCATCCAGAACCTGTGGCTGGCGTCCCGGGCCCGGGGCATGGCGGTCGGCTGGATCAGCATCCTCGACCCCGAGGAGCTGCGGGAACCGCTCGACCTGCCCCCCGACTGGCAGTGGGTGGCCTACCTCTGCATGGGCTGGCCGGAGAAGGAGCAGGACCATCCCGAACTGGAGTCGGTGGGCTGGGAGCACCGGCGGCCGGTAAGCGAGGTCCTGTTCACCCGGTGAAGGCGTCCCAGGGGATCGCGTAGGCGGTGCTGCGCCCGCCGCCGGTGGAGGCCAGGCAGCCCATGGCGGCCAGCGAGGTCAGGTCCCGGGAGGCTGTGACCAGGCTGCAGCGGGTGAGCGCGGCGTACTTGCGGGTGGTCATGCCGCCCTGGAAGCCACCGGGGCCGGCGTCCAGCATCCGGTTGAGCGCCTTGCGCTGGCGTTCGTTGACCTGGTCCTCCCGGTGCCTGGCCCAGAAGGCGCCCTTGGCCAGGGTGCGGCGAACGGTCCGCTCGGACTGGGCGCAGGCCTCGGCCACCTGCTGGAGGAACCAGCGGAGCCAGGGGGTGATCTCCAGCCCGCCCTGGAAGGACTGGGCCGCCGAGAGGGCGGCGTAGTAGTCCGGACGGACCCCGAGGATGCGGTTCGACATGCGGACCAGGGGATCGCTGGCGCGTTCCTGGGCCAGGGCCAGATCGGTGAGCGCCCGGGCGAGGCGGCCGTTGCCGTCGTCGAAGGGATGGATGGTGACGAACCAGAGATGGGTCAGGCCGGCGCGCACCAGCCCGTCCAGGGCGCCCTGCTCCCCGTTGAACCAGGCGATGAAGCGGTCCAGCTCAGGCTCCAGCCGCTCCCGGGGCACCGCCATGAGGTGGATGATGCGCTCTGATTCAGAAACCACCGTCGCCACCTGGACCGGCCCGGGGCGGAGCATCCCTACCGCGATGTCCGGCCGGCTCTCCGGAAAGAGCGCCCGGTGCCACCGGCAGAGCCGCTCCGCCGAAAGGGGGCTGGCATGGTTCCGGAGGGCGTCCCACAGGATGGCGGCCATGCCCTCGGCATGCCGGTCGATGGGGGCGCCAGCATCCACGGGCAGGCCCAGGTGGTGGGCCACCGAGGCGGCCATGGAGGCGGGGTTGATCCGTTCGCCTTCGATGGCGCTGCTGCTGATGCCTTCCAGGGCCAGGACCTCGGCCAGCACCGCCCGGGTGGCCGCCGGGTCCAGGACCTTGCCGGCCATCTGCAGCCGGCCCAAGGCCTGGCGGGCGTCCCCCAGGGGTTCGACCAGCCGCTCCCAGTTCCAGGTGAACCTGGGCCAGTCCGGATGCTGCCAGATCCAGCGCTCCCGGAGCTGATCCGGCGAAGGGATGATCCCGGGGCCCAGCCGGAGGGGCTTCGGCGCGGGGGCTTCATGGGGAGGGGACAAAGGGCGTTTCATGGCTAATCACATCCTACGGTGATGCGAATATAGCCCCCATTCACATCATGGGCAAGACCGGCCCCGACCCCTAATCACATCTTCCAATGATGCGTTTACACCCCGTATTCGCATCATTCTTCACCCCGGTTGGCGGCCGCGTAGCCCTATCATGTTGCAATGTTCAACAAGATCCTGGTATCCGGCCTGGGCGGCCTGCTCTACGGCATCGACACCGGGATCATCGCCGGCGCCCTGCCGCTGCTGGCATCCACCGCCGCGCGGGCCTGGAAGCTCGGCCCGGCCCGGCTCTCCGCGGTGGTGGCCGCGGTGCTGCTGGGTTCGGTGCTGTCCTCCCTGTTCGCCGGGGCGCTGGCGGACCGGCTGGGCCGCAAGCCGGTGCTGGTGCTCTCCGGCATCCTGTTCTCCCTGAGCATCCCGGTGATCGCCACCGCCGGCGGCTTCCCCCCGCTCCTGCTGGGGCGGCTGCTGCAGGGGGTCAGCGCCGGGCTGATCGGGGTGGTGGTGCCGCTCTACCTGGCCGAAAGCCTGGAGCCCGCCCGGCGCGGCATGGGCACGGCGGTCTTCCAGCTGTTCCTCACCTTCGGCCTGGTGGCCGCCGCCCTCGTCGGGCTGCATTTCGCCGCCGGGGCCGGGCCGGACCCCGCCTCCGGAGACCGGGCCTGGCGGGCCATCTTCTGGGTCTCCCTGGCGCCCGGGGTTCTGTTCACCCTGTGCGCCCTGCGCCTGCCGGAGTCGCCCCGCTGGCCGGTGCGCCGGGCCCCGGCCGCCCCCGCCCTGTTCAGCCGCCGGCATTTCCGTCCCTTCCTGCTGGCCTGCGCCATCCTCGCCTGCAACCAGGCCACCGGGGTCAACTCGATCCTGGCCTACAGCGTCACCATCTTCCACCGGGCCGGCCTGCCCGGCGCCATGGCCAACTCCGGCGACGTGGCCCTGAAGGCGCTCAACCTGGCCATGACCGGGGTGGCTGTGCTGCTGGTGGACCGCAAGGGCCGCCGGTTCCTGCTGCTGCTCGGCAGCGCCGGCGCCTGCCTGGCCCTGGCCCTGACCGGCGCCCTGTTCCGGACCGGTGCTCCGGGGATCCTGCACGGCTGGCTGGTGGCCGGCTGCCTCGGCCTGTTCATGGCCGCCTTCGCCGTGGGCCCGGGGGTGTGCGCCTGGCTGGCGCTGTCGGAGCTGATGCCGGCCCGGATCCGGGCCAACGGCATGGGCGCGGCGCTCCTGGTCAACCAGCTGGTCGCCACGGTGTCCGCCGCCGTGTTCCTGCCGGTGGCGGCCCGGCACGGCTACGACGCCATGTTCTTCGCCTGGGCCGGCTGCGCCGCGGCCTATTTCGTCATCGTGGGGCTGTTCCTGCCGGAAACGAAAGGCTTGAGCCTCGAGCAGATCGAGACTGGTACAGACCTTGGCTAGCCTTTCTCCCCCAGCCGGTTCACCTCGCCGCTGGCGGTCTGCTCCTCCAGCCGCACCGGGAAGCCCCATAGATGGGCCACGTGGTCCAGCACGGCGTTGAAGTCATCGTGCAGCGGCCGGCGCTGGTAGCTGAAGTAGCGCAGGGTGAGGGCCCGGTCGCCGCGGCGGTCCATGTTCCAGACCTGGATGTTGGGCTCCCGGCTGCCCAGGTTGTACTGGTCGGACAGCTTCTGGCGCAGGGTCTGGTAGCCCTGGTCGTCGTGGATGGGGCCCACCCGCAGCTTCGGGCTGGTGTCGTCGTCCACCACCGAGAAGAACCGGAATTCCCGCATCATCCGCGGCGACAGGTACTGGGCGATGAAGCTCTCGTCCTTGAAGTTCTGCATGGCGAACTGGAAGGTGCCGCGCCAGTCCGATCCGGCGATGTCCGGGAACCAGCGCCGGTCCTCGTCGGTGGGCTGCTCGCAGACCCGCTTCAGGTCGCGCCACATGTTGAAGCCCAGGGCGTAGGGGTTGATGCTGGAATACCACTTGCTGTTGTACGGCGGCTGGTAGACGACGTTGGTGTGGGACTGCAGGAACTCCATCATGAACCCGTCGCTGACCCGGTTCTCGTCGTAGAGGGTGTTGAGCAGGGTGTAGTGCCAGAAGGTGGCCCATCCCTCGTTCATGACCTGGGTCTGGCGCTGGGGGTGGAAGTACTGGGCGATCTTGCGGACGATGCGGATCACCTCGCGCTGCCAGGGCTCCAGCAGCGGGGCGTTCTTCTCGATGAAGTAGAGGATGTTCTCCTCGGGCTCCACCGGGAAGCGCTTCTCCTCGGTCTGGCTGTCCCGGCCCGGCTGGGGCGGCAGGGTCCGCCAGAGCTGGTTGACCTGGGTCTGGAGGTACTCCTCCCGCTCCCGCTGGCGCAGCTGCTCCTTCTGGAGCGAAAGCTTGGGCGCCCGCTTGTAGCGGTCGACCCCCAGGTTCATGAGCGCGTGGCAGGAGTCCAGCAGGTGCTCCACCGCGTCCTGGCCGTGGCGCTCCTCGCACTCGGCGATGAAGTTCCGGGCGAACACCAGGTAGTCGATGATGGCGTTGGCCGCGGTCCACTGCTTGAACAGGTGGTTGCCCTTGAAGAAGGAGTTGTGCCCGTATGCGGCGTGGGCGATCACCAGCGCCTGCATGGGCAGGGTGTTCTCCTCCATCAGGTAGGCGATGCAGGGGTCGGAATTGATCACGATCTCGTAGGCCAGGCCCATCTGGCCGCGCTTGTAGCGGCTTTCCGTGGCCAGGAACGACTTGCCGAAGGACCAGTGGTGGTAGTAGACCGGCATGCCGATGGAGGCGTAGGCGTCCATCATCTGCTCGGTGCTGATGATCTCCAGCAGGTGCGGATAGCAGTCCAGGCCGTAGTTCTGGGCGATCTTGCCGATGGCCCGGTCGTAGGCCTCGATGGACTCGAAGCTCCATTCCGATCCGCCCGGCAGGGCCGTGCTCTTCTTGCGGGCCATGGGCAAACTCCTAGCCGACGCGCTTCTTGAAAAGGTCGTGGAATACCGGATAGATCTCGGTGGCGTTCTTGATCCGCCTCATGGCGAACACCCCCTGGTGGGAAGTCTGGACCTTCTCGTATTCCTCCCAGAGGTTCTGCGGGTTGTCCTCGGCGATCTCGATGTAGGCGTAGAACTGGGTCTGGCGCAGGATCTTCTCGTTCAGCAGCTCGTAGCAGAGGACCGAATCCTCCAGCCAGTTGTCGCCGTCCGAGGCCTGGGCCCCGTAGATGTTCCACAGGCTGCTGGAGTAGCGGGTCTGGATCACCTTCTCCATCAGCTTCAGGGCGCTGGAGACCACCGTGCCGCCGGTCTCCCGGGAATGGAAGAAGTTCTCCTCGTCCACCTCCTCCGCCACCGTGTGGTGCCGGATGAAGACGACGTCGATGTGCTCGTAGGTCCGGTTCAGGAACAGGTAGAGCAGGGTGAAAAAGCGCTTGGCGATGTTCTTCTTCTCCTCGTCCATGGAGCCGGAGATGTCCATCAGGCAGAACATCACCGCCTGGGTGGTGGGCTGGGCCACCTTGACGTGGTTGTTGTAGCGCAGATCGAAGGAATCGATGAAGGGGACCGCCTCGGCCCGGACCTTCAGCTTGGCGATCTCCTGGCGCACCCGGGTGACCTCCGGGTCGCCTTCGCCGACGGTGTCCAGCAGCCGGGCCAGTTCGGCCTCCAGCTCCTTCGCCCGGGCCGCGTAGGGCCCGCCGACGGCGATCCGGCGCCCGGCCGCGCCGCGCATGGTGCGGACCAGGTTGATGTTGGTGGGCACCCCGGTCTGGGAGTAGCCGGCCCGCACCCGCTTGAACTCGGTGATGCTGGCCAGGTGGCGCTTGAGCAGGTTGGGCAGGGCCAGTTCCTCGAAGAAGATCTCCATGAACTCGTCCCGGGTCAGGGTGAAGACGAAATCGTCCATCCCCTCGCCGTCGGGACTGGCCTTGGAGCCCCGGCCCCCGCTGCCGCCCTGGGGCCGGTCGAAGGTCTCCCCGGTGCTGAACCGGTCGTTGCCCGGCAGCACCTGCTCGCGCAGGCCCCCGTGGCCAGTGCTGAACTGGGGCTCGGCGATGTCCCGGCCCGGGATCCCGATCCGCTTGCCTTCGGCCAGGTCCCGGATGCCGCTCTTGTCGATGGTGTCCGAAACGGCCTTCTTGATCTGGTTCTTGAAACGTCGGATGAATCGGCTGCGGTTGACGGAGCTCTTGTTCTTGCTGTCGAATCTCCGATCGACAATGCGGATCATGGAATCTCCCCAGCTGACCTCAGGACGACTTGCGCACCCGGAGATACCAGTCGCACAGCAGCCGCACCTGTTTTTCCGTGTACCCCTTGCTGATCATCCGGTCAAGGAAATCCTGGTGCTTCTTCTGGTCGTCGGTGCTGGCCTTGGTGTTGAAGGAAATCACCGGAAGCAGCTCCTCGGTGTTGGAGAACATCTTCTTTTCGATCACCGCGCGCAGCTTCTCGTAGGAGGTCCAGAGGGGGTTCTTGCCGTCGTGCTTGGCCCGGGCGCGCAGGACGAAATTGACCACCTCGTTCCGGAAATCCTTGGGGTTGGAGATCCCGGCGGGCTTCTCGATCTTTTCCAGCTCTTCGTTGAGCGCCGCCCGGTCGAGCATCTCGCCGGTGTTCGGGTCCCGGAACTCCTGGTCCTGGATCCAGAAATCCGCATAGGTCACGTAGCGGTCGAAGATGTTCTGGCCGTACTCGGAGTAGCTCTCCAGGTAGGCGGTCTGGATCTCCTTGCCGATGAATTCCGCATAGCGCGGCGAGAGGTATTCCTTGAGGTAGCGGCGGTACTGCTCCTCGGTCGCCGGGGGGAACTGCTCCTGCTCGATCTGCTGTTCCAGGATGTACATCAGGTGCACCGGGTTGGCGGCCACCTCCCGGTGATCGTAGTTGAACACCTTGGAGAGGATCTTGAAGGCGAACCGGGTGGAGAGGCCGGTCATGCCCTCGTCGACCCCGGCGAAGTCGCGGTATTCCTGGTAGCTCTTGGCCTTGGGATCGATGTCCTTGAGGTTCTCGCCGTCGTAGATGCGCATCTTCGAGTAGATGCTGGAGTTCTCCGGCTCCTTGAGCCGGGACAGGACCGAGAACTGGGCCAGCATGCGCAGGGTGTCCGGGGCGCAGGGCGACTGGGTGAGGGAGGAGTTGTCCAGCAGCTTCTGGTAGATGTTCACTTCGTCGGAGACCCGCAGGGAGTACGGGACCTTGACGATGTAGATCCGGTCCAGGAAGGCTTCATTGTTCCGGTTGTTCTTGAAGGTCAGCCACTCCGCCTCGTTGGAGTGGGCCAGGATCAGGCCGTCGAAGGGGATGGCGCCGAAACCCTCGGTCCCCTTGTAGTTGCCTTCCTGGGTGGCGGTCAGCAGGGGGTGCAGGACCTTGATCGGGGCCTTGAACATCTCCACGAACTCGAGCATGCCCCGGTTGGCCAGGCACAGGCCGCCGGAGTAGGAATAGGCATCCGGGTCGTTCTGGGAGTAAGTCTCCAGCTTGCGGATATCGATCTTGCCCACCAGCGAGGAGATGTCCTGGTTGTTCTCGTCCCCGGGCTCGGTCTTGGCCAGGGCCACCTGGGACAGGATGGAGGGGTGCTGCTTGACCACCCGGAACTTGGTGATGTCCCCGCCGAACTCGTGCAGGCGCTTGACCGCCCACGGGCTCATGATCGAGCCCAGGTAGCGGCGGGGGATGCCGTAGTCGTCCTCCAGGATCCGGGCGTCCTCCACCGGGTTGAACAGGCCCAGGGGGGATTCATTGACCGGCGAGCCCTTGATGGAATAGAAGGGCACCCTTTCCATGAGCGACTTGAGCATCTCGGCCAGGGAGGACTTGCCGCCCCCCACCGGCCCCAGCAGGTAGAGGATCTGCTTCTTCTCCTCCAGTCCCTGGGCGGCGTGGCGGAAGTAGGCGACGATCGCCTCGATCACCTCCTCCATGCCGTAGAAGCCCTTGAAGGCCGGATAGACCCGGATCATCTTGTTGGCGAAGATCCGGGAGTTGCGGTCGGTCAGGTGGGTGTCCACCACCTCCGGCTCGCCGATGGCCATCAGCATCCGCTCGGCCACGCTGGCATACGCTGATGAATCTTTCTTACACAGTTCCAGATAGTCCTGGATGGTCATTTCCTCTTCCCGCGTGTTCGAGTAGCGGTTAAGGCAACGATCGAAGACTGACATTGCACCCCTCCCCTGGTTGAACTTTGCCCTGCTGGTCTTCCTTCCCGCCTCCGGTGCCGGAGTACCTGACCGTTGTGGTAATATTAATGTATTCTCCCGGATGCGCCCGTTTAAACTTATTCGTTTTTGTCTTTAAGGATTTCCGGTTTGACAAAAGCAATAATAGAAGGAATAATCATTCATTAAGTCTAGGCACCTTTTTCAAGTTCGCCATTGTGATGCCCTCACTATTTTTCTTGTGCCCGCTTTTTCCCGCCGGATTCAGGGCGGGCCGGTTTTTCCCCACCTACCGGGAAACGGCCTTGAGCCAGGCGGACAGGGCCGGAGAGCCGCAGCCGACGTTGAAGCGGACCCACGGGCTCAGGCCGTGGTCCGGGTCGAAGGCGCTGCCGGGGGCGAACCAGAAGCCTGCGGCGGCGGCGGCCCGGGCCAGGGCCACCGAATCCGGCCACCGGGGGTGCCGGGCCCAGACGAACAGACCCCGCCGGGCCCCCGGAAAGCACTGCCAGCCGGCCAGTTCCAGTTCCGCCTGCCAGCGTTCCCGGGCCGTCCCGAGCCGGACCCTGAGCCCGGCGGTGAAGCGGTCGTAGCCGCCCTCCATGAGCACCCGGTGGACCACCCTTTCGATGAATTCGCAGGTGGCGATGCTGGTGAGCAGCTTGGCCCGGCAGAGGGTCTCGATCACCGGACCGGAAGCCGCCGCGTAGCCCACCCGCAGTCCTGCCGACAGGGTCTTGGTGAAACCGGATAGATAGATGACCCGGTCCGAGTCCAGGGCCGCGATCCGCAGATCCCCGTCCTCGGCCAGGTCGGCGTAGGCGTCGTCCTCGACGAGGAGGAAGCCGTACTGTTCGGCCAGGCGCAGCAGCCGGTGGGCCGCCGCCGGCCCCAGGTCGCTGCCGGTGGGGTTGTGCAGCAGGGTCTGCATGAAGAACAGCTTCGGCGCCTCCCCGGACCGGAGCAGCGCCTCCAGGACATCCAGGTCGGGCCCCTGGGCGGTGCGCGGCACCGCCCGCAGGCGCAGGCCGGACCCGTGGAGCAGGCCGAACAGGTTGTAGTAGCCCGGGTTCTCCACCAGGACCGGGTCGCCGGGCCGGCACAGGCCGCGGATCACCAGCTCGAGCCCCTGGGTGATGCCGGCGGTGAGCAGGATCCGCTCGGGGCCGCACTCGATCCGCCGCCGCGCCAGCCGCCGCTGCAGGGCCTCGCGCAGGGGCGGGTAGCCCAGGGCGCTGCCGTAGTCGTACAGGTTGCCGCAGGCCTGGGCGGCCACCCCGCGCAGCTGGCGCTGGAGCCCGAGCCCGCTCAGCCACTCCCGGGGCAGCACCCCGCTGCCGCACTTGAGCAGGGGGCTGGGCTCCACGAATCCCCGGATGAGCAGCGCCGTGTCCAGCAGCTCGTCGAGGTTGGGCGCGGCCTGGAGCCACGGGGCGGCGCCGCCGCCGCGGGGGGCGGCCGCCACGAAGAAGCCGGCGCCGTGCCGCGCCTCCACCAGCCCGGCGCCCACCAGTTCCCGGTAGCCGGCCAGCACCGCGTGGGGGGTCAGGCCCAGCTGCCCCGACGCCTCCCGCAGGGAGGCCAGCCGGGCGCCGGGCCGGAGCTCGCCCGCCTCGATCCGGCGGCGCAGGGCCGCGGCCAAGAGCTGACTTTCCGTTGCCGTCCCCATGCCTGCGCCTCCCGGATGCCTCAAACACTTGGGCCAGTCTACCCAACTGTTTGGGGCGAATGTACGGAAGTGTTTGACCCCGGTCCGGGCAAAGCTCCTACCTTTATTGAAAGCCCACGCGAGGAGTCCCGGTCATGTTGCAGTTGGAGTCCAGCCCCAGCACCACCACCGCCCCCAGCGAGCGGGTCAAGCGCCTCAAGCGGGCCTTCAACCAGGCCCAGCCGAGCCTGTGCATCGAGCGGGCGGCCCTGTACACCCGGGCCCACCGGGAGTCGGGCGGCGCCAGCGCGCCGGTGCGGAGCGCCCTGGGCTTCTTGGCCACCTGCTCGGAGCTGCCGGTGACGATCTTCGACGACGAGCTGATCGTCGGCAACCCGGGCGCCGCGCGCCGGGCCGGGTCGGTGGACCCGGAGCTGTCCTGGCGCTGGATCGAGGCGGAGCTGGACGACTTCGCCCGGCGCGGCCAGGACCCCTACGTGGTCACCGAGGACCAGAAGCGCCGGCTGCGGGAAGAGATCTTCCCGTTCTGGCGGGGCCGCTCCCTGGAGGAGGCCTACCTGGCCCGGCTGCCCGAGGAGACCGCCCGGGTCACCGTGGACACCGGGGTGGTGGACAACGATTCCAAGTGGCGCGCCTACGTGGGCGAGCACACCCCGGACTTCCAGGACATCGTCTTCGCCAAGGGCTTCGCCGGGCTCCAGGCCGAGGCCGAAGCGCGGCTCCGGCAGCTGGAGCCCGCCGACCGGGACAGCCTGGAGCGGATCGAGTTCTACCGCGCCGCCGGCCTCAGCTGCGCGGCCATCATCCGGCTGGGGGAGCGCTACGCCGAAGAGGCCGAGCGCCTGGCCCGGACCGCCGGGCCCGGGCGCCGGGCCGAACTGGAGGCCATCGCCGCCGTGTGCCGCCGGGTGCCGGCCGGGACCCCGCGCAGTTTCCGGGAGGCGGTGCAGATGGTCTGGTTCGTCCAGGTGGGCCGGGTCCTGTCCGAGAACGCCGTGGCCCTCAACCTGGGGCGGCTGGACCAGACCCTGGCGCCCTACTACGCGGCGGACCTGGCCTCGGGCGCCATCACCGAGGAGGCGGCCCAGGAGCTCATGGACTGCCTCTGGATCAAGCTTTCCGAGTGGGTCTGGGCGGTCTCCAGCAACACCGCCCGGTTCTTCGCCGGATACAGCGCCTTCCAGAACCTCACCGTCGGCGGCAAGCGCCCGGACGGTTCCGACGCCACCAACCCGGTGTCCTACATGTGCCTGCGGGCGGCCCGGCACGCCCGCACCCACCAGCCCAACCTGAGCGTGCGCATCCACCCGGACTGCCCGGAGCCGTTCCTGCTGGCGGTCTGCGAGCTGGTGCGCGAAGGCATGGGCTTCCCGGCCATCCACAACGACCGCGCCGGCACGGCCATGCTCATGGCCGCGGGCGTCCCGCTGGAGGCCGCCCGGGACTGGAACCTCGGCGGCTGCGTGGTGCCCCATTCCCGCAAGCTCGGCGAGTGGACCGCCGCCGCCAACATCAACCTGGGCTCGGCCCTGGAGTTCGCCCTGAACGACGGCCGGACCCGCGGGGGCGAGCGCCTGGGCCTGGCCACCGGCGACCCGTCGGGCTTCAGCTTCGAGCAGGTCAAATCCGCCTTCTTCCAGCAGCTGGCCTACCTGGTCAAGCAGGCGAGCATCGCCACCCTGGTGGCCCAGCAGGTCCACGCCGAGCAGGCCCCGCGGCCGTTCCTTTCGCTCCTGGTGGAGGGCTGCATGGCCTCGGGCAAGGACCTGTCCCGGGGCGGCGCGGCCATCAACGTGGGCGCGGTGCTCACCGGGATCGGCCTGGCCGACGCCGCCAACGCGCTGGAGGCGGTGCGGGTGCTGGTGTTCGAGCGGAAGACGGCCACCATGGCCACCCTGTGCCAGGCCCTGGACCGGGACTGGGAAGGGTTCGAGGCGCTCCGGGCGGAAGCCCTGGCCTGCCCCAAGTACGGCAACGACCTGGACCGGGTGGACCGGCTGGCGGTGGAGATCAGCGACGCCTACCAGCGGGAGGTCCGGAGCCGCCGGGACTGGTTCGGGGGTTCCTTCAACAGCGCCTTCATGGGCATCTCCAACTACATCCCGGCCGGCGCGGTGGTGGGCGCCACCCCGGACGGACGGCGGGCGGGCAGTCCGCTCACCGAAGGCTGCGCGGCCCACGCCGGCACCGATCTGTCCAGCCCCACCGCGCTCATGAAGTCGGCCGCCAAGATCGACCACGAGGCCCACTCCGGCGGCACCCTGCTCAACCTCAAGCTCTCCCCCGACGCCCTGAAGACCGACCGCGACCTGGCCAACCTGGCGGCCCTGATCCGGGGCTATTTCGAGCTGGGGGCGTTCCACGTCCAGTTCAACGTGATCTCCCCGGAGACCCTCCGGGCCGCCCAGCAGCACCCGGAGGAGCACCAGGACCTGCTGGTCCGGGTGGCCGGGTACAGCGCCCGGTTCGTCACCCTGTCCCGGGACGTCCAGGACGCCATCATCGCCCGCACCTCGTACGGCCACCTGTGACCGCAGGGGCCGTCTTCGAGATCCAGCGCTGGTCCACCGGCGACGGCCCGGGCATCCGCAGCACCATCTTCTTCCAGGGCTGCCCCCTGCGCTGCCTCTGGTGCTGCAACCCCGAAGCCTGGGGCGCCGGCCAGTCGTCCGGCCCGCTGGCCGGGCGGCGGATGACGGCCGAGGCCATCCTGGCGGAGGTGGAGCGGGACCGGGTGTTCTACCGCCGGTCCGGCGGCGGGGTGACCTTTTCCGGCGGCGAAGCCACCGGCCAGCCGGACCTGCTCCGGCACCTGGCCCGGCGGCTGCACGACGCGGGCATCCACCTGGCGCTGGAGACCTGCGGCCACTTCCCCTGGGAGCCCAACCGCGAGGCCCTGGCGCTCATGGACCTGGTCTACCTCGACCTGAAGCACATGGACGGCGCCGCCCATGCCCGGCTGACCGGGGTGCCGAACACCCTGATCCTGGAGAACGCGGCCCGGATGGCGGACCAGGGCATCCCCATGATCGTGCGGGTGCCCCTCATCCCCGGATGCAACGACGATCCGGAGAACCTGGCCGCCACCGCCGATTTCGCCGTGCAGCGGCTGGGCGGCCCGGCCATCGAGCTGATGCCCTACCACACCCTGGGCCTCGGCAAGTTCAGGGAACTGGGCCTGCCTTATGGCCTTCCGGATCTGGAACCGGCCTCGGCCGAAGCCGTGGCCCGGGCCGGGCAGGTATTGCTGAGCCGGGGCGCAAAGCTGGTGTAGCCTATCGGTGACCGGGGAAAAACTCCGATGGAGCACCGATGATCCCTACAAAAGCCTATGCCGCCCGTTCTGCCGCCCAGCCCCTGGGCCCCTACGAACTTGACCGCCGCGAGGTGGGTCCGCATGATGTCCTCATCGAGATCGCCTTCTGCGGCATCTGCCATTCCGACATCCACCAGGTCCGGGACGAGTGGGGCGGCTCGCTGTTCCCCATGGTCCCCGGCCATGAGATCATCGGCCGGGTGACCCAGGTGGGCGCCGAGGTCAAGGGCTTCAAGGCCGGCGACCTGGCCGGGGTCGGCTGCATGGTGGATTCCTGCCATGCCTGCTCCAGCTGCGTCCGGGACCTGGAGCAGTTCTGCGAGCGGGGCGCGGCCTTCACCTACAACGGCACCGAGATGGACCGGAGCACCCGGACCTACGGCGGCTACTCCAACCGCATCGTGGTGAACGAGGGCTTCGCCCTGCGCATCCCGGCCGGGCTGGACCTGGCCGCGACGGCGCCGCTGCTCTGCGCCGGGATCACCACCTACTCCCCGCTGCGCCACTGGAACACGAAGAAGGGCGACCGGGTCGGGGTCGTCGGCCTGGGCGGCCTGGGCCACATGGCGGTCAAGCTCGCGGCGGCCATGGGCGCCGAGGTGACCATGCTCAGCACCTCCCGGGCCAAGGAGGCGGACGCCCGGCGCCTGGGGGCCGCCGATTTCGGCCTGACCTCGGACCCGGAGACCTTCAAGCGCCTGGCCGGCCGGTTCGACCTCATCATCGACACCATCTCCGCCCCCCACGACTACAACCAGTACCTCGGCATGGTCCGGCTGGAGGGCGCCATGGTGCTGCTGGGGGTCCCCCCCGCGCCCACCCCCATCGCCGCCACCTCGCTCATCTTCGGCCGCAAGACCCTGAGCGGCTCGCTCATCGGCGGGATCAGGGAGACCCAGGAGATGCTCGACTTCTGCGCCGAGCACAAGGTGGTCTCGGACATCGAGCTGATCCCGGTCCAGGACATCAACCAGGCCTACGAGCGCATGCTCAAGGGCGACGTCCGCTACCGCTTCGTCCTGGACATCAAGACGTTGTAGCCTTACAGGCCCGGGCCGTCGATCTCGGCATAGAGCGGGTGGCTCAGGTAGCGCTCGCCGGTGTCGCAGAGGACGGCCACCACGGTCTTGCCCTTGCCCAGTTCCACCGCCACCTTGATGGCGGCGTGGACGATGGCGCCGGTGGAGATGCCGGAGAACAGGCCCTCCTTGCGGGTCAGCAGGCGGGCCACGGCGATGGCGTCCTCGTAGGAGACGTCCTCCACCCGGGTGTAGGCTTCGCGGTTGAGGACGGAGGGGATGAAGTTGGCGCCGATGCCCTGGATCTTGTTGGGGCCGGCGGTGCCCTTGGTGAGCAGCGGCGAGGTCTCGGGCTCCACCGCCACCACCAGGGTGCCGGGCTTCTTCTGGGCGAGGATCTCGCCCACGCCGGTGACGGTGCCGCCGGTGCCGATGCCGGCCACGAAGGCGTCCAGCTCGGGCACCTGCTCCAGGATCTCCAGGGCGGTGGTGCGGCGGTGCACGGCCGGGTTGGCCGGGTTGTCGAACTGCAGGGCGAGGAAATACTTCGGGTCGGACCTGGCCAGCTCCTCGGCCTTGTCCACCGCGGCCTTCATGCCGCCGGAACCGGGGGTCAGGATCAGCTCGGCGCCGTAGGCCTTGAGCAGGGCCCGGCGCTCCATGGTCATGGTGTCGGGCATCACCAGCGCCATGCCGTAGCCCTTGGCCGCGGCCACGAAGGCAAGGCCGACCCCGGTGTTGCCGCTGGTGGCCTCCAGGATCACCTGCCCGGGCTTCAGCCGGCCGGTGGCCTCGGCGTCCTCGATGATGCTCAGGGCGATGCGGTCCTTGACGCTGCCGCCGGGGTTGGCGCTTTCCAGCTTCACGTAGATCGTGGCCGCCCCTTCGGGGACGATCCGGTTGAGCCGCACGACGGGCGTGTAGCCGATGAGTTCGTAGGCGTGGTCGACACGGTTGGGTCTTGGCATGGGGTTACCTCTGGGACTCAACATAATCTTTCTTATCAAATTTATCAAGAATGTTTTTTTCACTGAATAGGACAAACGTGTCGCCAATCTACGGCCCCACGCCGCGGGGTGGAATATTGTTTTGGAAAATCCACATTCTAACTGTTTATAATTATTTATAACCGTCAGTGCAAAGGGATCCCGCCATGCATTTCCAGACGAGAGGGAAGAGGTTTGCCTTTCAGGCCCCGGCCATGGCGCTGGTGCTCATGGCGGCCCCCCTGGGGGGCGCCGCCCTTCCCACCGGGACGACCCTGACCCTCGACTAGTGCCTGAACTTCGCCATGGAGAACAGCCACCGCCGACCGGGCGCGGCGCTCTCGCTGGAGATCGCCGAGGCCCAGTACCGCCAGGCGCAGGCCGGCTACTGGCCGCAGGTGGCGATGGAGGCCGGGTTCCAGCGCCGGGACCAGGCGCCCGATTTCCTGTTCCCCGCCTCGGTGTTCGCCACCCAGGGCTTCACCATCCCCACTGGACCCACGACAGGAATCCCGATTCCCGGGCAGACCATCAACGTCCCCGCCCAGGACGTCAAGCTCATGGGCCGGGACACCACCTCCGCCGCGCTGAACGCCACGCTCCTGATCTGGGACGGCGGCATGCGCAAGGGGCTGGGGGAGCAGGCGAAGGGCGGCGTGGCCCTGGCCAAGGCCGAACAGCGCCGCACCGACATGGAGATCCAGGACGGGGTGACCCGGATGTACTTCGGCGCCGTGCTGGCGCGCCAGCTGCGCCAGGTGGGCAGCGACACCCTGGCCCGCATGGAGGCCACCCTGGGCCTGACCGAGACGATGTACAAGGAGGGGTCGGGCAAGGTCAAGAAGACCGACTACCTGCAGAACAAGGTCATGGTGGAGACGATCCGCGCCGCCACGGCCACCCTGGAGAAGAACGACCAGATGGCCCAGGCCGCCCTGGCCAATACCATGGGCCTGAACTGGCAGGCCAGCGTCAGCCCGGCGGCCGGGGAGATCCCGTACGCGCCCTGTCCCGGGGACCTGGACCAACTGGTCGGCACCGCCTACCGGTTCAACCTGGACTGGGAAAAGCTGGAGGCCGGCCTGCGCGCCCTGGAGGGCGCCGAGACCACGGCCCGGAGCGGCGACTACCCCAAGCTGGCGCTGACCGTGGACCTGCACCAGTACTGGAACGAATACAACATGGGCCTGATGACCTCCGTGAACAAGGAGGGCTGGAGCCTCGGCATCGGCCTGAAGATCCCCGTCTTCAGCGGCAACCTGGTGCGGAACCAGGTCCGGGAGGCCCGCGCGCGGGTGGCGAAGGCCCGGGAGGACCAGATCCTGCTGAAGGAAGGCATCGGCCTGCTGGTCAAGGACACCCTGCTCGGAATGAACGCCGCCCAGAAGGCGCTGGCGGCCTCGGAGGCGGCCATGAAGGCGGCCGAGGAGAACCGGGACCTGAACACCCGGGCCTACGCGGCCGAACTGGTGGAAACCCAGGACGTCATCAAGGCGCAGCTGATCGAGTCGCTCATGACCGCCCAGTATCTCAAGAACCGGTTCGACCACGCGGTCCTGCAATCCCAGCTCACCCTGGTCATCGGCACCGAAGTGTGGAGAAAGCTGAACACCGCTCCCTGAGGCTAAATGCGTATCAGGTTCTGGAGGTCCCAACGATCAAGCAGCGCGTCCGGCATGGCCTGGATCGGGAAGCTTCTGCTCCTGGCCGGCCTGGGAGCGGCGATCGCGGCCGCCCAGGCGCCCGGCTCGCCCCGGATGAGCCTGACCATCGGCTTCTCCTCCCGGGTCGTGGGCCGGACGAACCGGACCGATGTCACCGCCGCCATGAAGGCCTGGCTGCTGAACGTGGCCCGCGAACGGAAGATCAACGTCGACCCCCATGTGGAGATCTACGACTCGTTCGACGACGTGGCCCAGGCCGTGCGCCAGAGGAAGGTCGACGTGGTCAGCGTCGGGATGGACGATTTCGTCGCCCTGGAGAAGCTGTTCCCGCTGGCGGGGGCGTTCGCCAACCGGGTCGGGGGCAAGGTCACCGATCAGTTCGTGCTCCTGGCGCGCCGGGACCAGGACCTGAAGGGCATGGCCGATCTGCGCGGCCAGTCGATCATCGTCCTGGACCACTACATGTCCCTGCTCGCCCCGCTCTGGCTGGACACCGAGCTCCTGCGCAGGCGGCTGCCCGTGGCCGCGCGGTTCTTCGGCAAGCTCACCAACGTCTCGAAGCCGTCCCTGGCCATCCTGCCGCTGTTCTTCAAGCAGGCCGGCGCCGTGCTGATGAGCCAGAACGCCTTCGCCACGGCCTGCGAGCTCAATCCGCAGATCGCCAAGGACATCGTCGTGCTCAGGATCTCCCCGGAGCTGATCTCTTCCGTGGGCGCCTACCGCTCGGACGCCACCTCCGAATCGGCCACCTTCTACCAGCGGGAGGCCCTGAAGCTGTTCGAAACCCCCGGCGGCAAGCTCATGCTCAACCTGTTCCAGTCCGACGCCATCGTCGAGCTCAGGGAATCCGACCTCCGGGAGACCCGGGCCCTGCTGGCCGAACACACGCGGCTCCTGGCCGCCGCGCGCAAGGAGGGCAGGCCATGAAGCCCTGGGCGGCACTGGTGCTGGGCCTGCTGTTCGCGGTCGCCGCCGCGGCCGAGGACGCGTTTCCCTCCAGGGTGGTCATCGGCTACTCGTCCCGGATCGTGGGCCGGACCAACCGCACCGATCTGACCGCGGCGATGAAGGCCTGGATGCAGACCGTCACCCGGGAGCGCAACCTCACGGTGGATACCCGCGCCGAGGTGTTCGACAGCTTCGACGAGATCCTCCAGGCCACCCGCAAGGGCCTGCTCGATGTGGTCAGCGTGCCCATGGACGACTACCTCGTCCTGGAGAAACGGGTCCCCATGGCCGGGCTGTTCGCCACCCAGGTCAGGCACAAGGTCACCGACCAGTACGTGGTCCTGGTGCGGCAGGACCGGGCCTTCAAGGGCCTCGCCGATCTGCGCGGCGATTCGCTCATCGTCCTGGACCAGGCCCGGGCCCTGCTCGCGCCGGTCTGGCTGGACACCGAACTCCTGCGCAGGCGGATGCCGGTCGGCGCCCGGTTCTTCGGCAAGGTGACCCTGGCGGCCAAGCCGTCCCTCGCCATCCTGCCGCTGTTCTTCAGGCAGACCGACGCCGTGCTGATGACCCGGTCCGGGTTCGACATCGCCTGCGAGCTCAACCCCCAGATGGCCCGGGAGCTGACCGTCCTGCTGGGTTCGAAGGAACTCATTTCTTCCGTGGGCGCCTACCGGGCTGACGCCACCTCCGCCTCGGTCGCCCTGTACCGCCGGGAGGCCCTGAGGCTCGGCGAATCCGCCGGCGGCAAGCTCCTGCTCAACCTGTTCCAGGCCGACGCCATCGTGGAGGTCAAGGATTCCGATCTCCGGGAGACCAGGCTCCTCCTGGCCGAGCACGCGCGCCTCCTGGGCGGAGCGCCGAACAAGGAGGCCAGGCCATGACCATGCGCCCGCCCCAGGCCGCCCACCGCTTCAGCATCGCCCTGAAGCTCGCCCTGGTGTCCTGGGCGGTCACCATCGTCACCCTGCTGATCTTCGTCGCGGTGATCGTGCCGGAGCAGAAACGGACCTTCCAGGAGAACCTCTCCAGCAAGGCGCGCGGGCTGTCGGCCTCGCTCCAGGACGTCATCGCCGGCGCCGCGGTCACCGAGGACTACAGCAGCGTGGTGGACCATTGCCGGCAGGTGCTGGAGGGGGACGATTCCATCGCCTACATCGTCATCACCAAGAACGACGGGTTCTCCCTGCTGCACGAATCGGCCCCGGCCGCCGGACCCTCCGCGCCCAGGGCGGAACCCCTCTGGCGCCAGCAGTGGCTGGGGGATTTCTGGCACCCGGCCCAGCGCCGGCCGGCCAGCGGGATCGCCCGGGTCCCGGTGTTCGACCGCCGGGTGTTCTACTACGCGACCCCGTTCGACTACTCGGGCATCGAGTGGGGCTGGGTCAACGTCGGCCTTTCGGTCCGCGCCTACGACCAGAGCGTCGAGGCGGTCTACACCCGGACCTGGATGCTGGCCGTCGGCTGCGTCGCCTTCAGCCTCATCGTCTCGATCCTGTACGCCAGGCGCCTGGTCCGGCCCATCAAGGCCCTGCAGGCCGTCCAGCTGCGGGTGTCCCAGGGGGATCTTTCGGCCCGCGCCGTCATCCATACCCGGGACGAAGTGGAGACCCTGTCCGATTCGTTCAATTTCATGACCGAGAACCTGCAGCAGCGGGACCGCATCCTCGAATGCGTCCGCCAGGCCGCCCAGACCTTCCTGGCGTCCCCGCGCTGGGACCCGGCGCTCGAGGACGTCCTGGGCAAGCTCGGCCAGGCGGCCCGCGCCTGGCGCGTCGACGTCTTCATCCTGCGCCCCGGCCCCGCCGGAGAACACCTGGCGGTGCACCGCTTCGAGTGGGAGTCGGCGATGGCGGCGGGGGCGGGCGCCTCCCCGGAGCTGGCCGTCGGCCGCTGGGTGGAGGACGGGATCCAGGGCGTGGTTGAAGCGGCGCCGGGCAAGGCCGCGGCGGCGGGGCCGCCGGACCTGCTCGACCCGTGCCTGCGCGCGCTGCTCGAACCCCTGCGGCTGACCTCGCTGGTGCTGACCCCGGTCATGGTCGGCGGCGAGGGATGGGGCATGATCTGCATGGGCGAATGCCGCAGGGCGCGGCAGTGGACCGACGCGGAACGGGACAGCCTGCAGGCGGTGGCGGACATGCTCGGCGCGACCATCGCCCGGCACCGCACCCAGGACGAGCTGCTGGAAGCCAAGGACACCCTGGAGCAGCGGGTGCTGGAGCGCACCAACGAGCTGCGGGAGCAGATGGCGGCCAAGGAGAAGGCCCACGCCGAGCTGGCCGAGGTCCAGCACCGGCTCATCGACCTTTCCCGCCAGGCCGGGATGGCCGAGGTGGCCACGGGGGTGCTGCACAACGTGGGCAACGTGCTCAACAGCGTCAATGTCTCCACCACGCTCATCCAGGACCGGCTCCGGCGCTCGGAGGTCTCCAGCCTGGCGGACCTCAGCGCGCTGCTCCGGCGGCACGAGACGGACCTGGCCGGCTTCCTGACCGCCGACGCCCAGGGGCGGCAGGTGCTGCCCTTCATCTTCCAGCTGGCGGACCAGCTGCAGAACGAGAACAGGCTGCTGCTGGAGGAGCAGGACCACCTCATCCAGAACATCGACCACATCAAGGAGATCGTCCGCATGCAGCAGGGCTATGCGACCATCTCCGGGTATCTGGAGCCGCTTTCGGTGGCGGCCATCGTGGATGACGCCGTCCGCATCAATGCCGCGTCCCTCGAGCGGCACGGCGTCAAGCTGGTCCACGAGTACGCCGACCTGCCCATGCTCATGCTCGACAGGCACAAGATCGTCCAGATCCTGGTCAACATCCTGCAGAACGCCAAGCAGGCGCTGGCCGAAACCCCCCGCGGGGACCGGTGCGTCACCATCGGCATCGCCCGCGCCGGAGAGGACCAGGTGGAGCTCACGATCAGGGACAACGGCTCCGGGATTCCGGCGGAAAACCTCACCCGCATCTTCTCCCACGGGTTCAGCACCCGCAAGGACGGGCACGGGTTCGGGCTGCACACCGGGGCCATCGCCGCCGAGGAGATGGGCGGCCGGCTCAGCGCCAGCAGCGAAGGCCTGGGCAAGGGTTCCACCTTCACCCTCAGGCTGCCCATGACCCCGCCGAACAAGGGACCGAGGAAATGATGACGACCCAGCCTCAGTCCGGATCCCACCGGATCCTGATCATCGATGACAACCCCGCCATCCACGAGGACTTCCGCAAGGTCCTGGCCGGCGGCGCGGTGGCCGTGCCGGCCTTCGCCGCGGCCAAGAGCAGCCTGTTCGGCTCCCCGGAGGCCGGCCGGGTCCAGGCCCGGTTCGAGATGGATTCCGCCGACCAGGGCGCGGTGGGCGTGGAGCAGGCCCGGGAGGCGGTCCGGGCCGGCCGGCCCTATGCGCTCGCCTTCGTCGACGTCCGCATGCCGCCGGGCCTGGACGGGCTGCAGACCATCGGCCGGCTCTGGGAGGTGGACCCGGAGCTGCAGATCGTGCTGTGCACGGCCTATTCGGACTATTCCTGGACCGACATCCAGAGCCGGCTCAAGCGCCACGACAACCTGGTGATCCTGAAAAAGCCGTTCGACAACATCGAGGTCCTGCAGCTCGCCCACGCCATGACCGAAAAATGGGCGCTCGGCCATGAGATGAAACGGCAGATGGAAACCCTGGACGTCATGGTACACCGGCGCACCCAGGAAGTGCTCGCCGCCAACGAGGAACTCAGGCGCGAGATCGCCGACCGGGTCGCCACCGAGCAGCACCTGCGCGCGAGCGAGGCCCAGAACCGGGCCCTGATCAGCGCCATCCCGGACCTGATCTTCTCCAACCACAAGGACGGCGAATTCCTCAGCTGCCACGCGTCCGACCCCAGCCAGCTGATGATGCCCCCGGAGGCCTTCCTGTTCCGCAGGCCGCACGAGGTGCTCCCGGCCCCCCTGGCGGACCAGTTCGTGAACGCCTACAGGCAGGCCCTGGACTCGGGCGCCATGCAGGAGTTCACCTATGCGCTGCCGATCGGAAAGGAGGAACGGCATTTCGAGGCCCGGGTGGTGCCCTGCACCGAGGACTCGGTGATCACCATCGTCCGCGACATCACCGAGCGCAAGCAGGCCGAGGAGCGGCAGCGCCAGCTCCAGGACCAGCTCGCGCAGTCCCAGAAGATGGAAAGCCTGGGGCTCCTGGCGGGCGGGGTGGCCCACGACATGAACAATGTGCTGGCGGCCATCCTCATGACCGCCTCGGCCAACGCCGAGATGGAGCCTCAGGGCAGCCGCGCCTCCCGGGCGTTCGAAAACATTTCCCGGGCGGCCGTCCGCGGCGGCGACATGGTCAAGGGCCTGCTCAGCCTGGCCCGCCAGAATCCGGCCGAAGACCGGGAACTGGACCTGAACGCGATCATCTCGGAGCAGATCCGCCTGCTGGAGCACACCACCCTCGCCAAGGTCCACCTGGAGATGGACCTCGCGGCCGACCTCCGCCCGATCCGCGGGGATTCCAGCGCCCTGGCCCACACCCTCATGAACCTCTGCGTCAACGCCGTGGACGCCATGCCGGAGCAGGGCCGGCTCACGGTGCTGACCCGCAACCTCGACCCCGGCTGGATCGAAGTGCTGGTGGAGGACACCGGGACCGGAATGCCGAAGGAGGTCCTGGAGCGGGCGCTGGAGCCTTTCTTCACCACCAAGCCCATGGGCAAGGGCACGGGGCTCGGCCTGTCCATGGCCTACAGCACCGTGAAGGCCCACGGAGGCCAGTTCGAGCTGCAGAGCAGGCCCGGCCACGGCACCCGGGTGAGGATGCGGTTCCCGGCCTGCGCGGTTGCGGTCCCGGAACCCGAGGCGCCCCGGCCCCAGCCGGCCACGGCTCCGGGCGGGCTGACGGTGTTCCTGGTGGACGACGACGAACTCATCCAGGTTTCCATGAAGATGAGCCTGGAGGCCATGGGGCACACCGTGGCCACCGCCTCGAACGGAGAGGAGGCCCTGGCCATGCTGGAAGCCGGGCTGGAACCGGAAGTCATCATCCTGGATATGAACATGCCCGGGCTCGGTGGGGCGGGCACCCTCCCGCTGCTGCGCGAGCGGTACCCCGAGGTGCCCATCCTGATCGCCACCGGGCGGGTCGACCAGGCCGTCCTGAGCCTGGTCCGGGAGCATCCCCGGGTGACCCTCATCGCCAAGCCGTTCAGCACGGAGGAGCTGCAGCGGCAGCTCGCCGCTGTCTAGGTCTCCGCCTCCACCCGGTTCCGGCCCCGGCGCTTGGCTTCGTACATGGCGTCGTCGGTCCGGCGCAGCAGGGAGGCCAGGGGCTCGCCCTGGCGCTGGACGGCCACGCCCACGCTGATGGTGACGGCCGGCAGGGCCGGGTTCCCGGGCTGCAGGGCCGCCGCCCGCAGCAGCTTCTCCCCCACCCCGACGGCGTCCTGCAGATCGGTCTCGGGCAGCAGCACCAGGAATTCCTCCCCGCCCCAGCGGGCGCAGGTGTCGTAGCCGCGCAGCGCGGAGCGCAGGGAGGCGGCCAGGGCCTGCAGCACCTGGTCGCCGGTCTCGTGCCCGTAGTCGTCGTTGACCAGCTTGAAGTGGTCCACGTCGACCATGAGCAGGGCGGGCCTGGCCCGGCCCCGCCCGGACCGGTCCAGCTCGCCGGTGATCCGCTCCACCATGGCCCGGCGGTTGGGCAGGGCGGTGAGCAGGTCGGTGTTGGACGCCTCGGTCAGGGCCAGGTTGGCCTCCTTGAGCTGGCGCTGGAAGCCGTCGGAGATCCGCGCGATCTTGCCCAGCCGGCGGAGCAGGTGGAGGTGCCGCCTTGCCAGCTGGCCCAGCTCCTCCCTCAGGGGGTTGTCCTGGAGTTCGGGGTCGCTCTGCAGGCGGGCCAGCCGGGCCTCCAGGTCGGTCTCCTCCAGGGCCGGCCCGGCCGGGCGGTCCGGCCCGGGCGCGGCGACGCGCTCCTCCGGCCGCCTGGGGAACAGCACCGGGAACAGGACCTTGGAACATTCGGGACAGACCCCGTGGCTGAACACCGCGTCGGAATGCCGGGTGATGTAGGCCTCCACCTGCTCCCAGAAGCCGTGGTCGTCCCGGACCCGCTTGCAGCGGGCGCAGATGGGGATGAACCCCTGCAGGGTCCTGACCTCGGCCAGGGCCTGGGACAACCGCTCGTTGGCCAGGGTCAGCTCGCGGTTCAGGCCGCGCAGATGCTCCTGGTAGCCGTCCCCGATCCGGGAGATCTTGCGCAGCTGGGAGTGCAGCCTGCGATGCTCCTTGAGGATGGTCTCCAGCATGGGCCGCAGGGCGGCGGCCTCCGGCGGCAGCTGCTCCAGCGCGCCGGCGAGAAGGTCGAAGGCCTGGACGTCCGCCATGACCATCAGCCGTCCCGCCGCACGGGGATGATGGTGAAGGGCAGGGTCAGGTCCTCCTTGAACTCCTCGGCCAGTTCCATGGCCCGGTCGTCCTCCAGGTCGTAGTACCAGTTCAGCGCCACGGTGCGCCCGGCGCGGTGGGCCTCCTCCATCTCGTCCAGGAGGTCGATCAGGCACTTGATGCTGCTGGTGTTCAGGTAGGTGAGGCGGATCTCCAGGGTGAGCGGGCGCCCGTCCCGGGCCAGGAACCCGGCCACCCAGGCGCTGACGGGACGGTAGAACTCGAAGGAATTCTCGGGATAGGATTCGCCCGCCAGGCAGATCAGGCCCTGCTGGGGATCGGTCCGGACCTGGGGGCTGGAGACGGTTGCCGGGATGTCCATGAACTCCAAGGTCATACGATCACCTTTAGCGAAAAGAAGGCCAGGCCGCCCGGATCCGGCACCAGGGCGTAGGTCAGGGGTTCGCTGGCCTTGCGGGCCATCTCGATGAGCCCCAGGCCGGCGCCGCAGCTGTCCGGACCGAGCTTGCTGCGCATCTGTTCCTTGTAGAGCGCCTTCAGCCCCGGCTTGTCCAGGGCGATCAGCTGGTCCAGCCGCCGGCCCAGGGCCTCCCCGTCCTCCGGGCGCACCGGGTTGCCGCTCTGGACCACGTAGTGGTCCCCGCTGCGGCCGATGACGATGATCCCAGCGTTCAGCCTCGCGCGCTCCTCCTCGGGCCACTCGGCCCGGTTGGCGTAGTTGCTGACGTTCTGGGTGGCCTCGATGTAGACCGAGAACACGTCCATGAGGGCGGACTTCTGCACCTCCTCGGTCTCCAGGTACTTCCTCACGGCCTTGCCCAGCTCCTCGATGATGCTGTGGCTGAACGGGCCGTTGAAGCACAGGAGCGCCCCTTGGCTGGTGAGGGTCCGGCGGAGGTCGTACAGGTTCTGCATCGGATCACTCCTGAAGGCTGTGGGGGCCCACCCTGAAGCCCATGAAGGTGATGTCGTCCCGCTGGAGGTTGCCGCCCTGGTAGTCCCGGAGGATCCCCTCCAGGATACCCTGCTGCCGGGCCATGGGCTCGCCGGCCATCCCCAGGATCGCCTCCCGCAGGCGCCGCTGGCCGAAGCCGAAGCCCTGGGCGCCGCCGTGCTGGTCCAGGATCCCGTCGGTGAACAGGTAGAAGGCGGCGGCCGAGGCCAGGGGGATGTCCCGGTTGGTGAAGTGGAAATCGGTCAGGGACCGGCGGTAGCCCAGGCTCTGGGGATCGCCCTTGTGCTCCCGGAGGGTTCCGTCCGGCCCCACGGTCCACAGGGCCAGCCGGGCGCCGGCGAACCGGGCCAGGCCCTCCCCGGGCAGCACCCGGACCAGGGCCAGGTCCAGGCCGTTGTCCAGCCGGCCCGAGCCCAGGGCCCGCTCGCTCTGGTGCAGCAGGGTCTTCATGGCGTCGTTCAGCTCCCGCAGGATGAGCGCGGGATCCTCCGGCCCCAGCTTGGCCAGGAGCTGCTCCAGGATGGCGCTGGCGCTCATGGACATGAACGCCCCCGGCACGCCGTGGCCGGCGCAGTCGCCCACCGCCACCAGGAATCCGCGCGGATCCCGGGCAAAGCCGTAGAAGTCGCCGCCGACGATGTCCCGCGGGCGGAACAGCACGAAGTGGTCGGGGATGGCCGCGGCCAGGGTTTCCGCCTTGGGCAGCATGCTGGCCTGGATCAGGTGGGCATAGTCCAGGCTGTCGGTGATCTTCCGGCTGGATTCGGTGAGCTTCTGGTTGGCCTTGCTGAGCGCCTCGGTGCGCTCCTGGACCTTGCGCTCCAGGTTCGCCGTGTGGTCCCGGAGGGTGGCGGCCATGTGGTTGAAGGTCCCGGTGAGCCGGCCGAGCTCGTCCTGGCGGTCCACCGGCAGCTCGATGCCGTACTGGCCCTCGGCGATGGCCCGGCTGGACACCGTGAGCCGCTCCAGCGGCTTCAGCACCATCCGGTTCAGCAGCAGCGAGATCAGGACGATGGTGGCCACCAGGCTGAGCAGCATGAGCCCCAGGATCGGCACGAACGGCCCCAGCCCCATGACCTGGGAGGGGTCCACCAGGGCCAGGTCGATCCAGTCGATCTCCCCCATGAAGGTGGCCGCCGCCAGGTAGCGCCGGCCCTCCACCACCAGCGGGAACACCTCCAGGGTCGACTGCCCGAGGCTCAGCCGGGCGATGCGCTCCCGCAGCAGAACCCGGTCGGCGTCGCTGCCCAGCAGCTGGAACAGGGTCATGCGCCGGCTTTCGTCCTTCATCCGGGCGTTGAATTCCATGAAGGCCGGGTTCGGGTAGGCCTGCAGGGCGCCCTTGCGGTCCACCAGCACCGTGGTGACGGCCCGGTCCCCGCTCCGGGCGGTCTCCCGCATGAAGTCGGACAGATCGACGCCGGTCCCCACCATGCCGGCCTTGCGACCCTGGTCCTTCACCAGCACGTTGATCCAGACCTTGAGCAGGCCCAGGTGCTCCGAGGCGTCCACGTGCAGGGCGAAGTCTTCCACCGTCGCCATGGTCTGGAAGTACCAGGCGTTGTCCGGGTCGCCGGGCGCCAGGGTGTAGCTAAGCTCATGGCCGCGGAATTCGTCCTTGGCGTTGTTGAAGTAGTAGTGCCGGCTGGCGGCCGGGATGAAGAAGTAGCTGTGGTCCGAAAAGGCGCGCCGGTAGCTCTCCAGTTCGGCCAGGGCCATCCGGCGGGCGGCGGGGTCGGCCTCGGCCCGGCACCAGGAGCGCATCACCTCGGAATCCGCCAGCTTGCGGGCCAGGGCCACCTCCCGCTGGATGGGCGCGAGGATCCTGCTCTTGTCCAGCAGGACGTGCTTTTCGGCGTAGCGCCGGGCGAAGGTGTTGGCGATCCTCCGGGCGGTCAGCAGGAAGGCGCCCACCGTCAGGGCGGCCACGGCGAGGTTGATCAAAAGGAGGACCAGGGCCGAACGGCCCCTGAGGCTGGTGATGCGCATTCGGGTCACGGGGGGAAAGGGGGTGGGCGGAGGAATATCGCGAACCAACCATCGTATGATGGATCAATCGAAAGGTAATCCATGAAAGGCAGCGTCATTCTTTCCCTATCCCTGGACGTGGTGGCCATCGCCATCCTGCTGGTCCCGGACGAGAAGTTCAAAGGCATCACCCCGGACCCGAAATGGATCCGGAACGGCAAGCGCGCGATCTTCCTGGTGCTGATCGCGGCGGGGTTCCTGATCGACCAGTACATCTCCCACCCGGGCTAGTCCTGAGGCGTTCGTATCCCGACCCGGCATCAGAGTCGTCGATGCAGTTCGCGAAAGCGAACTGACAGCGACGACTCTGATGCCGGGCCAGAGCCCGAATGCTTCTACCGGGCGCCCAGGTCCAGCGCCACCCGCACCCGGGGGTCCGGGCGGGTCCATTCCAGGAGCCCGATGGCGCCCCGGTCCGCGGCGACGGTGCGGATGACCTCCTCGGCGCTGGCCGCGCCCCTGGGCGGGTGCGCCTGGCCGGTGAAGAACAGGCGGGCCCAGTAGGCGTTGATCTCGGCCAGGTCCTTGTTGACCAGGATCCGGTAGAACTCCGTGCGGATGGCGGCGGGGGCCTCCTGCTCCACCGGCGTGGCCGGCAC
>TBL_comb47_HYPODRAFT_10001663_pt1 | contig 28649 bp, 28 predicted proteins | sample TroBogypolimnion_40_FD_10682 | JGI IMG/M metagenome (IMG submission 10682) | reverse complement strand
CGATATCCGCATCACGGTGAGCATCGGTGTCGTCAGCGCCCATCCTGCCGTTGGAGAAATCAAAAAACAAACCTTCATCGGTTATGCAGATGAAGCCCTGTATCAGGCGAAACGAAATGGTCGCAACAGGGTCATTCGCCACCAGCTAGCAAGCTAAAATGATTTTGGAACGGAATGGGGGGGGGAAGAGTGGCTGACTGCAAATCAAAGATAAAGGTGGTCGCTGATATTAAAAAAAACAGATTGTATATAAAAGTGTCTGGCGATCTTGACGCACAATCATTGGATAAACTTTATACGGAGATTAGATTCTGCGTTGCTGACCTTAAAAATTATTTTAATGTTATCGAGGACATATCTCAATGTAACATTATTTATTTAAACGGTTTGGATGTTTACAAGAAGATAATCAATTATCTCGTTTCAAATATGGTCGGAGAAATTATTCGTGTAATTGAGACTAACAACATTAGTTATAAACAAATTGTAAATTTTACAGAAAAAATACAATGTTATATACAAATGTATGTAACAAATATAGATGAAGCTGAAAAAAAACTTAAACAAGCTATAAAAAGAAATTGCATACGATTTAAACTTTACGGACCAGGCGTAGAATATATGATAAATTCTATGCCTGGTATTGGATATCTGATAGATGTATCAACAAGTGGATGCGCTATAAAGTCGCCAACTATACCTGTATCTGTTGGCTCTGAAACAATTGTGTCCATAACTTTCGATAATCATGACACTTTAATGTCAAAATTTAACATTAATGCAAGAGTCGTCAGATCCAACAACGACATGTTCGCTGCTCATTTTTCAAATTTTGACGACAGCAATAAAGAGCAATTATATAAGCGTCTTGCCTATGAAGTGGGACGATTGACATGTTATAGCTGAATGCAATCGTTCATGGCTGGCCAGAAGGGCAGCAAGACGCACGCTATCAGAGACTGAAGGAATATCAACGCAGGAGATGACTGCGGAAGTGGTTATGCTGCCGATTTAGAAATTTAATCGCCGGAGCAATATATGAAATCGCAGCTATGAATTCGTAGACCCGAAAAAGGAAAGTATTATGCATACTCGAAAAATCTTAGCCTCGTTGTCCATTCGCAAGAAATTACTATTATTTTTGCTGGTTATCGTCATTCCTGTTTTGTGTTTCATTATCGAATCAGGTTTGCACGATCGCCGTCATTCAATCGATACAGCAAAAAACAATGCGTTGCTCCTTGCACAAAGCGTGGCCGCCCAACAGGAGAAGGTTGCTGTCGGAACCAAACAGATGCTCAGCACCCTGGCAAAATTGCCTATGGTGCAAAGGTTGGATGCAGATGGTTGTAATAAGCTTTTTCGTGAACTCAATCAGCTCAATTCATCGTATTCCACCATCTCGGCGGTCACCCCGGATGGAAATATGTTTGCCTCTTCTTTACCCTTTCAGCCTGGTACTGTCAATTTAGCGGACCGCAAGCATATCAAGGATGCGATCACGACAACCGATTTTTCTGCGGGAGAATATATTATTGGCAGGAACAGTAATACCCCGTCGCTCAATTACACCTATCCGGTCCTCGATGGGAATAATAAACTTATCGCCATTGTCATTGCCGGTTTCAAACTGGACGAATATGCCAGTGTCATAACGAAGGCAAAGCCGCCGGAAGGCTCCGCTATCATTATTACGGATCATAGGGGAACGCGTTTGCTTCGTTTTCCGGGGAATGATGCCACCGCTCAGGGTAAGCCTATCCCCAAAGATTCGTTTGAGCGGGTGTCAGGTGATTTGGACCAGGGGCTTTTCGAGAGGGTTGGTGAGGATGGTCTCCGTCGCATCTATGCTTTCAAGCAGTTGCGCCTCAAAGAGAATTTGCCCCCTTATCTGTATGTTCTTGTTGGTTTTGCCAATGACAAGATTCTGCAACAAGCAGATCGTGCGATGCTTGGAAATTTAAGCATTCTAGGGATAATAGCTCTTGTTGAGATATGTCTTGTATGGGTTTTCGGAAACTACGTTTTTGTCAGGCCGATCAACACCCTCGTCACTGCTGCCCAGAGGTTTGGCAAGGGCGAATTGAGCACACGGACGGATCTGCCGCACACACCTGACGATCTGGGGCTGCTGGCTAAGTCTTTTGATGATATGGCGTCGCGATTGGAAATACGGGATACGGAACGACTGCAGGCAGAGGAGGCATTGCAGCAGCGTGAAGAACAATATCGCCATTTGTTTGAAAAACAGATTGATATCTACTACCGGACTGATCTTGTGGGGAAAATCATCATGGTTTCCCCCTCCGTCGAAAAGTCCTTGGGATACAAACCCGAGGATTTGATCGGCTCAAATATCACGGATCTTTATGCCCTCCCTGAAGAGCGAGACTCGTTTCTGGCAGTGATCATGAAAAATGGTTTTGCCGAAAATTATGAAATTCAGATGACACGGAAGAACGGTTCTTCCGTATGGATGGCTGCCAATTCCAGACCGGACAAGGATAACGTCGGCAGGATTCTAGGCGTGGAAGGAGTGATTAGGGATATAACCGAAAACAAACGGATGAAAGAGGCGCTCCAGGAGAGCGAAGAATTGTATCGTCTCCTCGTAACCGAAATAAACGACGGATTTTTTAAGACCGATAGCCAAGGAATTTTGACCTTTGCCAATGACGCATTAGCTGGAATCTATGGGTTTGACACGCCCGATGACTGCATCGGGAAACACATCATGGACTTCGTTGCCCCTTCGGCCAGAGAAAGGGCCGGGCAAATATTCTCCGAGGCGGTGTCGGGAGGCAAGGTGCCCACCAGTTTCGAAATACCGACTTTGCGAATAAACGGGGAGGTGGTGCAGACCGAGGTCAAGCCAACGGTTATTTTTCAGCAGGATGGAGCTGTTATTACCCAGGGACTCTTGATTGATATCAGTGAGCGAAAACGTGCAGAGGATGCGCTCCGGAAAAACGAAGAGCGCCTGGATCTGGCCTTAAGGGCTACGCAGGATGCGATCTGGGACTGGGATTTGGTGACTAACATTCTCTATTACTCTCCTCATTGGTGGAGCATGGTCGGTTACGAGGAAAACGAACTGGTGGCTGATCCCGACCTGTATCGCCGGCTGATGCATCCGGAGGATCTGGAGCGAGCCGACCATGTTGTCAGCGAGGCAATAGCAAGTGAGCCTTCCTTTGAGATAGAAACTCGACTACGGCACAAGGAGGGTCATTATGTGCCAGTTCTTTCACGCGGCTTTATCCTGCGTGATGACACAGGAAAAGCAGTACGGGTTTCCGGAACAAACACTGATTTGACCGAGCACAAGAAGGTCGAAGAAGAACGCAGGCAATGGGAACGGGAGTTACAGCAGCTTCAAAAAGCAGAAAGTCTAAACCGCATGGCCGGCGCGATTGCGCACACCTTTAATAACCTGCTTGCGGTAGTGATGGGGAATATTGAGCTGACAATGGAAGATCTTCCGCAGACAGGCGAACCTTTCGAGAGGTTGAATGCTGCTATGCTGGCAACCAACAAAGCGGCGGAGGTCAGCGGGTTGATGCTGACCTACCTCGGCCAATCGGTCGCCACCCATGAACTCCTAGACCTCTCTTCTGTTTGTCGCAACAGCCTCCCCATGCTTACGGCAATTATTAAGCAAGGCGTTTCATTTGAAACCGATTTGCCATCCTCTGGGCCAGCCATTAACGCCAGTCTATACCAAATAAATATAGTACTACAAAACCTGATCACGAATGCTTCTGAATCCCTTGCGGATGCTCGGGGAAGCATTCATTTAACGGTTAAAACAATCTCTTTAGTAGATATCCCAATAGCGCATCGTTTTCCCATCGATTGGGAATCAAAGAACAACACGTTTGCCTGTATAGAAGTACAAGACACGGGTTGCGGGATTGCAGAAAAGGATATTGAAATGCTTTTTGATCCATTTTTCTCCAATAAATTTACCGGTCGCGGCCTAGGCTTGCCTGTGGTTTTGGGGATTATGCGGGCGCATCATGGAGTGGTAGTGGTGGAGAGCGAACCAGATCGAGGAAGTGTCTTTCAAGTATTCTTTCCTTTGTCTGTTGAACAAGTCCCTCTGTCTCCGAGTAAGGAGTTGCACCATGCTGAAATGGAAGCTGGCGGTGCAGTACTGGTGGTCGATGATGAGGAGCAACTGCGCGAAATGGCCGAGGGCTTGCTTGTGCACCTAGGGTTCACCGTACTTGTTGCAAAGGATGGTATCGAGGCAATGGAGGTGTATCGGCAGCATCAGGATGAAATCCGGGTCGTTTTATGCGACCTGATTATGCCACGGATGAACGGTTGGGAAACCTTGGCGGCACTCCGTGAACTTAAGCCAAACATCCCGATAATCCTAGCCAGTGGTTACGATAAAGCTCAAGTAATGCAGGGTGAACACGTCGAACGACCTCAAGCATTTCTGCAGAAACCTTTCAGGTTGCAAGCGTTGAAGATTGCATTGGGTGCGGCTCTCACGCCTTTTCATTAACTCTCATTATTTGCCCAGAGAGGTTAGGTGCTCAGCTTTAGTTCGAGCCAACGCTTTGATTAACAGGTATTGGCAGTATCTTTTACAGGTTGGCTGTCGATTGCAGCTCACAGGTCGTTGGATGACGATAGCGCGCCTTGACCACGAACGCACGGGCCAAAGTCTGGCGGTCAAGAGGATTTCGACCGCGATATCTATACCGGGTGCTCAATATGCTACGACGTCTCATCGGTGAAGAAATTGGCTTTGCTTGGTTGCCAGGACAGGATCTTTGGCCAGTCAAGATGGACCCGTCGCAAATGGATCAGCTTCCTGCCAACCTGTGCGTCAATGCACGTGACGCTATCAAGGGTGTGGGCAAGATTACCATTGAAACAGGAATAGTGACTTTTGACCAAGCCTACTGCGCCGACCATGCAGGCTTCATAGACTTTGTCTAGCAGCAGGGATCAATCGAAGAGAGCGTTTTTCACCCGCGAAAAAAACCGGAGAAAGACCGGAGAAATAATCGTCTGTTTTTTCACCTAAAGGCTTGTCCGAATATCTGAGACCAATTCTCTGGGAAACGGTGGGGCACGACTCGACAAAATTTATCTATTTTTTATCGAGATTTACGTCACCTACACTTGGGATAAGTCATATCCAACGAATTTGAGAAACCGCAGCTTCCGAAAGTCAACCACGGGAATGAGCGTTTTTGGGGGACTCATCCCATGACTTCTTCAAATAGTGCGCATCCTGTGTCCTCCCAGAAGACCAGAACCATTAGCCGCTTCCGTTGCAAGTTGGTCGCGTCGCTCGTTTTCCTGGTGGCCATCATGACCTTTCACCCACTGGAATTTGACCTGGTGCTTTTCGATTTCCGGCAGTAGCCGTTCCCACAGATCAATATTCTCGGCATTATCTCCACCGCTACGTTTCCAGCCATTACGCTTCCATTTTTAACCGCTGATTAAGAACAATAGTCACAACCCTTCATGATCAAAATATGTGTATATTGTGTAGCCTTTTTTTAATTACTAAATAACCATTTCAAAATTGTAGATACTAATATAATTTCGACTATTGTCTGGAAAATAAAGATGTCATCAAGTGGAAAGAGAGGAGTTTAAATGGCACACAATTCACAGGAAAGTCCCTTGTCACCCTGGTGGCGGCATGCGGTCATCATCGTCATGATCTTTGGTTTCGCGACCCTCAGTTTTCTGACTGTTCAGACCTATACCAACGCGCCGCCCGTTCCCCAGAAAGTTCTAAATGAGGCAGGAGATGTTCTGTTTGGCAAACAGAACATTGAGGCAGGCCAGGACGTATTTTTGAAGTACGGTCTAATGGAACACGGTACGCTATGGGGGCATGGAGCCTATCTTGGCCCAGACTATACAGCCGACTATCTGCACAGAGAGGCTGAGATCGTTCAAGGAGTTATTGCGCAAAAGAAATTCGGAAATAGTTACGCCAATCTCACACCAGAGCAAAGGGCATTTGTTTCTCAAGAGTTGATAAAGCAACTTAAAACTAATCGCTACGATGCCTCCACCGGTCAGTTGACTTTCTTTCCTGGCGAAGAGGCTGCTTACCGCGAACTGCTCCTTTATTGGTCCGATTTCTTCACTAAAGAAAACGGAGCACCGGGTCTTCCCGCAAATTACATTAAGAATCCAGAAGAATTAAAAAACCTAACCGCCTACTTTGCTTGGGCGACTTGGGTAACCGTGACCAATCGACCCAATACGGACTATACATATACCAATAACTGGCCTTACGAGCCACTCGTCGGTAATCATCCATCCAGCCAGGCTTTTCTCTGGAGTGCTCTCAGCCTTGTCGCGCTTCTTGCCGGACTTGGCCTCGTCCTGCTCATTTTTGGAAAATTTCACTTCCTCGGGTGGGAAGGCGACAAAGACGATTTCAAACTGTTGCCACCGCCGCCTCGTTCGTGGACACTTTCACCCAGCCAATGGGGGACAGGGAAGTATTTCCTCATTGTCGCCCTCCTCTTCTTGTTGCAAACCTTGGTCGGTGGGGGATTAGCTCACTACAGGGTGGAACCCTCCGGTTTCTATGGCTTCAACTTTATCCTCAATTTATTCCCCTATAATCTCCTGAGGACCTTTCACCTGCAACTGGTCATATCCTGGATAGCGACAGCGTGGGTTGCAGGGGGGCTGTTCCTCGCCCCCTGGGTCGGAGGACATGAACCCAAAGGGCAGAAGTTCGGCGTCAACCTGCTCTTCGGTGCACTCCTCGTGGTGGTGCTCGGCAGTTTGGTCGGCGAGTATCTGGGGATCAATGATAAGCTGGGCACATTATGGTTCTGGCTGGGAAGCCAAGGCTCTGAGTATCTTGACCTGGGGCGTTTCTGGCAACTCCTCCTTGCCGTGGCTCTGGTCTTCTGGATATTCCTCATGTTCAGGGCTCTTCGTCCGGCCATAGCGAAGGAGGGCACATCAGACCTGTCAGCGCTCTTTCTCTACGCCGCAGTGGCCATTCCTCTCTTCTACGTCCCGGCCCTTTTCTATGGCCCGCACAGTAATTTCGCCGTCATTGACAATTGGCGCTTCTGGATCATCCACCTTTGGGTCGAGGGGTTCTTTGAACTCTTCGCAACCGTGTTGGTAGCCATCATGTTCCGGTACATGGGCATTGTCAGTGCGCGTTCTGCCACTCGCCTGGTCTACCTGGACGCAATTCTCTTTCTCATTGGAGGCATTGTCGGCACGGGTCACCACTGGTATTTCACGGGCCAGGGCGTGTTGAACATGGGGCTCGCTTCTTGTTTCTCAGCGCTTGAAGTCGTTCCCCTCACCCTTCTCACTCTGGATGCGTCTGGATTCATTCAGCTTCGCAAGAGAAATCAACTTGCTGACGGTACGGACATGGCCTCGAAGCAGAAATGGGCCATTTACTTCTTCATTGCGGTGGGTGTCTGGAACTTCGTGGGAGCTGGGATTTTCGGGTTCCTTATCAATACCCCCATCGTATCCTATTTTGAAATGGGGACAACACTAACGGCCAACCACGGCCACGCTGCTATGTTCGGCGTATTCGGCATGCTGGCCCTCGGCGTTCTTGTTTTCTGTATGCGCGCCATGCAGAGTGACGAGGTGTGGGGCAAAACCCAAAAGCTCGTCAAGATCGGCTATTGGGGACTTAATATAGGTCTAGCCTTGATGGTGATTCTCGACCTGTTTCCCGCCGGTGTCATCCAACTATGGGACGTGCTCACAAATGGTTACTGGCATGCCCGGAGCCTCTCTTTCATTATGACGGGCACGTTCCATACAGTTGAGTGGATTCGGATTGTAGGAGATATGGTCTTTCTTCTCTGTGGGGTATTCCCCATCGTTCTCGCCGCTGTACGATCATTTCTGAAGCGTGACCTCAAGCCTGCCGTTGAGTAAAGCCATCCACTGGAAAGGAAACGTCAACTTTGCTTAATTCTTGCGGCGTTGAGAAAATGATTACTTGATTATCATGACGGATATTCGGATAAAAAGGGTTTACGAGCCTGTCAATCCGCAGGATGGCGTTCGCATTCTTGTAGATCGGGTGTGGCCGCGTGGAATGAGGAAAGATCAGGTCCAGTCAGACCTATGGTTGAAGGATGTGGCCCCGAGTGCGGCCTTGCGAAATTGGTTTAACCATGATCGCGCGAAGTGGGAGGAATTCACCAATCGTTATTATTTGGAGCTCAATACCAAACCCGAGATCGTGGCGAGAATCCTAGACCTAGCAGTAGTAAAGGAATGCGTTACCCTTTTGTTTTCTGCTCGCGATTTAGATTACAATCAGGCGGTTGTGCTAAGACAATATCTTCTTTCAGAATTAGAGAAGAATGCAAAATAACAAACTGTTAAGTGGTCGTGTCGAGTTTGAAGTAGGATTTGATTCTGGCAGTTCTGAGTACAAGAAGAGAACAGGCTGTGAATAAAGAAACACATCCTAGAATTATTGCCAGTCTCAGGAAAGGTTCCCCCGCCTCGGATCTGGCGATGGTCATAGAGACTGCTGTACGCACCCACTCTATGGATCCGAACAAAAGGCAAACCTGAAGTGTCCGCGTTGCCCATGGGCGACGAATAAATATGACAAAAAACAGGAGAAGGGAAAGCAGCATCACAGGAATATTGTTACCTCTGAAAAAATGGAGTGTTAACAGTAGAATGCTGAAACTTGTTGGAATTAAATAAATAATTGTCATTTTGCGGCATTGCCAATGAGTAGCGAACGAAAAATTGGGCCGGTTTCTTCGTTAATAGATAGAGAGAACTACACTAAGTCTGGGGCCATAATACTGCCCCAGACTAGCAATTAGGTATTTGCGACCCTAACAGAGAAATGATCCCCCGTTAGCACTTAGCCGCATGTATAACTGCGATCAGATGATAACTTCATAAAATTGAGGCGTGGGATGGCCTTCAAACAACAGTCTTACTCGTTCACTGGCTTTTCCGTGAGCTGCACTACTATTCATTGATTTGAAAGCATCTTGATTCTCAAACTCTACAATTGCTGTGTAGTTACCTTGTGCCAAAGGCTTTAAAAGTCTTCTTCCGATAAAACCCTTAAAATTGGCAAACTCTTTGTTGGTCTCGGAAAACCACTTGAGAAACTCTGCGTCCTTCTCTGCTTTTATCTGTGGAAAAGAAATTATAACGACAAACATAATACCACCTCGTGATCGCTAATTAATTTTCAACGAAACAATACGTTACGTTGTTAACCTGACGGAAAGGAACTCGCCCGAACCAGAAAGGTCCAGGCGAGGTACGCAGCGGTGAAAAGAAATGGAGCTGTTTAGCCGAGGATCGCCTTCAAATCTTCCTCAGGTGTGGTGATGGGTTTGATGCCAAAGGTGTCGACCAGGAACTGAAGTACCGTCGGAGAAATAAAGGCTGGTAGCGACGGCCCGAGGCGGATGTCTTTGATACCTAGGTGCAACAGGGTTAGAAGGATAGCCACTGCCTTCTGCTCGTACCAGGACAAAACCATGGATAGCGGTAGGTCGTTAACACCACAATCAAACGCTTTCGACAGGGCAACGGCAATTTGGATGGCGGAATAGGCATCGTTGCACTGGCCGACATCAAGTAGCCGGGGAATCCCTCCGATCGCACCCAGATCTTTATCAAAGAAACGGAATTTCCCGCAGGCTAGGGTCAATACCATGCAGTCCTTGGGCAAGCGCCACGGCAAGCATAACGCATGCACCCAAGGCTACCGGCATCACAATATAGAAATAGCCAAGTTTGTGCACACTCTCGCCTCCGATCACCGCAATCAAAGCTGTGGCTCCCCCGGGCGGATGGCCAAATTAAGGGACATCTTGATGATATCTATGGTGTTGAGGTTTCTCCGATCCTGATATCGACAGTCACCGATTACGTTCCGCACCCTTAGCTTTCGAAGCCGTTTTTCTCGTGTTCAGGGCTGTAGAATGGGTAGAATAACATTTGTGTTGATTCATAACAGGGTTTAGAAGGATACTCCTTTTCTTTGGTTGACGTCCATTTTAGGATGTGTCACCTTGATGAATCTTGCTTCACTGCTTGTTTTTCGGACCCCTATGTGTAGGCGTTATTCTCAAAAGGTCACCCCACCTTCCAAAAAGAGGGACGATGAGCAACTTATAGCTTAATTAGACATGGCAGGTTGATAAATCTGTCCGAGATCAGCACGATAGTGCTCTATTAAAAGAGCCTAACAGAGGAATAAAGAATTCGCACCATCATCGCCGCCTGCCAGTGCCGGTGGTTTTTTTGTGCCTAATCAAGTCGTAAGGGGGGATATGGGAAAAGTTTCTAGCATTCAGCGATTTATAATTGCAGGTGTAATTGCGATCTGCGCGGCATTGCTCGGACTCTTTCTATTGCTTGGGCCTCCACAACTGTTGGCCAAATCAGAATCACCAGCTTTCTGCGCCAGCTGCCATGTAATGAAACCACAGTACACCGCCTATATGCATAACGGCGCGCATCGTCGGTTGCTATGCGTTGAATGTCACCTCCCCAATAATAATCTTGTGACACATTACATCTGGAAAGCCATAGACGGCATGAAAGACGTCCTGGTTTTCAACACGGGCACCGTGCCGGAACGAATCACAATTTCAGATCATGGCGCTGACGTGCTCAAGGCTAACTGCATCCGCTGCCATAACACCCTGGTATCCCAAATGGACACTTCACGCAACTGCTGGAGTTGCCATCGCCGGATTACCCATACAGGCACTGGCGCATTCTAAACACTGTACTAATTAAACATCACTCAGGAGTATTCGTTTATGAAGAAAAAACTGCTTGCTGTACTCATGACATCAGCGCTGACTGTCGCCATGGTCACCTCCTGTTCCCCTCCCGAGGCCAAGAAGGTCAATATAGCTGATATTCCGGATGGCACTATTGATCCGGCAATCTGGGGTAAGAATTATCCTGAAGAATATGAAGGCTGGAAGGCAACCGCCCTGCCAACACCCGAAGGGAAAAGCAAGTACAAGAAGGGCAATGACGGCGGTAAGGTCTACGATAAGTTATCAGAATATCCGTTTAACGCCTTACTGTTTAATGGTTGGGGATTTGGCATAGAGTACAATGAGCCCCGTGGCCACTTTAATATGATGCGAGACCAGTCAGAAGTTGACCCCTCACGGGTGAAGGCTGGCGGCTCCTGCCTGAGCTGCAAGACGCCCTATGCCCCGCAACTGGCAGAGAAACATGGTCTTGACTATTTCTCAAAACCTTACAACGAAGCAAAAAATCTTATCCCGGAAGAACACAGGGAACTCGGCGTTGCATGTATAGACTGCCACGACAACAAGGATCTGTCCCTTAAGATTTCACGTGGGTTTACGCTGGGGAAAGCGTTACAAACGCTTGGTGTTGATCAGGCTAAACTGACCAACCAGGACAAGCGCATCTTGGTCTGTGCGCAATGCCATGTCAGTTACGTGATCCAAAAAACTGAGGAGATGAAATCAAAGGATGTTTTCTTCCCCTGGGAAGGCAGTAAGATGGGCAATATTGCAATCGAGAACATCATCAAGAAAATTCGCAGCGATAAGTCTTATGGTGAATGGACTCAAGCCGTGACTGGCTTCAAATTAGGCTTTATCCGCCACCCCGAATTCGAAATGTTCTCTAACAAGAGCGTTCACTGGATGGCTGGCGTGGCCTGCGCTGACTGTCACATGCCATACACTAGAGTGGGCAGCAAGAAGGTATCCGACCACCGGATTATGAGCCCGTTTAAAAATGACTTCAAAGCCTGCCAACAATGCCATAGCGAAAAATCGGAATGGTTGCGGGAACAGGTGCTTACCATTCAGGACCGTGCGGCTTCACAGTTCATCCGTTCAGGTTATGCCTTGGCCACGGTCGCCAAACTGTTCGAGTTGACGCACAAACAGCAGGCTGCAGGTAAGCAGATTGATAAAGCACTCTACGATCAGGCTAAAGATTATTATGAAGAAGGCTTTTATCGTATCCTCTTCTTCGGTGCTGAGAACTCAACCGGCTTTCACAACCCAACCGAGGCGATGCGAATTCTGAGTGATGCCACCATGAATGCTGGCAAAGCAGAAGCCTTGCTGCGTCAGGCCTTGACCAAGGCTGGTGTTGATGTACCTGTTAAAATTGATCTTGAACTTCAAAAATACACAAACAATCGTGGCGCTAAGAAGCTTATGTTCAAGCCTGAGCAGGAACTCAAAGATCCCTACGCTGCTCAGAAGTAAGTGGCAGATTGTGCGATAGGGGTGAGCTTGATGAAACTTTTATCATTTTGCTTAGATGGTGTAGTTTCATAAAATTCGGAAAGTCGAACTAACTACTTTCTCCTGTGTTTTAGACGGGGATAGTGTCCAGACAGGATGCTATCCCCTTTTTTTATTGATTGAATTCTTGTTCCAGCGTGTAAGCCCCGATGGGCTATAGTAGAAAATCCGAGGACTTGGTTGTGTCGGTAGAGTCTTCGAGTTCGAGAAGCCGAAGTTTTGGTCCTTCGTGTGTTTTAATCATACGGATACAAAACGCATCACTCTGGCGTGCCTTTAATTGGTTCTGTGTGAGCGGGGGTAGCCTCGCTCGCATGGATGGTTAGTTTCAGGGAACAATGTCAGGTAGATTCTCAACGGAGTAGATTATGAATCTGTTTCAAGTTTTCAGTAATTCTAATGAATTAGCGGGTAATAATAAACGGCTGAATTACTGTCCTAAATGTGGAGCTAATTTCATTAGACAAGAGCTTGGAAAATTTGAACGACAGCGCTGCGATAAATGTGATTTTGTTAATTATCTGAATCCAAGTCCTGGGGTTACCATTATAATCAGATCACCAGATGGGAAAGTATTAATAGGTAAGCGATCAGAAAATACACGGTATGGTAATAAATGGTGTTTGCCGGGTGGTTATATTGAGTACGAGGAATCATTTATTGAAACCGCACATCGTGAGGTTCTTGAAGAGACAGGCCTTGGGGTACGAATCGATGGTATCGTTAATGTAGTTTCAAATCATCTTGATGATTTGCATCATACAATTGTCATAGTTTTAATAGGTGATGCATTTGGAGGTCACCAAGAGCCTGGTGATGATTTGACAGAGCTGAAGTGGATAGACAGTGACATGCATATTGAAACAAGCTATGCGTTCGAAGCTGACCAAAGAATAATCGATTGCTATTTTGAAGGAAATATGAAAATACTGCCAATTAACGATAGAATCGAAAATGTATGATTCGACTAACAGCCGCTTCAACCATCCTTCCCGGTTAATCGGATGTTTTATTAATGGTCAAATTATCTCCTGTATTCAAAAGCAAGAATATGAAAAATTTAGTCAGTGAGTAAACAGATGAGTAAAACACTTGTACAAATGACAGCTGAAATTATCCAATCCCAGATAACCAGCAAACAGATGAGCACCGATGAAATCAAAGTTGCTCTGAACGAAACTTTCCAAGCCCTTAAATCACTTCAAGATGCCGAAGCAGGTGGGGCGATTGAGACTGAAGCGGAAGTAACAACCTCAGTGATAGATCCTAAGAAATCCATCCAGAAGAATAAGGTGATCTGTATTGAATGCGGCCAAGAGTTCAAGATGCTGTCCCCTAAGCATCTGAAGTCTCATGGCCTCAATTCAAAAGAATACCGCAAAAAGCATGGGCTGTCAGCTCGCCAGCCGCTTTGTGCCAAAGCGCTTTCAGAGAAGCGATCACAGTCCGGTAAAGAGAGGGGGCTGCCGGTCAACCTTCGCAAGGCTATCGATGCCCGTACCAAGAAAAAAGTTACTCCAGTATGAAATAATTTTAGGCCCTCATCCTGGATTCATTTCCGGGAGAGGGCATTTTTATCATTATGCATCCACCGATTCCACCAAGCCCACGAATTGCGGCTGAGGACCAGCGTAAATTAGATAGATCCCAATGACAGATCCAGGAACCCTGCCCATTTGATATTTATTCGAAAAGAACCTGTGCCTACCTGCTTTTACCGGGATCGGACAGGGAAATATTGAGTTCAAGTACCTCGCATTCTCCTTTCCGATCCACTGATAGTTTGATCTGATTTTCGTTAATCTGAATATATTTTCTTACCACCTCGAGAATATCTTTCTGGAGACTTGGTAAAAAGTCGGGAGTTGACGGACGCCGCCGCTCATGTGAAACAATGATTTGAAGGCGTTCTTTAGCTATCGAGGCAGAACTTGGCCGTTTAGATCGGAAAAAATCTAAAAATTTCATATTATTGAGTTCTAAATAAGCGGGAAAGTAAGCTTCTTTTTGGCGCGTCCATAAAGCGGAAAGGACGATCCTTGCCGAGGAAACGGTCTACCATATCGAAATACGCCTCGCCGGCATCACTATCTTTGGTCAGAGTAACAGGTATCCCTGAGTTAGACGCGGCAAGCACCGACTTCGACTCGGGCACAACGCCGAGAAAAGATATGGCAAGAATTTCCTGAACATCATCGGCACTAAGCATATCACCTTTATTGACTCGTATCGGATCATAACGAGTAATAACCAAGTGTTCCTTGACTGGTGAAAGCTCCTGTTCTGCTCGCCTGGTCTTGCTCGCAAGCATACCGATGATTCGGTCTGAATCCCGTACTGAGGATATCTCAGGATTGGTGACTACCAGCGCCTCATCGGCAAAATACATAGCAGTCATAGCGCCTTTTTCAATACCCGCTGGAGAATCGCAGATTATGTAATCAAAGCTCTCCTGTAATGTCGAGATGACTTCACCGACGCCTTCCATTGACAAAGCATCTTTGTCTCGGGTCTGTGAGGCTGGGAGGATAAAGAGGTTGCTCACCCGTTTATCCTTAATCAATGCTTGATTCAAGGAGCCTTCACCGTGAATAACATTGAGCAGATCATAAACGACCCTTCGCTCGCAGCCCATTATAAGGTCGAGATTACGCAAACCCACATCAAAATCAATAACAACGGTTTTGTATCCACGTATTGCCAATCCCGCTGCAAAGGCAGCGCTGGTGGTAGTTTTCCCAACCCCGCCTTTGCCGGAGGTGACGACTACCACCTTGGCCAATTTCTGTTTTTCATTTCGGGTAATTCTATCTTCAATCATGTTTTTAAAAATAACAACTAGTTGAACTATTAATAAATCTCGTTCATGCAGAAGGACTGAACGAGCCAATAACCTCAAATTTCAAATGACCTCCCACATCAAGGGATATCATAACACTCTGATTGACCAAAGCATCGTCCAACAACTCGTTCACCAAGTATTCACCAGCCACGGCAACCAGTTCCGGGTTACACTGCAGGCTGAAAATTCGGGCTGTTGCATCCCCATTGATACCAGCCATGGCGCGGCCACGTAGGGCACCGTAGATATGAATGTTACCTGAAGCCAGGACCTCTGCCCCTGCATTGACCGAAGAGAGGATAACCAAGTCCCCTTGAGGAGCAAACACTTGCTGCCCAGAGCGAACAGGGTGGGTTATCACTTTGGTTGCGGCTACGGTTGGATCCTGATCTGTAATCTTTCCTGATGGTTCAGGCTGGTCTTTTTCCTTGAGCGGTTCGGGTTCGGTAGATTGCTGAGCGGTGCAGGCTTCGACCATTCTTTCTGTTTTGATGGCAGGAATCAGACCTAATCCCGCTTGGAGCACTTTTCCGACCTGACTTGGTGCAGCGCCACGGACACCGACAGGGATTACTCCCAAATTTCGCAGCGTGTTAATGAGAAGCATGAAATCTAGGGTGGCTTGGTCTTCTTCATCCACCGCGCTGAGGTCTATCAATACAGGGGCGTTATTGAAAAAAGAACGTGCTTGACCAATCTTTTTTTCCAGCTGTGGGTAGAATCGGTCACCATCGGTGTTATTGATGTGCAGCACTATTATGGTCAATACGCTGCCTTTCAACTCAAAGGGCGGTTTTTCGTTGGAGGTACTGATTGGCTTCATGATGGATGGTATCGGCTCGGGAAAATTCAAAAGGTCCCGTTTATACCTAGTCAATCAACGAACCTCAAGAATAAACTATTCGTTGCCAGTACCATAAAAGCCGAACCTTTTGACTTACGATCGAGGATACACAGGCAACATATGGGAATGCCGTGAATGTGTGAATATGAGGGTCCGAAAAGACTGAGTGCGGTATTTTTTAAATCTTTGATTACCTTAGAATTGGTTGTCTCTCCCCTTCCGTTCGTGATGCTGAGCAATCCCGAGTCGTCAAAAGAATTGTCTTGGTCCTTCTGGCCAGAATTAATACTGTGAAATATGGGACCATTACCGGTAGAAATACCGAAACTGGAGCCCATATAATGAAAATGGGACCATGAGTGTCGGGGGGGTGGGAAAAAAAAACCTAATTAACCTAAGCCATCCTGGGGGAAATCACTGAGAAAATGCGCTCTTTTTTAGAGTTTGAGCAATGGGAGGAAACTGCAAAGAAAAGCCGGGCCATCTTGACTTCGAGGTAGATTCCGGCTACCTCCCTATCTAGTGAGGATTATCACCAGTGAGGGACAAGAGACTCGACTTGTTCGGTCATTCTGATGGAGAACTAGGTTGGTCCATTTTTACGCTCCAAGCGGTTCTCGGACACCTAGTGGAGAATCAGAATGAATTTGACTCTTAGAACGATCACTCTACTTTGCTAAGCCAGGTGGATTCATTTTATATATCTCCATAAAATAACTACGAATCAACTAGAATTTCAGCCTGGCACCGATAAAGTCAGAATATCTTCGGTGTTGATTTAAAGGTATTGCTGTTAGAGAATATTGGCAAGGCCTGGTTGATAATAATTACCATCTAGGCTTTTTTTACTTGGCGGTTTTGTCAAAACTTAGACCGCTGAAAGCGCCACCGCATTAAATCCTTCGCATCAAATCCCGCTCCAGCCAGTCAATTCCACCAAGCCCTCCAAGCCCACCAAGGTACAGGGGCTAGGCCCTACGACATGTCCGGAGCGGCAGCACAGTTGCTAAAACCCTTTTCAAGTTTTCTTCCTGGGCAGTTAAGATATAAGCTTACCGTAATGGCTATTTCGTAATTAACCTAAATTTTATTTGACATAAATGAACGAACGTTTATTATTGGTTGTATGAGAGTACGTGATGATAAAAAACATGAGGCCTTACTGTTAGCAACAGTAAAACTTGTCAACGAGATTGGTTTTGCCTCAAGCTCCGTCTCTAAAATTGCCAAAGAGGCAGGTGTCTCACCAGCTACTTTATATGTTTATTTCAAGAACAAGGAAGACCTCTTGGTCTCGACCTATCATGAAATAAAGCTGGGTATGAGTACGGCAATGCTGGACGGCCTCGACGAGAATCAACCCGTTCGTGACAGCTTCCATTTAATATGGCGTAATACCTTTGTCTATGTTGCAGCTAACCTGGAAGAATTTCGTTATTCAGAGCAGTTCTCTAACTCTCCGTACAGTGATCTGGTAGATAGTATCCAGATTCAAAAGAATTTTGAGCCAATATTTCGTGTGATTCAGAAAGGCATTGAGCAAAAAATTATCAAAAATGTGAGTCTAGATATTATTGCAGCATTTATGTTTCATCCCATAATGGTACTTGCCAACCCAAATCATTGTAAAATATTTGAACCAACAGAAATCAATATTGAGACCGCATTCCAAATGGCCTGGGATGCACTGAAATTGTAATTTTTTTTGGGTCAGTAAATAAACGAATATTCAATTATGAATCTTGGTAAGCTCATCTTTTTTATCGCAGGAGTTTACTTGATAACGCTTAACGGAGCCTATGCTCTTCCCAAATTGGACGAAACTCAAAATTTCAAATCTAAAATGATGATACAATTTGAACAACAACCACCCTTTGCTGCAGCTGAAGTTATGAACAAGATGACAATCAGTGAACATGTCGAAATGTATAGAAAATTCTTCTTTGAAAAAGGTGATAAAACCCCAAAAGAGCTTTTGCCTCAGCAACAGGTTGAGCTAGACAAATTGTTTGCAGGAAAGGGAACTGAGCTCAAGGTTTCCTGGCTTGGTCACTCCTCCTTGCTAATTAATATTGATGGCCACACAATTCTGACCGATCCTATTTTTGAGAGAAAGGTGTCACTTGTGGGACCCACCAAATTCAATAATAAAATGCCGGTCAACGTACAGGACCTTCCAGTTGTGGATGTCGTTATTATCTCTCACGATCATTACGATCATCTCAATAAATTCTCCATTCAACAACTTATAGGCAACTGCCCTTGATCATGGGGCTTGAACGCCCAAACTAACAGCTCGAGACTGATAGAAGAATTGCCGAAACTACATAAACGGACCAGCGGAGACGGCGTTTTCTTTACCAATTGATTATTTTGAGCCAAATCCACAAGAATTTTTTCCACCTGCTCGAGGTTAGAACCGTATGCCACTGCAATTTGAATGTGAATGCGAAAATGCTGCGCGGGCAGACTTTGGTTCACTATTTTGACGTTAGTGATAACTGAATTGGGAATGGTAATGAGAATATCGTCTGGCGTCACAATGCGTGTGCTACGCATGCCAATGGCTTTAACCTCACCCCGCTCACCATTATCCAGCACGATATAGTCACCGGTGCGGAATGGTCTATCGAGAAAAATGGAAACTCCGCCAAAGAAATTTGCCAGTGTCTCACGCGCTGCCAAGGCTACTGCCACACCTGCGATACCTGCTGAAGTAAATAACGCTGCAACTGGTAGGCCGAAATAGTTACCGGCTCGGTAATACACAACAAAAACCAATGAAAAAGAGATTAAACGACCAGCAATCCTGATCACGTCGGCATCCAAAGCTTCTTCTTTAATGTGCTGAATGGTGATGATTCCGTGCATGACAACATTGCCGCAGACAAGAATAGCCCATGCGCTTAGGGTATAAAAAATGAACTCTAATCCCATGTTGATGGCATTCAGCACTCCCCCCGTGATGTTGATCTGTTCGTCAATGCTATAAATAAGAAGAGAGCAGAGCCCCATGGCGGACAAGGGAGCAATCAATCGATACAAATGCCATGCGCTGCGGCTTTCCTTACGTTTCCACTTGCGGTGCCATATCAACAACGTCCAGAACATCAATCCAGCTATAACAAAAGCTATAATCTTGCGAGCCGCTACCGGGGATGTGGCAGATACCTCATATCACCACAATCAACCTGGCATTTGTTTACGCTGTAAAACGGCGCAGGTCAGCATCGTGATTAGATGGCCCTCAGCTGGCAGCATGTTGTAGAGGATCACTACAGAAGGGAATCCTCTGTAATATAAGGTCTTGAAAGAGGAGCGCTATAAAGTGAAAATTGTCAATTTGAGGATCTCAAATTTTCGTGGCATCAAGGATGTGAACCTGCCTGACCTTGGTGAAATGGTAATAATTGCTGGTCAAAATGGATCTGGCAAGTCGTGCATATTCGATGCTATCCGTCTACTCAAATCAGTCTATGGTGGTTATCAGGCCAACGAGTGGCATCAATGGATGGGGGAATTCCAGATTAGTCTGACGAACCGTTCAAGCGATTTTGCGACCATGTTCAATGATTCAAGTAAAGAATTGCGTATATCCTGTGATTTCAAGTTTTCTCCTGAGGAAATTGAGTACATCCATGAGCATGCGCTGGAACTCTTGAGGGAAAAAATTTGGAGAACAATTTTACCTGAGGCGTACGGGTGGGGCGGATATCGAATGGCGATGTTCGCTGCACAGTTCCGAGATCGAGAACCGGAAGTAGCAAGTAGGGCAGCCGCCGAGCTTCCGCAACTCATGGCCGAACTTGCCGGTCCAATTCTCAGAGGGGAGTTCTTTGTCCTCCCCGGTGATTCCCCTAGAATCACGAACTCGCTTGCTCTTACTGTTGCCTTCAGTACATTTAGGCCGACTGAAATTGGGGTGATTGACTACCATGGTGCCCAACGCCACTACGGCCGTGAGCAAGTTCAAGGGATTAACCTCAATCTTGAAACAGCGGAACAACAACGGAGCCAATCATCTCTCTATAATTACGGAGTCAAATATACCAACGTCAAAGGCGAGATGGCATCCTCATTCGTCAAGGAACTGTTGGCTGAAGCGGCAGGTATTCCCCGAGATAAGCAATCAACTCTTACGAATACGCTTCAGGAATTATTCAAGACGTTTTTTCCTGACAAACGATTTTTGGGTCCTACGCCAACTGGCGACGGTAGCTTGCGCTTCCCCGTTGAGACTTTGAGTGGAAGCCAACATGATCTTGACGAATTGAGTGCTGGTGAAAAAGAAATCCTATACGGATATTTGAGAATTCGAAATTCAGCTCCCCGATATTCGATCATCCTGCTTGATGAGCCAGAGCTTCACTTGAACCCTCGGCTAATTAGGAGTCTTCCGGATTTCTATAAGAAATATCTTGGAGAGGCTTTAGGAAATCAGATTTGGCTGGTTACTCATTCTGATGCGTTGCTAAGGGAAGTAGTCGGAAAACAGTCCTACAACGTGTATCACATGTTGCCAAATGGTAGCCTTCCGAAGGGCCAGAGCCAAATAAAGCCTCTGTCAGCAACCGCCGATCTCGAACTTGCACTGGTTGACCTCGTCGGAGACATTGCCGCCTATCGCCCAGGTGGAAAGGTTGTCATCTTTGAAGGTGGAGGCGATTCTGACTTCGATCAAAAAGTAACGGCAGCACTCTTTCCTGAGCTAAATGAAAATGCCAACTTGATCTCCGGTAGTAATAAGATACGTGTGCGTGCCTTGCAAGAGACTCTTGAGATTGCGACACAAAAGGGACAGCTACCTTTCGATTTCTTCTCCATTACGGACAGAGACAGCGGGATGCTAGACAAGCCAAAGTCCAAAAATGTCTTTTCTTGGGATGTCTATCACATAGAAAACTACTTCCTTGAAGCGAAATTCATCCACAAGGTGCTGACATCTCTGAGTCTGGGCCAGGCTTTGTCCGTAGATCAAATCTGGGACGAACTTCGCCAGTCTGCTAGAGAAACACTACCTCAATTGGTGCGTCATGAAATGGCTGAACGCGCTAATGAAATGATAGTAGGCGCTATAAATCTTGGAACTGATCCGAAGGCTGAGAATGTTGGCGAGCAACTGTTCACAAGTGTTTCTCGATCAGTCGAGAAACTCAATGAAATTGCGACGAAGTCTTTGACGAAGGAGTCCCTTGTGAAGGAAGAGCAAAATTTGAGGGAAAAATACACAGAAAGCCTTTCTGATGGTACGTGGGTGAAGAAATATAGGGGGCGAGATATCCTCAAAAGATTTGTTGGCAAGCACGGGCCTTCTGTTTCATATGAGATATTTAGAAATTTGATTCTATCCAGAATGCAGGACGAAAAATATCAACCGGAAGGAATGGCAGTAATTGTGACCAAAATACTGGAGGCCTAGGGTAACTCAATCTGGAAGTACAGATGGCGGACATCTTTAATACAAAGAAATAATGACGGAATTGTTTATTCTGTTGTTTCCTAAAACAATCCACCTCTTATGAATTACGAATTTAGTGCTATTCAGGCTCGTTCTCTGAGAAGATTCAAATATCCTACCCCTCGTGCGTGAGGCCCATAGTTGCGTTTTGGATTAACTGCGAACGCCATTCTCGGACCAGCTTTAGCAATGTCGGAATAGAAAATACAGAACTGATATGAAATGCGAGGCTCAGCAGGTACGCCGAAAAGGGGAGTAAAAAACCGGGTAGAAAAAACCCTGTTCGGAAAAGGAATCTCAAGCGCGGACCGGAGGGCGACCGGAGAACAAAAAAAGGGTCTAGAGAAATTCTCTAAACCCTTGACTACTTGGTACGCCCGGAGGGATTCGAACCCCCGACCCTCGGATTCGAAGTCCGACCCATCCCAATAATAACCATCACTAAGCAATCAATAATTACTATTAAATCATATTGTTATTCAGCATAGCTCTGTGGCTGGTTATTGTCAATAATCGCGTTTTATTGGCCTCAAGTGCATTGAAAATGCACTCAGAACAATCGCTATTTTTTGGTTGAGCAATAGGGTGGGAGTTGACCGACAAAACAAAAAAGGCAGAGCCGTTAAGCCCTGCCTCTTAATTCCGATATGTCGGAAAATTAATTAACTTCTTTTTCTCCGGGCTATCCCCGCCAGCCCAGCAATTCCAGCGCCAAAGAGGAGCATAGTGGCTGGTTCAGGGACAGGATTTATCCCTGGAGCTGCGAGGACTTCTGGAAAGCCGTTATATGCTCCATAGTATAGAGTGAAATTATAGTTGCCAGCTACATTTCCAAGGTCAGTTGGAGTCGGTGTCACCGGTGTTGAATCATTATAGATAGTGCCTCCAAGATTTAAATAGAAGCCATCATCATGTGTTATCACAGTGTTAGCTGCAAAATATGCATTCCCCGTGAATTCAAAGAAGGTTCCGACTCCAGTGGAGGTGGTGATGTTCGAGCCTGCGTAAGTGGAGGCCCCTGTTAACCATTGCAAATTGTTAATGTTTGAGCTCCCGCCTTGCAAAAAAGATTGGTAAGTACTGTAAGCGGAATTATTTAAGCCAAGCCTGCTGTCAAAATTAATCTCGGAAACAGTAAAAGAACCGCTAGCGGTGCTTAATGCCCCAGGGGCTCCTAAAGCTGGATTTTGTGATTGAGCGCTTGCACCATCCCAAAAATAGCCAGTAATTGTAGCATTTGCTATGCTGGCCATCCCAATCGCAAACAATCCAATTGCTAATCCAATTACTAATCGCTTTTTCATATTCCGGCCTCCTACTATTGATAATTCCGGGTGAGAAATTACAATCATCGACCCGAGTAACTGTTAACAACCTACAAGCAAAATCTGCACCAATGCGCGGCAACTCCGTAACTCGCTTTAGACATTAGATTATTTAACAAACCCCCACTTCTGGAAGAAACGAAACGGTGAAATTCCGCATTCACGGACCGAATTTCCGGAATTTGTAAACTTTATTCATATAATTACATCATGTTACTGAATGTTTACTGATTAAAGGATTACCGACCAGCCGAAGCCAACCGGGGGATATTATGTAGAGTGGTATTTGCGCTCACTATAAACGGTAATCGTTTGTTTTGACCTTCTTATCCTGCTCACTATGAAAAAGAGTTTTACGCACTATTTACGCATCACTCATTGCATGAAGTGTGCGGACACCTTGATTACTGCGGACATCTTTTTTAACTCCATTGTTAGATTTGCATCGAGGCTGACAATCCACGCGATGCTTGAAGAGTTGAATGGGACCCGCGACATTGGTTAACCCAATCACACTTCATAATTGGGTTTAATTTTCAGATGATCGTTGTCTGGAGATTTAAAGCGACCAACTGGTCAGCCATCTATAATTCAATATTCCATGAACTATGGATAGTTCGACTATACATAATGCCCTCCATTTACCTGCATTGCATCCTCTTCCGATATCAGACATAATAAATCACTCTTGAAATTCCTTCACTGAGGCAAGCATTGATGGAAGAGATAGCGAGTAAAATTCCAGGTAGTTTTGTTCTTGAGCGAGAAGAATGGTATAAAAATGTAATCGACTGTATCGCGACAGGGATTTGCCCAAAATGTGGGAACAAATTTAGGAGTGGTGATGATATCTTTGATTACACAAAAACTATTAATGGGCTTAGGGAACGTAGCGAACCAACCAATCGCTTGTGCCCGAACTGCGATTAGAATATTTCCCATTGAGGTGAGATAGTTTATATCTTCCCCAAAGTTTCTTTCACCTCCTGGATTAACCTTACTAAAGTTATACATATTCTATACATTCTTAATACGTTGCCTTAATTCCTTGATAAAATTATATAAAATATATTTTTCACCTGGAATTAATCTTGATTAAACGAGAAAAATCTATCTCAAATAATTGAGGCATTAACTTGATTAAAATATTAGACATATCAAGTATAGACAATTCATACATGCCTTTCTTGGTGAGGCTTAAGAGTGATATAAACAGATATGCGATAGTATATCATGACCATACAATCAACAAATTAATACAATTATATGATAGCTATTTTTCAAATATATACAAACAGTTAGCATTTGATTTTAACGCAGGCGTTACAATTGGGGCCATCGTTGGATTGGCTAAAGAAAGAACACCTGATGAAAAATGGCATAGTGATACAATAGCAAGAAGCGATTTTGATAAGAATAGTATTCATCAGGGTATATTGCGAATTATAAAACAAGAAGATGGGATTCCTGTTTTCATTGCTCAAACAAAAATAGTTGGAAATATCGCTCCTGCGTTAGCATATTGCCTTAAGGGCAATCATGTAGATATTTGCAACGCTTTGAATAAACACAATTTTGTACAGAAAAACATCGTAGCAAAAATCTTGGAAGGTAAACCAACCCCACCTGACGCTGCCACTTGTTACGGAAGATGGTTATGAAGTGGCCGCTATTCTTTCCCGCATGAGCAGGCATCAAATGTTCGGCGATTTATGCACTTATTAATAAGTCCGGCATGCCACAGCGAGCCCATACAGCGTGTTTTCAAGTTCACCCCATACCAAGAGGTCACGTAGGGTTAATAACTGCGCTGAGAATGAAATGGGATGGATAACAGAGGCGTTGATTTCATCAAATTGAGTACTTATTTTTAACAACAGGATGTTCCACTTTTTTCATTCATTATTCAGGGAGGAAGAAATGAACGTTCAAGGTGTAACCAGCACGCCAGTGCAACAAACAGCCAGCACAACGTCAGCAAGTCAAACCAATTCGACCAATCAATCCTCCGCATCATCTGGAGGCACTACAAGTCCAACTAGTATTAACTCAACGACAGATACGGTAACCATAAGCAGTGCCGCCAAAGCTGCGTACGAAGAAGCGACAGAAACCCCTGAAGACGTCGTTACAGAGGCAAGAAATGGTGATCGCTATGCGCAACAATTATTAGCAAAACAAGAGGCAGCACAAGCATCAGCGCAAGCGACGCAAAAGAAATAAGTTAGATCCATTACTAGCACATAGCCTGCTGAAGCCACGGAAGGCAACCAGGAAAATTGTTAACTGGAAGTGGGGGCGTTCATATTTCATCCGCTGTCAACTCTTCCAGGGCTTCGGTGATGATATCCAGTAAGACGCATTGCACCTCGGTCACGGTTTTCAATCGGTGGATGCGCGGCGCCTGCTCGGAGGGGATCGCCAGTAGACGAGTCCGGACCTTCGCATATTCTGCACCAACCTCTTCCAGGACGGCATCGGCCATGACCACCAATCCGGATTCCTTGTCATATTCAAGTTGTTTCAGCCGGGCGTTGTAATTCTGATTGCCTCGGCCAGTGGCAAAAGCTCCATGGCTCCGGTAACGATCCTTGCTGCAATGATTGAGGGATGCTCGTCACTGCGGACAATTGGCGCGGACGTTTTTATTTTGTCCGCACAAGCTCGACTCGATCTTGTCGGCCTGCGCCACCCTGTTTCGATCTGCGAAGGGTCGAGCGAACCATCTTCATTACGCTTTAATTTACCGGAAGAAATTGCACGCCTTACCTGCTTCTCATTGCAACCGGACTGATGGGCAAACTCCCTACAACTAATTCCGTATGCGGACAAGTTTTAAACCTCCATAGCTGGGATTACGTCGGGGCGGGCAATCCCCATAATGCTGAATTGGCCAACTGGGCCCCAATTATTCAGGGGACTCGCTATATGGTCTTTGATTTTTCGCAGGAGGGCTGACAGGCTCTTCCTGGATGCGATAGCCCCTTTGGTGTAGTAGCCGGTGATGTATCGCCCATGCTCGGCACCGGATAAGCTCTTGCCTCCGTGCAGACGGCACTTGCCATTCTTCATGGCGGGCTGGTTACAACTTCCACCGGTTCGTGTTTTTGCACCACAAAGAACCCTTGGTATGGGGTAATCGAATATTTTCATATCACTCCCCCCCCCTCCCCCCTGGCCTGCTGGACGTTGCCGACAATAGCCTGTCCGCCTTCATTAACCGTCACGTGGTGAACGGTGACCTCCTGTTTGCCGCCTGTACGGTGTTTCCTCAATGCTTCCATCTGAGAAGTGAAGGTCCTCGCCAGTTTGTTCAACGTCCGATCGTGGCTGTTCAACTGGTTGAGGGATTCCGCTCGAATCAGCCTACCGGCAAAATCCATGGTCGCCATGTGTACCACCGCCATTTGCGCTGCCAGCATTGTTTCAAGTTCATCCTTCGGATTGATACCGGCGACAACGGAAAGAGCAAAGTTCACCACTTTTTGGTCAACCTTTCCCCCCTTCGACACAGCATTGCAAACCTAGTTTAACATGCCGTTGATAAAATCGTGTGAAGTTGTGGCGAAGGATTGCTCGAATAGATTCCACCCGATCTTGTGATTCGGATGATCCACAGAAATTTCAGAAACGCCTTTCGAATTTACAGTCACTTTGATTTTTGGAGCGGGTAATCTCGTTTTCCTCGCCTCTACCATAGATGTTAAGGCTTCTCGCTCCTTAAATGTAGGTTCATACTTTGCGGCGACCTGCTGCTCTTCCGGATTCCCCCTCAAAGGGAATTGGTATCTACACTATTTAACAATAGTTCATTGAGATTGCTGAGGACATAACGGATATCTTTTTTTCTGGCTCGCTATTTACAGAAAGAAAGACGAATCACTAAGGAATATCCGAATGCCCTACCCCTCTCATGTGAATCCCCTAACAGCAGCACTTGGGATCAACCGCGTACAGCACTCTCGATCTCACCGTGGCAATGTCGGGACAGAATACAGAATTGATATGAAATGCGAGTCTCAGCAGGTACGCCGAAAAGGGGATGGAATAACAAGGCAGGAAAAAATCCTGTTCGAACAAGGAATCTCAAGCGCGGACCGGAGGGCGACCGGAGAACAAAAAAAGGGTCTAGAGAAATTCTCTAAACCCTTAACTACTTGGTACGCCTGGAGGGATTCGAACCCCCGACCCTCGGATTCGAAGTCCGGATCATCTTTATAATTGCCAGTTCGAAACAACCATTAACTATAACAAAATTAGCCTGTTGGTAGTATCGTTACAATAACCAGATATTGTGTGTTGTGGGCTTTTATTTGTACCGAGTGCACTAAAAATGCACTGAGAAAGGGTGCCTTTTTTAGTGTTCGGAAGATAAGGGGAAAACATCATCTGACGTACATAAGAGGCCGGATTGCCCTTGGGAAATCTAATAGATGTATTTCGAGGTTTATCGCGGAAGAGCGCCTGTATATGTTAATTATTCGACAGGATCAACTATGGGGGCTTCACCTGTTTTTATCAGCATTTTACGATTAGAAAACACATAAAAGCTAATCAACAAAAAAGAAAAAAAAGCCATCGAAAACAATAAAATAGCAACAATATGAGTGTCGATTGGGCAAAGAGCCAGGCCAATTAAGGCCCCCGTTGACAACACAAACGCATACGTAGCGGAATACGACATAAATTTCCTGAAGCGGTCAGAAATCGCGCAAGAACCTCGGAAAATTATCCTTACAAACCAAGTCTCTGCCTCAAGTCTTTTGTACGTAGTTTCTCTAGCCAGTGAATCGACAATTGGTGCAGAGGCAATAATTTTGGTAAGCATAGCTATGGACATGGCTAAACTCAACTCTGCAAACGTAGCCGTTGCATGTGCTATGTGTTGGGACATAGTTGTTTAACTTTTCAACTAGAGCTACGCTTGAACAAGCGATACGGGTGTTGCGTCTGTCCAATAACGTTCAAACGCTTTTGTTAGTTTTTCCGAGGTTTCTGGTTCGTTAAAATTTGCTTCTGCCCGGAAGGTAGCTGCCTCAGTTTCAAAGCGGAAGGCTCCAGATGAAACGGAAAAAAAATGGTTAGGGCGGGGTCTTGAAATCTTACGGACTTTAATTCTCTCCAGACAAGACGGAGGAAATGATTCAAGCCATTGCAGTTTAGAATCATCGTCCAGGACAATAAGAATTTCTTTAGCTTTGGTGTTTTTAAGTGGCTCGCTAAATGAGCCAGAAGGAAGGTCTCCACTATAAATTCTTACAACATCATCGGGGCCGGCCAACCCTATCATTGTCTCTATAAGAATATTTGCATGAGCGATGGAATCATTCAGTATTCTAGACGATATTTTGTTCGTCGCGCGGAATATCGCGTCTTGCCGGTATTTCGCAAGTGGCATACTGTCTCCTTGTGGTCTGAGAAAAAAGCTTGGGGGGCAGTGAAAAAATAGCCTTTTGGTTTTATTTATTTCGCCAGCACAAATTGCAACACGGTTGTGTATTTTGTTACTACACAATAAACGGTGAAATAACCTGCCAGCCGAAACGCGCTGAAACGTTTAACTCTAAACCAAGGCTTGAACGTAAGATGACACAGGCCCTAGTTTAAATAAAATTATAATTTATTCACTTTATGTCAAGGCGGCCCATGATGAGATCAGGGGAAAATTAATACCTCGAATATTAGGTAGTGTAAACCAATTACTTAAAAACAGGTAATTTATTTTAAAAAGGCTGTGCTTTTTACGCTAGAATTTCTCAATTCATGTGCGGGTTAGCATCTCGAGCTCTATATGTGGTTGTCTGGTGTTATTGTCTCCCTACAGGTTGTGTAATGACAGCCTTTGACAGTGTCGAATGCGGATAAAGAGGCAGTTTGATTGTTTTGATTA
>TBL_comb47_HYPODRAFT_10001661_pt1 | contig 28669 bp, 29 predicted proteins | sample TroBogypolimnion_40_FD_10682 | JGI IMG/M metagenome (IMG submission 10682) | reverse complement strand
CCCAACTCAAATCCCGTCATGGTTTCTGGAGTCAGATTGGGATTAGCAAAATTCCAGCTGGTTTGCGAACCATAGCTGCGCAGTGTGTTGTTCATGCTCGGCGCATGAAAGGCTTGATATGCTGCCGCCCGCAAGTCTAAATCACTGGTAGCTTGATAGAGTAGCCCTAAAGAAGGACTCAATTGCGTTTTACTTTGACTGTTCACGTTTTGATATTGCGGATTGATGCCATTGGCCCCAGCGTTATATAAGGTGGGGGTTTGACTAGTCCAATAATCTAAGCGCGCACCCAATGTCGCCTCGAGCGGAATCGCTGAAGACTTAGATTTAAGCTGCCCTAATATTCCATAAAAATTTTGTTGTCCCTGGGCATAATCCACCGATACCACCTGACCGGAGCCATTGGCATTGAGATTATTCGTGGTGTTTGAGGCGGTAATATTACGCGCATCAATCCCCAGAATATATTGATCAATTCCGGCGGCATGAAGATCATGGGTGTATTGCGCAGAAGCCCCAACCGTGGAATAAGGATCGGTGTAGTTCGCATTGATATAAGGCTGGTTTCTATCTATTCCAGATGTTGCGGTGGAACCGCTTTGCTTGTAGAACTGGGTCTGCTGATAAAACACATTGACCTGTGTTTTTTTATCGATATCTATTTGCGTGTTTGCACCACCCGCAAAATTAGCCGTTTGAATCAGGTTAGGCGCAATGGCATAGTTTGTACTCAGATCAGCCATCGTGCCATAGCCCAAACGCAAAAAAGCATTGGTATCTGCCGTTGGCTTAAAAAAGTTCTCTAAGCGAATATTGGAATTGGCTGCGGAGTCGGTTCCCATACCATTTTTAATATTGTTTGGCGATGCTGGAAAAATGGTCGCGTAATTCTGAAAACCAGCCGTAGAAAAGTAATCCGCTGATAAGCGCATTTGATAGGCATCAGAGGCAACAATATCTTTGGACACCGCAACATTACCAGTGCCAAATGCACCATAACTTGCAGCAATATCTTGTGAGCTATTTTGCGGTGTCTTGGTATTGATATTAATGACGCCGCCCATGCCATAGTTACCATACAAATTCGATACACCGCCGCGCACAAACTCAACAGAATCGATCGCTGACATGGGAACTAAGTTCCACTGCACGGTGCCATAAAAAGCATCGTTGGCCGGCAGTCCATCAATTAATACGAGCGTGCGACCATAACCTAAACCACGCACATTGATGCTTTGGCCGGTGGGATCCTTTTGATAGTAAGGCACATCGTTTAAAAACACGCCCGGCACATTTTTTAAGACTTGATCAATCGTTTGGTCGGGCGCTGCCTCAAGCACCTCCCTAGTCAAGATCGTGGTGTTGAGCGTCATTTGATCGAGTGGCGTGCCTGCACGTGTCGCAGTCACCACGACATCGCTTAACTTTTGATCGTAATTGGGGGGTGGCGCTACTTGCGCCCAAGTAAGCACTGAGGGCAGCGTGAGCAAAAAAACACCATAACGACTACGCATTTTTACTCACGCCTATTTCACTAGATAAAACGCATCAGAAATCGTTTATTTTGATTTTGTTTTACCCATCAACGAAGCCAACAAAGGGTTGGCCTCGGCGAGTTCTTTTTTGGATTTTGCCTTCGCAACCGCGCCGAGTTTTGGAGACTTAGCGGCGTTCTTCATTTCTTGCGCAGTTTTCAAGGCAAGATTCTTATACAAATCTGTTTTCTTCATAAGGCAACAAGCACTTTCTTTATTGCTGAGTTAAAGAGCGCGCCGCAAAGCCTAAGAAGAGCATTGACCAACCCTGCAAGAGTAATTCGATAGCAATGAGAAGGCCAGGCAACCAAAGGCTTGAGGCAGGATAGCCGTTCATGATCAAGACACCCATCAAGATTGAAATCAAACCAGATAAGGCCAACCAAAACCATTCATTAAAGTGGCGATGCTGAAAAGCGGAAACCAAGCGCAGAAAACCAGTGATAAAGAAGATCGCGGCCAACCAGAGGGTGATCACTTCCAATGCAGGAATTGGGAATACCCAAGTAAAGAGTCCGGCAGCAATATAAAGAATAGACAAAACCACTTGAATGCCTACACTCTGCCATCCCTTAGATTGAATCGCATGCACGAATTGCAAGCCACCGCCAATTACCAAAAACGCACCCAACACATTGACAGTCAAAAAGGAGAATAAAACTTGTCCCGCAACACCAATCATCCCCAACACTATAAATAAGATGCCTAAGCCAATGAGGTAGCCAGGCGCTTTAGCGGCAGCGCCCATGACAGCTGCACGAATATCTTTTAATTGGGCAACGGATAAATCGGTCATATGACTTTCTTTCTTCAACAGGGTTAGAACCTCTACTGTATCAGCCCTAGATGTAAAACGCCGCAATAAAACCAGTATTCTGTATCTTTAATTAGTCCGCCACACATACCGGGGAATTTATATGAACGATAGTACGACCATTGTGATGGGAATCATTGCCATGCTGCTTCCTGTAATTGCGGGACGCTTAGTTTGGCGCCACTTTGATCAATACTGTGGCCGCAATGATGAGGCTTATCAAGACACCCTCCCTTATTTTCTGAAAAAAATAGGGACAACAGCTTTGACTGCCTTTGTGATACTTTGGATTGGTATCAGTCTCACATTCAATCTGGCGCCCCAATAGTCTATTTTTGCGGAAATTGGGATACAACATAGCGGGAAGTAGTTTTCGTAAAGTGGCCTGCATCGACGCTCTCAAGCTTATCGGCAGTTTCTCCAAACCGGGTAATGCACCCCTCTGCATTACATAATATTTTCACAATAGAAATGTAGTGAACATCCAGTCTTTGAGCCATTTTTGCCATCGCAGCATCAATTACAAAAAAATCTCTCTCTTTATTAAAGCCAAAGCTCATGCGATAGGGAATATTAGAATCGCGATCAATCAAGTACCTCAGATAAAGCTGCTTGTACAGACTATCACTCCATACTGGCGCCGGCCCGATTAAATCAATTGAGCGATAGCCCGCCTCTTGTAACTTAATAATGGTGGCTTCAATTTGCTGCCAATCATAGTCAGTCCAATTGGCAGCAATAACCAATTTGGCTGGGCGCTCATTCAAAATTTGTTTGAAGACTTGCTCATTCTTTACCGTACAATTTTTACGACTAGGGAACTCAGCATCCATGATGGGAGGGCACCCGTTATAAAAAACTCGGGTAATGCGATATTTGTCTCCAAAATACTGTTCATAACCGGGATTTAAATGCGCAGCATATGAATCGCCCCATATAAAAAGTGCGGGCCTGTGCAGCTCCTCTTGAGTCAGGCAGTCATGGGCTGAGACGGTGCTTAAATCAATGCCAGGTAGCGAACAATTGATTTTGGCCGGAGCATTATCTAAGGCTGAAGCTGCAGGATCTTTAATCGATAGTGCCTGTAAGGTCTGGGGAAGCCTAAATCTGATTTGATTAAGTCTAAAAGACAATCCATCGCGCTGATAAGTATTTAATCCAACATAACCTACTGTCATCAATAGAATCAATAAAACAGCTGCCTTCGTTTTATTAAATCGATTAGTGCGTATTGGTTTTTCAATCAAATAATAGGTAGCAGCAGCTAATAGCAATGATGCTGCAATCATTCCGAAGCGAATCTCCGCAGAAGGTATCTTGCCTTGCAAGAGATGCGCGAAAGAAAGGAGCGGCCAATGCCATAAATACAATGGAAAACTAATCAGGCCAATCCATACCAACAATCGGTTAGCTAGAACAATGCGATTGATCAAAGCATTTTCACCGGCAGCAATCAAAAGAGCAGCGCCAAACACAGGTAGCAATGCCCAGTAGCCTGGAAAGGCGGTTTCTTTTGTAATGAGAGTAATACCAGCAAGCAAAAAAACAAAACCCAATACTGAGACTCCGCTCCTTATGCACACCTCATTGAATGACGGCCCTAGCTTTAAATGTTGATTGATCACTCCAAAGTAGCTTTGCAAGAGCTCATGAGTGGTCGATCGATTGAGCGCAGCATATGCTAGGACGCTTCCAACCATTAATTCCCAAAAACGAGTAATAGGAGAATAAAAAGCAGCGGTGAAATTGAAGGCATGATAAATCTCATACAGGTTTGCACAAAACGAGATCACTCCAACCATTAATCCCAGCAATAGAAAATTTATTTTTTTCTTGTACGAAAAAAACAAGAGGATTGGCCAAAAGAAATAGAACTGCTCTTCAATACCAAGAGACCAAAGGTGTAAAAGCGGTTTAACCTCAGAGATATTGTCAAAATAGCCACTCTCATTCCAGAGCACTAAGTTCGCAATAAAACTTGCACCGCCAGCAATATGTAAGCCCAATTGAGCAAATTCATCTGCAAGTAAATTAAACCAACCGAATACAAAGCAAAAAGTGAGGACAAGAAATAAGGCGGGGAATATTCGCTTAATACGCCGTATATAAAACTGCATAAAGCTAAAACTATTTAAATCTAGTTGCGTGTAGATAATTTTTGAAATGAGATATCCCGAAATAACAAAGAAAATATCTACCCCAACAAAGCCACCTGTAATTACCGCAGGAAAAGCATGATAAATAACCACAAAAATGATTGCTAACGCACGCAATCCATCAATATCTGGGCGATATTCTGTATGCGCCGCAGAGTCGCGAGGGGATTGGGAGCTTGTCATTGTATTTTTTACAGCAAAACTAAAATTGAATCGGTTGATGCCCTGAAAGAGGATTTGTCTTTTTAAGAGTCGCCAGTTCTTGCTTACCCAGGGCTTCAAATAGGCGCCTCATGGGGCAAGCAAGAAAGATCCAAAATATACCAGTCCGCTTTATATGAAAATTCATATAAAGAGACAATAATTGAGTATTTGAGGTAATAATAAAAATACTCGACAATATAGGGCTATGTATAAATATGACTATATTGACCAAACCCTTGTAGATCAAAGGGTTATCCAATTCAGAGACCAAGTAGAGCGTCGCCTCAATGGCACCCTGCCTGAAGAAGAATTCCGCCCCCTGCGGCTACAAAATGGACTGTATCACCAGCGCCATGCTTATATGTTGCGCGTTGCCATTCCTTACGGACTCTTGAGTGCCAAGCAATTGCGTATGCTCGCGCTGATTGCCGACAAATACGATCGCGGCTATGGGCATTTCACAACCCGTCAAAATATTCAGTACAACTGGGTAGAACTAGAACAGACCCCTGACATCCTGGCTGATTTGGCTACAGTTGAAATGCACGCCATTCAAACTTCTGGCAACTGTATTCGCAATATTACTAGCGATGCATTTGCCGGTGTTGCTGCCGATGAGTACGTAGACCCTCGCCCCATTTGCGAACTACTGCGTCAATGGTCTACCTTGCATCCTGAATTTGCCCACTTACCACGTAAGTTTAAGTTTGCCATCAATGGGGCCAAAGAAGACCGCACGATTCTTTTATGCCATGACGTTGGCATTGAGTTGAAAAAAGATGCTGACGGTAAATTGCTTGCCGATCTATATGCTGGCGGTGGTATGGGGCGCACCCCTATTTTAGGTTCGCTCATTAAACAAAACTTGTCATGGCAATTACTACCCAGTTACTTAACAGCATTACTGCGTGTATATAACCGCTTTGGCCGTCGCGATAATCTATATAAAGCGCGTATCAAGATTTTGGTGAAAGCATTAGGCCCTGAAGAATTTGCTCGTCAAGTGGAAGGTGAGTGGGCCCATATCGCCAATGGCAACGACAACTTCACTCAAGCGGAGTGGGATCGCGTTGCTAAACATTTCACAAAACCAGCATACAAACATGTATCGTCAGTCAGCAAAGAACAATTAATCGAGCAACTTGGGTCAACGGATAAGGCAGAACAGATTGCCTTCACACGCTGGTTGGAACGCAATGCCCGCAGCCACCAAGTTTCTGGCTATGCCTTAGTCATTCTGTCTCTGAAGCCTCATGGCGTCCCTCCAGGGGACGTGACCAGCGCTCAAATGAACGCGATTGCCGATTTAGCAGATCAATACAGTTTTGGCGAATTACGTGCCACACATGAGCAAAATCTGGTACTTGCGGATGTTGAGCAAGCTCAATTGGTAGAGTTGTGGCGTGCAGCTAAAAAGCAAAACTTGGTGCAGCCCAACATTGGCTTGTTGACCGATATCATCGCCTGTCCTGGTGGTGATTTCTGCTCCCTGGCCAATGCCAAATCATTGCCGATCGCTAAAGCAATTCAAGAGCGCTTCGATGATTTAGATTACCTATATGACTTAGGCGAAATCACGCTGAATATTTCTGGTTGCATTAATTCATGCGGCCACCATCACGTTGGTAATATTGGCGTGCTCGGGGTAGATAAAGATGGCCAAGAGTGGTATCAAATTACTTTAGGTGGCGAGCAAGGCAATGATGCAGCTATTGGTAAAGTCATTGGCCCATCTTTTTATGCCGATGAAATCCCCGATGTGATGAGCAGCATCATCAATACCTATGTGGCACAGCGTCATGAGGATGAGTCATTCATCAGCGCGTATCGTCGTTTGGGTGTTACCCCATTTAAGGAGGCAGCTTACGCTAATGCCAAGAAAAAAGGGTTAGCCGATCAAGCTGCTATTGGTGGGGCTGCATCATGAACACAATCCTGCATTTTCCTAAAGATGGCAAACCAAGCTTTGCCCCGAACGAATGGCAAACCTTAAGCTGGGATCAAGATGAGGGTGGTATTCCTGATTTGCAGCACGGCGCCAGTAAAGTCTTAATGCCATTTGCTTGGTGGATAAAGCATCACAAAGAGCAAGATATCTTGGCCCGCGCCAAAGCCGGTCAAATTGGTGTTTGGTTTGCTGCCGATGATGACATTCAAAAGCATGCTGATTTAATTGAAGAGGGTAAAGCACTGTGGCCACTCGTAGCTGCGCACTTCCCTATTTTTAGAGATGGTCGCAGTTTCAGTACGGCCGCACTACTTCGCGAGCGCTTTTCTTGGGATGGTGAAATTCGTGCAATTGGTGATGTACTGATTGATCAACTCCTGCAAGCCGCACGTGTTGGCTTTGATAGCTTTCAATTACGCTCTGATCAAAATGTGGATGTCGCCCTAAAGCAATTCGATTTATTTAGCGTCACCACCCAAAATAGTTGGCGGGGCAAGCGCACTACCTCAACCATTTGATGGAAAAAAAGATGCCAAGCACTCATGATTTCGGTAAGGTCTACCTTGTAGGCGCTGGTCCTGGTGCCGCTGACCTCATTACGGTACGTGGCGCCAAATTACTAGCGCAAGCCGATATTGTTTTTCATGATGCTTTAGTTGAACCTGAAATGCTTGCCCTGTGTCCCCAAGCCATTATGGTACCGGTTGGTAAGCGCTGCGGAAAACTGTCGTCTGCCCAGCAATTTATTAATAAGCGTTTGATAGATGCTGCCAAACAATACGCGGTAGTAGTGCGACTGAAAGGTGGCGATCCCATGCTCTTTGGGCGTGCGGATGAGGAATTGCAGGCCTTATATGCCTCTGGCATTGCAGTAGAAATTGTCCCGGGCATTACAGCAGCATTGGCTGGTGCAGCAGCTATCAATCAATCCCTAACCCTGCGTGGCGTTTCTCGTAGCGTTGCTTTTGTTACCTTAGCCCAAGCATTAGAGCCTCATTCAGAAGCAAGCAAATCGCCCATTCAAAGTCCCACGGCCGACACCTTGGTGTATTACATGGGACGCAAAGACGCCACGCGCATTGCAAAAGAACTCATTGCAAGCAGTCCCAATCACTTGCAAAGCACCCCCGTACACATTTTGGAGGCAGTTAGCACTAGTAGAGAGCGTCACTGGTCAAGCACACTACATGAACTGGCTCTTGGCGCAGCAGATGATTGGTTCAACACCCAATCTCCAGCCTTGATCATGATTGGGGAGTCCCTTAAAACGAACTCTTTTCAAGAAATTGCTGCTGAACACAATAAAACAGGCACCTAATCGGGGCACAAGAATCTATTAATTATTTATGGGGTTAGTCATTCTGAGTAGAATACCCCATGCATTTCCGAAGCCTCCTCCCTTGGCTGAATCCATTTTGCTTGAGCAAGCAAGTTAGTGCGAATCAAAAACTTATAAAGTTCATAACAAGTTTTCTAAGGGTTGGCGCACTTTTCCTAGCAACACAAATGCCTGCACTTGCAACAGAAAATACACCTTCAGTTGCTGTCACCAGCATTACCCAATATGAAGTGCCGAGCGATGTTCCTGATGGCCTACCTGACCACATTGTTGGCGATCTGGGGGTTGCTTTATATAGCTCTAATATGTCGATTGGCGCAACCGGCACTCAAACCTATCCATTGCCGTATGCCTTTTTTGATTACGAGCGCTTCTTTGCGCGCATTGATACTTTTGGATTTAAGACTTTTAAGATGGGTTATGGCTATCTTGAAGTAGCAGGCCAAGTGAATTTAGATAATTACAATCGCAAGTCCACCATTACCGGAGCCACTTTTTCTAAATTAGATCCCGTCCCCCTTGGTCTCGGCAGTTTTCAAGAAACACCTATTGGTGGATTTTTTATGTACGCGTTTCAAGACATCAATCGTTCCCAAGGACAAATTTATCAGCTATCTTATTTTGCTGAGTTTGAGACGATTGCCCACATTAAGCTTTATCCACTCTTGGGTGCTGAATACCTAAGCCAGTCATATGCCAACTACTACTATGGCGTTACCCCAAAAGCTTCGCAAACATTGGGCTATGCACAATACACCGTCCCAGGCACTACCAATTATGTGACTGGCTTAATGATTGAAGTCCCTATCGTTGATAGCTGGTATTTCAATATCTTCGGTAAACGTAAGTTTATGGGGAGCGGGATTAGTAATAGCCCCATCATGGCCAACTCGTTCCAAGATAGCTTAATTACATCCTTGGTGTACCGCTTTAAATAAGCTCTCTAGCACCATAGTCAATAATGGCTTGCAAGATTGCTGGGTCCTCACCCACAGCTGGTGAGGCACTAATCTGAACTTTGGGAAACTGCTCCTGACATTCCGATAGAAGCGCCGGAAAGTCATTGCGCAAATGACCACCTTGACCAAAAAAGACAGGAATGATGCGAATGTCTGTTGCGCCACCCTGAACCAAGTTTGCAATGGCGTTCTCTAGTGAGGGTTGCATTAACTCAAGGAACGCAAGTGCTAATGGAGTACCGGGATATTGGTCTTTCCATAGTGCTGCCATGCGATCAAAGGGCTCACGCCAACGAATATCACGGGCACCATGTCCAAATAAAATAATTGCAACCATTTTTGCCCTCAATCAGTTTTACAGTTGTAAATTGTTATAAGCTTAACCTGAATTAAGTCGCCCCACTTTATCGCAGTACTTTTATAAAAGATCTTTTATGTCAGCCGCTCTGAGTCACACCTGGTTTATTGCTTTATTGGGAGTTATTTTGATTGGGGCAGTGCTATCTGCAGTCCATCACGCAGAAGTAGTTGCCCATAAAACGGGTGAACCCTATGGCATGCTTATCCTATCGATTAGCGTCACCATTATTGAGGTGTCGCTCATTATCTCAATGATGCTTACAGGTCATGAGGGCTCTGAATTTATTGCACGGGATGCGGTCTTTGCCACCGTCATGATTGTGACCAATGGGGTCATTGGTTTGTGTATCTTTGTTGGCGGCCTCAAACATTATGAAATGGCCTTTCGCAATGAGGGTGCCATTTCCTCCTTAGGAGTGCTGACTGCATTAGCCACCTTTATTTTGGTAATGCCGGTAGTTACTGTCAGCACCCCCGGGCCTGACTTTACCAAGAGCCAATTGGCCTTTGCAGGTATTGCTTCTTTTGCTTTATATGGGGCATTTCTATTCTTCCAAACCGTCAGTCATCGTGACTACTATTTACCTGCAAATGAAGCCCATAAAGCTGACCATACGGTTCATGCTGATAAACCGAGCAATCTCAAGACGGCAGTCAGCTTGTCTTTGCTACTGCTCTCACTAATCACGGTAGTTGGACTGGCCGAGTTACTCAGCCCAGCGATTGAAGCCGGAGTAAAAGCTGCAGGGGCGCCTAAAACAGTGGTCGGGATTGCCATTGCTCTATTAGTACTGCTACCTGAGAGCTTTGCAGCGGTTCGTGCCGCCAAAGCCAATCGCTTGCAAAGTAGCCTGAACTTAACTATAGGGTCAGCGCTTGCCAGCATTGGCCTGACGATTCCAACCGTTGCAGCCATTTCGATTTTCTTTGACCTACCGCTCAGTCTTGGAATTAGCGATCTGAATATGGTCCTGATGTTCCTGTCATTCTTTATTGGTGCACTGACCCTAGCAATCGGAAGAACCACCCTTTTGCAAGGGGTGGTTCATCTGATTATTTTCTTTGAGTACTTATTCTTGAGTCTGGTGCCTTAGAGGCTGAGAGCTTGTATTGCCATCCATAGAAACTTAAAGAGATAGGCTAAAGACGATGCATCATCTAGTTCTGCGCTACTGACTGGCCGTTTCTAAGTACCTCATAGTGAACATGGGGACCGGTAGATCGACCAGTAGAGCCAACTTTAGCCACCACTTGCCCTTGGGTAACATATTCCCCAGCCTTTACCAATAAGGCTTGAGCATGTCCATAGCGGGTGACGACACCATTCTTGTGGGTAATGTCGACAACGTAGCCGTAGTCCTCATCCCAACCAGCACGACTGACAACGCCATCTGCAGTCGCTAAGATAGGTGTGCCATAGGCTGCTGGAAAGTCAGTACCCTCATGCCAGGCTACTTGTCCAGTGAAAGGATCTGTTCTAAATCCCAGGCCGCTAGATGCCTGCGGCATCAGAGCCAAAGGCGATCCTGTAGGAATAGCATTGCTCAAATCCCATGTGTGGGTCAAGGATTTTTGCATTTCATCTACTCGCGCATTTAACGCAATTGAATCATGCACAGTACGATCTAAACGCACACCATATTGCTCGTCTTGGTTACCTAAATTCATCGTGGCATTTGCAGGAGTCAGTGGGCCACCTTGGGCAGCCCCAAAGTCACCCATCGGCGCAGTGAAATTAGCATTACTTAGATTGACCACAGTACCTTGCCCGTTGCTACGTAAAAGTTGAGTGCGTAAGGCATCGAGCTGGTCCAAGTTACGCTGAGCATCTTCAAGGCGAGCCTGCAGTTCTGTTAGTTTGGTTTCGTAATCTGCGTCTGAGTTAGCAATAAAGCGCTTCTCCAGAAGTTCTTTTTTCTCCATGGCGCGCAAGAGGTCACTCGTCTCATTTGTTACGGACGAAATCGCAATACTAGTACCAGCCAAGATCGCGAGAGCAGCTGCGCCACCAAAAACCAGATGACGCGCAGTGAGAGTAATTTCTCGCACTTTGCTATGTGGCCCACTCATGATTAAGATTTGCATGTTTATTTCACTCCTGAATTCATTTCCAAGATGGGCTGCATTACCGCCATCACAATTCCCAACACCATTAAGCCCATCACCAATATTAATAAGGGTTCGAGCAAGCTGGTAAATATTTTTGTTTTCTGCTCTGATTCAAGCTCAGCATTTTCTGCGCCATACTTGAGCATCTCGCCTAGCTTGCCTGAAGCCTCTCCAGAACGGATCAGATGCACCAATATCGGCGAGAACACTCCCTGGCTGCCTAGCGCCCTGGCCAAACTAGTCCCCTCACGTAAACGCTCCTCCGTAGAGTCAATGGCTGCGCGCAAGACCGAATTAGCTAAAGTGCTACGAGCGCTGTGTAGCGCAACCAGAATAGGTACGTTGGCTGAAACCAACATGGCCATGGTATTAGCAAAACGCGCAGTCTCAAAACCCAAAAGCAAAGGCCCTAGCAATGGCAGGTTCAGTAAAGCACGATCAAACTTAAAGCGAATCGCTTCTTTTGCGAGTGCTCGGCGACCATAAAAGATGGCCGCCACAATCAATATTGCTACGAGCCAACCCCAGCCCACCAAAAATTCAGATAAACCCAATATGAATCGGGTTGAAAATGGCAATACCTGCCTGCTGCTCTGAAACACCCGTGCGATCTGTGGCACGACGTAAGTCATCAAAAATAAAACTATCATGAAAGCAACCCCAGTGAGCATGGCTGGATAAGCTAATGCGCCCATTGCTTTTTGTTTTAAGGCTTGTCGCTTCTCTAAAAAATCAGCCAACTGAGTAAGCACTTGACCCATCCTGCCTGATTGTTCGGCCGCCCCAACGACACCTTGATATAAGGGATCAAATGAGAGTGGCTGCCCGGCGATGGCTTTCGATAATGGCAAGCCTGCATGTAATTCGGCAACCACCGCCCGCAGTACAGTTTTGACATGGGCGGCGCTGGCTTCTTCCGCCAACACTGAGAGTGCTTCGTCTATCTGCACACCAGAGCGAACCAGAATCGCCACTTGTTTAGTCACCAAAGCCAGTTCTGCCCGGCTTAAGGGCTTATCTTTTGAAAACCACCTACTCCAGAAAGATTGTTTATTCCATTGAGTTTCTAGCTCAATGGTGACCGGCACGAGTTGCTTTGCCATTAGGGCTTGACGCACAGCACGCACACTCTCACCCTCAACGGTGCCACGCTCACTCTTACCGGCGTAGCTTAGGGCTTCAAATCGATAGCGTGGCATATATATTTACTTATTAATCGATTTCGACTGAGCCAGTCACTCGCAAAATCTCTTCGGGTGTGGTTTTACCCTCAGCCACCCAGCGCTTGCCATCATCAGCCAAGGTGCGCATGCCACCAACTAAAGCCTGTTTACGAATATCGCTCTCAGCGGCATGCTGATGAATCAACTCCCGAATTTTTTCATTGGTCGTCATCAGCTCATAAATACCTGCGCGTCCGCTGTAGCCAGATTGACCACATACAGAACATCCTTTGCCTTCACAGCTTGAGCAAGACATCCGGATTAAACGCTGCCCTAGCACCCCCAACAAGGTTGAGGAGAGCAAAAACGGCTCAATACCCATATCAATCAAGCGGGTGACTGCTGAAGGGGCATCATTGGTATGTAAGGTTGCCAAGACCAAATGGCCAGTCAATGAAGCTTGCACAGCGATCTGCGCTGTCTCTAAATCACGAATCTCACCAATCATCACGATATCGGGATCTTGACGCAAAATCGCGCGCAAGGCTCTTGCAAAACTCATATCAATGCGCGAGTTCACCTGAGTTTGCCCAATGCCATCCAGGTTGTATTCGATGGGGTCCTCCACCGTCATGATGTTATTAATCTTGTTACGCAAACGCAGTAAAGCCCCATATAGCGTAGTAGTTTTCCCACTACCCGTTGGCCCCGTTACCAGCACAATGCCATGCGGTCGATGAATTAAGGCATCAAATTGCTGAAAGGTGTCTTCTGCCATACCAAGCGCACGTAGATCAAGACGATCATAATTTTTCTCGAGCAAACGCAGAACTACGCGTTCACCATGCGATGTTGGTAAAGTCGATACACGCACATCAATCGCACGACCACCCACCTTTAAGGAGATACGGCCATCTTGCGGCATGCGCTTTTCAGCAATATCTAAAGCGGCCATAATCTTGATACGGGAAACTAATGCAGCGTGTAAATCACGGCGCATATCAACAATGTCGCGCAAATTACCATCTACCCGAAAGCGCACAACAGATTTGCGTTCAAAAGCCTCAAGATGGATATCTGATGCCCCATCCCGGCTAGCTTGTTTGAGTAAGCTATTGATCATTCGAATGACAGGCGCATCGTCATTCATTTCTAGCAAATCTTCAGAGACTGGCATTTCTTGCAAGAGGCGAGAAAGATCCACCGTCTCCTCAACCTCATCGACCACCTGGGCAGCGTCCAAATCACCTTGTGAATAGGCGGCATTGAGCGCCTCTAAGACGGCTTCACTCGATTGCTCCACCCGAATAATGGGACCCACAAGTCGACAAACTTCATGCAAGACAGCGACGCTCGTTAAGGGGCTGTGAATGAGAACTGGCAACTCGTCGCCAGAATGGGTGTCAGCACCCTCCCCCGCCTCGCTCTTGCGCAAGAGAATCTGGTTTGCCCGCGCGTAGCTAAAGGGAATGCGTAACATGATTACTGCTTGCTTGAAGACTGTGATGCTTCAGTGGGCAGAGTTGGAGCCGTGGGCGCAGCAGAAATCGGACCACCTGGAACCACTGGTGCAGAAGGCGGTACTGGAGTACCAGGCGAAACAATGGGTGCAATCGCATCACCAATTTTCGGCATTACTTCTTTAGGCAAGAGCATCGTAGATGGTTTAAAGTCATTTTGCTTACCTTCCATAAACTGCATGCGGCTGGCGGTGATTTCTTGATCCTGACCTTTATCGCGGAGCACATAGGGGCGCAAGAACACCAATAAATTGGTTTTAGTGTGGTTATTGTTGTCGTAACGGAATAAAGCCCCGAGGATCGGAATTTGACTGAGCCAAGGAATGCCACTGGTACCGTCGGTGTAATTATTTTCAATCAAGCCGCCTAAGACCAAAATCTGGCCATCATCGACAATCACATTAGTTTCAATATCACGCTTATTTAAGATAGGGCCTTGATTGGCAACCTGACTAGCCACATTTGATACCTCTTGGTAGATCTGCATCTTGACCAAGCCATTTTCAGAGATTTGGGGTTTAACTCGCAAAATCAAGCCAATATCTAAACGTGACACTGTAGTGAAAGGATTGGCAGTAGCGGTTGAACCTGTCGTCGCATAAGAGCCAGACAGAATCGGAATATTTTGACCAACAACAATACGAGCCTCTTCGTTATCCAAGGTAATTAGATTTGGGGTCGACAAAATATTGGTGCCAGTGGTAGTACTCAAAGCGGTGAGCAAAGCAGACATGCCAGTCACGCCATTGAACTTGGTCAGCAATCCTAAATTCAAACCTGGATTGGGGGTCACTGCATTTGGGTTAATGACGCCGGGATTGAGGATCGTCGGAATATTTTGCGATAAACCAACGATGTTAGAGCCAGGACTACCCGTGGTGCTTGTAAAGTTAGTACCGCCAAATGCGGTATTTTGATTGCCCGCTCCAACCAAGCCTTGCCACTGAATACCTAACTCAGCTGCATTGGTTGAGCTCACCTCAACGATGATCGATTCAATATAAACCTGACCACGTCGTTTATCGAGCTGATCAATCACATGACGCAAGGTGCGATACAAGGGTTCATTGGCCGTAATGATTAGGGAATTCGTGGCTGGCTCAGCCTGAATAATGCCGCCAGTCGTAGGTGTGCTGCTACTGGTTAGCGCTGAAGTTGCCGCTGCATTGCCGGATCCAGAGGCACCTCCAGTAGGTGCTTGCTGCGGTGTGTTCATAGCATTGGTAGCTGCGCCACCCGCTTGAGCAGCAGTCCCGCTAGCAACTTGTGCAGATAAGGCGCTGTCAGCTGCCACCATTGCTCTTAAGGTCACCGCTAATTTCGTTGCTTCAGCATTACGCAAAGGTACCACCCAAATATTGCCATTGCTATTGCCAGGGGTATCTAACTTCGCCACCAGAGAACGAATTTGCCTTACCTTTTCTGGACTGGAACTACGGAGTAATAAAGAGTTACTGCGCGCATCTGCCATCACAATGGTTTTACTGCTGCCATCATTATTACCAGCCAAGCCATTCTCCAACACTTTATTGAGCATCGCTGCTACGTCAATGGCTATCGCATAGCGTAGTTGAATGGTTTGTACGTCTGAAGAAGCAGGCGCATCAATCGTTTCAATGAGTTCACCTATCCGCCCAATGTTACTGGCGTAATCGGTAATCACAATGGTGTTATTACCAGGGTAGGCGTTAATCGTATTGTTTGCAGAAACCAATGGGCGCAACACTGGCAACAAGTTGTTGGCAGACTCATAATTTAAGCGAAAGACTTTAGTAATCACCTGATCGCCGTCTTGCCTGGTCTTGCCGGTTGAAACTGAATTGCTAATTAACTTTGCATCAGCTTCAGGTACGACGCGATAGATGCCATTGACTTGCACTAAAGCAAAACCGGAGGTACGTAAGGCGGTTGAGAAAGCATCGATTGCCTTTCCCTTGCTCAATGGTTTATTGCTAATGAGGTTAATCGTTCCTTTGACTTTGGGGTCAACTAAGATGGTTTGACCAGTCGCCTTTGCCAAAACACTTGCAACCGATTCAATATCGGCATTAGAGAATGACAAAGTGACGCTCGCCTCATTGGGAATAGCGATATTCGATTGCGGGGCATTTTGCGCGTATGCAAGCGGCATGACAGCGCCCTGTCCTGCGATGCAGACCATCACAAACTGAGCAAACCACTTTTGAATCTGAGTAAATACTTTTTGCATATTATTTTTCGCTTTAAAACCTACAGATCATTGCCCATTAAAACTTCAGGCGATAGATATCACCCTCTTTTTTGGCCAATAAAGACAACAAACCGATTAATGAATCTTGTGCTTCTGGAGCCGCTTCGGCCTCACCGACAAAATGCACCCCCGACTGAGTATCTCCTTGGCCTCTCAGTAAGAGCGGACCGCTCGTCGTTACCAAGGTCCAAGTAAAACCTTCATCGCCAATATTGGCCAAAATCTCATATGAGCCCAGGGGTTTAACGGGGCTAATAGGGCTACTTAAGTTGTTTATGATAATTCGAATCACCCCCGCATTACCGCTCACGGCTCCATTACCCCTTACCAGAGATAAATCGGTCCAACGTGCGCCCAATTCCCCGCGTGGGCGCAGGGTGCTCCAGGGATTGCCAAGCCCCTCGAGGACATTTGCGGGAAGCTTAACCTGATTGGCGCTCAGCAAGGTTTTTCCCAGACCCCAGCTAATGACTTGAGGCTGATCTAGAGCTGCAAAGGCGATTTCGGTTCTGCAATTGAGGGTGAATGGCTTGCAGGTCGTTTTCCAATGAAAGCGCTCAGTTACCGACCGCGCTTCACGACAACCCCCTTCAGTCACATTGGGCTCTGAAAAAGCCAATGCAGCGCTGCCTTGCCAAACCGTACCAAGCGCCTGATGCAACATCACTCGGCAGCCTGTCTGGGAAGCCAGGGAGCCCCCCAACCAACTGGCTGGTGCTTGCCAAATCACTATGACAAGACTACATGTCAATAGCAAGATCCAAAATAATTTAGGCAATTTTGGGCGAGAAAAATCGAGCACCAACTTCATCGCGTTGCACTCCCAGAGCTAGCGTATTGAGTAAGTACTCCACTGAGATTGACCATACCGGGGCCATTACTTGCGCTCATACCTAAACGCTCAGGATACAGACGCCAATTAGTGCGTAGCTCTTCTAAAGTATCGAGCCATACCGAGAAGATCACCTCATTGACCTGCAGCTCCAGACGTGGCGGATTATCAGTAGTCAAACGCAACACACTAGGCTTGATCCCTCTTGCGCTCAAAGTGCCACGAATCTTTTGTAACTCAATCTCATCTAGTGCCGATACGGTACTACCCATTCCTGGTGCTTGAGCATGACTAGTGCCAGCAGAACTACTCTTGGATAAATGAATCAGGCTTTGTAATTGGGACCATTGCGCCGGACGCATCTCAATCTGCTCTTGGATTTGTACACTATAGGGCGCCAGCACCATGCTATACACAAGCCACAAGAGCAAAAATGCACTGGCAGCTAGCAATCCCTTGCGGTGGCTGCGCGCATACACTATTGATACCTGGAGAAAGCCTTTGAGATCCAGCGTGCTAATCGATACAGTTCTAGATGTTTCTGTAGATGGCGACGATAGACTCGCCTCTGTTTTGGTAATACTAGCGTCTGAGAAATGACTCTTCAAATCCGCCCACACCGAGCCGATATTTTTAAGGTCATCTAAGGAATAATCTTTACTGAGTACGGCTTTGAGTTTTTTCGCCAAAGCAGCAAGCCTTGCTGTAAAGCGATTGTTCTGAGAACGATTCATTCGTCACCCCCCCAAGCCGGCGTAAGGCTCTAGGCGGTAACGATTGGCACCTAAATACTTCACGGCAATACCTAAGCCCCGTGCGCGCCTAATGATAGCTTGATGATCAACAGTGACACTGCCGGGCTTAAATTCAAAATCAATGCCATAACCGTCATAATCAATTTTTTGCAATACTTCGGCACCATATACCGCTTTGAGTTGCTGCAGCTTGGCGGCCATCGGTGCAAAGTCAGCATCTACTACAGCACCTTGGCGGCGTTGGCTATTAGTTACTTGTTGGATAAACACATTTAATACTTTGTTAGACACAGCATGGCTAACACCATCAGTCTCGGGTTGATTCAAAAGCGCAATGGATGCTGGCGTCAGAGACTGCGCAGCAAGTAATTCCATTTGATGATTCCAGCGCCAGTAATTCAACAGCAAATAAGATAGCTGCAAACCAAAACCGACCAACGCTACCAGCGCGCAATAACCCAGCCAATGCAAGGGTTGACGCCATACTAGCGGATCTGCCCAGCCAAGCCCAGCACTCGCTTTGTCTGACTTGCCAGCCAAAGCACTCCTCAGACCTGCCAATGCACCTAGGCCAGAAGACTTGGCACCCCGCTTCCAGTTTTTGGGCAACAAATTCAGGGCAAAGTTCACTGAACGACTGCTGCTATTGAGCAGCAAATACTCGCGACAACTTTTTACTAGGTAGTCCCAAGAGATCGCAATCAGCGGGGCGCCAGCAAGCGCGTGCGGCAGCAAAGCCCCGATAGCGTGGCTATCGAGTGGCGCATGAGGCGCTAGCTCAACCCACGATGCGCCCGTTTGCGTTCCAGTACGCTGCGTAAACAGGAAGTTGTTTTCAATGCGCTCATAGACAATTGTTGCAATCTGCCCATCTCCTGCTAAAGGCAAGACCAGACAGTCTGGTATTAAACGCATCCTCGGACTGAGAATCTGCTCCAATTGTTTGGTGAGCCAATTAAACCAAGTGCGTTCAGTTAATGCCAATACCCGCTGGAGTGTAGGACTGCCTGGGACTGGTGGAAGTGCTTGTACTGCCAAACTTTCTGCGCCTGCCATCACATAATCTTCAATCAGATTGGGCAAAATTTGTTGTAACTTTTTGGGATTCACCAAAGGCACTTTAGCCTCGATCAAGCGCACATCAAAGGTCGGCAATAAGATTAGGGCTTCATCGGCATAAGGCATGGATTGCGTCGTGCCCACTCCAAATTGAGTTGGCGCATCCGCATCTTCCATATGCTCAATTAAGCACCACTCAAAATGCTCCGCGCAGCCCAAGTCCTGCCATGCATTCGGTGCAGCATTGGCATTGGCAAAAGGCTTAAGAGGGCAACGTACTATTAATAGACTCAATCCATACTCACGGCAAGATGCATTTATTCAAGGGCCATTTTTCCCAGTCGATTCCAAACAATTTGTGTGAAATTACCACTAGGCAAAAGGGTCGACGAGCGCTGAATTAATGCTGAACTGACAAATATACCTCTTCCCAAATGAATTTCTGTGTGCGCTAGCCAAAATTGGGATTTGACATCAACCAAGGCTGAATCAATGGCCACGCCCTGACCCCCTCCGACCTTATTGAAGATGCCTGTAATTTGGTCGATTGTCTGGGCTGGGGTTGTTGTTCTTTGTTGCACAAAACCGTTGGCAGCCGATCTAGACAGCCCAGCAATGGCAGCCATGAGGACCTCAGGAGGGGCTGTATTGACGTTCACCGTTGTCACTACCGGCAAAACAGCCACATAAGAGCGCAATTGCTCAACCATGCCAGGGTTATAAAAAGACAATTTTAAGAGGCCATCGACATCATATAGAGGCATTCCGGACTGCAAGACAGCCTGGGCGGTTTGCTGAGCTAAGCCTTGGTCTAAGCCTAGAGCACCGAGCAGGCGCCCGTATTCTTGAACGCCGGCTGGATTGACGCTCTGAAAGTTACGATCCCACAGGTTAGTTAAATTAAAGAGGCCTTGGGCATCGGTAAGCTGACCCTGCAAGGTCACTGTCGCAATCTCGTCTGGGATATCGGCATTCTTTAAAAAATCGGCTACTTTGCCATCAGCTAAAGGCAGCGCCCAACTCTCACCCAAATGGTCATACTGGCTAGTGCGCTGATCTTCGGCTAAAACCAAACGGGCAAAGTCAAGAGTAGCGCGCTCTAGCCACTGCGCTTGGACGCGATCACGGGCATTTTCTAGTGAACGTATGGCAATTTGCTGGCGCCACATCAAGCCAGTAATCAGCACTGCGGCAACGCCCACCACAATGAGCGCGGTGACAGTGGCCGAGCCTTGCTCCCGATGAGAATGACTAAAAGCGCTTTTCATAAAGCGCCTCCCAGCAAACAAGAGCGTGTAATCGGAAAAGTCACATCCTTTAACCACCACTGCATTTGAATGCCCTGCTGATCAGACGTACTGGCCAGCGTAGTGCCGCTCGTACTAGGGGCTTGGACCACAAAGGTCTGACGCACAATCGATGGCAGCTCGTAACTCACCACTAAATCAGTCGATACCAAATCCGGTTCGCGCGCCACATTACTCCAGAGCGATAAGGCCTGTGTTCGGCTCAGCAAGGGCTGACTAATGAGGCGCTGCAAACCCGCAGGCCCCATGCCATAGCCTACTAAGAGCCAAGCATCCAGGCTATCAGCACGATAGTGACGCATCCACCAAATGGTTTTTGAGCCTGTGACAATCGTTGGCAAGGCAGCGCTAAGACCTACAACCGCTCCGGCCGATGGATTGGCAGGGGTGGGTGCAGATGTTGTCACATTGAGCTCATCGCGCCGCAGAATTTCCTGACAATCTTTATCAAATTGACGCACCAACTGCGTATAGGCGGCATCGTCATTGGCGTGACGATCAATCGTCTCTCGCCCCCGAATCAAAGCATCCATGCCGCGCCAGGCCATCAGACCCACCAAGGCCATAATGGCCATCGCCACTATTACCTCCAAGAGGGCAAAGCCTGCTTCTGTAGAGGAACTGGGTGTGGAAGAAAAAGAAAAGCTCAATTTGCCGAGATCTTTTTTCACATCACACCGCCAGATGGAATCGATATCACCGTAGTTAACCACGCAAGCCGAGGGCCACTGGCCGCTTGCGGGTTATTGGGATCGCCCGCATACACAGTAACTTCCACCCTTCTGAAGGCGGGATTGGGCGTGCTCAGTATCTTGCGCTGACACACAAAAACATAGTTGGCTTGGGGGCAGCTAAAGGTGCTCACGCCAATATCCGGAAAGGCACGTGTGATGCGCAAATCAAGCAAAACATTATCAGCACTCCACAAGGCCAAAGTCCTTTGAGAAATCGCTAACTGCGTATCCGCTCCGTTGGCAACCGCTCTTAGGCCAGCTAATAAAGCAATACTCAAAATTACTAAACCGACTAAGACTTCAATGAGGGCAAAACCATTGCGAGCTGATGGTCGCGATGGGGGACTCAGTAAAGAAGAAACACTCATTGCACCGCCCCACTAACCCAACTAAACCGGGCGCCGGTCGAGCGCAATAGGACGGCCCTGCGCTGCTCTTGTGCAATGGGTATTTGTAATGTCTGGGTAATTGCCTCCCCACCTAAAGTGAGTTGAACCGGATTGATCTCAACTGGTTTATACCAAGACTGAGGCCGATAAACATCGAGCATGAGTCCATTGTTCGTTACGGTGCTGCTATTACCGCTGCCATTACTGACCACACCGCCTATACCAATCATGGCAGTAGCGCTGCTATTGGGTGTTGGCGCATAAAAACGCCAGCCCAATGCATCAATTTGTACGGTGATGGTATTACCTGACATGGCGCTTTCTTCTTGCGCCATATTGAGTGAGCTGACCAACTGATCCAAGTTATCTCGCCAGTAGCGGTCATCATGGTTGGGAATGGTTAACAAGGCTACTGCAAGCAAGATGGCCAAAATGGTGATGGCTACTAGCATTTCAATTAAGGTAAAGCCAGCTTGCTGATCTTGATCACGTGAAGCCATCATGCACTGACCACCCAAAAAAGAAATGATGGCCCCGGGGGTTCTTGTAAGAGCAGCTTTGCTTTAATTGGTCTGGGGCAGTGCTTGCCAGTTACCAATATCGGTATCCAGACCAGTACCACCTTGTTTACCATCAGCGCCAAAGCTATAGACATCGATCTCCCCATGAGCGCCCGGATTGCTATATTGATATGGATTACCCCAAGGATCTTTGGGCAGAGAGTCTAAATAGCCACCGGTTTTCCAGTTCTGTGGAATGGGTTCAGAAGTGGGTCTGTCTACTAAGGCTTTTAAACCTTGATCCGTCGTGGGGTAACGACCGGTATCTAAGCGATAGAGTTTTAAGGCTTGCACAATCGTACCTACATCTTGTTTTGCGGCTGTAGCACGCGCTTCGTCTGGACGGCCCATGATTTTAGGAACAATCATCGTTGCCAAAATACCAATAATGGCAATGACCACCATAATCTCAATTAAAGTAAAACCTGCCTCACGATGCCCACGATCAAGAGATCGATACGCCTTGACCCGGGTAAGAGTCCGGCTCAATGGGGATGTTTGGCCTAGCCAGCGGGAAGTTAACATGGTTTTCTCAATGATTTAAACTGATCTAAATTTTATAGGTATTTTGTCATTTTGCGCTACTTTCTCCACCGATTACAAGAACGCATGACAGCGGCCAAGAACGCCAAGTTCGGCCTTGGACCATCGGCGCGTATTGATCATGAAAATGGTTCGCAGGGCAGCCGTTTGAGTCAGCTCAAAAACTACCTGATGCAAGCGGGCCAAGGTAAGCAGTTTGCAGTGCCAACTGTCAAACTCAAGCCAGATCAAGCCTCTAAAGGGCTCACCTCTCTTTTGATGATGGTGTTTGCCTGCACCCTCACCTATTGGGCCATGCGCATCATTCAGGTACCAGGAGCGCCCAGTTTGCCTGCGCTAGGGATGTCCAAGGGCGTCACACTCTATTCTACTCAGGATGGCGCGAGTGCTTATGGATTGTTTGGTAGCAAGCCGTTAGTGACCGACACCATCCAATTACGCGGGGTGGTGATTACCTCCAAACTACCTGATGGGCATTTTGATGGCTTTGCCATTTTTGAGATTGATGGCAAACCAACCGGCGCCATTAGCGTTGGTGAGAACTTGGGCAAGGGATTGACTCTACAAAGCATCGGCGATGAATCGGCGACCTTGCTCTATGAAGGGCAAAAGCTAGACTTCAAATTAAGTAAAGCGGGCGGCTCCAAAAAATAGCTTGCGCCATGCCTAGAATAAGGATCCGCTCACACTCCAGGTTAATACCAATTTTGGCGGCAATGGCATTGGTAAGCGGCATCAGCACCGCTATGGCCGATAGCGCAGATCACTTATTTGAGGTAGTCGATCCTCAAAGCAAGAATGAGATTTGGATCAATCCTGGAATGGCGACCTATCACTTTGAGCAGAATAAGAATTTCAATGCAGGCAACTGGGGCGCCGGAGTCGAGTATCGGTTTAATACCGTTGCTTCAGTCACGGCAGGTCGCTTTTATAACAGCGATCGCGACTACTCCAACTATGCTGGCATCTACTATCAACCTATTGCCTTAGGCCCCATCAAATTAGGCGCGGTGATTGGCGGCTTTAGTGGCTACCCAGGAGCCAATAATGGTGGCTGGTTCCCAGCAGCGCTTCCAGCCCTTACCTGGGAAGGCGACATCGTAGGTGCTAACGTCTTTGTGATTCCAACGATTGGTGATCGAGTGCACGGAGGCATCGCCTTGCAACTGAAGTTCAAGGTGTGGGAATAATTACTCTAAGCAAGATGCGAAAAACCACCCGAAGGTGGTTTGATCTGAGCCAAAGAAATACAAAAGCATTACCAACACGTTCCGCCACCACAGCCTAGATACTTTGTCCCGATGTACATTGCAGTTGGTGCACCAACTCCTTTGACCTTCAATCAAACTAGATCCTGCGCATTACTTAATAATACGAAGGATGCTAAGCGCCTGCCAAACCATAAAGAGCAAGCCCAATATTCCCAATACCACCAGACCTAATTCAATACGGAAAATCTTCGCTCTCTTGTGTGTATATTCAATTACCAACATCGCACTCTCCTTAAGCTATTACCAAAACTAAGATTAAGGCAGCATCCAGATAAAAGAGAGTCAGAATTTACACATAGCAGTGGCGGAATGACTGAATTGCTCAATGTAAAGTTCCTTGAGTTCACATTACTTTTTACATAAAGTTCAAATTGAGCTCTAGTCAAGGGGGTTTTGTAATATAAAAACGATGATTTTGCAGATTTACACCCACAGCTCCTTTCAGAATTTATAATGAATGCATGACTGGACTACTGGCCGCCTTTTTCACTTCTTTTCTCATCACCTTGGTGGTTATCCGATATCAGCATTTACATAGCCATCTTTCAGCAGACTCTGATTTATCCGGGCCACAAAAATTTCATAAAGTATCCGTCCCCCGAATTGGTGGCATCGGCATTGCGCTAGGACTTTTTTGTGCCATCCTGTTTCGCCTGCAATCTGCCCCAGGCTCAATACTAGAAATGACTTTATTGCTTTGCGCCATTCCTACTTTTGCCATCGGGTTAACCGAAGATCTCACTAAAAAGATTGGGGTAAAAACACGGCTGATCTTTACCGCCATTTCAGCACTTGCTTTTGTCATGCTTCTCAATGCACAAATTACACATTTAGATATTCCAGGAATAGATTACCTATTTCAACTCCCCGGCATTGCAATCTTATTCACGATCTTTTCTATCACCGGTTTAGCCAATGCCTACAACATCATTGATGGCTTTAATGGGCTATCGAGCATGGTCGGCATCATCACACTCTTAGCACTAGGCTATATAAGTTTTGTAGTTGTTGACCCCACCATGATGTATTTAAGCTTTGTAATGGCCGCTGCTATTCTTGGTTTTTTCATTTGGAACTATCCACGCGGCCTAATATTTTTAGGCGATGGCGGCGCTTACTTAATTGGGTTTTGGATCTCCTCAATCAGCGTTCTCTTGGTTGCAAGGCACGAAAATATCTCTCCCTGGTTTGCCCTAATGATCAATGCTTATCCTATTTTAGAGACAATATTTACCATCTATAGACGCAAGATTCATCAAGGCAAGAGTCCGGGTCAACCTGATGGAATACATTTTCATTCACTGATTTATAGAAGAATTCTCAACACCAAATCAACCCAAAATAAAGCAGATTTATTCTCAGCCAATGCCAGAACCGCCCCTTATCTGTGGATACTGACAACCATGGCAGTTGTTCCGGCAATTTTGTGGTGGAACTCGAGTTATTTATTGATGTTTGCAACGCTAGTGTTTGTGATTAGCTATGTCTGGCTCTATAAAAGGATTGTGTGCTTTCAGACGCCGAAGTGGATGCATCACTAATTAAGAATTGCGTCAATAAATGTAGTCAATGGCCGATATATGGCATTAGCGCACCTAAAAGCCCGTTTTAGCTTGTTTTACCCAAAATAGCCTTCTACATTCTTTTAAAAAATACGGCACTTTTTTCAATAATGTGTCACTGTTTTTTAATTAAGTAGGGGGTAATTGCACACCCTTTTCTAACCGTTTTTTTGACTGCAAAGCAGCGCATCCTGCGCCCTTCTCTGCCCATCACCTATAACCGATATATTGCAATAATCTGTTATAGCAGATATAATCAAAATATCGGACATAGGAGATAATCATGATCCACTACCCTATTCAACTGTCGGCCCAATTAAGCCAACACTTAAGGTCATTTCGCCAGCACCGAAAAATGACCCAACAGCAGCTCGCTCAATCCTTAGGGCTGACCCAATCACGCATCGCTGAAATTGAGGCTGACCCTGGCAGGGTAAGTGTGGAGAATCTGCTCAAAATGTTATCGGCCTTAAATGTGCAACTGGTGCTAGAAGATCAGCAAGATCAATCCACACTTGGAATTTCCCAGCTCATCGCAAGCCCACCCACCCAAGCCAACAACACACTGCCAGAGGCGGCTGGACTGAAATTGTTGCAAGCGAGTAAACGCAAAGCGCCGGGGAGTAGCTGGTAATGCGCACGCTCTCGGTCTGGATGAATGGCGAGCAAGTCGGGCTTTGGACACAAGGCCGTGGCAATACCCACAAGTTTAGCTATGAGGCATCTTGGCTGGGCTCACCCCACTGCCGCTCCCTGTCCTTATCACTACCCATCTCTGCGAACTTAACGATTAGTGGCTCAGCGGTAGAAAACTACTTTGATAACCTCTTGCCCGATAACGAGCGCATTCGCAAACGCATTGCGCAGATCCATAAAACCAAGAGCCAGGATGCCTTTGACTTACTTGAGCAAATCGGGCGAGATTGTGTGGGCGCAGTGCAACTCCTGCCACCTAATGAAACACCAATCGCTTGGAACGAACTACAGTTTGATGCTTTAGATACTGCCCAGATTGCACAACTTCTGCGAGATACCCCCAATAGCCAAGGGTTTTTAGACGCAGATCGCAGCGACTACCGCATCTCTTTGGCAGGTGCGCAAGAAAAAACCGCCTTACTCAAGTTAGGTGACCAATGGTGCAAACCCACAGGAGCAACACCGACCTCCCATATCTTTAAGCTACCCATGGGCATGATTGGCGGTCAAAATGTGAACTGGCAATACTCAGTCGAGAACGAATGGCTGTGCCTGAACATTTTAAAAGCGCTTGGATTACCGGTTGCCCATGCCGACATGGGTCAATTTGAGGACCAAAAAGCACTCATCGTAGAGCGCTTTGATCGCCAGTGGATCCATCCCCCTTCATCCCCAGCTTGGTTAGCCCGCTTACCCCAAGAAGATTTTTGCCAGATCTTTGGATTGCCACCATCCCTTAAATATGAATCTGAGGGTGGACCAGGCATCGAGTCTTGCATCAAGGTGCTGAGCAACAGTCAGAACGCGGTGATCGACATGCAGATCTTTTTACTCGCGCAGCTAGCCTTTTGGTTATTGGGCGCCATTGATGGGCATGCCAAAAACTTTTCGATTCGGATCAACCCTCGCGATCAATATGAATTAACGCCACTGTACGACGTACTGTCAGCATGGCCAGTCATTGGCAAGCGCGCAGATCAGATACCGCAACATCGCGCTAAGATGGCTATGGCCATCCGGGGGCGCAACGCGCACTATCAACTTAATGAAATCCAAACGCGTCATTGGCAAGCCTTAGCCAAAAAACACGGCGGCGAGCCCACTTGGAATCATTTTTTACGTTTTGTTCACCAAACTGAGGCAGCCATTGCGCGCGTGAAAGAACAACTGCCAGCGTCTTTTCCGGCGGATGTGGCTCATGCGATTTTTAAAGGCATGCTCAATCAAAAAGAAAAATTTTTAAAGGGTTTGTGAACGGTGCAAAAGCTTTCACGCACAACCACCTATATTGAGACCTATTCCTTGCGGCGAGATAATGGTGAGGCCGTATTTCGTGCAAATGCCACCGGGTTTTTCATGCGACTAAAGAACCAAATAATCTTGGTGACTAATTGGCATGTAGTTACTGGCTTGGACCCATCAGATCCAAAAAAATTAAATGGTTTTGCACCAGAAATACTAAAAATATCAGTGATCAATAAAAGAAACATGCTCACTGAGTTAACCATACCTCTGTACACCTTGGAAATGAAACCGAGGTGGCATGAACATACTGATCGTTATAAGGTAGACCTTGCACTTATTCCGCTACCTACGCAATTAGAAGATTATTTCTACTTTTTTGATATTGAGTCATCCCTTGATGAGGATCCAATTGAAGAGCTTGCCGGAAATGATGTCTTTATCTTGGGCTACCCATTTAGCAAGGATGAATTTAAGGCATGTTTTAATGAGGATGGCTTTCATTACTTGCCCATATGGAAGCGTGGCTGCATTGCCACAGAGCCCTCACTAAAAATATCCAATCAATTAATCTTGATTGACTCCCTGAGCCGTCCAGGGATGTCAGGGTCACCCATCGTCACAGCAAAAGATACCGATGTCATGACGACAAAATCTGAGGATACCTCTGAAGTTTTCAAAAGACTTTCACAAGGTGATCATATGGCGCTGATGGAACTCGATATGAATGAAATAGAAAATAAAAGGGTTAAGAAATTTAATTTTCTAGGCATTTATTCTGGAGTGATAGGAAGCACCTCTTTATCTGAAATAGCCTTAGGCAAATGTTGGCATAAGAATATTCTTTATGAAGCACTTAAAAACCATGTCATTGGCGAAATGCCACATCATGCCCCAGAATCTCCCCATGTGCATTATGAGAGATTTATTAAAAGCTTTTCAGGTGTTCTTGTCGAAAAAAATATTGATGGTCAAGAAACCAATCGCATTCCTATCGTTGATGATTAATGATGTCTAGCGGCTATACCAAACCTACTAGAATCTTACCAACGCATAGCTATGCTGATAGTGCTGAACTGAAGTTTCTATACGGCCAACTATATCCTCCTGCTTGGGGCGAATCTATAGAGGGCGCCTTTCAGACATTTATACAAGCTACTCAATCATCAGCTAACTTAATCGTTAGCAATCCTACCCCAAGAGCGCTTGCTTTAGCCAAAGAAAGTGATTTTTTGCTACGGCAATTTGTATGGTTTATCCGCCCAGCACCCGACTTTGTTGCCTACCCTGAATTTTTTCGCTCTTGGCAAGCCCTCTATGCCAGGCGCCACGCATTAGGGATTGCGCAACTTTTGCCCTGGGATGCGCTAAACCAGATGGCA